>Cebus_capucinus_imitator_PRJNA485217_SSR049__coassemble_1319_pt1 | contig 23257 bp, 16 predicted proteins | sample Cebus_capucinus_imitator_PRJNA485217_SSR049__metabat2_high_PE_004 | metagenome-assembled genome bin Cebus_capucinus_imitator_PRJNA485217_SSR049
CGCCAGTGGAGCCCGCCGCTGCTCCGGAGCCCGCCACGGCGCCCGCACCCGCGCATCCCTCGGCAGGGGAGCCCGCCGCGGCTCCGGCACCCGCACCCGCCCTCGAATCGCTCGCCACTGAGCTCATTCGCAAGGCGTTTGAGCTTGCCCGCCTCAAGCCCTCCCGCAAGGTGAGCGAGAGCTCACGTGGCCTGCCCGCCGTGATGGCCGAGCTCCTGTTTGCCGCAAGCCCGCTCTCGCCCGGAGAGCTCGCCCGTCGCACGGGCGTCACCGACGCGCGCATCGCCAACAGCCTGAAGGCGCTCGAGGGACGCGGCTACATCGAGCGGCACGCGTCGAGCGTGGACAAGCGCCGCGTGGAGGTCATGCTCACGCCGCTCGGCCTTGAGCGGGCGCAAGCGCTTCAACGCGAGGCCGTGGCCTTCACGGCAGGCTTTTTGAACGAGCTTGGCGAGGTAGACGCCCGTGAGCTTGTGCGCCTCTTGGGGCGCGTGGTTGAGGTGACCCGCGAGCGCCGCGAACAGGGGCGCAGCTGTGAGCCAAGCGAAGCGTGCGGCTTTTGCGAGAAGGGGGAGAGCGGTGAAGATCGTTAAGTTGTTCAAGCGCCATATCCTGGCGCTCGTGGCCATCGCGGTGTTGCTCATCATCCAGGCAAACGCCGAGTTGGCCTTGCCCAATTACATGAGCGAGATCGTGGACGTGGGCATCCAGCAGGGAGGCATCGCCTCGAGCGTGCCCCAGACCATCCGCGCGAGCGCACTCGAAGACCTCGAGCTCTTCATGGACGAGGACGCCCAGGCGCTCGTGGAGGCAGCCTATGCGCCGGCAGATGCCGAGGGTATTCGCGCCTTCCAGGGCTCCGATGCCGAGGCGGCGGAGGGCGAGCTTGCGAGTGCCATGAGCCTGCCCGAGACGGCCGTGCTCGCGCTCGAGCAGGGGCTCGACGCCTCAACGCTCGGCGGTGAGGCGCAGGCGGGCACCATCACGCTCGAGACGGTGCGCGCCGGCGTGGCGACAGGGCGCATTTCGGGCGAGCAGCTCGTGGAGGCTGCTGAGCGCATGGGAGATGCCATGGGCGAGATGGGCGGCTCCATCGTGGAGCAGCGCGCCGTGAGCTACGTGAAGGCCGAGTACGAGGCCCAGGGCATCGACGTGGCCGACGTGCAGAACGCCTACCTCGGCCGCACCGCTACCACCATGTTTGCCCTATGCCTCGTGAGCCTCGTGGCCACGGTGCTCACCGGCGTCTTTGCCTCGCATACCGCGGCCACCATCGCCCGCGACCTGCGTCGCGAGACCTTCTCCCGCGTCATGAGCTTCTCGCCGGCCGAGGTCAACAAGTTCTCGCAGGCCTCGCTCATCACGCGCTGCACTAACGACGTGCAGCAGGTGCAGATGGCGGCGACGCTGTTCATGCGCATGGTGCTCTATGCGCCCATCCTCGGCATCGTTGCCGTGACCCGTGTCATCGCCACCTCTACCGGCCTGGAGTGGACCATTGGCGTGGCGGTCATCGCGGTGTCTGCCACGGTGGGCGTCCTCATGGGTCTCACCATGCCCAAGTTCAAGCGCATGCAGTCGCTCGTTGATCGCGTGAACCTCGTGGCGCGCGAGATGCTCGACGGGCTCATGCCCATCCGCGCCTTTGGCCGCCAGGAGCATGAGCTCGAGCGATTTGACGAGGCGAGCCGTGAGCTCATGCGCACGCAGCTGTTCACCAACCGCGCCATGAACTTCATGATGCCGCTCATGATGCTCGTGATGAACTGCGTCACCATCCTCATCGTGTGGTTTGGTTCCCACGGCGTCTCCGACGGCGTGATGCAGGTGGGCGACATGATGGCTTTCATGAGCTACACGATGCAGATCGTCATGGCGTTCATGATCCTCACCATGGTCTCGGTGATGCTGCCGCGCGCCGAGGTGGCGGCCGAGCGCATCGAGGACGTCCTTGCCACGAGCTCGTCCATCCAAGACCCGGCCACGCCCAAGCTGCCTGCGGCGGACGCCCCGCGCGGCGAGCTTCGCTTCAACAACGTGAGCTTCCAGTACCCGGATGCACGCGAAGACGTCATCGGCAACGTTAGCTTTACCACGCACGCCGGCCAGATGCTCGGCATCATTGGCTCCACGGGCTCGGGCAAGTCAACGCTCGTGCAGCTCATCCCGCGCCTGTACGACGTGACGGGCGGCTCGGTCTCGCTCGACGGCGTGGACGTGCGCGACTGGTCGCTCTCCGAGCTCCGCTCCCGCATCGGCTACATCCCGCAGCAGGGGAGGCTCTTCTCGGGCACGGTCGAGAGCAACCTTAAGTTTGCCGGAGACGCCGTGAGCGACGCCGACATGCGCCGCGCGGCAGAGATTGCCCAGGCCAAGGAGTTTATCGAGGGGCGCGAGGGGGCGTATGCGTCGGAGGTCTCCCAGGGAGGCTCCAACGTCTCGGGCGGTCAGCGCCAGCGCCTGGCCATTGCCCGCGCGCTTGCCAAGAACCCCGAGGTGGTGGTCTTTGACGACTCCTTCTCCGCCCTCGACTACAAGACCGACGCGGCCCTGCGCGAGGCACTTGCGGCCCAGGTAACCGACGCCGCGCTCGTGGTGGTGGCGCAGCGCGTGGCCACCATCATGCACGCGCACGAGATCATCGTGCTCGACGAGGGGCGCGTCGTGGGCCGCGGTACGCACGAGGAGCTCTTGCGCTCCTGTGCCGCCTACCTCGAGATTGCCGAGAGCCAGCTTTCGGCCGAGGAGCTGGGGCTCACGCCAGACGAGATTGCGCGCATCAAGGAAGGGGGAGAGCGCTAATGGCAGATACGCAGCAGAAGGGCGCCGGAATGCCCGCTGGCCTCGGCCAGGGTCGCGGCATGGGGTCCGTGGGCGGCGCGGTTGAGAAGCCCAAGGACTTCCGCGGCACCATCACCAAGCTTCTGGGATACGTGGGCGAGCACAAGCTTGCCGTGTTCTTTGGCATCGCGTTCGCGGTGTGCTCGGTGGTGTTCAACATCGTGGGCCCGAAGGTCTTGGGCTCGGTCACCACCAAGCTCTACGAGGGGCTCGTTGCCAAGGTGCAGGGCACCGGCAGCGTAGACTTTGGCTGGATTGGCCGCACCCTGCTCATGCTTTTGGGCATCTACCTCGCAAGCTCGGCCTGTAACCTCTTCCAGGGCTGGCTCATGACGGGCGTCACCCAAAAGGTGGTGTACCGCATGCGCCGCGAGATCTCCGAGAAGATCTCGGTGGTGCCCATGAGCTACTTCGCCGGCCACTCCAAGGGAGACGTGCTCAGCCGCATCACCAACGACGTTGACACGCTGGGCCAGTCGCTCAACCAGTCCATCACCCAGCTCATCACCTCCATCACCCAGATCGTGGGCGTGTGCGTGATGATGCTCTCCATATCCGTGCCGCTCACGGGCGTGACGGTGCTCACGCTGCCGGTGTCTGTGGTGATCGTGGGCGTGATGGTGCACTTCTCGCAGAAGTACTTCCGCGAGCAGCAAGAGGTGCTGGGCCGCGTTAACGGCATCGTGGAGGAGGACTTTGCCGGCCAGGGCGTGATCCAGGTGTTTGACCGCGCCGAGCGCTCCGTGGAGGAGTTCGAGCGCCAAAACGACCGCCTCTTTGTCTCGGGCTGGCGCAGCCAGTTTCTGAGCGGCCTCATGATGCCGCTCATGACGCTCGTGGGAAACATGGGCTATGTGGGCGTGGTTGTGGTGGGCGCTCAGCTGGCGCTGACGGGCTCCGCCACCCCTGGCGACATCCAGAGCTTCATCCAGTACGTGCGCAACTTCACCCAGCCCATCCAGCAGCTCGCCAACGTGAGCAACACGCTCCAGAGCATGGCAGCCGCCACCGAGCGCGTCTTTGAGTTCTTGGACGCCCCCGAGGAGAGCGATGCCGAGGCAACGCGGCTGCCCGAGCGGCGCGAGGGTCGCGTGGAGTTTGACCACGTGCGCTTTGGCTATGCATCCGACACCCCCATCATCCACGACTTCACCTTCACGGCAGAGCCTGGGCAGACGGTGGCCATCGTGGGCCCCACGGGCGCGGGCAAGACCACGCTCATCAAGCTCCTGCAGCGCTTCTACGACGTGGACGCGGGCTCGCTCAAGGTTGACGGCATCGACGTGCGCGACTGGCAGCGCTCGGAGCTCCGCCGGGAGTTCGCGATGGTGCTTCAAGACACGTGGCTGTTCCGTGGCACCATCCGCGAGAACATCCGCTACGGCAGGCCCGATGCCACCGACGCCGAGGTGGAGGCGGCCGCCCGTGCGGCGCGCTGCGACCACTTCATCCACACGCTCGCCGGCGGCTACGACTTCGAGATCAACGAGGAGGGCACCAACCTCTCCCAGGGCCAGCGCCAGCTCGTGACCATCGCCCGCGCGGTGCTCGCAGACCGTCCGGCGCTCATCCTGGACGAGGCCACCAGCAACGTCGATACGCGCACCGAGGAGCTCATCCAGCGCGCGATGGACGCCCTTATGCAGGGACGCACGAGCTTCGTGATCGCCCACAGGCTCTCCACCATCCGCAACGCCGACGTGATCTTGGTACTACGCGACGGCGACATCGTGGAGCGCGGGACCCACGCAGAGCTCCTTGCCCTGGGCGGCTTCTACGCCGAGCTCTACAACTCGCAGTTTGCCGAATAGGGCGGCTGCGTCCATAATTGCTCTCCCAGCGCGGCTGACGGCCACCTTTGCCGCCGGTCGCGCTATACTTTCAGCGCATATGATTGCTCAGAGGGCGGGCTATCCCGCAAGCATGGCGGCCCTGCCGCCATCCGAGAGGAGACACCATGGCCGAAGCCGTCCCCGGTACGCTCCGGGTTTCCAATAACGTCATCGCCGACCTGGCCGGCTACGCCGCGCTCGAGTGCTACGGCGTGGTGGGCATGGCCTACACCGACGCCCAGGACAACATCGTGCGACTCCTCTCGCTCGGAAGCCTGCGCAAGGGCATCGACGTCGAGGTGGAGCAGGGTCGCGTCAAGGTCGACCTCCACATCGTCCTCGAGCAGGGCGTGAACATGGCGAGCGTCTCGCGCAACCTCGAGAGCGCCGTGCGCTTCACCCTCAAGGAGGTCGCCGAGATCGACAACGTGGACGTGGTGGTTCACGTCGAGGACCTGCGCATGCACTAGCGCCTGCGCCAAACGCACCTTCGCGGCCCGGGGCCTCCGGGCCGTTCGCACCTGCCCGCAAGGGCCGTACGAGACCCCGTGAGGTCTAACTGATTTGGAGAGAGTCCCACACATGATTGCCAACGTGATTCGCTCGTGCTTCCCCGTGGCCGCCCAGGCCGTCGCCGCCAAGGCCGAGGACATCAACAAGCTCAACGTCTTCCCCGTGCCCGACGGCGACACTGGCACCAACATGTCGCTCACCCTCGGCACCGTCGTGCGCGAGGTCTCGGCGCTGCCCGCCGGCGCGACCATGGAAGACGTGGCCCGCGCCATCACGCACGGCTCGCTCATGGGCGCCCGCGGCAACTCCGGCGTCATCACGAGCCAGATCCTGCGCGGCATGGCCGAGGGCTTGGTGGGCGCCCACGAGCCCGTTACCACGGCAGACGTTGCCGCCGCCTTCCGCAACAGCGTGAAGGTCGCCTTCAAGGCCGTGCGCAAGCCGGTGGAGGGCACCATCCTCACCGTCATCCGCGACGTCTCTTGCGCCGCAGACCGCTGCGAGAAGGAGAGGCTCTCCGTTGCCGGGACGCTCGAGGCGCTCGTGGTGGAGGCCTATGAGTCTGTGGCCCGCACGCCCGATCTGCTTCCCGTCCTCAAGGAGAACGGAGTCGTCGACTCGGGTGCCTATGGCTTTGCCACCTTCATCGAGGCCTTTGTGAACGCCGCGCTCGGCCACGAGGGCACTGTTGACTTTGAGACGAGCGTCGCCACCTCCGAGAGCGCCCATAACGCGGCCGACGCCCGCGTGGCCATCGAGCTCAACGACGACTGGGAGGGCTCGGAGTTCCGCTACTGCAACGAGTTCCTCTTCAAGGCCGAGGGCGCCTTTGACGAGGACGCAGCCCTCGCGCACCTCGCCACCCTGGGCGACTGCGAGCTCGTGGTGGGCTCCTACCCCGATTTCAAGGTGCATGTGCACTCCAACGAGCCCAACCGCGTGCTCGAGTACATGCTGCAGTTTGGCCAGGTGTACGAGGTCTTCATCCACAACATGGACATGGAGTCCCACGACCGCACGGCCAAGATCGCAGCCGATCAGGCCGAGGCTGCCGCGGCTCCCAAAAAGCCGCTCGGCTTTGTGGCCGTGGCCGCCGGTGACGGCGAGGCCGAAATCTTGAAGTCCCTCGGCGTTGACGTTGTGGTCTCGGGTGGCCAGACGATGAACCCCTCCACCGCAGACATCCTCGACGCGGTGGCCCTTGCGGGCGCCGAGAGCGTCATCGTGCTTCCCAACAACGGAAACATCCGCATGGCTGCCGAGGCTGCCGCCACGGCCAGCGAGGACGTGAAGGTTGTGGTGGTTCCCACCAAGACGGTGCCGCAGGCCTTCTCGGCCATGTTTGCCGTTGACATGGACGCCACGGCCGAGGAGAACGCCGAGGCCATGGTCGAGGCCTTCTCCGCCGTGCGCGACGGCGAGGTGACCCATGCCGTGCGCGACTCTCAGGCGGCCGACGGCTCGCCCATCCACTCCGGCGACGTCATGGGCATCGAGGGCGGCGCCATCACCGTGGTGGGCTCTGAGGTGGAGCAGGTCACGCTCGACCTCATTGCCAAGATGCAGGACGAGGAGGAGGGCGACACCCTCACCATCCTCGCCGGCGCCGACATGGACGAGGAGCGCTTCGGGGCCCTGTGCGAGCGCATCGAGGAGGCCAACCCCGATCTGGAGCTTGACGCCCATCGCGGCGGCCAGCCGCTGTATCCCGTCATCTTCTCCATTGAGTAGGCGGGTAGCGCAGGCGTGAATGATACGCGCAACACGAGTGTTGTGGTGGGCGAGGCGGCAGAGCGCCTCGCCCGTACGCGGGCGTGGGACACAGATGTCTCGCGCCTGCGTTTTGCTAGTGGTACCAGGCTTGAGGCGCTTGGGCGCATGGGCATCCGCACCGTGCGCGACCTGTTGCTGCGCACGCCCCATCGCTACCTCGACTTCTCGCGCGTGGTCTCCATTGGCATGGCGGACGTAGGCGCCGAGGCCACGGTGGTGGCCACGGTTGACAAGGTGGTGCTCAAGCGGCCAAAGCCGCGCCTGCAGATCTGCGAGGTGGCGCTCGTGGATGCCACGGGCGTGCTGATGTGCGCCTTCTTCAAGCAGCCGTGGCTTGCCGAGCAGCTGCGTCGCGGAGACGTGCTGGCGGTCTCGGGCAAGGTGAGCTTTGCCTATGGCTTCAAGCAGATGAACCCTGCGTTTCACGAGGTGGTGAGCCGGACGCAGGAGCGCGATGCTGGCGCGTCGGGCGTGCCGGGTGCCGCGAGCGCCCCTGGCTTGGCGGCCCCTCGGCCTGCGGCCGGCACGCCCGCCGCGGCCGCGCAGCAGCCCGCAGCGCCTGCCGCCTACGCCCGCATCCTGCCCGTTCACTCGGCAGGCGAGGGGCTTTCGGTTGCCTGGGCGCGACGCATCGCCTCCGTGGCGCTCGCCTCCGTAGGCGACGCGTGCGACTTCATGCCCGCCTCGTTCGTGGCCAAGCACCACCTCATGACCGAGGCCAGGGCCGTACGCGAGGCTCACTTTCCCTCCAACCTCAAGGCGGCCGAGCGTGCCCGCAGGCGTCTTGCCTACGACGAGCTCATGTGCCTGCAGGCCGCCATGCTCTCGAGGCGAGCCATCGCCCTTGAGGGCGCGCGCGCACACACCCATGTCTTAGACGGTGCCCATAAGCAGGCGCTTCTCGCGTCGCTTCCCTTTACGCTCAGCGAGGAGCAGCAGGTTGCCACCGCAGAGATCCTCGCCGACATGGCCGCCCCCCACCCCATGAACCGCCTGCTTCTGGGCGACGTGGGCACGGGCAAGACGGCCGTCGCCGCCGTGTGCCTCGCCGCCGTGGCAGACTCGGGCTCGCAGGCGGCGGTGATGGCGCCCACCTCGGTGCTGGCGCGCCAGTATGCCGAGAAGCTCGGGCCCCTCTTTGATGCGGCGGGCGTAAGCTGGGCGCTCGTGACGGGCGCCACGCCTGCCTCGGAGCGCGCCTCTGTGGCCGTGCGCCTGGCCGCAGGCGAGCTTGCGGTGCTCTTTGGCACCACGGCGGTGCTCGGCCACGACCTGCGATTCGCCAACCTCTCGCTCGTAATCGTGGACGAGCAGCACCGCTTTGGCGTGGGCCAGCGCACGGCGCTGCGAACCAAGGGCACCGTGCCCGACCAGCTCACCATGACGGCCACGCCCATCCCGCGAACGCTCGCGCTTTCTGTATACGGAGACCTTGCCTGCTCGCGCATCACGAAGCGCCCGCGCGCTGGCGCTGGCATCACCACCAAGCTCATCACGCCCGAGAACGCAGACATCGCGCACACGGCCATCGCCGAGGCGGTGGCGGCGGGGCACCAGGCCTACGTGGTGTGCCCTCTCGTCGAGGACACCGACACCGAGGCCGAGCTCGACGAGGTGCCCGAGGGCGCTCGCACCCAGGCAAAGCCTCACTCTGCCGCCTCCACCTACGAGCGCCTGCGCACGCGCGTGTTCCCGGCCCTCAACGTGGGGCTCGTCACGGGGCGCATGAGCGCGGCCGAGAAGGATGAGGCCATGGAGCGGTTCCGTTCGGGCGAGACCCAGGTGCTCGTCTCCACCACCGTCATAGAGGTGGGCATCGACGTGCCCAACGCCACGGTGATGATGATTTGGGACGCCGACCGCTTTGGCCTGGCGGCCCTGCACCAGCTGCGTGGACGTGTGGGCAGAGGCGACGTTGCCGGCAGCGTGTACCTCGTGAGCGCGGCACGCGGCACGAGCCCGGCCAAGAAGCGCCTCTCGGTGCTCGTGCGCACCTCCGACGGCCTTGAGCTTGCCGAGATGGACTTGCGCCTGCGCCACGAGGGCGAGGTCTTGGGGTATCGGCAAAGCGGTGGGGTCACGCTCAGGCTCGTAGACCTCGCGGCAGACGCAGACCTGGTTGAGGCGGCGCACGAGGACGCGCGGGCGCTCGTGGGGGATGACCCGGCGCTTGCCAAGGCGTACAATCGCCCCTTGGCTCGTGAGGTTCGCAGGCGCTTTGGCGCCTACTTTGAAGGGGAGAGATCAAGATGAGGATTGTTGGAGGCGAGTGGCGCGGCCACCCCATCGAGGCGCCCGAGGGGCGCGACGTGACCCGTCCCACCACCGACCGAGTGCGCGAGGCCGTGGCCTCGATGCTGCTCTCTGCCCGCGGCCTTACGCTTGAGGGCGCGCGCGTGCTCGACGCCTTTGCGGGCTCGGGCGCCATGGGCCTCGAGCTCCTGAGCCGAGGAGCCGCGTGGTGCACCTTCGTCGACGTCGACAAGGGCGCCCAGGCGCGCGTGAGGAGAAACGCCAAGGCTCTGGGCGCCGCGCCTAGCTCCCACACCGTGCTGCGCGCAGACGTGGAGCGTCTCGCCCAGGCGGGCACCATCACGGGAGCCCCCTTCGACATCGTGGTGCTCGACCCGCCCTATGCCACCGAGGCCGGCCGCGTGGCGGCCCTCGTTGAGGCGCTTGCCGCATCCGGCCTGCTTGCGCCAGGCGCGCTTGTGCTCTACGAGCGCTCGTCTACAGCCCCTGCCACGGAACCCGCGGGCTTTGTCGTGCTCAGGCAAAAGCGCTACGGCCAGACCTCGGTAGACCTTCTCGAGCGAGAGGACACGCTCAATGGCTAGCGGACTTTCCCAGATCAGGCACGTGGTGGTGCCGGGCACCTTCGACCCGATCACCTATGGCCACATCGACGTGGTGCGCCGCGCCACGCGCATCGCCGAGCACGTGACGGTGGCCGTCGCGGCCTCGCTCGGCAAGAACGGCACGGGCCCCACCTTCTCTATTGAGGAGCGCGTGGAGCTCGCCCGCGAGGCGCTTGCCGCGGAGGGCGTGGGCACAGGCGTTGACGTGCGTCCGCTCACGGGCCTGCTCGTGGACTTTTGCCACGAGGTGGGCGCGGGAGGGGTGGTCAAGGGCCTGCGCGCCATGACGGACTTTGAGTACGAGCTGCAGCAGGCAGACCTCAACTTCCGCCTTGCGCCCGACGTGGAGAGCATCTTCGTCATGAGCAACCCCTCCTATGGCTACGTGTCCTCGTCGATCGTGCGCGAGCTGGCGGGGCTTGGTTCGGACGTCTCGCTGCTCGTTCCGCCCTGTGTCGTGAAGAAGCTGCAGGGGAGATTCGGCAACTAGCGCCCATAGCTGCGCATATGGTAAAGTTGTGCGAATAGCGGGTCACTCCCGTACTTTTTGGTGGCTCGCCACCGCTCTAAGAGAGAACCAGGTGGCCTGAGCTGGCGTTTTTTGGTGCCGCTCGGGGCAAGCATGAAAGGAGCCTGCGCATGCAGCCGGGTGAGGAGATCGAGGCGCTCGTCCTCGAGCTTGAGGATATTGTGTCCGAAGGCAAGAAGCCCATCATGGGCGGCACGGGTAACAACCCCAGGATCGTTGACGCAGACGAGATCTTCTCCCTGCTCGACGAGATGCGCAGCGTGTTTCCCGAGGAGTTCCAGACGGCGCGTCGCATCCAGAAGGAGGAGGAGGAGATCCTCGCCCGCGCGCACCAGACGGCAGATTCCATCATCGCCGACGCCCAACAGCAGGCCATGATCTTGGCCGGAGACCAAGAGGTCGTGCGTCTCGCCAACCAGCAGGCCGAGGAGATCCGCGACCAGGCCTCCCAGTACGAGCGCGACCTGCGCTATCACATCAACGACTACGCTGAGGGCGTGCTCACTGGCATCGAGGACAACCTCAAGAGCGTCATCAGCCAGCTCGAGCGCAGCCGCCAGGCCCTTGACGACGGCTCTTCGCGCAGGTAGGTCCCATGGAGCAGATCATCATCACGGTCGATGAGCGTCTGGAGGGGGCGGGTGCGTGCCTGCCCGTCTCTGGCCACATCGACCAGAGCGGCTACTCCTTGGGCGAGCACGAGTTTACGCTGCCCCAGGGCATCGACTACGACCTTGTGCTCACCAACGCCGGCGAGGGCATCTTGGCGAGCGGCATCGTGCGCGCCCACGTGGTGGGCACCTGCGATCGCTGCCTCGAGGATGCCGAGTTTGACATCGCCAGCGAGGTGGACGAGTACTTCCTCTTTGAGGCCCCTGCCGAGGAAGACCTCAGCGACGACGAGGATGAGGTAGACTTCTCGCTCATCTCCGATGAGCACACCTTTGACCTCGCCGAGCCCATCGAGGCGGCGCTGTTCATGGAGACGCCCTTTGTGGTGCTGTGCCGCGAGGACTGCCTGGGCCTTTGCCCCACCTGTGGCGCCAACCTCAACGAAGGAGACTGTGGCTGCGCTGAGAAGCGCGCCGAAGAGGCTGCCAAGGAAAACCCCTTTGCCAAGCTTGCCGAGCTCAAGCTTGACGATGCGCCCGCCGAGGGCTCCGAGGCATAGCGTGCAACTTTCGGGCATGCGTGCATGCCCACTCGTGCCCTCCGGGCGTCGCTCACGCGCCCGCATGTGGAGGGCCGTGCACATTTCTGCAAAATTGCTGGTAATGTGCATCCCCATCGTGCTATCATTCGGCTTTGTCTGTGAGTACCGTCTCCGCGAGGTAAGCGAGACGCGTGGACGTGAGATTCGTAAGAGAGGTCAACAATGGCAGTACCCAAGCAGAAAAAGGGCCGCAGCGCTACCCACACCCGTCGCTCGGCCAACAGCAAGCTCGCGACCCCGTCGCGCTCCACGTGCCCGCAGTGTGGTGCCGTCAAGCTTCCGCACCGTGTGTGCCCGAGCTGCGGTTACTACAGGGACCGCGAGGTCATCGTTACCGAGTAGTTGCTTGGTATGAGTATGTGATGGGGCCGGCCTTTTGGCTGGCCCTTTTTGTATGCCAAGGTTTGCGGAGGAGGACAGCATGACATGCGTATGTGTTGACGCCATGGGTGGCGACGAGAGGCCCGAGGTGGTGCTTGAGGGAGTCGCCCTCGCGCTGGCGGCAGACCCCGAGCTTGAGGTGCTCGTTGCCGGAGCCGAGGACGTTGTGGTGCCGTTTTGCGCCAAGCATGCCCATGCGCGTGCCCTCGTGACCACCGAGGTCATCGAGATGGGAGATCACCCCACCGAGGCCGTGCGCCGCAAGAAGGACTCTTCCATCGTGCGAGGATGTCGTGCCGTGCGCGCCGGCGAGGCCGACGCCTTCTTCTCCGCGGGCTCCACGGGAGCCATGCTCGCCGCCGGCACGCTCGTGGTGGGCCGCCTCAAGGGCGTGAGCCGCGCGGCGCTCGCCAGCGCCCTTCCCGGCGCCGACCCCTCGCACATGACGACCTTCCTCGACCTCGGCGCCAACGCAGACTGCACGCCCGAGATGCTGCTGCAGTTTGCCCGTATGGGCTCTGCCTACTCGCGCGTGGTGGTGGGCGTGGAGGAGCCGCGCGTGGCCCTGCTCAGCAACGGCACCGAGGACACCAAGGGCTCCTCTGGGGTGCTTTCCGCCCACGAGCTCTTTGCCAAGGCGCAAGACCTCAACTTCGTGGGCAACTGCGAGGGCCGAGACATCCTCTGCGGTGAGCTCGATGTCATTGTCACCGACGGCCTTACGGGCAATGTGGCCCTGAAGACCCTCGAGGGCACGGCCAAGTTCATCGTGGCGCGCCTCAAGGCGGGTGCCAAGGCCAAAAAGACGGTGGGCGTGGGCGCACTGCTCGTAAAGCCCGTGCTCACCGATATTGCCACCCTGCTCTCGGGCGACCAGTTTGGCGGAGCGGCCCTGCTCGGTCTCAAGGCCCCCGTCCTTGTGGGTCATGGCGCCACCAACCCCGAGGCCATTAAGAACGGCACCCTCACCGCCGCCCGCTGCGTAAGAGAAGACCTCTGCGGCAAGATGGCAGAGGCCATCGCAGAGGCGTAAAAAGCGCAGAGCGGCGAAGCATCGCAGCGGGTAGGCCGGGGTACTATCGCTCCGGGCGAGTTCTGCAGCGTAGCGAGGACTGTCTGAGTCCAGAGTGATAGCGCCCCGGCCTCGCCCTAGCGAACGCAATTCTTGCCGTGTTCATTTGCGCCCATGAGCGTAAAATGTAGGGTTGCTAAACATTCACGTGCGCGCCGCGCACACAAGATCTGAGGGGGAGCGCGCATGCCTTGCGCTGCCGATACCGAACGCGTCCGTCACATCGAGTCCATCTGTGGTCACCAGTTCCGCAACCGCGATCTGGTGCTGGCTGCCATCACGCACCCCAGCGCCGCCGAGCGGCTCCCGGTGTCTGCCTCCTACGAGCGCCTGGAGTTTCTGGGGGACTCCATCTTGGGCGCCATCGTGGCAACCGACCTGTTTGAGCGCTTTGGCGACATGGACGAGGGTGAGCTCACCCGCCTCAAGATCGCCCTGGTCTCGGGCAAGCAGCTCTCTGCCGTGGCCGAGGGCCTGGGCATTGGCGAGTGCATCATCTTTGGCGAGTCCGAGAAGGGCACTGGTGCCCGCGGCATGCACTCCGCGCTCGAGAACGTGTACGAGAGCGTGGTGGGCGCCCTCTACCTCGACGGCGGCTATGACGTGACGCACGACTTCGTCTCCCGCACCCTCGGGCCGCACATGGTGCCCGAGCTTGCCGAGCGTCCCCAGAGCCCCAAGAGCCGCCTGCAGGAGGTTACCCAGCGCGAGCTGCGCTGCGGCCCCGAGTACAAGCTCGAGGGCGAGCAGGGCCCTGCGCACGCACCGACGTTTACCTCGGTGGTATTTGTCGAGGGCAGGCGCGTGGGCAGGGGCAGCGGCTCCACCAAGAAGGAAGCCGAGGCAGCGGCTGCCGCCGACGCCCTCAAGCGTCTTGCCGAGGAGGGCATCCCGTGTACCTAAAATCCCTCACGCTGAAGGGATTTAAGTCCTTCGCCGACCGCACGCATATGGTGTTCGACCCAGGCCTCACCGTGGTGGTGGGGCCCAACGGCTCGGGCAAGTCCAATGTCTCTGACGCCATCCTCTGGGTTTTGGGCGAGCAGAGCGCCAAGATGCTGCGCGGCCAGGCCATGGAGGACGTGGTGTTCTCGGGTTCGAGCGCCCGCAAGCCCGTGGGCGTGGCCGAGGTGACCCTCGTGCTCGACAACACGAGCCATACGCTGCCGGTCGACTTCTCCGAGGTGGGCATCACCCGGCGCATGTACCGCTCCGGTGAGAGTGAGTACCTCATCAACGGGGCGCCCGCCCGCCTCATGGACATCCAGGACATCCTGCACGACTCGGGTCTGGGAAAAGACACCCACTCCATCATCTCGCAGGGCAAGCTCGATTCCATCCTCGCGAGCCGTCCCGAGGAGCGCCGCAGCCTCATCGAGGAGGCGGCTGGCATCTCCAAGCATCGCCGTCGCAAGGAGCGCTCGCTCAAGAAGCTCGCTGACATGGACAAGAACCTCGTGCGCGCCCGCGACCTCGCGCGGGAGATGAACCGCCAGCTGCGCCCGCTCGAGCGCCAGGTTGACCGCGCCAAGCGCTTCCAAGACCTGGACGAGCGGCTGAGCGAGCTCACCTGCCAGCTTGCGGTGGATGACGTGCGCAGGCTTCAGGGCCAGTGGAACGAGCTTCAGAGCCGCACGGCCGAGGCCGTGGCCACCATTGAGCTCGCGCAGTACCGCGTGGACGAGAAGACCCGCGAGCTCGAGAAGCTCCAGAGCCTGCTCGAGCAAAAGGGCCTCTTTGTGGGAGACCTCGGCGAGCAGCGCCGTCGCTGTGGAGACATCTTGGGCCGGCTCGACAGCGACATGCGCCTGCTCGAGGAAAAGGGCCGCAACATGGTCGACCGACTGAGCGAGACGCGCATGACGCTCTCGCAGGTGGACAGGCAGCGTCGCGAGGCCACCTCAGAGCTCGAGGACGTCTCGGGCAAGCTCTCTGACCTCAAGGTTGTCGTGGATGCGCTCGAGGCAGACGTGAAGCGCCTCGAGCCCGCCGCCAAGGCCGCAACGCAAGCCCGGCGCGCGGCCGGCGCCGAGCAGTCGCGCCTCACAAACGAGCAGCGCGAGTGCCAGCGTGCCGCAGACCAGGCAACCCTTGCCGCCGCCAAGCTCTCCGACGAGATCAGCGCAGCCGAGGTCGAAGACGAGATGTTCGCGAGCCGCCTCGCGCAGATCGCCGAGTCGCTCGAGACGGCCGAGGCGGCGCTCGAGAGCCGCCGCCGCACGCTCGATGAGCTCGCGGCGAGCATCACCGAGGCCGAGGCCGAGGCAGACGCCGCCAAGGGGGAGATCTCCGAGCGCGCGTCTGCCCACGACGCCGCCCGGGCGCGCCTGGGCGAGGCTAACGGCGCGCTCGACGCCGCCCGCTCCGAGCTGGCGCGCGCCACGGCCACGCTCGAGGCGCTGCGTGGCGTGGACGCCCAGCTCGCCGGCGGCTCAGACACGCTCGAGGGGCGCGTCTGTGCCTCAAGTGAGCTGGGAGGCCTTGTGCGCTGCCGGCTCGCAGACGTGGTGAGCGCCCCCGCCGAGCTCGACGCGCTCGTGGAGCGCCTCTTGGGAGACGCCCTCACGGCGCCCGTGGTTGCCACGGGCACAGACGTGGCGCGCCTCATGGACGCGGCCGCGAAGGAGGCGGGCGCCTCTGGTTCGCTCACGGTGCTCTCGCTTGCCGAGGCCGGCCGTGTACGCGCCGAGGCTGCGGGCACCTCGCTCGCCGAGCGCCTCAACGTCTCGGAGGAGGCCGCGGGCCTCATAGGCGCCCTCTTGGGCGACGTGCGCCTCGTGGCAAGCGCCGCCGAGGCCGTGGCCGCGCATGCCGCCGACCCCTCCTTCACCTACGTGACACCCGAGGGCATCGTGGCCTACCCAGACGGCCGCACGGTGGCCGGCGTCTCTGCCGGAGCCGCCGCGGGCACCCTCGAGCGCAAGCGTCGCATCGCCGAGCTCGAGGGGCGCATGGGCGAGCTTGAGGCCAACGTACGCGGCGCCCAGGAGCGTGTGGTGGAGGCCTCCTCCGCCCAAGACGCCGCCCAGGCCGAGCTCTCGCGTGCCCGCGAGCGGGCCAATGCCGCCGCAGGCGCCCTCTCGCGCCTGCGCGGCGAGCATGGCTCGGCAAACTCCGAGGTGGGGCGCCTTGAGGCGCAGGTGAGGCGCGCCCAAGACGAGCGTACCCAGGTGGAGCGCCGCCGCGAGGAGGCCACACGCAAGGCCGCCCAGGCGCGCCCGCGCCTGGATGAGCTCAAGCGGGAGGGCGAGGCCGCCAAGGAGCGCTTGGCCGAGCTCACGCGCGAGGTCGAGGCGGCCGTGGCTCGGCGCCGCGAGGCATCGCGCGCCGAGGACGAGGCGAGCAAGAAGGCGGCAGACGCCCGCCTCGAGCTCGCCACCTCCCGCGAGCGCCTGCGTCATGTGAGCGAGCGCAACCGCGAGCTCGAGCAGCGCATTGCCGATCTCAACGAGCGCTCGCGCATCGCCGAGGAGTCCACGCGCTCGCTCGAGGTTCTGCGCCTGCGCATCGACCCGCTCCACGAGCGCTACGAGGCCATCCGTGCCTGTGCCCTCACCTGGGCCGAGCGCCTGCGCGACCGTGCGAGCCTCGCCGAGGCAGACTCCGCCTCGCTCAAGAAGACCATCGGGGATGCCAAGGAGCAGGTGAGCGCAGCCACCGCAGAGCTCGAGCATGCCCGCAGCGAGCAGGGTGAGCTCAAGGTGGAGTCGGGCAGGCTCGAGGTGCGCGTGGAGCAGGCCATCGCTGCCATCACCGCAGACGGCCGCCACGTGCTCGAAGAGGCGCTCCAGATGCCCGAGCCCACAGACCGCGCGGCCACCGAGCGCGAGGTGGAGCGCCTGCGAAAAGGGATCGAGGGCCTGGGGCCGGTGAACCAGGTGGCCATGGAGGAGTACACGCGCATCAAGGAGCGCGCCGACTACGTGGCGGCTCAGCTCGCAGACCTTGAGCAGGCCCGCTCGGCGCTCACCAAGATCACCGCGGCCATCGACCGTAAGATGCGCCGTCAGTTTCTCGCCACCTTCGAGGCCGTGAACACCAACTTCGTCGAGGTGTTCTCGATGCTCTTCCCGGGTGGCAAGGCGCACCTCGAGATGACCGACCCGGATCATCCGGCCGAGACGGGCATCGAGGTGGTGGCGCAGCCCAAGGGCAAGCGCATCGCCAAGATGACGCTCATGAGCGGCGGCGAAAAGTCGCTCACGGCGCTCGCCCTGCTCTTTGCGGTGTATCGTACCCGTACGGTGCCGTTCTACGTCTTTGACGAGGTTGAGGCCGCGCTCGACGACGCCAACCTCGACAAGCTGCTCGACGCCATCGAGCAGCTCAAGGAGAGCACTCAGCTTATCGTGATCTCGCACCAGCGGCGCACCATGGAGCAGGCCGACGTGCTCTACGGCGTCTCCATGCAGGCCGATGGCGTGAGCCATGTCGTATCCCAGCGGCTAGACCGCGCAACAGGAAAGGTGGTCGATGCCTAATGGGGCTTGCTGACCGTTTGAGGAAGGGTCTGGAGAGGTCTCGCGAGGCCTTGAACGAGATCTTCTACATGGGTGGCGAGGTTGACGAGCAGTTCTGGGAAGACCTCGAGGACACCCTCGTCATGGCCGATATGGGCGCCGAGGTGGCCATGCGCGTCACCGACGAGCTGCGCGAGGAGGCCGCTCGCAAGAACCTGCGCACCGACCGCCAGATGCGCGAGGCCCTGGCCCGGAGCCTTGCGGCAACGTTTGCGCCTTGCGAGCGCGACCCGTTTGACGCGAGCCCGAGCTGCGTCTTGTTTGTGGGTATCAACGGCGCGGGCAAGACCACCACGGTGGGCAAGCTCGCCGCAGCCGGCAAGGAGGCTGGCAAGCGCGTGCTCATCGGCGGTGCCGACACCTTCCGCGCGGCGGCCATCGAGCAGCTTAAGGTGTGGGGCGAGCGCTCCGGCGTACGCGTGGTGACCCGCGAGCGCGGCGCAGACCCGGCGAGCGTGTGCTACGACGTGGTAGAGGAGGCCGAGCGCGAGGGCACGGACCTTCTGCTCGTGGACACCGCCGGGCGCCTCCACACGAGCCCCGAGCTCATGCGCGAGCTTGCCAAGGTGGTAAGCGTCACGCGCAAGCGTGCCGGCATGCCGGTCACCGTGGTGCTCGTGGTTGACGCCACCACGGGCCAAAACGGCCTTGCGCAGGCCAAGGAGTTCAACGACGCCCTCGAGCTCGACGGTCTCATCGTCACCAAGCTCGACGGCACGGCCAAGGGCGGCATTGCGGTGGCCATCTCCAACCAGTTGGGGCTGCCTATCTTTCGCATTGGCGTGGGCGAGGGCATCGACGACTTCCAGCGCTTTGACGCGCTCGAGTTTTGCCGTGCCCTTGTGGGCGAGACGATGTAGTGACGGGGGAGACCTATGTTCAATAGCCTGAGTGACCGCCTTACCGACACCTTTGACAAGCTACGCGGCAAGGGCAAGCTCACCGAGGACGACATCAACGTTGCGATGCGCGAGATTCGCATGGCGCTGCTCGAGGCAGACGTCAACTTCCGCGTGGTCAAGGAGTTTGTGGCCACCTGCAAGGAGCACTGCCTCACGGCCGAGATTCTCGAGTCACTCACGCCGGCGCAAAACGTGGTGAAGGTGGTGCTCGACCAGCTCACCGAGCTTCTGGGCTCCACCGAGAGCAAGCTCGTGCTCATGCAGAACCGCACGCCCAACGTGATCATGCTCGTGGGCCTGCAGGGATCGGGCAAGACCACGGCGGCCGCCAAGCTTGCCTATATGCTCAAGAAGCAGGGCCGCTCGCCGCAGCTTGCCGCCTGCGACGTGCACCGCCCGGCCGCGGCAGACCAGCTCGAGACCCTTGGCGGCGAGATTGGCGTGCCGGTGTATCGCGGAGACGGCACCGATGCCGTGGCCATCGCGCGCGAGTCCATCCAGGAGGCCGTCGACCATCTGCGCGACATCGTGATTGTCGATACGGCCGGCCGCCTGCAGATTGACGAGCTCATGATGCAGGAGGCCGTGGACATCAAGCGCGCTGTCAAACCCGACCAGGTGCTCATGGTGGTTGACGCCATGACCGGCCAGGACATCGTGAACGTGGTGCGCGAGTTTGCTGAGCGCACGGACTTTGACGGCGTGATCATGTCCAAGCTTGATGGTGACGCCCGTGGCGGCGGCGCGCTCTCCGTGCGCGCCGTGACCGGTAAGCCCATCAAGTTTGTCTCCATGGGCGAGAAGCCCGATTCTCTCGAGGTGTTCCATCCCGACCGCATGGCCAAGCGCATCCTGGGCATGGGCGACGTGGTGGGCATCATCGAGACGGCGCAGGCTAACGCCGACGCCGCCGCGGCGGCCGATGCCGAGCGAATGCTGCGCGAGGGCTTCACGATGGACGACATGCTCACTCAGATGCAGCAGATTCGCAAGATGGGCGGCGTGGGCAAGATCTTGGGCATGCTCCCCGGTGGCGACCGAGCCCTGCGCGAGATGGGCGGCGACCAGTCTGAGGAGCAGATGAGAAAGATCGAGGCCATCATTCGCTCCATGACCAAGGAGGAGCGCGCGCGGCCCAAGCTCATTAACGGCATGAGGCGCTCGCGCATCGCGCGCGGCTCGGGCCGCTCGGTGCAGGAGGTCAACGCGCTCATCAAGCAGTGGAGCGAGATGAACAAGATGATGACCAAGATGCGCGGCATGATGCAGGGCACCAACAAGAAGCAGGCCAAGCGTCAGCTCCAGCAGATGATGCGCTCCATGGGCGGAGGCATGCCTGGCGGCAAGCTGCCGTTCTAGGGTCTGGGTTGGTCAAGGCCGCTGGCTTGCCGGCTTGTGAGTATGAGATGCGCCCCCTTGTAGCGGATGTGCTGCTGCAAGGGGGCGCTTTTTGTTGCGTTGCGGTGCTTGCCCATGCGCCGGGGCCTCGCCTGTGGGGTTGGGGCTCCGGATGGCTCGTTGTGTTCGGGATGCGACCTGGGAGGCTGGGGCCCCGGATATATCATGCCGGGCTCGGACAGTCCTCGCTTCGCTGCGGAACTCGCCCGGCACGATATGTCCGGAACTTCACGTGTTGCGCAACGGTGCTACCCAGCTTCGTTCTTTTCCCACGTCATCCGGCATATCGTGCTTCCGATCCCGCCATATGTCGCAGACGAACCGACCTATGCTCGCAGCGTGCACGAGAACTTGCAGGGTCTTGAAGACAGAACCCTTCCATGGTGGTGCTCCCTTCATCAGGCCGAAGCGCCCCCTCGACTTGGCCCCCTTTCTTCCCGTCCTTTATTGTTCGTGCCCTTTCTGTTCTGGCTCGCCGTCGATTCGGGTTTTCCGAGGCACCTGAATCGGGTGTGCGGAATTCGGGGCCCACGTCAGGGTGTTGCAACGTTCTTTAGAACTCGCCCGACAGCTGGTATTCCAATACAAGCCTGAAGAAGATTACCGTGGATGTTAATAACAGCAAGTTCTCGGTGGGAGCAGACGGTGCGCTTTATACCGACAAAGGGACAACCCTTGCGCTTTATCCGCTGGGGACGCTTGGAGAGAGCGGCTCATATAAAGCCCCAGAAGGGGTTACTAAAATTGGGCCCGGGGCGTTAAGGGGCGCTGGCGCAAAGCTCACCTCTGTTGACCTCAGAGGTATGACCGAGATTGGCGAGTGGGCCTTTGCGGGAGACCATATAGTGAATCTGAGCATCCCCCAGACCGTGAAAAAAGTCGGAGTGGCGGCGTTCTCGTGGTGTTCGAAGCTCAGAATCGTCATGTTTGACGGTCAAGAACTATATCTTTCAGCCTTCCAGCATCTTCATGACCTTTCAAGCTTTACGATAGGTGAAAACGTTACGTCCGTCGTACAAGGCTCATTGGGAGTCGATAGCGGCAGTTCGCCTGTGTCTGAGTCAATCAACTTTTACTATAATGCTAAAAACGCAACAGTATCCCCGGGTTTTCTAAAGTATGCAGACTTGCCCGATAGCTGTGGCATAACGCTTCATATCGGGGCATCTGTCGAGGAAATCCCGGCTGGGGCGTTCCGCGGCATCGTTAATGGCAAAAAGCACTACCTCAAGGCTGTCGTTTTTGACGCGGGGGCAAGTTGTACCGTTGGCGCAGGTGCCTTTGCCCAGAATTCCGATCTGGCACTGGTTGATGCCAGCCAAGCGGAATCGCTTACCTTTGAGAAGGGCGAAATCGGTGCATTTAACTCCATCGCGAGCAATGCCAAAGTCTATGCGCGCGCTGACTTCGTATCTGCCTTTGAGCAAGCGGGAGTGCCGAAGGACGGCATCGTCGTTACGGAAAAGGGTACGGTATCTTTCGACGGGGCTGAGTCGGATTATCGGCTTTTCGTGGGGGACAGTAGCACGTATACCTACCAAACCAACTGCAAAACTGATCCAATCTTAACGACGAGTGACGACTCGGTGGCAACTGCCGAGATAATAGATAAGGCAGTGATTGTGACGGGAATTGCCCCAGGGAAGTGCGACATCGAGGTTTCGTATCCTGTTGGTGATGGTATCTCGTCTGCCTCGGCGCTCATTACGGTCACAGTGATCAAGAGGACCGAGATCAACGTCGATCTAGGCTGCGCGCCAGACGGTGAGCTGGCCGTGACATACGGCGACGTCCCAGTTGAGGTGCCCTATTCCGTCACCGACGATGTGGGCATCTCCGCCAAGAGCTCTAACGAGAGCGTGGCCTTCGCCAACATCGAGGACGGGAAGGTGAGCCTCACCGTCAAGGGTACAGGCGAGGCGACCGTAACGCTCTCCTTTGATGGTGACCAGGAGCACTCCTCGGCCTCGACTTCCTTCAAGGTGAAGGTCTCGCAGAGGCAGCTGACCATCACCCCCAAGGACAAGGGCTGCTACGTGGGCGACGAGCTCCCCGCACTCGGCGAGGACGACTTCACCGTTGACGGCCTCGTCGGCAGCGACAAGCTGACCGACAAGCCTACGCTTGCCTACGCCGAGGGCGCCTCGAGCGAGAATGCCGGCACCTTCGCCATCACCGCCTCCGGCGCCGAGGCGGGCGCGAACTATGAGGTCGTTTACAAGCCGGGCACCCTCACCGTCTCCGACCGACCGGTGACGCCGCCCAGCGACACGACCACCGAGACCGTCACGAACGCGGACGGCTCCGTGACCGTGACGGTGACCGACAAGGCCACCGGCACCGTGACCGTGACGAGGACGTACAAGGACGGCGTCGTGGTGAGGACGGTCAAGGCCAAGGGCTCCGAGCCCAAGGTCTCGGTGACCGTGCCCGCGTCCGTCAGGTCCGCGACGGTGTCCGTCCCGGTGGGGCCCACCGAGGGCACCGTGGCGGTCGACGCCAGGACCGGCCGCGTGGTGAACCGCTGCGTGCCAACCGATGGCGGCCTCGACGTGAGGGTCACGGGCTCCTGCGAGCTCGTCGTGCGCGACAACGCCAGGGTCTTCTCCGACATGGCCGGCCACTGGGCCCAGGCCTCCGTGGACTTCGCGAGCGCCCGCGGCCTCATGAACGGCATCGGCGACACCGGCGCCTTCGGGCCCGAGGCCATGACCTCCCGCGCGATGGTCTGCGCCGTGCTCTCCAACCTCGAGTACGGCCCCGAGGCCGCGAAGGCGCCTTCCTTCTCCGACACGGCCGGAGACGCCTGGTACGCCAAGGCCGTCGCATGGGCGGCGGAGGCGGGCATCGTCCACGGCTACGGCGACGGCTCCTCCTTCGGCCCCGACGACGACGTGACCCGAGAGCAGATGGCCTGCATGGTGTTCAACTACGCCAAGGCCATGGGCATGGACACCTCCAAGCGGGCCGACCTGTCGTCCTACGAGGACGCCTCCGAGCTCACCTACGGCCGCGAGGCCATGGAGTGGTGCGTGGCCAGCGGGATCTTCCACGGCTACGACGGCCAGGCCTCCCTCGGCGGCACCGACGGCCTCACCCGCGCCCAGTGCGCCGCCGTCCTCACGAACCTCGTCACCCTCATCGTCGAGGGCTAGCGCCCGCAACGGCCTAGGGGCGGCGCCTAACGGCGCCGCCCCTCCCTCAGGGCAGGTGGCGATGCGCCACGACGGGTGAGGCCCCGGGCATATCGTGCCGGGCGAGTTCCGCGGCGAAGCGGGGACTGCCGGGAACGGGACGATGGCCCCCGGCCACCCCTCGCGAACGCGAGAGGCAGGTGGCGAAGCCCCGCGACAGGTGAGGCCCCGGGCACATCGTGCCGGGCGAGTTCCGCAGCGAAGCGAGGACTGTCCGAGCCCGGCATGATA
>Cebus_capucinus_imitator_PRJNA485217_SSR049__coassemble_1355_pt1 | contig 20844 bp, 15 predicted proteins | sample Cebus_capucinus_imitator_PRJNA485217_SSR049__metabat2_high_PE_004 | metagenome-assembled genome bin Cebus_capucinus_imitator_PRJNA485217_SSR049
CCTCGTGGGCGTCGCTGGTGACGCAGATGGCGCCCGACACGCCGCGTGCCCGCAGGTCGGCGACCGCGTCGTCCAAAGACGAGCACATCCTCGACACCTGGCTGGCGCTCATGCGGTCTGTGCCCATGGACTGGGCCACGCGCTCCGCCTTCCTCGTGGACACGCCGTTGGTCACCATCTCGGGGACGGCGGCGATGACCGCGCGATCCGCGCGGGAGTAGCGCCCTATCAGGTCCTCCGGGAAGTAGCTGCCGGCACGCGGCTTCGGGATCCTCAGGTTGACGGTGCCCACGCTGGTGGTGAGCCTGCGCTCGCGGTATCCGTTTCTCTGGTTGCCGGCCTCGCAGGCCACGTCGGCCTGGGCGTCCATGATCTCGTTGACGAGCGACTCCGCCATCACCCTGATCAGCTCGGCCATGTTAACCATGCCGTCGTCAAATCTCGGCATCCGGGCCCCGTCGCCCGCAATCTCGTGTATCTTGTCCATATGCGGTTATTGCCTTTCTTCGAATCCTAACTTCAGTAATTGGAATCCTAGGCGATAACCGCTTCCCACTTTCTACGGCCAGGGAAGCGGCCCCTTACACCAACATTCGGCACGCGATCGTGGCGCCGTACTCGCGCGCTAGCTCTGCGCAGTTGGGGCGTGTGCCGATGGCGATGATGCGGCCCGCTCCGTGCAGCGCCGCGCCCGCCACGGCCATGAGACCCACGGGGCCAATGCCAAACACCACCACGTCGTCGCCGTACTGCACGTCGGCAAGCTCCACGCCGTGGAAGCCGGTCGACATCATGTCCACCGTCATGAGCGCGTCCTCGATGCTCACGTCCTCAGGCATGGCCACGAGGTTGGCGTCGGCGCAGTTCACGTGGAAGCGCTCGGCAAACACGCCGTCCTTGGCCAGCAGGAACTTAAAGCTCGCCATCACGCCCGCGTCATGGGCGTTCCAGCTGCCGTGGCGCTGAAGGGCCGGCTCCATCCAATCTGGCGTGCAGCAGGGCACCACCACGCGGTCGCCGGGCTTGAACTTGCGCACCAGCTCGCCCACCTCGCACACCACGCCCACGGCCTCGTGACCAAGCACGAGGTTCTCCTGCGGGCCGTTGCCGCCATGGAGAATGTGCACGTCGCTCGAGCAGGGCGCGAGCGCAAGCGGGCGCACGATGGCGTCGAGCGGGCCTGCCTGGGGCACCTCCTTCTCGAGCCAACCGGGATTCTCGACGCTAATCAGGCCGTAGCCACGCATGGGGCACCTCTTCTCTCGGCACGGCACGCTTCGCCGCGCGCGGACACTGCTTCCATGGTGGGGGAACGTCGCCCTCTCGCGCTGAAACTGAAATTCAGAAAGCTTTCAGGTTAACAAACGGTCGAAAAGCACGCGTGAGCGGCTCCCTACACAACGGCCTTGAAGAAGGTTATGGCAAAGCGAGCGCCGCAGGGGCGGCCATGCTCGTCAAGGACGTTTGAGGCGGTGATGCGGCCGTCTTGCGCGGCAATGAGGCTCTGGGCGAGCGAGAGCCCAATGCCCACGCCCGCGGGGTTAACGCTGTTGCTGTCCGCCCCGCGCCCGCGATAGAAGCGCTCGAACACGTGGGGGAGATCCTCGGCGGCAATGCCGTGGCCGGTGTCGGTCACGGTGATGCGGCTCGCCAGGGCATCCTCGCTGGCCTCAACGCGCACGCGCCCTCCGGCAGGTGTGTGCTCCAGGCAGTTCTTGAGCACGTTCTCCAGCGCCTCGCGCGTCCAGGCGGCATCTCCCGTAAAGCCGGCGCCTGCCTCGAGCTCAAGCTCCAGCTGCACGTCTGCCAGGTCGTAGGGGATGGCGAGCGGGGATGCCGCCGCGCTCACAAGCTCGTCAAAGGCCACGGGCTCGTGGCGCAGCTCCACTGTACCCGCGTCAATGCGCGCAAGCTTGAGCAGCGCCTCCACAAGCCACTGCACCTGCGCAAGCAGACGCTCGCTTGTGCGAATGCGCTCCACCACCTCAGATGGCGTGGTGCTGCCGGCCTCCTTGCGCGCAAGCTCGAGCGTGAGGCCAAGCGAGGTGAGCGGCGTTCTGAGCTGGTGCGATATGTCGGCGAGCGAGTCTGCGAGGGAGCGCTTCTCGGCATTGAGCTCCTCCGCTGTGATGGTGAGGCGCGTGAGGGCCTTGTCAATCTCGCTTGCGAGAATGGCGAGCTCGCCCTCGTTCATGTCGGCGAGGCTCACGCTGCGGTCGTCATGAAGCGCGAGGTCAACACGCTCGGCCATCTGCGCGAGCGCTCGGTAGCGTTGGGTAGTGACGGCAACAAAGAGCGAGGTAAGCGCCACGGCCGTTGCGAGCACAAAGCCGCACGACAAGATAACGAACTCCTCGGCTGTGGTCATCCCTCCCCAGTACAGGGAGTTGGTGAACTCTGCACACAGGGCAAGGAGTGCCAACGTGATGAGCACAGCAAGTGCAATTGCGCGTCTGAACTCGCGGTTCTTCATCAACATGAAGCTCCTTTGATTCGCTCGCCATAGCCTATGAGCAGGCCTTATATCCCATGCCGCGCACGGTCACGATGAGCTTGGGCGAGCTTGGGTCGTCCTCGATCTTGTCGCGCAGGCGCTTCACGTATACCGAGAGGGTGTTCTCCTCAATGTAGGCGCCGGCGTCTTCCCAGAGGGCGTCGCGCACCATGTCGCGCGTCACGAGCTTGCCGGGGTTGGTGGCAAATAGCAGCAGCAGGCGATATTCGAGCGCCGAGAGCGTGAGGTCTTGCCCGTCTCGCGTCACGCGGGCGCGTCCGGGGTCAATCACGAGCGACCCCAGGGTAATGACGTGCTGCTCGGGCTTGGCGCGTCGCAGCACCACAGAAATGCGGGCGAGCAGCTCGCGCGGCCGGAAGGGCTTGGCCACGTAGTCGTCGGCGCCCATGGTGAGGCCGGTTACCGTGTTGAACTCGTCGCCCGAGGCCGTGAGAAAGATCACGGGTGTCTTGGGGCTTGCCTGCTTCACGGCGTTGCAGACGGCAAAACCGTTGCCCTGCGCTAAGGTCACGTCAAGAAGCACGAGGTCAAAGGGACAGGGCTTGCGGGCCGCCGCTGCGATGGCCGCGTCTTGCGTGGCGCAGGTGCCCACGGTGTAGCCCTCGGTCTCGAGCAGTTCCGAGAGCGTGGAGGTGATGATGGGGTCGTCCTCTACGAGCAGGATGCGCATGTAAATTCCCGTCTGGTTAAAGGGGCGCGGGCTGGGCGCCGCGCTCCGTGGGCAAGCTGCCTGCGCCGAGCGAAGCCGCGGGCGTCGCAGTTTGTGCTTGCTTCCATTATCTGCCCACGTGCGGGTGCAAGCTAGTGACGGATACGTAAGAGGCGGCTGCGCGCGCAGGAGGAGGGGCGAGCTCGGCCGCAGGCGGGCGGCCGAGCTCCGGCGGAAGCCACGTGCAGGAGGGGCAATGACGCGCCACTGCCGCAGGCGAGCGTTCGGGCCACGGCGGCAGGCGGCCGAGCGCGAAAGCGGCAAGGATGTCCCTTGCTTGCAGGCGAGCGGTCGAATTCTGACGGCAAGCGGCAAAAGCGAGAATTTGCGTGCCGAGAGGTCAGGTGCGCGTGGTATAACTCGCAGCAAGCCGGGTTACCTAATCGATTAAGTAATCCGCGCTGCCTTACGTGGCCTGCTCTGCCATGCGAGCGTATGCGCAGCTCCGCGCGCTCCCAAGCGGTGCGCTGAGCACGGACGCCTGCGCGCGGCGGGGTGCCGAGCACGGATGCCTGTGCCCAAGCGGAGCACGCGTCTGAGCGGGCGAGCTCGCTCGGGTACGGTCCAGACAAGGCAGCTCACATAACATGAAGGGCACGACGCAGCGGGGAGGGGACATGGGCAAAAGGGTCACGGCAAAAGACGTAGCGCGCCGCGCCGGCGTGTCTGCCGCCACCGTCTCCTACGTGCTCAACGACAATCCCACCCAAAGCATCTCACCCGAGACCCGCAAGCGCGTGCAGGATGCCATCCGCGAGCTGCAGTACGCCCCCAACATGGCCGCCAAGGCGCTGCGCCGCAGCGAGAGCAACTGCGTGGGCGTGGTCATCAAGAAAAACCTCACCGTCCCACGCTTTAGCCAGATGCTCGAGGGCATCCAGGAGGAGCTCGAGGCGCATGGCTACAACATCATGCTCTGTGGCGACCGCCTGAGGCCCAATGGCTACGTGGACTATCTCAACCTCTACCTAGAGAACCGCATTGACGGCGTCATCTACCTCGGCACCGACCTTGGCGGCCCCGACGAGGCCGCCTGTGCCGTCATCGAGCGCGAGCACCTGCCCTTCGTGGCCTTTGACTGCGAGGCTGGTTCGGGACCGTATGCCACGGTCAACCTCGACTATGCCGGCGGCGCCCGCGAGGTGGCAGAGAGCGTTTTTGCCGAGCTCCCGCGCAAGGTGCTCTACCTGCGCCCCCAAATCCAGAACGCCCAGGAGACCCAGCGCGAGCAGGGCGTGCGCGAGGTGGCGCAGCGCTTCCCCTCCTGCGCCCTTGAGGTGGCCGAGGTACCCATTACCTCGGAGAACCTCGACGTGTGGGACGTGCGCTATTCGCACGGAGCCACCGCGGCAAACCACGAGCTCGTCTCGAAGCTGGTGGGCAGCTTTCTCGAGCGTGCCCAAGGGATGGGAGCGGGCGACGCCGTGGTATGCAGCTGGTCGAGCTGGATCGAGGCCATTCGCGCGGCAAGCCCCGTAGCGGGCCTTACCTTCGCCGAGCTCGCCAGCAATGGCGAGGCGCTCATCGCCGCCGACTACTACACCCGCCTACCCAACGTGGCCACGGGGGCACTCTGCGCCAAGCTTCTGCTGGAGCAGGTGGAGGGCAAGCCCAGCCGTCACGAGTTGGTGCCGCTTTCGTGCACGAGCTCTCGTACGGGGGAGGTGCCGGCATGCTAGCCACGTTCGTTTCTGTGCCGTTGCTTAATCGAATAAGTAACGGTCGTGCGGACCTTGCTGCTTCGCAAGACCGGCTCGTGTTTCACTGTTCGTCACCCACGCTCGTTTGGAGGCTCTCATGATTTCGCTAAACACCACCTATGCCGAGGGGTTCGTCAGCGCGTCCGAGCTCGCAGGCGCCGTGGCCTCTCATGCAGACGTGCTTGCGCGCGCCCAGGCGGGCGAGGCGCGCTATGCCGACTCCCTGGGCTGGCTGAGCACCTTCGAGTGGGCGGGCCCCGAGCAGCTGGCCGAGATCGGGCAGCTGGCCGAGCGCTTCCGTGCCATTGCGGACACGTTTGTGATCATTGGCGTGGGTGGCTCCAACAACTCGGCCCGTGCGGTGGTTGAGGCGCTGCACCCCAGCGGCATGCGCATCGTCTATGCCGGCAACACCCTCTCTGCCGAGGCGCTCAACCATATGCTCGCCTCGCTCGAGGGGCATAGCGTGGTGATTGACTGCATTGCCAAGAACTTTGAGACGCTCGAGCCGGGCAGCTCCTTCCGTCTGCTACGCCAGTGGCTCGTGGCGCGCTACGGGCGCGAGGAGGCGGCGAAGCGCATCGTGTGCTGTGGCACCATAGGTTCCTCTCTGGAGCAGCTGGCTTGTGACGAGGGTTATGCGTTTGTGCCCTTTGCCACCACGGTGGGTGGCCGCTACACGGCCATGACGGCGGTGCACTTGCTGCCGCTGGCGTGCGCGGGCGTGGACATCTCCGAGCTGGTGGCCGGTGCTGCCGAGATGGAGCAGCTCTGCCGCACGACCCCTGCCGAGGACAACGTGGCGCTTCGCTATGCGACTCTGCGCAACCTCTTGTGGGAAAAGGGCTACCGCGTGGAGCTGCTGAGCTTCTTTGAGCCGAGGTTCCGCTGGTTTGGCAAGTGGTGGGAGCAGCTCTTTGGCGAGAGCGAGGGCAAGGATGCCAAGGGCCTCTTCCCGGCGAGCGCCGAGTATTCCGAGGAGCTCCACAGCCTGGGGCAGTTTGTGCAAGACGGCACGCACCTGCTGTTTGAGACCCTGCTCGACGTGACGGGCAAAGGCGAGCTCGACTCGCTCGTTTTGGGCGAGAGTGACGTTGCCGATGGCTTTGGCTACCTCGACGGCGTTGACTTCTGGGATATCAACAAGGCAAGCATGAGCGCCACCCGTGCGGCGCACGCCCAGACGCTGCCGGTGCTCACGCTCGAGCTTGACGCCACCGACGTGCGCCACTGGGGCATGCTGTTCTACTTCTTTGAGTTTGCGTGCTACCTCTCCGGCTCGATTCTGGGCGTGAACCCGTTTGACCAGCCGGGCGTGGAGGCATACAAGGCCCTCATGTTTAAGGCGCTCGGGAAGTAACGCACGCTGGTCGCCATGGGACGGGGCAAGGGCTGGGCACGTCCTCGGGCTAAAGCCCTGCGGAATGTGCCCAGCCCTTGCCCCCACCCCGTGACGCTGACGTTATCCCGATGGTCGCGGGCGCGGGAAGTGGTGAGAGCGAGGTCCTTTCGATTGCTACTTAATCGATTCAGTTGAGGCAAGAGGCGTTTCGCCTAAGAACGATAGCTGGTTTGGCAAGACAGAAAAGGGGAGTGACATGGAGCGTAACGAGAGCGCACAGGCCCAGGCCACCGAGGCGTGTCCGCTGTACAAGGATGCGACCCGCTCGGTTGAGGAGCGCGTGGAAGACCTGCTTGGGCGCATGACGCTCGAGGAGAAGGTGGCGCAGCTGTGCGGCAACCTGCCCTTCTCGGTGATCCGCGGCGGCAAGGTAGACCACGACCTGCTGAAGGAGACCTTCCCCAACGGGCACGGCCGCATCACGCAGTTCTCCACGGCGGGCCTTGCGAGCGCCAAGCAGCTCGCTGGCTTTGCCAACGAGATCCAGCGCTACTTCGTGGAAGAGACGCGCCTGGGCATTCCCGTGGCGCTGCAGACCGAGAACCTCTGCGGCTATCCCGGTGCCGGCGGCACGTTGTTCCCCTCGATGACCAACCTTGCCGCCACGTGGGAGCCCGAGCTTGCGCGCAAGATGAGCGCCATCATTGGCGAGGAGAGCAGAAGCGTTGGCATCAACTCCGCCATGAGCCCGGTCATCGACGTCTCCCGTGACCCGCGTTGGGGCCGCACGTACGAGACCTTTGGCGAGGATCCCTACCTCGTGACGCAGTTTGGCATCAACTACATCTCGGGCATGCAGAGTGCCGAGGGCGAGGGCGAACCCGTGCTGGAGGAGCTCGCGCCGGGCGAGGCGCGCGAGGGCGTTGCTTGCATCGCCAAGCACTTTCTCGGCTACGCCGAGACCCAGGGCGGCCTCAACTGCTCCGCGGCGCGCTTTGGCGACCGCGAGCTTTATGAGGTCTTTGCCACACCATTTGAGGCTGCCGCCAAGCTCAGCGACGTGAGCGGCATGATGGCCAACTACGGCGAGATCGACGGCCTCAACGTGTGCGCCAACCCCAAGGTCGCCAAGGACCTGCTGCGCGACACCATGGGCTTCAAGGGCATGCTCACGAGCGATGGCGCGGGCGTCATGCGCCTGTGGAACTTCTATCACATCGCCGAGAGCCATGCCGAGGCGGGCTACATCGCCAAGAAGAGCGGCGTGGACACTGAGATTCCGGTGGGCGCGGGCTTTGCGCACCTGCTCGAGTATGTGGCGGCGGGCAAGCTCGACGAGTCCGTCATTGACGAGTCGGTGCGCCGCATCCTCGCCATCAAGTTTGCCTACGGTCTGTTTGAGCACCCTTACGTGGACGTGGACGCGCTGCCCGAGAACATGACCACGCCCGAGAAGCAGCAGCTCAGCGCCCGTATTGCGGCAGACTCCCTCGTGCTGCTCAAGAACGATGGCACCCTTCCTCTGGCGCCCAAGACGCGCGTGGCGCTCGTGGGCCCGCATGCCGACAGCCTGCGCTACCCCGTGAGCGGCTACACCTACCCTGCCTACATCGAGATGATCGATGCCATGCGCAAGGACAACGAGCAGGTGAGCTTTGGCGGCGCGGCCGACGAGAAGGCCAACGCCAAGAAGAGCGGCGGCGTCTTTGCCTCCTTTGCCGACTGCCTGGCGCCCGAGCAGCTCGACGCCCTCGAGGACATGAACGGCGTGCTGCGCGGCATGGGTGCCAAGACCCTGCGCGAGGAGCTGTCCCGTCGCTTTGACGTGGCCTATGCCCAGGGCTGCGAGATCACCGACCCCAGCACCGAGGGCTTTGCCGAGGCCGTGGCCGCGGCTGAGGCGTCCGACGTGGCGGTGCTCGCGCTTGGCGGCAACTGCGGCTGGGTGAACGTGACCGGTGGCGAGGGCAAGGACCGCTCGAGCATCGAGCTGCCGGGTGTTCAGCAGCAGCTGCTCGAGGCCGTGGTGGCCACGGGCAAGCCCGTTGTCGTGGTGCTCTATGGCCCTGGCGTCTTTGGCGTGGAGTGGGCGGCCGAGCACGCTGGTGCCATCATGCAGGCATGGATGCCCGGCCAGCATGCGGCCGAGGCAGTTGCCAAGGTGCTTGCGGGCGAGGCCAACCCCACGGGCAAGCTGCCGGTGACGGTGCCGCGCAACGTGGGTCAGGTGCCCATTTACTACAACCACAAGGTGGGCAGCGGCTACAACGACGGCGCGGACGCCACCAGCTCGGTCATCTTCTCGGGTGGCTACACGGATTGTCCGGGAGCCCCGCTCTATCCGTTTGGCTTTGGCCTGTCCTACACCACCTTTGAGGTCTCAGACCTCTCCGTGGCCGAGCACGAGGTTGCTTGCGACGGCTCCGTGCGCGTGAGCGCCACCGTGCGCAACACCGGCGAGCGTGCTGGCGCCGAGGTGGTGCAGCTCTACACGGCCTTCCGCGGTGCGCACGTGACGAGGCCCAACCGTGAGCTGCGCGGATTTGCCCGCGTTGCCCTCGAGCCGGGCGAGGCCCGCACGGTCACCTTCGATCTGTCGTGCGCACAGCTCGCCTACTACAACGAGGACATGCGCTTCTGTGTGGAGCCGGGCACCCTCGATGTGATGGTGGGCACCAGCTCGGCGGAGCTTCCGCTGCGTGACGAGGTTGCGCTTGTGGGCGAGCCCGCCGACGTTATGGGCAAGCGCTCCTACGTCTGCGACACGACGGTGAGCGAATGAGGCGTTAGCGCCTGCGCGCGTGGGAGGGTGTTCCCGCGCGAAGGCGAGTATGTGGCGGGCGGCATAGATGGAATCATGCCGCGCCGTTCCAAGTAGGAACGTATGTCAAGGAGGGGAATCAATGGCAAGTGCAACTATGAAGCAGCCCGACCTGCGCAAGGCGAGTTTGAAGGATCTTATCCTCTATGGCTTCTCCGGCTTTTCCGGCAACATCTCGTTTGTGTTCATCGCGGCCTATCTGAGCTTCTACTACACCGACATCTTTGGCGTCTCGCCTGCAGTGGTCTCGAGCCTGATGCTGTTCTCCAAGGTCGTCGATGGCGTGGTAGATCCGTTCATCGGCGCGCTGTCCGAGTCTACCCGCTCGCGCTGGGGCCGCTTCCGTCCGTGGGTCATGTTTGGTGCGCCCATCTTTGGCCTAACCGTGTTCCTCATGTTCTCCTCTCCCAATCTTTCGGAGAGCATGAAGGTCGTGTGGGTGTGGGTCACGTACGTGGTGTATATCGTCGCCTCGTCTGCGGTGCTCATTCCGTCTAACTCCCAGGCCAACATCATCACCAACGATCCGCAGCAGCGCTCGCTCATGCAGACCATCAAGCAGGGCATGGGCGTTGTTCCGAGCTTCATGAGCGCCCTTGCGCTCCCCGTTGTCGCCGCCCTGGGCGACGGCCGTGTGGGTTGGGCTCGCTACGGCGCCATCATGGGCGTGATGATCTGCGTGCTGTTCTGGCTGACGGTCGTGGGTACCAAGGAGTGCGACACCGTCGAGCGCCTTCCGCCCGAGCAGCGCGAGCGCCCCAAGGTGAGCCCCGCCGAGGTTGTGAAGTCTGTTCTGAGCGCCTTCAAGAGCCGTGAGTTTGTGAAGTTCACCCTCGCCTTTGGTACGTTCTTCTGCGCTATGACTTGCATCAACACGATGAACATGTACTACTTCACCTACGTGCTTGGCCACAAGGATTGGGTGGCCGCCACCTCCACCATCGCGCTCATCGGCAGCCTCGTAGGCATCATGTGCCTGCCGTTCCTCACGCGCCTGCTCGGCAAGAAGCGCGTCGCGCAGCTGTCGCTCATCGTGTGCGCCGTTGTGTGCGTGGCGTTCTATCTGCTCAGGGATCCCTCGCTTACGCTCGTGACCGTGTTGCTCGTGGTGTGGCGCTTCTTCCTGCAGGGTTGCGTGACGTGCTTCTGGGCCATGGTCTCCGACGTGGTTGACGCCTCCGAGATCGAGACCGGCCAGCGTGCCGACGGCGTTATGCAGGGCACCTGCCAGCTGCTCAACCAGATTGGCCAGGCCGTGGGCGGCTCTGCCCCCATCGCCATCATCGGCGCTGCTGGCTACGTTGCCAACCAGGAGCAGACCGCCGAGGTGCTGGGTGCTATCAGCGGCTCCACGTGGCTGCTTCCGCTTGCGCTCTATGCGCTCTCCTTTGTGTTTGTGACCTGGTATAAGATCACCGACGAGGTTGCCACCCAGAACAGCCTCGAGCTCGAGCGTCGTCACAACGCCGAGTAAGGTGAGCTCGGGAAGTAACGCGCGCTGGTCGCCATGGGACGGGGCAAGGGCTGGGCACGTCCTCGGGCTAAAGCCCTGCGGAATGTGCCCAGCCCTTGCCCCCACCCCGTGACGCTGACGTTATCCCGATGGTCGGCTGACTGCATACAAGAAAGGCCGCGCTCGCGTTGGCGGGCGCGGTCTTTCTTGGTCGGGAATGGGTTATCTGCGCTTGCCTTACTGCGCGAGGGCGGTGCAGAGGGCGTCGAGGAGGGTCACGGCGAGCATCTGGGCGTCGTCGATGGTGAAGGTGCCGTCGTAGTCGGGGCTGTTGGGCAGCTCGATGCGCACCACGGGCGGACGCGTGCGGGTGCTCGCGAGGGCGGTGCGCAGGCGCAGAGCTAGGTCGTCGTCCTCGGCCATGGCAACGTTTACCACGCTCGAGACGGCGGGACGCGGCGTTGTGGCCAGCACAAAGACGGCGTGGTCGCCTTCTGCGGCGGCGTCTGCGGAGTCCAGGAGGCGAAGCCCGGTCTTGGCCGAGGTGGCGCTGGCGATGTTCCAGATGCGGCCGGCGACGTTGCGCGAGATGGGGTCCTCGGCGGCAATGGCCACCTGCGCCTCCTCGAGCACGAGCGCGGCGCGGGCAAAGCCCATGGGGCTCTGCGGGTGCGGGCCTGCGGCGGGCTTGCCTGCCCACACGTGGCGCAGGCGCTCGAGCGCGTCAAACGTGTCGGAGAAGGCGATGCCGTCGGCCAGCATGCCCACGTTCTCCTGGAAGAGCTTCACGGCAGCCTCGGTGTGCACGCCAAAGTAGCCGTCTGCCTCGCCGCACGAGAAGCCCAGCACGTTGAGGGCGTTTTGCATGCAGCGCACGTCGGCGCCGTGGAAGTTGGGCAGGCGCAGGTACAGGGTGCGGTCGCCCATCTCGTAGCACTCGTCCACCAGCACAGACCAGCAAGCGCTGTCTACCTCGCCCGTAAGCGTAAGGCCGTGCTCCACGCGAAAGCGCGCCACGGCGGTGGTGGTGGAGCTGCCAAAGGCCTTCTGCTCGCGCTCGGCCTGGTCAATGTCAAAGCCGAGCTTGGCGAGGCGCTCCTGCACGTCCTCCACCATAACGCCGCTCATGCCCTCACGAATCGGATCCATGTTGCACCCGTCTCACGTTGGTATCAAAACCCTACTAGTATGACGCAGATTGCCCGCGCGTGCCTAGCTTGTGCGCTGAATGAAGAAACTAGCCATAGAGCGGATGAGCTCGCAGGCCTCGGCACTGATGTGCCCCTCGCGCTCGAGCGCAAGCGCGCCTTGCGTGGCGGCCTCGGCCTCGGCCTCGGCACGCACGCGGCAGTGCTCGATGCCGCCTGCCGACTCGATGAGCGCCACGGCGTGGGCGAGCTCGTCCTCGCTCGTGGTACCTGCGCCCAGAAGGCCCACGAGCTCCTCGCGCGCGTACGCCCTGCCCTCGCGCTCAAGGGTGCTGAGGGCGCTCACCACGGCCAGCGTGCGCTTGCCCTCGGTGATGTCGCTGCGGAAGTCCTTGCCCTGCGCCTCGGCGTTGCCCACGAGGTTGAGTAGGTCGTCTTGCAGCTGAAAGGCGATGCCTGCGTGCAGGCCCACCTCGATGAGCCCTGCGGCGGCCTGCTCGGAAGCACCTGCCGCAAGCGCCCCGATGTAGAGGGGGGAGGCGCAGGTGTACCACGCCGTCTTGGCGTCAACCATGTAGAGGTAGTCTTCGGGCGTGACGTCCCAGCGAGCGTCGCGTGCCCATCCCAGATCGAGCGCCTGGCCCTCAAGGGTGTGGCGCTCCATGCGCACGAGCTCCTCGAGCACGCGCAGACGGCGCTCGGCGGGCAGCCCCTGGTCTGCGAGCACCACCTCAAAGACCTGCGTGAGCGCCAGGTCTCCGCAGTTGATGGCAAGCCCCTCGCCCTCGGTGCGGTACAGGCACGGCTCGCCGCGGCGCAGCTCGGAGGCATCGGCGATGTCGTCATGGATGAGCGCGGCGCTCTGGAACAGCTCGATGGCCACGGCGGCCGAGAGCGCGCTCGTGGCGTTACCGCCCGTGGCCTCGGCACCCAAGAGGCACAGCACCGGCCGCACGCGCTTGCCACCGCCTGCGGTGAAGTGGGCGAGGGGCTCGTAGAGGTAGCGCCTGAGGTCGCCTGCGGGCTCGCGCTCGGTGAGCGGGCGCGCCGCTGCCTGCGCTATGGCTGTCTCAACCAAGGGGAGCCGCTCGCGAAGGTAGGCAACAAACGGCTGGGTATCCGCCATGACGGGACTCCTTCTCATGCAAAGCCGGCCCACAGGTGAGCCGGCGATTGGTCTCAAACCAGATCGTATATCGCTCGGCGTGTCCATGCGGTACCCGTGCCTAGCAACCTGACGGCCGGAGGGGCGAGGGGTTCGAAACGTCCTCGGCTTCGCCTGCGGAATGTTTCGAACCCCTTGCTCCTCCCGGCCTCACGCCGACGCTGCCGGAGGCATCGCGTGGGCCCGCAGGTGCCGTCGCGTGCCTATTCCTTAGCCCTCAAACCCGTTGGGGTTGTGGCTCTGCCACCTCCAGGAGTCGCGGCACATGTCGTCGATGGTGCGCTCGGCCTTCCAGCCCAGCATCTGCTCGGCCTTGGAGGCATCGCACCAGTTGGCGGCAATGTCGCCGCCGCGGCGCTCGCGCATCACGTAGGGGAGCTCCTTGCCACAGGCCGCCGAGAAGGCGGCTACCACCTCGAGCACGCTCGTGCCGGTGCCGGTACCGAGGTTAAACACCTCCACGCCCGTCTTGTCGCACATCCAAGAAAGCGCGGCCACATGGCCCTTGGCGAGGTCAACCACATGGATGTAGTCGCGCACGCCGGTGCCGTCGGGGGTGTCGTAGTCGCTGCCATAGACCTGCACGGCGGCAAGCTTGCCCACAGCCACCTGCGCCACGTAGGGCACGAGGTTGTTGGGGATGCCCTTGGGATCCTCGCCGATGAGGCCGCTCTCGTGGGCGCCGATGGGGTTGAAGTAGCGTAGCAGCACCACGTCCCACTCCGGGTCTGCACAGGCCACGTCGCAGAGGATCTGCTCGATCATCCACTTTGTCCAGCCGTAGGGGTTGGTGCAGCTCTTCTTGGGGCTCTGCTCGGTGAGGGGCAGGGCGTCGGGGTCTCCGTAGACGGTGCTCGAGCTCGAGAAGATGATGGACTTGCAGCCGTGGGCGCGCATCACGTCGAGCAGGGCCAGGGTGCCCTCAATGTTGTTGTGGTAGTACTCGATGGGCTTGGTGACAGACTCGCCGACGGCCTTGAAGCCGGCAAAGTGAATGACGCGGTCGATGGGATGGGCGTCAAAGATGTGCCCCAGGGCCTCGCGGTTGAGGATGTTCTCCTCGTAGAAGCTGAGGCGGGCCGCCGCCTCGGCACCCACGATCTGGCGCACGCGCTCGAGGGCCTTGGCGCTGGCGTTGGAAAGGTCGTCCACCACGACGACCTCGTAGCCGCTCTCAAGCAGCTCGATGACGGTGTGGCTGCCGATGAAGCCGGCACCACCGGTCACGAGCACGCGGGTGTCTTGCGGAGTTTGTGGGTTGCTCATGGGACGTCCTTTCATGACGCCGGGCGCACGTGGCGCCCGGAACTCGCTGCGTATGAGACGTGTTTAGCCGGCCCAGCCCCACCTGGGGGTGTAGGTGGTTCCGTAGAAGGAGATCCAGCTGTCGAGGCTCTGGGTGGTGATGGGGCCGATGTTGTGCTTGACCATGCCGTTGCCGATGTAGATGCCCACATGGCCGTAGATGCGGCCGGCAACCGTGTGCGGGTGGGAGGGCACGGCAATGATCATGCCCGGCTCGAGCGTAGACTTGTTGGAGCTCGAGCAGAAGTTGTAGTACATGTTGTTGGCGTTGCCGCCGGGGTATCCCAGGCCCGCCGCCTGGTACACCTGGCTCACCCACATGGCGCAGTAGCCAAGGCCGGGGGAGCCCACGCGGTTGGTGGCGGAGACGATGGCCGCGCCCTTCTGCGAGGCGGTGGCGTTTGAGAGGTCGCCGGTGACGTTTGAGGCGCCGCCGTTGCCACCCGAGGAGTTCTGCTTCTTGGCCGCCTCCTCGGCAGCCTTCCTAGCGGCCTCTGCGGCCTCGCGTTGGCGACGCTCCTCCTCGGCGGCGGCGAGAATCTCGGCGTCACGCTTCTCGATGAGCTCGCGCACGTCGTCGCTCAGGCTCGCGACGAGGTCTGATGCCTCCTGCTGCTTGGCCTGGGTGGCGTTTGCCTTGTCGAGCAGGTCTGCCTTGAGCGTCTCGTACTCGCTCTTCTGCTGCTCGAGGGTCTGCTTGGTGGCCTCGAGTTCGTCCTTGGCGCGCTCGAGCTCGGCCTTTGCCTGCTTGACCTCGTCGATGAGCTCCTCGTCACTCTCGTTGATCTTGCCCATGTAGGTGAGGTTGCTGGCAAGCTCCTCAAAGCTCGAGGAGTTGAGGATGAGGGAGAGCAGGTTGGAGGTGCCGCTCTTGTAGCTGTCAGAGATGCGGTTGCCGAGCTGGCTTTGCTTGGTGTCGATCTCATCCTGCTTGTCGTCGATCTCGGCCTGCTTGTCGTCGATCTGCGTCTGGGTGGCGTCGATCTCTTCTTGCACGGCGTCGATCTGGGCAACGGCATCGTTGAGCTGCTGGTTGAGCTCGTCGTACTCCTTGGCGATGGCCTCGAGCTTGGCCGTGGCCTCGTCATAGGCGCTCTGGGCGGCGTTGAGGGCGTCGGTGGTTTCCTTGGAAGCCTCGGCCGCATAGGCGGACGTGCGGCTCGCAAAGAGGCCGGCCGTGACGACGGAGATGCCGAGCATGGCCTTGAGTGCCGAACGGCGGGTCATGAGCTGGCCGCCTGCCGGGCCGGGATGGCCGCAGGCGGCCTTGTATGGGTTGACGTCCGTGGAAGGACGGCGATAGCTTCGCGACATATGAGCTCCAAATGAGTTTCGTATGGCTGTCGGTGGCTCTGCATCTAACAAGGATACCGCACGCAGGCGAACATCGTAGGATTTCCACGACGCCGGGCGGTGGGCGGGCCCGGCTACAGGCTGAGCGTAACCGCGAGCCAGGCGGCAGTCGCGAGGGCAAAGAGGGCGTCTTTGCTGGTGAGCCGCGGGGTGTGGTAGTGGGTTCTGTCGGCGCCGCCCTCGTAGTTGCGGGCGTCAAGGGCCCTCGCGAGGTTTTGGGCGTGCCGGAGCGCCCCGGCAAAGACGGGGACGAGGATGGTGCCGAGGGCGCGCAGGCGGGCCCAGGCGCTGCCCTCCTCAAACGAGGCGCCGCGTGCCGCCTGCGCGTCCATCACAGACTGCGCCTCGTCGGCCAGGATGGGCACAAAGCGCAGGCCCAGCGAGAGCACGAGGGCAATCTCGCGCACGGGGGCCCCCAGGCGCGCGAGCGGCGAGATGAGTGCCTCAAAGGCGTCGGTGAGCTGGGTGGGCGTGGTGGTTGCGAGCAGAAGCGACCCCACGCACACCACCATGAGCAGGCGCGTGGGGTAGAGCACGGCCGCCCATGCGCCTGCGCTTGTGATGGTTATGGGGCCAAGCGTGGCAAGCTGCGTGCCTCCTGTGTTGGCGATGAGGTCAAAGAGGGCGACGACGAGGGCGAACGGCACCACGGGGATGAGGCCCCTGAGCGTGGCGGCGTGCCCCAGGCGCGTGAGGTGCACGAGCAGCGCCGTGCCGGCGAGGGCGAAGGCGAGCTGGGCGGGGCTGGTGATGGCAAACGCGCAGACCATGGCCACGATGAGGGTGGCCGCCTTGACGCGCGCGTCAAGCGCGTGGATGGCAGAGCCCGTGGGCTGGTAGCTGCCGAGGGGGATGGCTAGCATGAGGCGGCCTCCTTGTGGCTGGTGCGATGGAGGCGGGCAAGCTCGCAGACGAGCTCTGCCTGCGTGAGCGGGTCGTTGGCGACGGGGACGCCCAGCTCGCGCAGCCTTCGCGCGAGGGCGCGCGCGGCCGGCACGCCAAGGCCGAGCTCGCAAAGCTCGGAGGCGTGGGCAAAGACCTCGCGCGGGGTGCCCTCATGGGCGATGCGCCCCTCGCCGAGCACCACCATGCGGCCGGCGAGCTCGGCCACGTCTTCCATGGCATGCGAGATCATGAGGATGGTGCGCCCCTGGGCGTGGAGCGCCTCGATGATGGTGCGCAGGCGCTCGGCGCCGTGAGGGTCGAGGCCGGCCACGGGCTCGTCGAGCACGAGCACCTTGGGCTCGAGGGCGAGTACGCCGGCGAGCGCCACGAGGCGCCTCTGGCCGCCGGAGAGGCTGAAGGGCGAGGCCTGCGCCTTGTGCCCAAGGCCAAGGAAGGCGAGCTGCTCGCGCACGCGCCGCTCCACCTCCGCCTCGGAAAGACCGAGGTTGCGCGGGCCAAAGGCAATGTCTTCGAAGACGGTGTCGGCAAAGAGCTGGCGCTCGGGGTGCTGCATCACGTAGCCCACCTTCCCGCGCAGCTCGCGGCGCCGCCTGCGGTCGGTTGTGGGGATGCCGCATACCTCGACGGTGCCGGCGCTCGGCTGCACGAGCGCGCAGGCGAGCTTGGCGAGGGTAGACTTGCCCGAGCCCGTTTGCCCCACGAGCGCCACCAGCTCGCCCGGCGCCACCTCAAGCGAGAGGTCGTGCAGGGTGGGGGCGGAGCCGTAGCGAAAGCTCACGTGGGAGAGCTTGAGGGCGGGCGCCTGCGTGGCGCTTGCGGCGACGTTCGTGGAGGCGGCTGCGGTGCCCGTGGCGCTCGTGGCTGCGGGCGTGGCTGCGGCTGCGGGCACGGCGGCGTCACTGGTGGGCGTGGGCGCGCCGGCGCCCGTGGCTTCGCGGTCGCAAGCGGGCGCCTCGGCCGCGCCTAGGGCGCTGGCGTGCGGCTCCCTGCCCTGCCCGGCCAAGGCCGCCGCAAGCTCGGAGGCGTCTGTGCAGGCGCCGAGCCCAAGCTCAAGCGCCACGTTGGTGACGAGGGGCACGTCGAGCCCCAGCTCGCGCAGCTCGGCGGCGTGGGCAAAGACCTCGCGCGGGGTGCCCTCGCGCACGATGCGGCCGTGGTCGAGCACCACCACGCGGTCTGCGGCGAGCGCCTCGTCCATGAAGTGCGTGATGTGCACGATGGTGGTGCCAGCAGCCTGGAGCTCGCCGAGCACGCGCATGACGCCACGGCGGCCGCGCACGTCGAGCATGGCGCCGGGCTCGTCGAGCACGAGCAGGTCTGGGTGAGTGGCGAGCGCGCCCGCGAGCGCCACGCGCTGCTGCTGCCCGCCGGAGAGGCGCGCCGGGTCTGCGAGTGCAAAGGCCGCGAGGCCCACGCGGGCGAGCTCCTCGTCAACGCGACGGGCGATCTCTGCGCCGGGAACGCCCAGGTTCTCGGGACCAAAGGCCACGTCGTCGGCAACGACGCTCGTGACTATCTGGTCTTCGGGGTTTTGGAACACCAGGCCGCTTCTCCTGCGTGCCGCCCGGTAGGCGGCGGGGTGGGGCGCGTGCCCGTCAAAGGCAATCTCGCCCAAGAGCTCCACCGTGCCGGCGTCGGGCGCCTCGAGGCCGCAGAGCACCTGCGCCAAGGTGGACTTGCCCGCGCCGTTGGGACCGAGCACGCAGAGGCGCTCGCCCGCGTATACCGTGAGGTCAACGCCATCGAGCGACCAAGGGGCGCCCTCGGTGTAGGCGAGGCGTACGCCCGAGAGGCGGGCGCGAGCGGCGCGCGAATGCTGCGCGGCATGCTCCGCTTCCATGCGCTACGCCCCCACAAGCTTGGAGACGGGCTTGTAGAGCGCGAGGGTGGCCGCGCAGGTGATGAGCACCTTGAGCGCGTTGAACGGCAGCAGGATGGGGACGATCATGGCCAGCACGGCCTGCATGCTGATGCCCGCATAGAGCGGCGTGATGACGAGGTTGGTGCCGATCGCCACGCCGAGGGTGAGGCACGAGGCAACGACCATGCCCACAATGGCGCCCGGGCGGCTTTGCCAGCGGTGGTAGACGAGCGCGGCGGGGACGGTAAGCGCCACGGCGCACAGGATGGCGACGAGACCGCCAAACGGATCCATGAACAGGTGCGGCAGCCACGAGAGCACGGCCACGAGCGCGCCCGTGCCTGCGCCAAAGGCAAGCCCGGCGATGAGGCACACGATGCCCGAGGGGTCATACTTGAGCCAAGGAGCCGCTGGGAATATGGGGAGCTCGATGAAGCTTGCCACGAGAGAGACGGCAACAAACAAGGCGCAGGTGGCAATGCGCATGGTAGACCATGAGCCGGTATTGCCCACACCGGTTGCGTGCGCCTGCGGACGTAGGTGATGGTTAGCCATGAGTGGCCTCCGTTTCTTCCATCCGGACTTGGGCACCCTGTGCCGTCACCGTTGGCCCCGGACTTGCACCGGATCAGCCGCTTGCGCGGGTCGCGGGCTTCGCGCATGTGCGCCCTCGGGCGTCGCACGTCACCGCCAGTGGGGATTCTCACCCCGCCCTGAAACATGACGCATCACACACTACTACCAGGCCAAGGGCGTGTCAACAAAAATACGACCACATTACTAGTAATTAACTACACACCACAGATGAGCTGCGCTTTTGGTCGAGTTGGGCACGTGCGTTTGCGAGGCTTGCGCTCAGATGTGGGCACGGGCGCCGGTGCTCTGGGCTGTGTTGCGCACCCCCTGCGCGCGCTCCGCATGCCTCGTGCGGCCGTGTTTCGTGTGGGGGAGGTGAAGCGTGCGGGGCGTGTAGTACCCTTGCAAGCGGCATATTCAGCCACGGCGCAGAGCCGCTCGCGCCCGTGGCATCTGATACGCGCCCCTAGGCGTCCATGCAAGGAGGAACCATGACCTGTGTTGCCGAGACCTATGCCGCGCTTGCCCGCGAGCTTGAGGCGGCGCTTGTGGAGGGTGAGCTCGCGCACGACGAGCCCATGGCCGAGCACACCACGTTTAAGGTGGGAGGCCCGGCAGACCTCTTTGCCCGCCCCGCGAACGAGGACGAGTTCGTGGCCTGCGTGAGGGCGTGCCGCGCCCATGGTGCAGAGTTCTTTGTGCTGGGCTGCGGCTCAGACCTGCTCGTGGGAGACGCTGGGTTCCGCGGCGTGGTCATCGACTGCGCCGAGGCGCTTACCGACATCCTGCTCGTGGGAGATCCGCGAAAAACCTGCCGCCTCGTGTGTCAGGCTGGCGCTCCCATCATCGAAGCCTCGCAGTTTGCAACCTCACTTGCGCTTACGGGCCTCGAGTTTGCCTGCGGCATCCCGGGCAGCGTGGGCGGCGCGGTGTTCATGAACGCTGGCGCCTATGACGGCTGCTGCGCCAACGTGCTCGAGAGTGCCCGTTGCCTCATGCCCGACGGCTCGGTGCGCGAGCTTTCGGCGGCAGAGCTTGCGCTTGGCTACCGCACGAGCCGCGTCAAGACCGAGGGGCTCGTGGTGCTTTCGGCCACCTTTGTGCTCGAGCCGGGCGATGCCGAGACGATCGCGGCGCGCGTGGCCGAGCTTACCTCTGCGCGCGAGAGCAAGCAGCCGCTTGAGCTGCCGAGCGCCGGCTCCACGTTCAAGCGCCCGGAGGGGCACTTTGCCGGCAAGCTCATCACCGACGCCGGCCTCAAGGGCTACCGTGTGGGCGGCGCTGCCGTCTCTGAGAAGCATGCGGGCTTTGTGGTGAATCTTGGCGGCGCCACGGCGGCCGACGTGCGTGCGGTTATTGCGCATGTGCAGTCTGAGGTTAGGCGCCAGTTCTCCGTCGAGCTCGAGCCCGAGGTTCACTTCCTCGGTTCGTTCTAGCCGGCTGCGTCCCCATATCGTCCCTCCGGGCGGCCCTGCCTTATGCGTGACGAGGGGTCACTCTTGCCCTATGACACCGGGCGCCTATGCCGTCCCGACGAGGGGCCCCGCCCCATGCGTGGCGAGGGGTCACTTTGCTTCGCAAAGTCCCTCAGCCCCTTCGACACGCATGGGGCGGGGCCCCTCTTTTCGACCCTGTTCGGCAAGGTGTCTGTCCTGATGGGCGCTGCGGCCCCTTCGCCACACATAAGGCAGGGGCGCCCTGCGTCTACGTTGTCGGGCGGCAGCGGGGCGGACCCTGTTCGCGGGCGATCCCTCCTGCCGCCCGCCGGAGAACTTGGGACGCAGCTGAGGGGGAGGGGTGGGAGGTTTTCGTTGTTGGACGCTTATGCTGAGACGAGGGCGGCTCTGAGGGTTATGAGGGGGCTTACGATGGTCTCCATGGTGGTGAAGTCCTCGGGCTTGTTGGTCATGACGGCGAGGATGAAGTCTCCGTCTTGGGCGCGCACCACGCCGGCGTCGACGGTGGTGCTGTAGCCGGCGGCGTCTGCCGG
>Cebus_capucinus_imitator_PRJNA485217_SSR049__coassemble_1363_pt1 | contig 20461 bp, 15 predicted proteins | sample Cebus_capucinus_imitator_PRJNA485217_SSR049__metabat2_high_PE_004 | metagenome-assembled genome bin Cebus_capucinus_imitator_PRJNA485217_SSR049
GCTAGTGATCCTTGTGCTCGGGGTCGTGCTTGAGGGCCTCTACGATGCGCTCTCGTCGCTCCTCGGCGCGCACCTCTGCGCGCTGCTTCTCAATCTTGAAGGCAGGGTCGTCGGGGCCCACGAGCTCGTCTTCGCCGCTCTTGGGGTTGTAGTGATGGCGCAGCACCGGCTCAAAGAGCTTGAGGTGCAGCGCAAAAGCAAATGAGGCACCAATGAGCAGGCAAAAGATGGCGATGCGGGGATATAGCTCAACCTGCGTCATGATGATGGCGCCAGCGCAGAGCATGGCAGTCCACGCATAGATGAGCAACACGGCCTGACGCTGGTTATAGCCGTCGGCGATGAGGCGATGGTGGATGTGCCCCTTGTCGGCGTGCCCCACGCTCACGTGAGCGCGCTTGCGGCGGATGATGGCCGAGAGCGTGTCCACGATGGGCACAAAAGCGATGACAAGCGGAACGATGATGGTGGTGAGGCCAGCCATGCGCGTGACGCTCAGAAGCGAGATGGTGCCGAGCGAAAACCCGAGCAAAAGCGACCCCGAGTCTCCCAGGAAGATGGAGGCAGGGTTGAAGTTGTAACGAAGAAAGCCCAGCGTGGCGCCGGCAACCGAGATGGAGAGCGCCGCGGCGTCTAGCCTGCCGGCAAGGGTGGCGAGCAAAAACAGCGTGAGGCAGGCAATGAAGGTGATACCCGAAGCCAGGCCGTCGAGCCCGTCGATGAGGTTGATGATGTTTACGTAGGCCACAAGGTAGAGAACCGTGAGTGGGTAGCCCAGCCATCCGAGCGAGAACTCCCCGCCCAAGGGGTTAACGATGTTTCCGATGGTGAGGCCGCCCGAGACGGCGATGACGGCGGCAGCCACCTGGCCAGCAAGCTTTACGAGGGGCTTGAGCTGAAGCACGTCGTCGAGCGCCCCGGTGAGGAAGATCACCAAAAACGAGACCGCAAGAAGGTAGTAGTTAACCGTCATGAAGGGGCCGGGGAGCAGCACTACCGGCCAGTTGTACTGCGTGGTGCCCACGTATTGCACGCACACGGCGCAGATGAGGGCAAAGAAGATGGCGATGCCGCCCATGCGTGGCGTGGTCTTGGTGTTAATGCGACGCTTGCTGGGCTTGTCTACGGCACCAAGCGCCCAGGCGATCTTGCTGGCAATCGGCGTCGTGAGCAAAGTCACGACGAGGGCGGTGCCAAACAGGCACACATAGGGAATCCACCACGCGACGATCAAGTGCTTGCCTCCTGGGGCCACTCGCGAGGGCACATGCCAGGGAGCAACCGTCTACATCAATACAGCAAAACATAATACCAGCCCTGTTGTGCCAGGCGGGCTGCGGAGAACCATATATGTGGAATGGACAAGGCAGCGCGGGATTGGCCACGGAGCCGCGGTGTGCCGTGGCGGCGGGCGCGAGCGAGGCAGCAAGCGACGAGGGCGAGGGGAGTGGGCAGGGGTGGGCACGGCCGAAGAGGCAGGCGAGGTTTTGCTTTGGGTAGTTAGTTGGTTGTCAAGACTAGAAATGCCCCAACTTGGCGATATAGTAAGAGTGTCCGCTCCCCGCGGGTGCAAACTGGGTGAACCGACAAGCGTTTCCTGGGAGCCCATATTCCGAGCCTAGTACAGGCATCCTCCGTTGGTGAGGAAGCTGGAACAGCCGGTGAGGGCACCCACCTTCTGAGAGGTGGGTTCATTATCGTACCTGCGGGGAGCGACGTTGTGTGTTAGGTGCTTTGTTGCAAATTCTCGTTTGACACGAGCACGCAACACGCTATACTTACCTACGCGCTAACGCGCCTGGGGACGTAGCTCAGCTGGGAGAGCGCTGCCGTCGCATGGCAGAGGCCGAGGGTTCGATTCCCTTCGTCTCCACCAGAGAATTCAAAAGCCCTTCGGCAACGGAGGGCTTTTTTGTTAGGAAGCCGAGCGGGGAATCGAACCCGCGAGGGCGCAAGAGGCCAGTGGCCTCTTGCGGGGCGGAGGCTCGCGAAGCGAGGCGGAGCCCAGGAGGGCCGCGGAGCGGCCCGGCGATCCCTTCGTCTCCACCAGAGAATTCAAAAGCCCTTCGGCAACGGAGGGCTTTTTTGTTAGGCAACCGAGCGGGGAATCGAACCCGCGAGGGCGCAAGAGGCCAGTGAGCGGGCTACACTGTAGGCCGCTGTTTTGTTTGCAGGTATGTGAGGTGTCCCATGCAATCCCTTCCCGTGGCCTATGAGGCTTGTACGCTGTGCCCGCGCTCGTGCGGGGCGGCTCGTGCGCAGGGCAAGCGCGGCGTGTGCGGTGCTGCCGCCCAGGTGCGCATCGCCCGTGCGGCGTTGCACTTCTGGGAGGAGCCGCCCATCTCGGGCGAGGCGGGCTCGGGCGCCATCTTCTTCTCGGGCTGCCCGCTCAAGTGCGTCTTTTGCCAAAACCGCGAGATCAGCTCGGGCAACTATGGCCACGACATTTCGGTTGCGCGCCTGGCGCAGATCATGCTCGAGCTCGAGGCCCAGGGGGCGCTCAACATCAACCTCGTGACGCCCCTGCACTTTGCCCCGCAGGTGCGCGAGGCGGCGCTTATGGCCCGTGCGGCGGGCATGGGGCTGCCCATCGTGTGCAATACCTCGGGCTATGAGACGCTCGAGACCATCCGCTCCATGTTTGACGTGGTGGACGTGTGGCTGCCCGACTTCAAGTACGCCTCGGGCGAGCTTGCGGGGCGCCTCTCGGGTGCGGCCGGCTATCCCGAGGTGGCCGCGGCCGCGCTTGCGGCCATTGTGGAGAACCTCCGAGCGCGGGGCGGGCGCCTTGAGGGCGAGGACGGCCGCCTGCTGCGTGGCGTCATCGTGCGCCACCTCGTGCTTCCGGGGCACGTGGACGATTCGGTGCAGGTACTAAGCCGCATCTGGGACATTGCGGGCAACGACGTTGACCTCTCTGTCATGAACCAGTACACGCCCAACGAGGCGTGCCGGCGCCGCGGGGGAGAGCTTGCCCGCGCGCTTACCGAGGATGAGTACGAACTTGTGCTCGACCATGCCGACGACCTGGGCTTTGAGCGCATGTGGTGGCAGCAGGGCGGCACCGTCTCGGAAAGCTTTGTGCCCGTGTTTGACGCCACGGGCGTGGACGGCCCCGATTTGACCACCTAACCCTACATGCCCCGAGACTGGCCAGCCGCCTTAGAGCGCTATTCCCGTATCGCGACCCAGTATCTCCCGTAGCTCTTGGCGCGTGTGTATCCCGAGGCGGCTGTACGCTCTTTGTCGATAAGAGCTTACGGTTCCTTTTGAGATGGTGAGGGTTGTCGCAATAGCGGTGGCAGAAGCTCCCTTTGCGGTGAGCAGTAGTACCCGAGACTGCAGCTCACTCAGCCCCCGCCCCCTTAGATAGAAAATCGCCCGTTCGTCATGGGCGCCGGCGTATGAAAGGTCTTGCTCGTAGGGACTTGTGTCGTCTTGAGCTAGCAGGGCGTAAGCGCCCAAGAGCGCAGATCCGATAATTGATAGTGCGCCGATGCATGTTGTGTCCAAGTGCACAAGGGGAAAGAGGGCTCCTGCTATTGGGTACTTGGGGCCGAGACAGAGCAGGCCCAGCATTGCAAACTGGCTTATATAACCGATGCTCCTTCTTGTGCCATGCGGCGTCGCCCCATGGGTATGTGCGCGAGTGATGACAATGACGAAGATAAGTGCTGCCAACGCTAGTCCAATCAAGCGTCCGGCTGCGATATACCGTAGGCCTAGGGACGCCAAAAGCAAGGCGAGCGCAACGGCTAATCTTTGGCTTGGGTATGCACCTTCCCCTGGGCGCCCGTGATGCCGTAGCGTTCTGACTTGTGCGCCCAGCAAGAAGATGGAAAGTGAAAGCGACGTGACATTTGCTTTGCTCGCGTTGGGGTAACATGCTGCTCCTAGCAGTTGCGCCAAGAGTATCGTTGCGCTCAAGAGTCCAATGTATGGCACATTGGCAATAACATTGTTGTTGCGGAAGCGTCTTTGAAGGCCGTGGGCCTCAGACTGTGTATCGCCGCAAGAGCTCGGTTCTGTTTTTGGCGGAAGGAGCAGGCGTCTCAGCTCGCTCCCATTCGCAACTCCAGCCTTCTCATAGATGCGCGCGCAATAAGTTCCGACAGTGGAGCAGCCAATTCCAAGGCTTTCTCCGATTTCTCTTTGGGTACGTCCTTCGGAGAAGAGACGCAGCACTTGGCGCTCTCGCTCACTGAAGGAGCCTTTTGCCAGAATGGCGTCGCTGCCGGACGCCTCTGCCTCTTGCGTGTCGGCGGCTTTCACATGTCGCACGGCTAGTGTTGCGGTTACAAAGCCGCAAATACCTATGAAAACCGTCAGCGATACGCCAAGATTCGAGCTTGCGGGCTGGGCGAGCTCCCTCTCATAGAGCGCAATTGCCAATGCGCTAAGAAGCAGTGACGCAATCCTTATCCAAAGTCCTCTGGCTTCCCGAGGGGGCTTTGCCGCATCGTGAAGGGAAGCAAGATATGAAAGCAGGGCCGACGAGATCATGATGCGCGTAAGGGAGGGGTATGGACATCCAAGGCCCATACCCCGAGCTAGTATCCATGAGACTGGATACAGCGAGGCTACAACGAGTAGTGAGATCCTGAGGGCTGGGCAGTTGCGTGTCAACATGGCCTCGTTCTCCACCTCGGTCCTACGCTACTAGGTTCTTGTGGCGCCTATCGAATCATCCTTTGGCGCCTAAGTCTAAACGACCGGAGCGGTCTTTGCTTTAACTAGGGCACGCACCCTGAGAATACCAATTGAAAATGCGTGCCCAATCATTGCCCCCGCAAACGCTAACGGCAGATCCTCTAGCTTCGGACTGTGGAGATGCATGTCTGCGTAAAGGCATATGCCTACCTGCAACACTATAAGCAAGGACGGAAACGCAAGGGAGATTTGGGCGATGCGCGATGAGGTCAGGCGCCTAAACTGAAGCGTTAGTAATAGCCCAAACGGAACAAACGCCGTCGCTCGCGCTAGGTATTGACGCAGTATGGTTGCCATGCTGCTTTGGTCAAGAGGGCTTTGGTCGAGCACGGCTTGAGCGCGCGTGGCAAGCAGGCTCCCCAACGTCAGGCCGTGGCCCGGTTCGTTTGATGGAAGGGGAGCCAACGCGATCGGGAACAGGAGTCTTGAAGCTATCAGGCAGAGATAGCTTACAAAGCAGAGGGAAATAAGCGTCTTTGCAGCCGATAAGTTCTTTCGTATGCATGTCAGGGAACATATGAAGGCTGCGATCGGAAAGACGATTAGGCGGACGAAGTCAGAGTCAAGTATGAACACGGCTAGCTCCCTATAGGTCAGGCGTCCTTGTGCATCTGCGTGCTAATCCCAGCTATACATGCCCATGGCGTCGCTCTTTACCGTTACCCCGTCATACGTCTTCGAGAAATAGAAGAAATAATCTCCGGCCCCAACCCCATACCAGTCGGCCTTGTTGTCTCCGGTCCTTTTCATGATTTTTGTTTCCACCGGGGTTGCCCCAATTATATTTTTCCGGTAAAGAGTGAGCTTGAAAGTGCTTTGTGCTCCCTCCCCATCTGAGTAGGAGTAGAAGTCACACCCGATGTTATCCAGGTCGTAGTATCTCGTGCTTCCAGTGAGCGTCGTATCGAACGAGAAGTTGCTTCCGTACCAGTTGTAAAAACTAATTTCGTTTGCGAACGCGGGCGCGGCGAAGGTTGCGATTGAAGCGGCGGCCGTAAAGGCAGCCACAGCCATTTTTGCTCCCCAGGCAGATTTACGTGTCTTTGGCATAGTTTCTCCTTTTTACGGGACCATCGTCCCCAAGTCTCTATAGCCTTTTTCTCGGCAGGTGTCTGTAGCAAAAGCATATGCAGTTGCTAACGACGGGGTTTACCTCGATGTTTCAGGAGGAAGGGGAACTCAACTGCCGTCTGCTTGCAAGCGAGGGAGTGCCGCCTCGCATGGGCTATGGGCTGCCGTGACGCGTTTTGGGCGAAGTAGTAGGCTATAGGGCCAAACGATGACTGGGCCATGGTGCCAAGACCAAGTGGGAGTTACGATGCCAAAGAATACCGTTCCGCTATCTGACGATGAGCGCGCCGAGCTCGAGCGCCTGCGTGCCGACGCGGCTGCCCGCGAGCGTGCTGCCGCCGACGCCGCTCAGCGCGCCGAGCTCGAGCGCCTGCGCGAGCAAAAGCGTCGCGCCGAGGCAGACGCCGCCGCAGACGAGCGCGACGCCTACAGGCGCGAGCGCGCCCGCGAGATGATGGAGCCCGGCGACGACCTCAAGATGCCCCTCGCCCAAAAGATCATGCTCTTGGTGATCGCCCTGTTCATCGGCGTGTTTGTCATCAACTTCATCGCGGGCGGCGCCATCGGCTAACGCCCGCCCCAAGCGCCTGCTTCGCGCCGGGCGCCCACCAAAGGAGAATCCCATGTCGCTCACCGACAGCACCAAGCCAACGGACGTCTCGCTCAACACAGACCTCTACGAGCTCACCATGGCCCAGGGGTTCTGGGAGTCGGGCATGTGCGACGCCCAGGCCGTCTTCACCGTGTTCTTCCGCGACAACCCCTTCAAGGGCGGCTATGCCATTGCCTGCGGAACCGGCCAGATTGCCGAGCTGGTGGAGAACTTCCGCTATACCAGCGAAGACATTGCCTACCTGAGCTCCATCCAGGCACCTGGCGGCGGTGCCATGTTCAAGCCCAAGTTTCTCGAGTGGCTGCGCGAGTTTCGCATGGACGTCAACGTGTGGGCGGCCCGCGAGGGCGAGGTGGTGTTCCCCCGCGAGCCCATCGTGCGTGTCGAGGGCTCCATGGTGGCCTGCCAGCTCATCGAGACGGCCCTGCTCAACCTCGTGAACTTCCAGACGCTCGTGGCCACCAAGGCCGCGCGCGTGGTGCAGGCGGCCGAGGGCCATGCCGTCTCCGACTTTGGCCTGCGCCGTGCCCAGGGCCCCGACGGCGGCCTTGCGGTGGCGCGCGCCTCCTACGTGGGCGGCGCCAGTTCCACCTCCAACTGCCTTGCCGGCAAGATCTATGGCATTCCGGTGTTTGGCACGCACGCCCACTCGTGGGTGATGTCGTTTGACTCCGAGCTCGAGGCCTTCCGCGCCTTTGCGCGTACCATGCCCAAGAACTGCGTGCTGCTCGTGGACACCTACGACGTGCGACAGGGCCTGGCCAACGCCGTGACGGTGGCCAAGGAGATGGAGGCCGCAGGCGAGCGCCTCAGCGCGGTGCGCATCGACTCGGGCGACCTCGCCAAGCTCTCCAAGCTCGCACGCAAGATGTTTGACGAGGCGGGTCTGCCCTATGTGAAGGTCTCTGCCTCCAACGACCTAGACGAGTACACCATCCAGTCGCTCTTTGCCCAGGGCGCGCCGATTGACTCGTTTGGCGTGGGCACCAAGCTCGCCACCTGCGACCAGCAGCCCTCGCTCGGCGGCGTCTACAAGCTCTGCGCCGTGCGCAAGGCGGGCGAGGACGCCTGGACGCCCACGATGAAGCTCTCCGAGGTTGCCTACAAGCGCACCATCCCCGGCGTGCAGCAGGTGATGCGCTTCTGCGACGAGGTGGGCTGCCCCGTGGGCGACGTGATCTTTGACGCGAGCCTGTGCGAGGGCGTGCCCGCGCGCTCGGTGGACGTGACGGATGCCGAGCTCTCGTACGACTTCGCGGGCTATGAGGCGCACGAGCTGCTGGTTCCCATGGTGGAGGCGGGCAAGCGCTGCGGCGTCTCGGCGAGCCTCGATGAGGCCAAGCGCCATTGCCGCGAGGCCCTCATGCGCCTTGACCCGGCGGTGCGCAGGTTCTTGAACCCGCAAACCTATCCGGTGGGCGTGGAGTGCGCCTTGGCCGAGCTCAGGAGCCGCCTCGCCAGAGAGGAGCGCGCCTAGGCGAGGGCGAGCGGGCGAGAGGCGGCCGCCGTGGCGTCGTCCGCATGGCAGCGCCTGCCCCGTGGCGCCGGCGCCCGCGTGGTGACGCCCGCGCCCGAGCCGGGGCGCCAGCCCGAGTAAACCCCTCGTGAACAGCGAACCTGCGCCCCGCGCATGCTACAATCCAACAGTTATGCCTACACTTCGCGGCCCCAAACACTGGGGCCGCACCCATAGCGGGAGGAACTACCGTGCAAGAGACGATTGAGCAGCTTGTCCGTGCGGCGCTTGCCGAGGCCCAGCAGGCAGGTGACCTGCCCGCCTTTGAGGTGGCCGACCTTGGTCTCGAGCGCCCGGCCGACACCTCCCACGGCGATTGGACCTCTACCGTGGCCCTGCGCAGCGCCAAGGCCGCGCACATGGCCCCGCGCGCCATCGCCGAGGCCATCGTGGCGCACCTTCCCCAGAGCGACGCCGTTGAGCGCGTGGAGATCGCCGGCCCCGGTTTTGTGAACCTCTACCTCTCGCGTGCCGCCGGCAACGAGGTCTTCCGCACCGTACGCGAGCAGGGCGCGGACTTTGGCCGCTCCGAGCTTGGGGCCGGCACCACCGTGCAGGTCGAGTTTGTCTCGGCCAACCCCGTGGGCCCGCTCCACATCGGCCACGGCCGCTGGGCTGCCCTGGGAGACTCGCTGTGCCGCGTGCTCGAGCATGCCGGCTACACCGTGGAGCGCGAGTACTACGTCAACGACCACGGCAACCAGATGAACACCTTTGGCAACTCGGTCTCTGCCCGCTACCTCCAGCTCGCCGAGATCATGGAGACGCAGGGCATCGACGCCCACGCCGCGCACGAGGCGCTCATCGCAGACTGGGCCGCCTTCGTCAACGACGAGGCCGACGAGCGCCCCGACAGCCATCCCTACATGGATGCCTTCCGCGCGAGCCTGGGCGAGGACTCCTACGGCGGAGACTACATCATCGACCTCGCCGCCCACTTCATGGAGGCCGACGGCACCAAGTGGGTGGGAGCTGACGCCGAGGAGCGCATGCTCTCTTTTCGCGAGCGCGGCTACAAGCTCATGCTCGAGGACATCCGCAACACCTGCACCGACATGCGCTGCGAGTTTGACCAGTGGTTCTCCGAGCGCTCCCTCTACGAGAAGGACGCGAGTGACACGAGCGCCGTGGAGCGTGCCTTTGCGGCGCTGCGCGAGGGTGGCTACCTCTACGAGAAGGACGACGCCCTGTGGTTCCGCTCTACCGACTTTGGTGACGACAAGGACCGTGTGCTCGTGAAGGCCGACGGAGCCTACACCTACTTTGCCTCTGACGTGGCCTACCACTGGAACAAGTACGAGCGCGTTGACCACGTGATTGACCTGTGGGGTGCCGACCACCACGGCTACATCGCCCGCGTGCGCGCCGCCACCGACGCCCTTGGCTACGAGGGCAAGTTCGAGGTCGTGCTCGGCCAGCTCGTGAACCTTCTGCGCAACGGCCAGCCCGTGAAGATGTCCAAGCGCAAGGGCACCATGGTTCCCTTGCGCGAGCTGCTCGACGAGGTGGGCTCCGACGCCACGCGCTTCACGCTGGTCTCCAAGAGCTCCAACCAGATGATCGACTTTGACATCGAGGCCGTGAAGCGTCAGGACAACACCAACCCGGTGTACTACGTCCAGTACGCTCATGCCCGCATCTGCTCGATCCTGCGCCGCGCCGCCGGCGTGACGGATGCCGAGGCCGCCGAGCTGGGCATGGATGCCGTGGCCGAGCGCGCCTGCGCCCTCGACTGCGACCTCTCGGTGCTCACGGAGCCCTCCGAGGCCGCGCTCGCCCGCAAGCTCGGCGAGTTTGGCTCGCTTGTGGAGGCCTGCGCCCGCGACCGTGCGCCGTTCCGTCTCACGCACTACGCGCAGGAGCTGGCCGGCGCCTTCCACGCGTTCTACACTGTGTGTCAGGTGCTGCCGAGCGAGGGCCGTCCCGTTGCGCCCGAGCTTAGCCACGCGCGCCTCGCTGCCTGCGACGCCGTGCGCCGCGTGCTGGGGCTTACCCTCACGCTCATCGGCGTCTCGGCTCCCGAGCGCATGTAGGCAACTCCGTGTCGTCTATCCGCATCTTCGTGTGCGGCAAACGTGCATACCCGGGTGCGCAGATGGTCCGTCTTCGAACATCTGAGCTGTCAAAGTGAGTAAAACTTGAGGCGAGGGGAATCTAGGGGTTCCTCTCGCCTCATTATTTTTTAAACGTTTGAAAAAGAGTCCCTAAATTACCTCCACAAAATGGCCAACTTGTTGTAGTCTGAACAGGTCAAAACGGGGGAGTTCTGGAGTGACTATGATCATTCGCGAATACATGTCAGGCAGAAGGGCGTACTCACTTGTGAGGCAGTCCATGCCGCCCTCTTCCCGAATCACGTTTGAGGAGTTTGCCATCCTCTGCCACCTTGCCAACTCCGAGGAGCGCCTCTGCACCTCCCAGATCGCCGAGTACCAGGGGGTACTGCGTCCCACCATGACGCACCGCACCGCGCACCTTGCGCGCATGGGCTTCATCGAGCGCGCGAGCAGCCCCACCGACCGTCGCAGCGTCTACTGTCTGCTCACGGAAGCGGGCTCGCGTGCGGTCGAGGAGATCATCAAGACAATGTGTGCCTCCATCAAGGTGCCCATGCCGCTCTCGCGCTGCGATGCGCCGAGGCTCTGCCGCATCATCGATGCCATGGGCTCGGTCTCGCTCTCTGCCTCTGACCTCGTGCTTGCTGCGCTTGATTTGTGGGAGCGCGGGGAGGCGGGCATCGAGGGGCTGCGCCTGGGGGAGCGCATTCAGGGGCGTGAGGCAGAAGGTGGCATCAAGGGTCTTTCGGTGGGAGACATCGTGGCGGCGCTTGGCCTTTTGCAGCCCACGGTCTCCATGGCATTGAGCACGCTCATCGACCAGGGCAGCGTGCAGCGCGTTGCCGCACGCGAGGCTCGCACCTCGCTCGTGGTGTTGAGCGAGAGCGGGCGTGTTCGCGCACATGAGCTTTTGCGCATTATTGATTCCATACATGTGCGAAATGCTCGGAGAAGTCGCTAAACTGCGGCGTACGTGCTATAGTCTGCACAAACGCCGCCTCCGGCTGTGCTCGGGGCGTGGCAAATCCCACTCTTCATCTACGCTTGGTTGTTTGATGCGTTGCCACGTGGGCAGCGTTGTGGGCTGTATGATGCCGTCCCGATTCGGAGGACATATTTCGTGACCGAAGAAACCAACGAGGCCCCGCAGGCGCAGAAGCGTCGTCGTGGTCGCCCTCGTAAGAATTCCCTTCCCGAGGAAGCCGGTGCCGTTGCTGTTGATGGTACCCCTGCTGGTGTAGCTGCTGGTGCCGGCGAGTCAAAGCCGGCGGGCGTCTCTGGTACAGCCGAGGCTCCCAAGAGGCGCGTGCGCCGTTCGCGCAAGGGCGAGCAGGCCTCGGAGCCGGCCGGCGAGGCCCAGGCCGGCGCGTCTGAGCAGGGGAGTGCCCTTGCACCCAAGCCAGCGCGTCCAGGACGCGGGCAGAAGCAGCGTCTTGAGCGCGAGGCTGCCAAGGAGCAGGAGGCGCACGAGAGCCGTACCGAGCGTCAGGAGCGCACGGAGGCTGGCCGCGGCGAGCGGAAGGCTGCAGATGCGGCGCCTGCACGCGAGGGCAAGCGTGCCGAGCGCAAGGAGGCCCGAGCGGAGCAGGCGGCTGCGGAGGCGCGCGGCGAGGAGCGCACGGGGCGCGCGAAGCGCTTTGAGGCGCGCGGCGAGCGCGACAGTCGCGGCGATCGCAACGACCGCGGCGATCGCAACGACCGCAGCGAGCGCAACGACCGCTTCCAGCGCCAGGGCTACAACCGCCAGCAGGCGCAGGGCAAGTACCAGCAGAACCAAAGCCAGCGCTACCAGCAGCGAAACCAAAACCTCAACCGTCGTGGCCGCTATGGCAACGGCAGTTCCTTTCCCCAGTCTTCAAATGAGCCGAGCCTCTCGCGCGCAGACCTTGCCGCGATGCTGGTGGCCGAGCTTCGCGCCCATGCCACCAACCTCGGCGTTGAGTATCTCGGCGTGCGCAAGGCAGAGCTCGTTGAGGCCGTCTATGACGCGGCTGCCCGCGCCGAGGGCTTCCGTCCCTGCGCCGGCGTGCTCGACATCACCGGTGAGGGTTACGGCTTTGTGCGCACGGGCAACTACATGCCCGGCGAAAACGACGCCTTCGTGCCCCAGCAGCTCATCAAGCACATGGGGCTTCGCCGTGGCGACTGGGTGGAGGGCACCGTGCGCCCGAGCCGCCCCAACGACAAGTATCCCGCGCTTGCGAAGGTTGCCTCCATCAACGGGGTGGAGCCCGAGTACGCCCGATCCCGCCCGCGCTTCCGCGATCTCACGCCTGTCTATCCCAACGAGCGCCTCGTCATGGAGCACGGTCGCGACTCCATTACCGGCCGCTGCGTTGACCTCGTGGCGCCCATCGGCAAGGGCCAGCGTGGCCTCATCGTGAGTCCGCCCAAGGCTGGCAAGACCACGGTGCTTAAGCGCATCTGCGAGTCCATTGCGGCCAATAACCCCGAGGTGTACCTCATTTGCCTTTTGGTTGACGAGCGCCCCGAGGAAGTCACTGACATGCAGCGCTCCATCAAGGGCGACGTGGTGGCCTCCACCTTTGACATGCCCGCTGAGAACCACACAGCCGTCTCCGAGCTCGTGATTGAGCGCGCCAAGCGCCTCGTGGAGATGGGCCGCGACGTGGTGGTGGTGCTCGACTCCATCACGCGCCTGGCGCGCGCCTACAACCTGGCCCAGCCGGCGAGCGGCCGCATCCTCTCCGGCGGCGTGGACTCCGCGGCGCTCTATCCGCCCAAGAAGTTCCTCGGCGCCGCCCGCAACATCGAGAACGGTGGCTCGCTCACCATCCTCGCCTCGGCGCTGGTGGAGACGGGTTCCAAGATGGACGAGGTCATCTTCGAGGAGTTCAAGGGCACAGGCAACATGGAGCTCAAGCTCGACCGCGAGCTGGCAGACAAGCGCATCTTCCCGGCCGTCGACCCGGTGGCATCGGGCACGCGCAACGAGGAGCTGCTGGTGGATCCGGAGCTCCAGCCGTTTGTGTGGGGCATCCGTCGCATCCTCGCCAACATGAACAATACCGAGCGCGCCCAGATCTCGCTTATCAAGGGCCTGAAGGGCACCAAGGACAACGAGGAGTTCCTCATTCGCTCCGCCAAGAAGGCGCAGCTCACAGATTATGCCGACCCTGCGTAGGTCTTAGGCGCCAAGCACTCATGCGCACATGCGCACATGCGCCTGCGAGCGGCCCGCAACGCCTTGTTGCGGGCCGCTCATTGTTTGTGGCGCGCGTGGGTGCGTTTGCGCTGCGATTAGTACACCCATTGCGACCGGAGAGCACACGTGGCTGGGCGTGACACGCCATGTGTGTCCATCGCAAGCCGGGTACATGTGGCTACGTTTGCGCCATACCTCGTGCGCCTGGCGCGAACCGGCTACCCCACGTGCAAATAAATCCCTGCGCAAAGCAAGAATTCACGGGCGCCACTAGGCTAAAAGGCTGTATAGTCAAGAGTGCGTATTTACGCACAAGATACAGTTCGAGCGACGGTACTCGCAGACCAAACACACTCCGCCGTTGCCTGGTTCGCACAAGCCTCCTTTGGGCTTGTGCAATCTCTTGCAATAGCTTCTGCGTGTGTCGTCGCCTCTATGGGGAGGCGTTTCGACATGACGAGCAGGCGCATAAATCCTGCCATCTATGCCGGTTTGACCGGAGCGGCCGCATGGTGGGCTCAAGCTGAGCCGGCCCGTGCGCTTACGCTGTTTGGCCAAGAGATCCCCGTAGACATTCCCGTACATGATGCCGGCTTTACCTTTGTTGCCGGCTGCGTCGTTGGTGCCGTGGTTGCAAGCGGCACCTCCTTTGCTATAGCGCGCGTGAGCGCCGCCCGTGCCGAGCGCCGTGAGCTAGAGGCCCAGGCGCAGGTTGCTGCTGGCTCGGCGAAGGGCGCAAGCGAGCAGGCGCGCAAGGCAGCGCTTGAGAACACCCATGCCGCGCATCGTGCGCAGCGAACCGAGAGCGCTTGGGAGCGCAAAGGAGAGATTCGCGTGCAGCCTGTGAGTTCGGGGTCTGCCGCCGAGCCCTTTGCCATCCCTGCGCGCGCGGCTGCGTCTGCGCGAATGAACATCCCTGCGGTGGATGACGCGCGTGGCAACACCACGCCCAACATGGCCGAGGGGGCCACACCGCGACCCTATGAGGCGCCCAAGCCCTACCAGCCCAACTCTCCCTATGCCCAGGCCTCAACTGACTATGCCGATATCGCCGAGGACTACGTCCGCAAGCTCACGCTTGCCGAGCGCATGGCCTCTCGCGCCAAGGGCGTGGCCGAGGTGCTCTCTGAGCGTCTCGGTGGCTCGCGCATGGAGGGACTGCCTGTCATCGAACGCGCCGACGGCACCGTGGGCGACGTGGGCGAAATATGGTGGGACAGTGCCTTTGACGAAGACAAGGTCGCCAATCTTGAGCTGAGCTTCAAGGACGTCTTTGGGGGAGCTGAGAGCGTTCCGAACGCCGGATCCGCACAGCGCGTGCATACCCCCAACGAGATTCGCGCCGGTTATGAGGCGCTTGCATACTCAAGTAACCTTCAGCGTAAGGTTCAAGCTAACCCTCAAGGTAAAGCTCAACTTGAGGATGAGAGTTATCATGTTGCCGCAGCTCAGAGGCCGCAGCAGATGCCTTCCGCGCCGCGCCGCGTGGTCTCTTCTGCATCCGTGCGCAGGGCCCCCTCCCGTGAGCTTTTGCTTGGCCTGCCCTTTGTGAGCGAGGCCGACGCCACGGCGCAGAAGGCCAAGGCAGCCGCTTCCGCTGAGCCTCGCTGGACAGGCGAGCAGCAAGATCTGTGGGCGGTGGCGCTCTCTGCCATGGACGAGAAGTTCAAGGAGCAGGTGGCCATGGGCCCCGACGCCACGGCGCCCGCCTTTGCCATCGAGAGCTTTGAGGACGAGGCGGGGGGCGCCTCCACGCTTGATGAGCCCGGCGGTCTTGAGCCCTCCACCCAGTTCATGGCCTTCAAGCCCCAGGCAAACCACCCCGAGGTCAACGACACGGGCAGCTACATTGACCTGTTGCTCAACCAGGAGCTTTCAAAGGTCAAGAGCCGCGAGGCGCGCAAGAGCTTCCGCGAGCACCTCCGCCTCATTGACGGCACCGGCGAGATGCCTGCGCGCCACCTGGCCGCACAGGCGTAGGGCCACGCAGCCGACGCTCGATAGCCGCGCCCTAGGCCGCGCTTCCCGCGGCGCCCCCGCTTCCGTACTCTGGGGCCTGACGCTGTAGCGCGGGAGCACCTCAGCGCCACCTCATAGAGTCACAAAATAGGGAGGCGAGCTTAGGCTCACCTCCCTTGGCATACCTATATGTTCTTAGCCGCTCGATGCCCCTTCGCGAAGGTGCCGTTCCGCCGCGCTGCCGCGACGGTCGGCTTGCACGGCAGCCCAAGGTGCCATGCCGAGAACGGGCACGTGCCGTGCCCTACAGATACTCGATCTGCGCGCCGTCGTTGTCACACGTGAGGATGTGCGTCTCGCACTCTGGGAAGCGCTCGCGCAGCTTCACCTGCAAGAACTTGGCCACGATGGTGTCGTCGGTCACGGCCATGAGCGTAGAGCCCGAGCCCGAGATCCACATGGTCTTGGCGCCGCCCGCAAGGCAGGTCTCGCGAATGGCCTCATAGTCGGGGATGAGGGCGCGACGGTAGGGCTCCTGGAGGCGGTCGTCGTTGGCGGCGGCGATGAGGCCGGTGTCTCCCGTCTCAAGGCCGCGGGTAAGCCCCGCGATGCGCCCCATCTGCCACACGGCATCGGCGAGCGGCACCTGCGTGGGAACCACCTTGCGTGCGGCAGAGGTGTGCACCTCATACGGGGGTACGATGGTCACAAAGCGCAGCTTCTCGCTCACGGCGTAGCGCAAGCACCTCGGCAGCTCTCCGGTGGGCGTGAAGGAACACACGGCGGCACCCAAGATGGCGGGGGCAACGTTGTCGGGGTGCCCCTCCACCTCGCACGCGCGCGCCACGAGCTCCTCGCGCGTCACGGTGTGGCCCGTAAGCGCCGCCGCCGCCATGATGCCCGCCACCACGCAGGTGGAGCTTGAGCCGAGACCTCGTGCCACGGGCACCTCGGTGGAGATGTCAATGGCAACCGGGAAGCTCGGCTCGCCCCAGGCAGCAAGCGCGTCCACCATGGAGACGTACACGAGGTTCTGCTCGTTGCGGAAGCGCTCCGGGCATCCCGTGATGGTGAGCCCGGGCGCCCGCTCAAAGGTGAAGTGCGAGTACAAAGATACGGCCATGCCAAGCGTGTCATAGCCAATGCCGAGGTTTGCGCTCGTGGCAGGAACGGAGATGCGGATCATGCAAGCAGCCTTTCGCACGAGCCCTCAACGTAGGCGCCCATCTCGTCCACGGCCACCACGTCAGAGAAGCGCGCCTCGGCATCCTCGAGCGAGGCGAGCTGTGCGGGCGCCGTGGTGCCGGTGGCCTGCGAGAGTACGCGCATGCAGGCAAAGTCGCTCTCGGGTACCTCGAGGCCAAGCGAGCTGGCCACCACGCGCGGGAACTTGTACGGGCTTGCTGTGGAGAGCAGCACGCGCGCCGCGGCGCCCGGGGCGGGCGCGGTCTTGGCGAGCACGTGATAGCCGCAGGCGGTGTGCGGGTCAATGACGTAGCCGTTGGCGTCCCAGCACTGGGCAATCGCGGTGGCCACCTCGTCCTCGCTTGCCCAGCCGCCGTCAAAAACCTCGCGGATGCGCTCGTGCATCTCTGCCGGCAGGGTATAGGAGCCCTTCTCGGCAAGGTCGGCCATGAGGCTTGCCACCAGCTCGGCGTTGCCCTCGGAGAAGTAATAGAGCATGCGCTCGAGGTTTGACGAGATGAGGATGTCCATGGAGGGGGACGTGGTGGTGAAGAACTCGCGCTGGCGGTCGTAGGTGCCCGTCTCGAGGAAGTCAAAGAGCACGTTGTTGGCGTCGCTCGCCACGATGAGCTTGGCCACGGGCAGGCCCAGGCGCTTGGCGTAGTAGCCGGCGAGGATGTCGCCAAAGTTGCCCGTGGGCACGCAGAACTCCACGGCGTCGCCCTCGTGGATGGCTCCCGAGCGCATGAGCTGCGCGTAGGCGGCGAAGTAGTACACCACCTGCGGAACGAGACGCCCCACATTGATGGAGTTGGCGCTCGAGAGGGCCATGCCCCTATCGGCAAGCCGTGCGGCGAGCCCGTGGTCTGCGAAGATGCGCTTTACGGCGCTCTGGGCGTCGTCAAAGTTGCCTCGCACGGCGCACACGGCCACGTTGCCGCCGCCCTGCGTGGTCATCTGGAGCTCCTGGACGTGGCTCACCTTGCCCTCGGGGTAAAACACGGTGATGGCCGTGTGCGGGGCGTCGGCAAAGCCGGCGAGCGCCGCCTTGCCCGTGTCGCCCGAGGTGGCCGTCACGATCATGATGTCCCGGGCGTCCTCGCCCGGCTCGGCCGTGCGTGCCATGAGGCGCGGCAGCATCTGCAGGGCCACGTCCTTGAAGGCGCTCGTGGGGCCGTGCCAGAGCTCGAGCACATAGGTGGGGGTTGCACCCTCGCCGGGCGCCTTGTCGAGCGCCACCACCGGCGTCACCTCGTCCGAGGCGAAGGTGGCTCCGTAGGCCTCGTCCACGCAGGCGGCGAGCTCTTCTGCCGTGTAGTCGGGCAAAAGAGCGCCCATGACCTCGCGGGCAAGCTCGCGATAGCTCTTGGCGCCAAGCCCCTCAAGGCTCACGCGACGCTCGCCAAGTGCGTCGCTCACATACAGGCCTCCGTCGGGCGCGATGCCCGTACGAATTGCTTTCTTGCTTGTTACGGATTCGTTTTGAGAGCGCGTGCTGTGGTAGAACGTACTCACTGCATCTCCTCGCGTCGTGAGCGGGCACTTTGGCTGGTCGTTCCAGCTGGCGCCATCATAGCGTGGGCGCAGGCGCGCCCGCGGCGTGGGTCGCGCATCTGAGACAGTTTGGAAACCTACGTTACCCGGCACAGATGATGGGTGCGCCCATCCAGACCCCAGAGGGAGCCACATGATCAAGATCACCAAGTTTGGCGGCTCGAGCGTCGCAGACGCTGGCCAGTTCAAGAAGGTCAAGCGCATTATCGAGGCCGACGAGGGTCGTCGCTTTGTGGTGGTTTCTGCTGCGGGCAAGCGTAACTCCGATGACAACAAGATCACCGACCTGCTGTATCTGGTGGACGCTCACCGCACCTACCACGTCGACTGCACGCCGCTGCTCGCAGACATCAAGCAGCGCTTTGTCGACATCGCCAACGAGCTCGGGCTCAGCTACCCCATGGCCGAGAGGTTCGACGAGTTTGCCGCGGGCATCAAGGGTCACTCCACCGAGTACATCGTGAGTCGCGGCGAGTACTTCACCGCCTGCCTCATGAGCGAGTACCTGGGGCTTCCCTTTGCCGACGCCGCCGAGTACGTGCGCTTCCACCACGACGGCACGCTCGACATGGAGCGCACCTGCGAGCGCATCCACGACCTCGTGGTGCGCGAGGGCTGCTTCGTGCTTCCGGGCTTCTACGGCGCCACCTCCGAGGGCGACATCCGCCTGTTCAGCCGTGGCGGCGGCGACATCACCGGCTCGCTCGTGGCGCGCGCCCTCAACGCAGACCTTTATGAGAACTGGACGGACGTCTCGGGCTTCCTCACGGCAGACCCGCGCATCGTGACGCGCCCGCGTGCCATTCGTAACATCACCTTTGACGAGATGCATGAGCTGTCGTACATGGGCGCGAGCGTGCTGCACGAGGAGGCCATCTTCCCCGTGCGCGAGGCCAACATCCCCATCGCCATCCTCAACACCAACCGCCCCGACGACCGAGGCACCATCATCCGCGAGCGTGTGGAGAAGCACGCCGACGACCCGGTGATCACCGGCATTGCCGGCAAGAAGGACTTCCTCACCGTGCACGTCTCCAAGACCAAGATGTCCAATTCGGTGGGCCTGCTTGCCCGCGCGCTTCAGATCTTCGAGCGCTATGGCGTGAGCGTGGAGCACGTGCCCACGGGCATCGACTCGTTTGGCATCGTCGTCAACAGCGCCGACGTCAAGGACAAGATCTACTCCATCGTGGCTGACATCCAGCACGACCTCAAGCCCGACGAGGTGAAGGTCATCGACGAGCTGGCGCTCATCAGCGTGGTGGGTCGCAACATGTCGAGCCGTCCGGGCACCTCGGGCCAGCTCTTCCACGAGCTTGGCCGCGCGGGCATCAACATCCGCCTCATCACGCAGAGCTCGCAGGAGATCAACATCATCTTCGGTGTCAACAACTCCGACTTCGAGAAGACCATCCGCGCCGTCTACGACGCGTTCTTGGACGACGACAAGTAAGGCTCGCCGCAATCTCTCATGCCGCCTGGGCACCTCCGGGCGGCATGTTCTGTTCGTAGGGACGCACGAGGCGCTGCTGCGCCGCATAAAGGAGGACTCTCATGGCCGATACCAAAAACGTGACGATCCTGGGCGCAACGGGCGCCGTGGGCACGCAGATGCTCGAGTGCCTGGCCGAGCGCAACTTCCCCGTGGGCGAGCTGCGCCTGCTTGCGAGCGCGCGCTCTGCCGGCAAGAAGGTTGCGTGGTGCGGGCGCGAGGTGACCATCGAGGAGGCGCGCCCAGAGGCCTTTGAGGGCGCCGACATCGTGCTGGGCGCCGCCGAGGACAACGTCGCCAAGGAGTTGCTGCCCGAGGCGGTAAGGCGCGGTGCGGTGGTTGTGGACAACTCCCACGCTTTCCGCCTCGACAAGGACGTGCCCCTCGTGGTGCCCGAGATCAACGGGGCCGACGTCTCTTGGCACAAGGGCCTCATCGCCAACCCCAACTGCGCTACCATCATCGGCCTCGTGCCCACCTGGCCGCTGCACCAGCTGGGTGGCGTCTCGCGCATGATCGTGAGCACCTACCAGGCGGCGAGCGGTGCCGGCGCTCCCGGCATGGCCGAGCTCGAGGCACAGATTGGCGCCATGGGCAGGGGAGAGGCCATTCCCGAGCCGCGCGCCTTTGCCGCCCAGCTCGCAAGCAATCTCATCCCGCAGATTGGCGGCGAGAAGTTTGAGGGCTTTACCTCCGAGGAGATGAAGCTCCAGAACGAGGGCCGCAAGATCATGCACCTGCCGGAGCTCCGCGTGAACTGCACCTGCGTGCGCGTGCCGGTGCTGCGCAGCCACTCCGAGAGCATCACGCTCGAGTTTGAGCGCGACGTTGAACTCGAGGCCGCACGCGAGGCGCTTGCGTGCGCTCCTGGCGTGAAGCTCGTGGACGACCTGGGCGCCGAGAGCGTTCACGACCGCTGGCCGATGCCGCTCGACACGAGCGACCAAGACCTCATCTATGTGGGCCGCATCCGTCGCGACATCTCCAACCCCGAGGCCGCCCGTGGCATCACCTTCTGGTGCTGCGGCGACCAGATCCGCAAGGGTGCCGCCACCAACGCCGTCCAGATCGCCGAGCTTCTGCTCTAGGTGGCCGCAGGCGCGCCGCGGGCGTTTGCGCCAAGCTGCCGCCAGCCGCC
>Cebus_capucinus_imitator_PRJNA485217_SSR049__coassemble_1372_pt1 | contig 20075 bp, 17 predicted proteins | sample Cebus_capucinus_imitator_PRJNA485217_SSR049__metabat2_high_PE_004 | metagenome-assembled genome bin Cebus_capucinus_imitator_PRJNA485217_SSR049
CGTGCGTTCTCATATGCAAGCTCAAAGACCCGCTGGCTCTGCTGGCGGGTCTTTTGTTTTGCCCATGCTGCGATACGGTAGCGAAAATGACAAAGTGAAGAATATAGTCTCGAACTAGACCCAAATTACGAGAAGTTAAAACCGAGTCTTCGTTAGTTTGTGTGGGGTGGCTTGTGAGAATGGGGGCACAGCTGGTAGGATGCCACAATCTACGGCGAGGGAGGGAATGCGGGCATCTGGTATGCCGCTTGACCTGCCATTCATTTGTGGTGGTCTTACTTTGTGGCGCGCGTGCCACGCTCCATCCCTCGCTCGTGCGGCCAAACGATGGGAGACAGTTTTGTGCGGAATCGTTGCGTATACCGGTGCGTCCCAGGCGGTGCCCTTCCTGCTCGATGGGCTTAAGACCCTCGAGTATCGCGGATACGACTCGGATGGCGTTGCGGTGCAGGGCCCAGACGGCCGGCTCCACACGGTAAAGTGCACGGGGCGCGTGGCCTCGCTCGTGGAGAAGTGCCAGAGCCATGACCTGCGCTCCACCTGCGGCATTGCCCACACGCGTTGGGCCACCCACGGTGCCCCCAACGATCGCAACGCCCATCCGCACACAAGCTGCGACGGACGCGTTGCCGTGGTGCATAACGGTATCATCGAGAACTACCGTGCCCTGCGCGAGGAGCTGCAGGCGCGCGGTCACGAGTTTAGGAGCGAGACGGACTCCGAGGTAGTAGCTCACCTGCTCGAGGAGGCCCTGACAGACCCGGCCTTCGGCGGCGACCTCGTGCGTGCCTTGCGTGCTGTCACCTTGCGCCTCAAGGGCAGCTGGGGCATCGCTGCCGTGAGCGCCAGTGCCCCCGGCGTCGTTGCCTGCGCGCGCAAGGGCTCTCCGCTCGTGTTGGCCTCCACCAAGGGCGGCGCCTATGCCGCAAGCGACATCACCGCGCTTGCGGGCATCACCTCGCACGTGGTCCAGCTCGACGATGGCCAGACAGCTGTGATGGGCGCCACGGGCGCCATCTCCGTCTATGACGAGCGCGGCGCCGAGGTGGCCAAACCCGACACCATCGACATTGACTGGGACGCGAGTGCCGCCACCCTTGGCGGCTACGACGACTTCATGGCCAAGGAGATCGCCGAGCAGCCTGCCGCCATCGAGCGCCTGCTCAAGGGGCGCTTCGTTGACGGCGAGGTGCGCCTGGACGAGCTTGACCTCACCGCCGATGAGGTTGCCGCCATTGACCGCATCTACGTGGTTGCCTGCGGTACGAGCTTGCATGTGGGCATCCTTGCCCGCCGCTTCATCGAGAGCTGGGCGCGCGTGCCGGTGGTGGTTGAGGCGGCGAGCGAGTTCATCTACGAGGATGTGCTCGTGAGCGACCACACCCTTACGGTCATCATCACGCAGTCGGGCGAGACGGCTGACACCCTGGCAGCCGCCCGCAAGATGCGCGCGGCGGGCTCCAAGGTCTTTGCCATCACCAACGTGCTGGGCTCCACGGCTGCCCGCGAGAGCGACGGCGTGCTCTACATCCAGGCTGGCCCCGAGGTCTCGGTGGCGTCCACCAAGGCCTATACCGCACAGATGGCCGCCGCCTCGGTGCTGGCGCTTTTGCTGGCCCAGAAGAACGGCGCCATGGCAGCGGGCGAGGTGGCGCGCCGCTTCCGCGAGCTCGCCCGCGTGCCCGATCTCATGCGCGCCGTGCTTGACCGCAGCTGGCAGGCAAAGGCCGCTGCGCACGAGTTTGTGCACGCGAGCTCGTCGTTGTTCATTGGGCGAGGCGTCAACTCCGCCACGGCAAGCGAGGGTGCCCTCAAGCTCAAGGAGATCAGCTACCTGCATGTGGAGGCCTATGCCGCCGGCGAGATGAAGCATGGCCCCATCGCCCTGCTCGAGCCGGGATTTCCGGTGGTGGCCATCGTGCCGCGCGACTCGGTGCGTGACAAGACGGTCTCCAACATCCAGGAGGTCATCGCCCGCGGCGCCACCTGCATTGCGGTGGCAACCGACGGCGATGAGGACATTGCCTCGCTCGTGGAGCGCGTGCTGTGGATCCCGGATTGCCCCGAGAACATCGTGCCCATGGTGGCCATCTTGCACCTGCAGATGCTTGCTCGCTATGTGGCGCTTGCCCGCGGCTGCGACGTGGACAAGCCGCGCAACCTGGCCAAGTCTGTGACGGTGGAGTAGGGGAGACGCGCAGCCTGGCACGGCGTGGCGTGGCGCGCCTTGGCGCAGCGCGGTGCGGGCACGCGGCGCGCATGGCGCCCTCGTCGTCTCCTCTCGGCCCTAAGAAACGCATAATCGCGGCGCGACGGTGGCCCCAAGGCTGTCGCCGCGCCGTTTGCGTTTGCGGCAAATGCGCCGCCGCACCGCCCGCCGCGCGTCAAAGGCGCTAGACTGAAGCCTACGACGGGAGACCGAGAGAGCGGAGAGCGCATGGCCCTTGCCGGGGTTGGTGTTGACATGGTTGCCATTGCGCGCATGGAGCGCATACTCGAGCGCACGCCGCGCTTTGCTCGTCGCGTGTTTACCGACGAGGAGCGTGAGTGGTGCGAGCACACCACGCGTCCAGCGGCGCACTATGCCTGCCGCTTTGCCGCGCGCGAGGCTGTGGTGAAGGCCCTGGGCTGCGGCTTTGGCGCAGGCGTTACCTGGCGAGACGTTGCCGTCGTGCAAGACGGTATGGGGCGTCCGCGGGTGAGGCTCTCTGGCCGCGCCGCCGAGGTGGCGCGCGAGCAGGGCGTGCTCGACGTGGCGCTCTCGCTCTCGTTTACGCGCGAGATGGCCGTGGCGAGCGCGGTGGCAACCACGGCGCTCACGGCTCCCAAGCAAGAAGAGGCACCCGACCCCAAGCGCGAGCTTGAGGCAACGTTTCGTGAGGCGCGCTCGCTCATCGACGAGCTTGAGCGCGTCCAGGATGGAAAGTGAGTGGGGCATGCAGCCTGTACTGAACGTTGAGGACGTACGTGCCGTTGAGCGTCGCCTGGCCGAGGGAGGCGTGAGCATCTCCGAGCTCATGCACCGTGCGGGCGGTGCCGCCGCCCAAGAGGTGCTGCACCTGGGAGACGTGGCCAACGTGTGCGTCCTCGCCGGTTTTGGCAACAACGGCGGCGACGGCTGGGTGGCTGCCGAAGACCTGCATGCCGCGGGCATTGGCGTATGCGTGGTGACCCCGTGCGAGCCCGACGAGCTGCGCGGAGACCTTGCGCGCATGGTGGCCAAGGCGGCCGCTGAGGCGGGCGTCACCTATGTGGTGGGCCCCTCGCGCAGCGAGCTCGACGAGCTGCTCGCCGCCTCGGACACGGTGCTCGACGCCATGCTCGGCACGGGCTTCCATGACGCGCCGGCGGCCCCCTTCTCCATCTGGATTGACGCGGTGAACGCCTCGGGGTGCCGCGTCGTCTCGGTTGACGTGCCGAGCGGCCTCTCTGCCCAGACGGGCAAGGCGCCCGGTGCCGTGGTGGTGGCCGACGTTACCATCACCATGCTCTCGCTCAAGCCGGGCCTCCTCGCAGACGACGGCCGCGACGTGTGCGGCTCCATCGTGGTGGCACCGCTTGCCGAGCAGACGAGCCAGGTTGTGTACGAGGCAGACCCGGTGGCCTGGCGCTGCGAGGCGGCAGACTACCTCGACGTGTTGGCTCCCTCCACAACCGCTGTGGACAAGTACCTGCGTGGCAGCGTGCTTGTGGTGGGTGGCTCCACGCGCTTTCCGGGCGCGGCCATCATGGCGGCGCGCGCGGCGGCGCGCGCGGGCGCAGGCTATGTGACGCTTGCCGTGCCCGAGCCCGTGGCCAACATCTGCCGCGCCCACGTGCTGGAGATTCCGGTGGTGGGCCTGCCCGCCGAGCCGGACGGCACCTTCTCGGCCGCAGCCCGCGCCCAGGTGGCCGAGCTTGCCTCCAAGCGCTCCGCCGTGCTGGTGGGGCCGGGCATGTGCGTCACGGGCGGCACGGTGGGCGTGGTTTCCAGCCTGCTCGGGTGCGATGTGCCGCTGGTGATCGATGCCGACGGCCTCAACTGCCTGGCGCGCCTCACCACCGGCCACCTCGACGACTTCCCCGAGCTTCTGCGCCGCGCAAAGCCGCTCGTGCTCACGCCGCACCGTCGCGAGCTGGGCAGGCTCGTGGGCCTTACCGACACCCCGCCCGACTCGCTCACCAGCGCTCTCGAGGCCGCCCGTCGCATCGTGTGGTCTGACGGCGGCAGCGAGATCGTGGTGGTTGCCAAGGGTACGGCCACGGCGTGCGTGGGCGTGGAGATTGCCCTGCTGCCCAAGCCCGGCCCCGCGGCGCTTGCCACGGCTGGCTCGGGAGACGTGCTCGCCGGTGTCACCGTGGCGCAGCTCTCGCGCTGCGCAGATGCGGAGAGCCTGCCGGTGCTCACGGCGCTTGCCTGCGAGATCCACGGTTATGCCGGCTCGCTCGCCCAAGAGCGCTTTGGCTCGAGGGGCGTCATGGCTGCCGATATAATTGACGTTATTGGCCTTGCCTCCGATGCGGTTGAGGAGCATGCCGCGTATGCGGGGGCGGGCGTTGAGATGGGGGCTGCCGAGGACGACGCGGCAGGCGAGCAGTAAACACGGAGGCGCATCGCCATGGCTCATGGGAGGTGCCCAGACACGCGCTGGGCATGGGTTGAGATAGACAAGGGCGCGCTGCGTCGCAACACGCGCGCCTTTAAGGAGCTGCTTGAGCCGGGCGTGCGCATGATGGCCGTCATCAAGGCAGACGCCTATGGCCACGGTGCCTACCAGTGCGCCAAGGTGATGCGCGCCGCAGGTGCCGACCAGTTTGCGGTTGCCACGGTAGACGAGGGACTGCGCCTGCGCGAGCAGGGCATCGAGTGGCCCATCGTCATTCTCTCCGAGCCTCCCATGGAGTGCGTGCAGGCCCTGCTCGAGCGCAACCTCATGCCTACGGTCTACACGCAGGAGTTTGCCCTTGCCTATGGCGAGTGCGCCGCCGCCATGGGGCGCACGGGGCGCTACCACTTTGCCATCGATACGGGCATGACGCGCATCGGCGTCAACTGGAACGACGTGGTGGAGTTTAGGCGCGGGATCGACTTTCACCGAGGCCTTAAGTGCGTGGGGACCTTCACGCACTTTGCCACGGCCGACGTTCCCGGAGACTGGACGTTTGCTCTGCAGTATCGCCGCTTCACCGAGGCCGTGGCGGCGCTGCGTGCCTCGGGCGCCGAGTGTGGCCTTGTGCACTGCGACAACACGCCAGCGACGGTGCTTTACCCCGAGACCCACCTCGACATGTGCCGCGTGGGCGTGGGGCTCTATGGCATGCAGCCGGCGGAGTCTACCCGCCCGCGCATCTCGCTCGACCCGGTGATGTCGGTGCGGGCGCGTGTGACGCGTGTGGTGTATCCGCAGGCCGGCACGGGCGTGAGCTATGGCCAGACGTACACGGTGGCCAGGCAAAACACCCAGATCGCCACTATTCCGCTGGGGTATGCCGACGGCCTCTCCCGCGTGCTCTCCGACAAGATGGACGTGCTGGTGAGCGGCACGCGCTGCCCGCAGGTGGGGCACATCTGCATGGATCAGTGCATGTTTGCGGTGGACGTGAACACGCACCGGGCGCGTCGCCCCATGGACGAGGTGCGCTACGGAGACCTTGTGACCGTGATGGGGGCAGACGGCTCCGAGCGTATCACGGCCGAGGAGCTCGCGGAGCTGCGCGGCACCATCAACTACGAGGTCACCTGCAACTTTGGTGCCCGGCTCGAGAAGGTATACGTATAGGCAGGCGTGGCGCGACGGCTCTTGAGGCCGGGCGCCACGGCTGAGACAAGGAGCAGCATGGCCGTCCTTGAGATTCCCGGACATGTGAGGCAGCGCCCGCGCGAGGTGGCGCTCGACGAGATCTGCAACCTCATGGGCAACTGCAAGCGTTGCGAGCTGGGCCAGACGCGCACCAACATCGTGTTTGGCACAGGCAACCCGCGTGCTCGCGTGATGTTTGTGGGCGAGGGCCCGGGGCGCAACGAAGACCTCAAGGGAGAGCCCTTCGTGGGTGCCGCCGGCCATAAGCTCGACTCGTTGCTGGCGCTTGCGGGCCTCACACGCGAGGAGATCTACATCGCCAACGTGGTGAAGTGCCGCCCGCCCTCAAACCGCAATCCCAAGCCGGCAGAGATTGAGGCCTGCGCGCCGTTTTTGCGCGAGCAGATTCGCTCCATCTGGCCAGACGTGATCGTGTGCCTGGGCAACTTTGCCTCGCAGTGGGTGCTCAAGACCGACCGTGGCGTCACGAGCCTGCGTGGCCAGCTGTACCAGCAGGGCCACTTTGTGGTGGCGCCCACGTTTCACCCGGCGGCATGCATCTACCACTCAGACTGGCAACCGCTTTTGGAAGAGGACCTGAGGCGTGTTGGCGCGTGGCTTGCCGCGCATCCGGCAACGGTTGAGGGAGTGGTGGACGCCGCCGAGGCGGCTGGGCGCAAGGCGCCGGCGGGCGCGGGCTTGCCGGAGGAGTAGGGAGCTTGCGTGTTGCTCGCAGGCGAGCGCAGGGTGGCCGCAACGGCCGCAAAGGCGATGGCCGCAACGCAAACGAGAGGGTAGAGATGGCGCGGATCGAGTTTTCTTCAACGTCTGTCGAGCAGACGCGCGAGCTGGGCGTGCGCTTGGGCGAGGCCCTGGAGCCGGGGGACGTGCTGGTGCTCACCGGGGACCTAGGTGCCGGCAAGACGCAGCTCACCAAGGGCATTGCCAAGGCCATGGGCATCTCCGACGAGATCACGAGCCCCACGTTTGCCCTCGAGGCCATCCATGAGGGGGCGGCCATGCCGCTCTACCACTTTGACCTGTATCGCCTGCACAGCCCCGAGGAGCTGGGCGATGCCGGCGTGTGGGACGTGCTGGGCGCAGACGGTGTGTGCGTCATCGAGTGGGGCGAGCAGTTTGCCGAGGAGCTGGGCGAGGAGCGCCTGGACGTCTTTGTGATGCGCCTCGAGCAAGAGGCTGCGCCCGGCGAGGAGCCTGCCCGCAAGATCGAGCTCGTGAGCCACGACGCCCGCGGCGACGAGATCATCGCTGCTCTGAGCGCGTAGCTGGCGGGGCGGCGGTGGGGCGGCTAGACTAGCTGTTGTTGAATTTGCTGCCGAAAGGTTCCTCATGGCTGAACTTTCCCATACGCCGGCCTTGGTGCTGGCACTCGATACCTCGACCGATATGCTCGCCTGTGCGGTTGCCCGGTGGGCGCCCGAGGCGCCTGCGCCCGCAGAGCGCGTGCGTGTGCTCGCGGCGGGCGACCATCTGTGTCGCCGCCAGGCCAACGTCGAGCTCATGCAGACGGTGCTCTGCGCACTTGAGCGTGCCGGCTATACCATGGCCGACGTTGACGCGGTGCTCGTGGGCCGCGGGCCCGGCTCGTTCACGGGCGTGCGCATTGGCATCGCCACGGCCAAGGGCATCGCTTGTGGCCTGGGTCGTGCGCTCTATGGCGTCTCTACGCTCGACGCCGTTGCCTGGGGCGTGTGGGCCGCGGGCGTCCGAGGGCTTGTGGGCGTGGTGGGCGACGCCATGCGCCGCGAGGTGTATCCCGGTCTCTACCGCGTGGGCAAGGACGGCCCCGAGCGCCTCTTTGAGGTGGAGCGCGTGGTAAAGGCGCCCGAGGTGGTGGCCGAGTGGGCTGCCCGCGCAGACGCCGCTGAGATCACGCTCGCCGGCGACGGCCTGCGCAAGTACCGTGCGCAGTTTGAGGAGGCGGGCTTTGCGCGCTTTGCGCCCGAGGACGCGTGGTATCCCACGGGCGAGGGCCTGCTGCAGGCCGCCTGTGCCTCGGCCGGCTCGGGCGCCTTGGGTGCGGGCGACCCCGCCCTTGTCCTTCCCGTGTACACGCGTCTCTCCGATGCGGAGGAAAACGAGGCCAAGCGCCTTGGGCTGGGGAAGGCCGCGACGGTTGCCACGACGGGCTGCGACGACGCGCTTGCCAACCGCCATCTGCAGCTTCGTCCCATGAGCGTGAACGACCTGGCTGCCGTGGCGGCGCTTGAGGCAGAGGTCTTTGGCCCCAGCCATCATGAGCCGTGGAGCGAGCAGGTCTTTGCCGACGACCTTGCCGAGCCGGGCCACGTGTGGTGGGTGGCGCACGACGAGGGCCAGATCGTGGGCTATGCCGGCGCCGTGCACGTTGCCGGCGACATGCAGATCTCCAACGTGGCGGTGGCGCAGGCACGCAGGCGCGAGGGCATCGCGGCGCGCTTGCTGGCGCGCGTGACCTACGATGGCCAGATGCTGGGCGCCACGGTTTCCTCGCTTGAGGTTGATGTTGATAACACCGCAGCTCAGAGGCTCTACGCACGGCTCGGATACAAGGAGATCGGCTGTCGTCCCAACTACTATGGCGCAGGTCACGATGCCCTCATCATGGAGGCGCCGCTGCCGCTGGTGACCCCGCGCCGCCACGACACGCCTGACCCCCATGCGTCGCTGCGCCCCTGGCCCATTCGCTGTGCCGAGCGCACGGCCGAGGCACGCGAGGCCATCGCCTCTGCAGGGCCGCTCATCCTTGCCATCGAGAGCAGCTGCGACGAGACGGCCATGGCCGTGATCGACGGCGCGGGCGAGGTCATCGCCAATGTGGTGGCCACCCAGATTGACTTCCACGCGCGCTTTGGCGGCGTGGTGCCCGAGATCGCGAGTCGCAAGCACACCGAGGCCATCGTGGGCGTGTACGAGGAGACCATGGCGCAGGCAGGCGCGCACTTTGGCGTTGAGGCGCTTGCGCCCGCAGACCTCGCCGCCGTGGGCGTGACGCAGGGTCCCGGTCTTGTGGGCGCGCTCGTGGTGGGCATTGCGTTTGCCAAGGGCCTGGCCGGCGCGGCGTCCGTGCCGCTCGTTGGCGTCAACCACCTCGAGGGGCACCTGTTCGCCAACCTCTTCGAGACGCCCGACCTCAAGCCCCCCTTTGTGGCGAGCTTGGTCTCGGGTGGCCACACCATGCTGGTGCACGTACGCGACTGGGGCAACTACGAGGTTTTGGGCGAGACCATCGACGACGCGGTGGGCGAGGCCTTCGACAAGGTGGCCAAGGCGCTGGGCTTGGGCTATCCGGGAGGCCCGGTCATCAGCCGCCTGGCGGCCAAGGGCAACAAGAAGGCTGTGCACTTTCCGCGTGCCATGCTCCACAGCGGCGACTACAGCTTCTCGCTCTCGGGCCTCAAGACGAGCGTCATCACCTACATCAACAACGAGAACCGCGCCGGGCGTCCCATCAACCTTCCCGACCTTGCGGCAAGCTTTGAGGCGGCGGTGATCGACGTGCAGGTGGCCAAGGCCCTGGAGGCCGTGGAGCAAACGGGCGCGAGCGACTTCTGCGTGGGCGGCGGCGTGGCTGCCAACCCGCAGCTGCGTGAGGCCTATGCCAAGAAGTTTGGCCGCCGCGGTGTGCGCGTGACGGTGCCGCCGCTCTCTGCCTGCACCGATAACGCCGCCATGATTGCGCTCGTGGCCAAGCGCAAGTTTGAGCTGGGCGAGCTCTCCGAGCTTGCCATGGATGCCGACCCAAGCATGAGCCTCTAACCCATCCGGGGCAGGTGCTGGCACCTGCCCCGTGCCTTACGCCGTCTTAACCTGGGGCTCGCCGTATTCGCGCTTCATGGACTCGGTGGACACAACCCATTGCTTCCCGTACTTGTTTACGTCAATGCCAGGTATGAGGCGACCTCGCGCAATGGCCTTTCGAAGTGTGCTTTCGTTTAATCCCCAGGCTTGCGTGGCGTCGGAAAGCGCAACGATGCCGTCGAACCTCGTGTGCAGGACCTCGCCTCTGTCCCAGAGTTCCTCGCATGAAAGGTCAAGATCGTCGTTCCAGCTAATCCCGTATCCGCCGGGGTCAACCGTGACATCGAGAAAAGCCTCCGGACTGCCCTCGAAATAAGAAAAAGCGGAGACTGTGCCAATCAGGCGACCAGCGTCATAGCGTTTCGTCGCGCCTTCTGCAAATGAGACGATGAGGATAAACGGCTCTTGCGCAATGACCGACTTTACCTTGTGAAACATGTAACCACCTACTCAAGTGGAGGAAGCTTTACGTATTCCTGCTTCTCCCACATCGTGAGAAGCTCATTTCTGTGGAGGCCGACCCACTCGCTTACGAGGGCAAGTGCTCGGGGAGAAAGGGCCCCGTCGATCACATTCCCCGTTTGAATATCTATGGCAGCGACATCATCGCCGTAGATGGCATGGATATGCGGGGGATTGTGCTCCTTTTGCAGGAGATACATGCGAATGACGATTCCGTAAAAGCGAGAGAGCACGGGCATGATGCCTCCTTAGATGTTCACGGTAACGTGAACATCAGTATACCAAAGGGTGGGCGCCATGTAGCAAGCGTGGGCCTGGGTCTGGGGCTTGGGTGCTGGCACCTGCCCCGTGCTGTGCGTGTGGGGAGCTTGCGGGTAGAATCTTGAGGCATTGGGACGCTTGTTGATTGGGGTTGTCATGCGAGACGGTTTTGTGCAGGTGGCGGCGGCAACGCCTGAGGTGCGCGTGGCCGATGTTGCGTTTAATGTTGCGTCTTGTGCGGATGCCGCCCGCGAGGCGGCGCTTGCCGGCGCGTGCGTTATCGTGCTGCCCGAGCTTGCCATCACGGGCTACACCTGCGAAGACCTCTTCTGGCAAGATGCCCTGCTCAGCGCGGCCGAGCAGGGGCTCAAAGACTTTGCCGAGCGCACGGCGAGCCTCAACGCGCTCATCTTCGTGGGCGTGCCGGTGCGCGTGAACGCCAAGCTCTACAATTGCGCGGCCGCCGTGAGCGCGGGTCGCATCCTGGGTCTGGTGCCCAAGCGCAACATTCCCACCTATCACGAGTTTTATGAGGGGCGCCACTTTTGCGCCGGCCCCGACAAGGTGAGCTGGCCGGAGCTGCCCGCCCTCGGCGACGAGTACTGCGAGCTGCCCTTTGGCTCTCGCTTGCTCTTCGCGTGCGAGCAGCTGCCCGGCCTTGTGGTGGGCGCCGAGATCTGCGAAGACCTGTGGGTGCCCAACCCGCCCTCGACGGGCCTGGCGCAGGCCGGGGCCACCGTCATCTGCAACCTCTCCGCCTCCACCGAGACGGTGGGAAAGCTCGATTACCGCCGAGCCTTGGTGAGCTCCACGAGCGCACGGCTTGTGTGCGCCTACCTGTACGCAAGTGCGGGCTGGGGCGAGTCCACCCAAGACGTGGTCTATGGGGGCCACCGCCTCATCGCCGAGAACGGCCGCGTGATTGCCGAGGCAAAGCCGCTCGACGCGAGCACCCCACATACCCTCACCGCCGTTGTTGACCTGCAGCTGCTTGCCGCAGACCGCATGCGCATGTCTACGTATGAGACCGAGATCGAGCCTTTTGACACGGGTGGCTACAACACGGTGACGTTTGGGCTCAAGCCCGCAGATACCTCGCTTGAGCAGCGCTTTATTGATCCGCATCCCTTTGTGCCCGCGAATCGTGCGCAGCGCTCGGCGCGGTGCGAGGAGATCTTTGCCATCCAGGCGCATGGCCTGGCCAAGCGCCTTGCGCATACGCGCAGCAAGCGGGCGGTCATTGGCGTCTCGGGCGGGCTCGACTCAACGCTGGCCCTGCTCGTGGCGGCGCGCGCCTTTGACCTGCTTGGCCTTGAGCGCGCGGGCATCCTCGCCATCACCATGCCGGGCTTTGGCACCACGGGCCGAACCTACAACAACGCGCTCGCCATGAGTCGTGCCTTGGGCTGTGAACTGCGCGAGATTGGCATCGCAGATGCGGTGCGCCAGCACTTCTCGGACATCGGCCATGACGAGGCGGACCATTCCGTTACCTACGAGAACGCCCAGGCGCGCGAGCGCACGCAGATCCTCATGGACGTGGCCAACCGCGAGGGAGGCCTTGTGGTGGGCACCGGCGACCTCTCTGAGCTGGCGCTTGGTTGGGCCACCTACAACGCCGACCACATGAGCATGTATGGCGTGAACTCCGGCGTGCCCAAGACGCTTGTGCGCCATCTCGTGCGCTATGTGGCCGACGATGCCGCGGCGGGAGGCGCCGAGGCCTGGGGCGTGGGTGGCACCTCCGGGGGCGATGTTGCGCACGCAGGCGAGGCGCTTGCCCGCGTGCTTTATGACGTGCTCGACACCCCCGTCTCTCCCGAGCTCTTGCCGGCCACAGGCGACGGTCAGATTGCCCAGAAGACCGAGGATCTCGTGGGCCCCTACGAGCTGCACGACTTCTTCCTCTACCAGGTGCTTCGCTGCGGCTTTGCGCCGGCCAAGGTCTATCGCTTGGCCTGCTCGGCCTTTGACGGGCGCTATGCGGCCGGCTCCGACGCAGACGATGCGGCCGTGACAACGTATGAGCCGTCAACGATTCTTCGCTGGCTGCGCACGTTCTACTGGCGTTTCTTCTCGCAGCAGTTCAAGCGCAGCTGCCTGCCCGACGGCCCCAAGGTGGGCACCGTGGCCGTAAGCCCGCGCGGAGACCTCCGTATGCCCAGCGACGCATGCGTGACGCTGTGGCAGCGTGAACTCGAGAGTCTGGAATAGGTGGTCGAAATGGGGGAGCGCGCGGCACGCCTATGGCTTTGGGCACGCAGGCAGAGCGAGGGACTTACCTGGTGCCTTTGGTTTTCCTTGCTGGCGGGGACCCCGGCGGTGCTCTCTTTGCCTGGGCCTTTGGGGGTAGAAGGGCAGACGCTTGCCTTCTCATGGCTACATGTGGGTATGGCCGTCTCGGGCGTGTTCGGCGCGTTGTCTGGCAGGTTGTTTCGTGGGAACAGTGGTGATGCATGCGCCAAGGGTCAATGGCTCCGACGGGTCGGATTTGCGTTTGCGCTTTTGTATGCCGCAGTGGCTTGGTGCGCCACGCTTGTTGTGACTAGCCCCCTCTCGAGTGTACCGATAGGCCTTCTGCCGTCTCTTCTAATCTCGGCCTCGTGTTCTCTTGCGGGTCTGGTCAGTGCGTTTTGTTGCGCTCGAGCATTCGTTGTGGACGAATCGTACGAGGCCTCCTGGGGTCGGGGCTCCTCGCGGGCCTGGTACGGCGACGCCCTTGTTCGATGCCTGGTTTTTCTCGACTTTATGCTGCTTTGCTCTTTGGCAGCTGCCGGGCTCATCTCTTGGATGAGAACATTTCTTCCCAATGAGACGCTCGTGCGTTATTCGTTGGGTAGCATGCCTGCCGGCCTTTCCTCCCCTGGTCTGCTTGGCTCGGCTGTCGCTCGATGGGGACTGGTCGGTGCGGGCCCATTTCCCCTTGTGTTTGGAATGCCTGCCACAAGCTGGCGTCTGGTGCTTGTGCCAGTGGTTGCCTTTGTGATCGCTTGGGCGCTGTATGTCCTGCGGGCGGTCGCTTCGCATGGCTCGCTTTGGGCCCATGACGAGGCATTGCTTGCGGCGGGCGAGATGTGCGCGCCAGCTCTGGGGTATCTCTGTCTTTTGGTTGCGCCGAGCGCCGAGGAAAGCCTTGCATGCGCTGCGGGTTCGCTTGGCGTGGCCCTGCTTGGGCTGGTTGCCGTTACGGTTGTAGCGCTCGCGCTGCTTGGCGGGCCACCCATCTTTGAAGGTGGGGTGGATGATGCCGAGGGATCAGGGCTTGACGGCTCGAGAGCGTCTCTCGCGGAGTGGGTGGAATGTGTCAGCGAGGGCGGGGCGACAATGCCTCCGAGGGAGCTGCAAGCCGTGCAGGAGCGTTTGGGTGGGAAAACCTCGAGCGAAGCCGCTCTCAATATGGGCATAAGCCCATCTACCGTGAGAAGCTTGCAGGCCGGGGCCTGCACAAGGCTGGGCTTTTCACAATTTGACGAGCTGGCTCATGCCTATTTGAGCTGGGAGCGCAAGGCCGGGGTTGCCTCTTTCGTGCAGGGGGAGTCTCACAAGCCCGGTCTTGGCGGTGCAGAATCGCTCGCTTCGCCTCAAGGGGAGACATGTTCTCCCGAGGCTTCGATGCGTGGCGCGTGCGCCATATGCATTTCGTGCCTGCTCCTTTGTATCCTTGGCGGGCTTATGCGTCTTGGCTTTGCGGGGCTAGGGGGACGAGGGCAGTTTTCCACGCTTGTTCCTGGCTCGATTGCTGTCTTTGTGCATCGAGTCGCGGTTCTCTGTCTCATTTGCGCGGTTTGTCTTGTGATGAGTGGCCCCCTAGCTGTGAGGCGCCCTCAATGGCATTGCGTGAGTGTTGACGCGGCCGCGTGTGCACAGGGTTTGCTGCTTGGTCTTGTCGCTGGGAGGGGGTCTGTGCTCTTGGATGCCTTGTCTGCGGCTAGTTGGTTTGACTTGATTTTCCTTGTGGCGTTCTCTTGCTTTATGGGGGCGGTGTGGGCAAGGATGGAGGCCATGAAGGCAGATGTTCGTGCGGCAGCGGTGCTTGCCGGTATCGTGATTCTTGCTTGTTGCCTTTCCCTCGGGCTTGCTCCTGTAGCACTTGTGTGCTCCCTCTTGGCGTATGAGCTGGTTGCCCTACGTTGCTCTTGGGGTTGGGGTCTAGCTCCTGCGTGCGCCATGATGCAGGTTTCGTTGGGTATCGGCCTGCTTGTGGGGTCTGCATCGAGTGCCCTTACGCGGGACATGGGGGTTCTCCCGTTTCTCATGGGGGATTATGCTGCGACACTCCATGCCTCGGCGACGGCTTCCTCTCTTTCGATCATATGCCTCGGCCTGCTCGTGTTGTTGGGTGCCTACCTGTTCTCGCGGGTTGCCGGCCAGGCTCACGATGTGTGCGCGGGGGCATCTGACCACGACGGGGTCGGGCTTGAAGTCTTCTTGACGGGCAAAGGTCTCAACAAAACTCAGATACGGGTGGCGTGCCTACTCGTGGCAGGCCTGTCGCGGAACGAAATCGCTCGTGACCTGTGTCTGTCCATTGGCAGCATCAACGCTGCCAGCTATCGAATATATCGTTGCTTGGGGGTGCACTCGAGGGCAGGTCTAGTCCGGGTCGTGCGTGACTATCTGACATGATCGGAGGTGCCCATGCCCTATAGACGGGCCGGGCCACTCTTTTATAACGCCTGTCTATGGTTTCGACCGGCACCCTGCGTCATGCTCTTCCAAAGAACCCATTGCGGGGATGGGCATTGTCATCTATACCCGCGCCGGGAGAGGGAGGAGCTATGGCTTGCAGCGTAATACGGTATGTGCGTGCCCTTCTGATGGTTGTTGTTTCAGGCAAGCTTCGCTGGCTTGCTCTTGCTGGCGTGCAGCTTGCTCTCTTGCTCCCCATGCTCATGGGCTATCCTTCCGGCTCTTTTGTCTTTGGTGATTCCGAGATCCAGGCGAAGGTGGATCTCCTCGAAGGCCAGCTTTCTTCTGGGGTGTATGACACTGCGCCTGAGGATTTGGCGGCGGGTGTTGAATTGGAGCTTAAGTCGCTCATCAGCGCGCTTCAGTCGGGACAGAATAGCTCCGAGAGGTATGGTGGCCTTGCGGACTATTACGAGCACGGTTTGTCTGACCCATATACGTCGCTGGACGCTGACATGAAGAACGTCTATGCGGCTAGGGCGCTGTTACTCCGGAGGGTCTCCGAACTCGAGTCTCCCTGTGTGTTCGAAAGCGCTGATCGCATGCCTGCCTTGTATTACTTGGCGTTCTTACCCTATGTGGCTCCTTTTCCACTTGTCTGTCTGCTTGCGCTTGCGATCTCGAGTGGTGTCTTGGACGCGGCGATGGGTGGCCGCCTTATTTCTCGTGCCCCCGTGGGCCCTGTTCGTCGTTGGCTGGCAACCTGGGGTTCCCTGCTCTTCTGTACAGCCTGCGTCTTGCTCTTGGCAGTGGCTCCTGCCTTCGCCATCGCTTTGGCGAGGACGGGACTTGGAGCGCCCGACTATCCCGCTGTCTCTATAATTGGAGGGACAGTCTGCGAGACCACTGTTTCAGCGCTCATCGTGAGACAAGCAGCCTTGGCGCTTACCTCGGTGGCATGGCTTTGTGCGCTTGCCGCTTGCGTGGCCGCTCTTTGCTCGGACGCACGCATAGGTTTTACCGCCGCTGCACTTATGATCGCCGTTTCGTGTCTCCCCACGTATCTGGATAAGGGGGCCCCATGGCATGATGTCGGACGCTCGATTCCTCTTACCTACCTTCAACTGACGCAGGTGCTGGGGGCGCCCCTCTACGCCAACGGGGTGGAGATGCAGGCCTTTGCCGGAGCCACCTTCAAGCGTGGGATCTCAGTTAGCTTGGCGTCACTTTCGATGCTATTGCTGGTGCTTGTCGGCGTCTCTTTGCTTGTTGCAAGGAGGCACGCGAAGCGTCTTGAAAGGGGGCTGCGACATGTTGAGGGTTAGGTGCCTCACTGTCATGCGCGGTTCAAAGGCCGTTGTCCGAGGTGCCTCGTTTGACATGCCCCTCGGCTCGGTGACGGGCCTCGTTGCCCCGAATGGCAGTGGTAAGACAACGTTGCTCGAGGGCTTGGCCTCACCGTGGCGCAAGGGGGTTTCAGGGGTCTGCGTCGCCAAAGGCGTTCAGTTGGATGAGCGGGAGTGGAGGCGCAAGGTCGTATATGTTCCGGGGCCAAGCTTCCTGTATCCAAACCTTACGGGAATGCAGCAGGCAGATATTACCCGCGGACTCTGGTCTTCGGCGGTGAGCGTCGAGAGGCTGGTGGGGGAGCTTGACGTGGGCGGCTACATGAACGTGCCAATCCGAAGATGTTCCCAAGGCATGGCTCAGATGCTTTCTTTGGTTGTTGCCCTGTGCACGGGTGCTCGGTATCTACTGCTTGACGAGCCGGCGAGCACGCTCGACATCTCAAACGTCCGGCGTGTCGGCGAGGTGCTTCGGCGGTATGCCGAGGGCGGGGCTGCCGTGCTGATGTCGACCCACAACGCCCTGAGCTGTGACGAGACCTGCGATCAGGTGGTGTGGCTCGTGGAGGGCGAGAGTCGAGTTGAGGCTCGCGGCATCGGAGAGCGACCACCATGCGCGGAGGTGTACAGGCAGCTGTATGGGACGAGCGACATGGAATAGCTTGGTGAGAACGACCGCGTGACCCTTGTGGGGCTGACGGGAAAGCGTGAGCGTGCTTTATGGGGACGGGCCGACAGCGGGCGGCTCGTCCCCAGCTTGTGCAGCTGTGTTTACCCTGCTAGGTTGCGCATCACAAAATCTAAGTGCCATTGAGGAAGATTTTTTTATTTTCCGTTGTTATATCGCGGCCTGCTTGGGTACCATTCAAACCGTTAGCAATGTGCGTGCGGCACTGAGGCCGCCGCCAGCGCGGGGTGCTTGCCGGCTGCTCGCAGCCAAGAGCCCTGTGCCCGAGAAGGAGGTTCGTCAAAAATGAAGCTCAAGCCGCTTGGTGATCGCGTTCTCGTTAAGCCCGCCCCCAAGGAGGAGAAGACGGCCACTGGCCTCTACATCTCCAGCGGTGCTCAGGAGAAGCCGCAGAAGGGCGAGGTTGTCGCCGTTGGCGCCGGCAAGGTCAACGACAAGGGCGAGCGCGTTGCCCCCGACGTGCAGGTTGGCGACGAGGTGTACTACGGCAAGTTTGGCGGTAACGAGGTCAAGGTTGACGGCGAGGACTACCTGCTGCTTCGCGCCGACGACATCTACGCCGTTATCGAGGCCTAACGCATCTTTTTTGCAAGGTACCTCTTGTGGGCCGGTACACCGGCCACGTCATATAGACCGTGCGCTCGCGTAGCACATGACTCGGTTGCTACGCGAGCTCCGTTTGAAAGGAAGCCTCCCAATGGCTAAGAACATCATGTTCGGCACCGATGCCCGTGCCAAGCTTGCCCGTGGCGTCAACACGCTCGCCGATGCCGTTACCGCCACCATGGGCCCCAAGGGCCGCTACGTCGCCCTCGAGCGCTCCTACGGTGCCCCCACCATCACCAACGATGGCGTCTCCGTTGCCAAGGAGATCGAGCTCAAGGACCACGTCGAGAACATGGGCGCCCAGCTGGTGAAGGAGGTCGCCACCAAGACCAACGACACCGTCGGCGACGGCACCACCACCGCCACCCTGCTTGCCCAGGTCATCGTCAACGAGGGCCTGCGCAACGTTGCCGCTGGCGCTGACCCGCTGGCCATCCGTCGTGGCGTCGACAAGGCCGTCAACGCCGCCATCGACTCCATGAAGGCTGCTGCCAAGCCGGTCGACACCAAGGAGCAGATTGCCTCTGTTGGCACCATCTCTGCCTCTGACCCGCAGGTTGGCCAGAAGATCTCCGATGCCATGGAGGTTGTGGGCAAGGACGGCGTCATCACCGTCGATGAGGACAAGACCAACTTCGGCATCTCCGTCGACACGGTCGAGGGCATGCAGTTTGACAAGGGCTACATCTCCCCGTACTTTGCCACCGACAACTCCGCCATGGTTGCCGAGCTGGAGAACCCCTACATCCTCATGACCGACCAGAAGGTCTCCAACATCCAGGACATCCTGCCGGTGCTCGAGGCCGTCCAGAAGTCTGGCTCCTCGCTGCTCATCATCGCTGAGGACGTCGAGGGCGAGGCTCTGGCCACCCTCATCCTCAACAAGCTCCGTGGCACGCTGAAGATCGCTGCCGTCAAGGCCCCGGGCTACGGCGACCGTCGCAAGCGCATGCTCGAGGACATCGCCGTGCTCACCGGCGGCCAGGTTGCCATGGAGGAGCTCGGCATCAAGCTCGCCGACACCACCGCCGAGATGCTCGGCCGCGCCAAGTCTGTTAAGATCACCAAGGACGACACCACCATCGTGAGCGGTGCCGGCTCCAAGGAGGCCATCGACGAGCGTGTTGCCCAGATCAGGGGCGAGCTGGAGCACACCGACTCCGACTTTGACCGCGAGAAGCTCCAGGAGCGCCTCGCCAAGCTCTCCGGCGGCGTTGCCGTCATCAAGGTGGGCGCTGCCACCGAGGTTGAGCTCAAGGAGATCAAGCACCGCATCGAGGACGCCCTCCAGGCTACCCGCGCTGCCGTTGAGGAGGGCATCGTTGCCGGCGGCGGTGTCGCCTTCCTCGAGGCCCTGCCCGTGCTCGACTCCGTTGAGGCCACCGACGAGGAGAAGATCGGCGTCGAGATCGTGCGCAAGGCGCTCGTTGCTCCGGTGAAGAAGATCGCCGAGAACGCCGGTTACGAGGGCTCCGTCGTGGTTGAGAAGATTCGCGGCATGGAGGCCGGCCAGGGTCTCAACTCCGCCAACGGCGAGTGGGGCAACATGATCGAGATGGGCGTGCTCGACCCGGTCAAGGTCACCCGCACCACCCTGCAGAACGCTGCCTCTGTTGCCAGCCTCATCCTCATCACCGAGGCCACCGTCACCGACGAGCCCAAGGACACCACCATCGAGGAGGCCATCTCCGCGGCTGCCGCCCAGGGCGGCCAGGGTGGCATGTACTAAGAGCTGCCTCGCTAGCATCCACTAGCACATGGGGCCCCGGCCCGCTTGCTTGTCGCAGGCGAGCCGGGGCCTTTTGCTATTGGCGGATGCCGGCGAGTGGATGTCGAGTGAATGGGGTAGAGTAAGGCAAATATACCTAGGAGGAGCCATGCCTGAGATTAGTAGGTTTTACGGCATTAGCGTCAAGATGCTCTACATGGATGACAGCCAGCATCACAAGCCCCATGTTCACGTGTATTACGGCGAGTACGAGGCATCCGTGGGTATTGACGGTGAGATGCTTGCGGGCTCACTCCCGACAAAGCAGTACAAGCTTGTTGCAGCATGGCTTGTGCTTCATGAGGACGAGTTGTATAAGGCGTGGAACTACGCGGTGTCGGGCAGGTCTTTCACCCGTATTGAGCCGCTTTCCTAAGGGGGATGTATGTTTGAGCGCGACGGGATTGTGTATGCCGGAGAGCCTGTTCGGGGAATTTGCGTCGCTGAGGCCGAGCACGTCGGCGAGGGGTGTCTGCTTGTGACTTTCTCAACGGGCGAGATCCGTCTGTTCGATGCATCGGAAGTATGGGACATTCCGGTTTTTGAGGCTCTCAAGAGCGATGATGTGCTTTCGGACTTCAAAATCGACCGAGGCGTACTCACCTGGCTCGGTGGCGACGTGGATATTTCTCCCGAGGCCCTGTATGAACGAAGCCATCAGTACGAAAAGATTGCCTAGCGTGGCATTGGTACAATAGAAGAGTTGCCGCACGGGGAATGCGGTTTGGGACGGG
>Cebus_capucinus_imitator_PRJNA485217_SSR049__coassemble_1466_pt1 | contig 16355 bp, 15 predicted proteins | sample Cebus_capucinus_imitator_PRJNA485217_SSR049__metabat2_high_PE_004 | metagenome-assembled genome bin Cebus_capucinus_imitator_PRJNA485217_SSR049
CGCGTGCCCGCACTCACGCCAACCGCCATGCTCGCAAAGCGCTTCGCATGCGCAAACCTCTCGCCGGAGCAACGCATCCGTGCCGCGTTGGCATCACTGTAACATATGTTCTATAACAAGCAAAACAATTTTGTTATGCACAGGCTATAACGCACGACACCCCACGCACCCGATAACGCGTCTACCGGGCCGAGGACTCTCTCCCCGCATCAAAGGCCTGACTTTTGGCAAAATCTCGCGACCAACAGCGCACCAGATAATTTAGCTGCGATTTTGATATCACATGTACCTGCGGTTTTACGAATTCTCCATATGACACCTACTAAACCAGTACCTAAAAACTCCCCGAAAAAAGCCAAAAGTTGGCCATTTGATGCAGGGAGACGAACTACTTCTCGGTAGATGCACCAAGACACGCAAACAGACGCTCCGCAGCGAGCCGCGATACGGAGCCCCCTCGTCGGCTTTGCGTTTGCATTCATCCGCTGCATACAAGCTACTCTTCATAAGCACTTGCGATATCTAAGCCTCGTGCTACTATTAATTACACGGCGTTACTTATTGGCAAAACCATCAGATAGCTGGCTTTGTGACGCCACAACATCCCACAACGTCACCCCACCAACATCATCACAGCAGAAGAGCGGAGGCACCATGAGCACATGCGAGGCTAAACGCAGCCGTATCGACCTGTCCGGAACGAACATCTCCGGCACGTCCGCAGCAGGCGAGCTCCCAGACAACTTCCCCGACCTGATCCGCAGCAACGGCCAAACCCTGCGCACGTGGGCACAGCGCGCTATTCCCGCAGCGCAGGTAACGCCCGACAGCACCGTCCCCTACCTACGCTGGCTCGACTTTAGGTGGCTCACCGGACATCCCACCGAGCTTTGCACCAAGCTTTCCGAACAGGAAAACCTGCTGCTTGCGCAGGGCGACGGTCGAGGTCGTGGCTTGTCGCGGCATGTGCGCATCAACCTTGCCTGCCCCGCACCCGTTCTTGCCGAGGCGCTCAGCAGGCTTGAGCGCGCCATCCCCGCCTACGAGCAGTTTGCGCTCGCGCGATGCTAGGCATCTCAGAACGCACGGCAGCCATATTGGCAAGCTCGCTTCCCAGCATAGTGGTTCCCGGACTGCTTGTGACGCTGCCCCTGGCGCTGGTGTCGTTTTCCCTAGGGCTGGTGCTGGCAAGCGTCGTGGCCCTCGTGCGCCACGCACGGGTTCCCCTCGCAAGCCAGCTGGCACGCATCTACGTCTGGGTCTTTCGCGGCACGCCGCTGCTCGTCCAGCTCTACGTGGCGTTTTATGGTCTCCCAGATCTTGGTCTCATGCTTGAGCCCATTCCCGCAGCCATCCTCGTGTTTTCGCTCAACACGGGCGCCTATGCCTCCGAGACGCTCCGCGGGGCACTTTCGGCAGTTCCGCAAGGCCAGATGGAGGCAGCCCTGAGCCAGGGGTTCACATATCTGGGAGCCATGCGCTACATAGTGGGACCCCAGGCGCTGCGCGCGGCCTTTCCCCCACTCTTCAACGAGCTCATCTCTCTCGTGAAGGACACCTCGCTCGCCGCCAACATTACGGTGCTCGAGATGCTCATGGCAACGCAGCGCATTGTGTCGAGAACCTACGAGACCCTGCCGCTCTATCTTGAGGTCGCCGCAATCTACCTGCTGTTTTCTTCCGCGCTCGCATGGCTTCAAGGCTTGGGCGAGAAGAGGCTCGCGCGCACGGCACGCTCATGCACGGCGCAAGCAGCATAGATGCCCCGCCGCACGGGCGAGCATCGCGCACAGAAACCAGCCGCCCTGCGCCGAGGCTCGCCCCAAGCGCCATTGCCAGCGCGACCCTACGCACGCACCACGCCAACCGCACCCACCCAGTACCGCCCAAAGAGAGAGGCGCACCATTATGTATGACGAGAAGCACCGCAACGCCCCGCGCATCGAGGACGAGCACCCGAAGGCCCTCGCCGCTCACAAGCCGGCCAACATCTACTCGCGCCGCACGTTCCTTGCGCTTGCCGCGGGAGCCACGACAACGGCAGTGCTCGCAGGATGCGGAGCCAGATCCACGCAAGGCGCAGCTGCCCCCTCATCCGCTGCCGACACCACAGCAGACGCCCTCGCCGCCATCCGGGAGCGCGCAACCATGACCTTTGGCACCGAAGGCACGTGGTCGCCCTGGACGTTCCATAACGAAAACGACGAGCTCACCGGCTACGACGTCGAGGTTGCCCGCGCCATTGCTGAGCGCCTAGGGGCAACTGCTCAGTTTGCCGAGGGCGAGTGGGACGGGCTGTTTGCCGGCGTTGATGCCGGCCGTTACGACTCGGTGGCAAACGGCGTCTCGGTCACGTCCGAGCGTGCCGAGAAGTACGACTTCACCACGCCCTACGCCTACAACCGCACGGCCATCATCGTTCGCGCAGACGACACCTCCATCGCAAGCTTTGAAGACCTGGCCGGCAAGACCACGGCCAACACCATCTCGAGCGCCTATGCCGAGGTTGCCGAAGGCTATGGCGCCACCGTAACCGGCGTGGACGACCTCGCGCAGACGCTCGACCTGCTGCTCGACGGGCGCATTGACGCCACCCTCAACGACGAAGTGGTGTTCTACGACTACGTAGCCGAGCATCCCGAGGCGCAGGTAAAGATTGCCGCGCTTTCCAACGACGCCGTGCCCGTGGCGCTTCCCGTGCCCAAGGACGACGCGCACGCCTCGCTGCTTGCGGCGATGAACGAGGCCATCGGGGCACTGCGCGCAGACGGCACCCTCGCCCAGCTGAGTGAGCAGTTCTTTGGCGTCGACATCTCCGAGGCATAGCCCACCGCGAGCGCACCGGTGCGAGCGGGCGCGCAGCGCCGCACGGCCCGCAGTTCCAGCCGCCCGCATGCCGCGCGTGGCACCACGCCAGCCGCCCGCGGCGCTGCCCGTCCGCAGCACCGCGCCAATCGCCGGTGGCACCACTCCCCAATCCCTCCACCGCGCAACGCTAAGATGCCCTCCCGTACGGCAAGCTACGGGAGGGCATCTGCATGGAGCTATGGGTTGTCGCCGCCTGCGGGTCGGCGGTGTTTGCGGGCATCACGTCCATCCTCGCCAAGTGCGGCATCGCGCATACGGACTCAGACGTGGCCACGGCATTGCGCACCACCGTGGTGCTCGCCTTTGCCTGGCTCATGGCCGCCCTCACAAACCCGCAGATTGGCGAGGCGATCTGCAGCATATCCCCAAAGTCGTACCTGTTTCTCGCGCTCTCCGGGCTTGCCACGGGCGGCTCGTGGGTCTTCTACTTCCGCGCGCTTGCCACGGGAGACGTGAACAAGGTCGTGCCCATCGACAAGTCGAGCACCGCGCTGTCGGTGCTGCTCGCCATCATGCTCTTTGGCGAGACAAGCCACCTTGCCGTCAAGCTCGTGAGCACGGCGATCATCCTTGGCGGCACGCTGCTCATGGTCGAGCGGCGCGGGCAAACCGACACCGAAGCAACCGGCGGGAGCAACGACACACCTGTGCCCGCCAGCTCCGCCGCACGCGCGGGCGGTAGCCAGCCCGCCCCCAGCCGCGCGGACCACTCCCTCCTCTACGCCTTCTTGGCCGCCCTCTTTGCGGCGCTCACCTCGGTTCTTGCCAAAGCAGGCATCGAGCAGGTCGATTCCAACCTCGCCACGGCGCTGCGCACCTGCGTGGTGTTCGCCATGGCGTGGGCCATTGTGCTTGCACGCGGCAAGCGCCCGCTCGTGCGCAAGGTACCCCGTCGTGAGCTGGGCTTTCTTGTTGCCTCGGGCCTTGCTACCGGAGCCTCGTGGCTGTGCTACTACTATGCCATCCAAACCGGCCAGATAAGCGTTACGGTACAGCTCGACAAGCTCTCGATCCTCGTGTCCATTGCTTTCTCGCGCGCCGTCTTTGGCGAGCGGCTCAGCCGTCGCGCCGCCTTGGGTCTTGCGCTCATCGTTGTCGGCACCCTCGCCATGACGGCCTGGAGCTAGCCGCCGCAGAAGGCGCAGCGCCCAATCCGGGCACCGAGCGCACGTCCCGTGCAGCGCAAGGGGCGACCCCAGGCGTCTCCGCCCGCGAGCCTTGCCAGCATGCAGCCGCACTCGGCAGCAGCCGGTACCCAGGCGCCTCCGCCCGCAAGCCCTGCCACCACGCAACCCCGCCCGGCACAAAAAGGCGCCGAGCCCGCGCTCCGGCCAAAGCCGACAAAACGCGAAACTCGGCGCCATCGCGCGCTCCAGGCACGCCGGCCCACGCAGACAAAGGCGCGAGACTTATGCGCCCCAAACCTCCTCGGCGACCTCCTTGACCAGCGCAAGCTTTGCCCACTGCTCGGCCTCGGTAAGCTTGTTGCCGCACTCGCAGCTCGCAAAGCCGCACTGCGGAGAGAGGTAGAGGTTCTCAAGCGGCACGTACTTGGCAGCCTCGGCGATGCGCGCCTTCACGGCATCCTTGTCCTCGAGCTCGGGATGCTTGGAGGTCACGAGGCCAAGCACCACCTTCTTGCCCTCGGCAACCTCGGAGAGGCACTCAAAGCCACCGGAGCGCTCGTCATCAAACTCGAGGTAGAACGCACTGACGTTCTCCTTGGCAAACAGGAACGGCGCCACCTTGTCGTACGGGCCCGAGCAGGCGTAGCAGGAGTTGTAGTTGCCGCGGCACACGTGCGTGGTGATGGTGAGGTCCTCGGGCAGGTCAACGAGGGCGGCGTTGTTGACGCGCAGGTACTTGTCGGCCTCGCCCTCAAACGTGATGCCAAGGCCCGCCTCGCGAGCGCCCTTCCAGTAGTCGTCGCTCACGATCATGCCCCAGGTGCAGTCGTCGAGCTGAATGTTGCGGCAGCCAGCGGCGTACAGGTCGAGGATGACGGTGCGGTAGGCCGCGCCCAAATCTGCGATGAGATCCTCGACGTTGGGGTAGATCTCCTGCACCTTGGCAACGTGCTCCGGCTCGCGAAAGAGCTCGGAGAGGGTCTGAGCAGGCGCGGGGATGGTCTGCTTGGCCACAACACCCTCGCCCGCAAGCGCGGCCACAAACTTGTAGTCCTCAACAAACGGGTGGTTCTCGCCAGAAACCTTGCCAGAGAGGATGGCCGAGCCATGCGTGGTCTCGCAACCGTGGAAGAAGTAGCCGTGGCTGAGCTCGATGTGCTCGATGCCTGTGAGCCCCCACATAAAGTCGAGGTGCCAGTAGCTGCGACGGAACTCGCCGTCGGTGATGACCTGATAGCCCGCGGCCTTTTGCTTGGCCACGAGGTCGCGGATGCACTCGTCCTCAACCACGCGCAGGGCGGCACCGTCGATGACGCCCGTCTCGTGGTCGGCACGGGCCTGCTTGAGCACGTCGGGGCGCAGGAAGCTGCCCACGTAGTCGTAGCGGAAGGGAGCGTGAGAGGTAGCCATGCTGTTCTCCTGTTCTTGGGCGGAGGCCTTACGGGGCTGGGCGCGGCTTGCCAGTGGGGCCCGCACGCATCCAGCGCGGCGCGCGGGCTTGCGTGGGGCTTGCGCGCATCCGGCGCAAGGCGCGCCTTTGGCTCGTTGGTTTGACGCGGAATAGACTACCTGCCTCCGTGAGCCACGTAAAATACGCTCTTAGGATGCTAATCCATAGATTGTGTCTATGGCTTGCACCGAGATTCTTTGGTTGGGGGCAGCCGAGACCTGAGGTCACCCCTCGCGCCCATCTCCCTATGCTCACGCAACGCGCCGCAAGCGGACCTTTGCGCCCCGACGTCTCCCGCGGCCAGCTCCTCACCCTCGCAAGGCACCCCGCAAGCGGCCCATCGCGCCCGCGGGGCGCTTTGCAAGCAGCTCCTCACCCTCGCAAGGCACTCTACGGCCAACCCGTCGCACCCAAAAGGCCGCCCCGCCGCCACAATAATTAACAGACGCGCAAACCAAAGACGCGCTGGCGCCGTAGAATGTGGCACGTAATCCTTATTCCCTACTGGTTTTATAGGATTATAAGTCCGCAACACCCCCGACCCCAGGCGCCGGCCACCCGCCCACAAGCACATGCCTTCCGACCGCAAGCGCGTCTCCCAGGCCGAAGGCGCGCGCCGCCCCGCCGCAAGGCGCAAGCCGGAGCACGCCCCACAACCACGTCACGTACGCCATCGTCCTAGCACCCCGCTGGGGAACAACCAAAAGGAGCACCATGCACTCGTTCACTCGCCGAGAGTTCCTCTCCCTCGTAGGCGCAGGAGCCGCGCTTGCCCTCGCTGCCTGCGGAAACACTGCCAACAACGCAGCGCCTGCCTCCCCCGAAGCCGCGAGCGCGGCCGCGGCAACCACCTCGCTCGCCGGAGCTGCCCTCACCTTTGTGGGCGACGACGCCTTCGCCCCCTTCCGCTCGCTGCAGGTGGCAAGCGACGGCTCCACCAAGCTGCAGGGCCTCGACATCGACATCATGGACGAGATGGCAAGCCGCCTTGGCTTCACCTACACCTTTGAGGCCCAGGACTTTGCCGCAACGCTCGCCTCGGTGCAGGGAAGCGACACGAGCTTCACCATGCCCATGAGCGCCAATGACGAGCGCCGCCAGACCTTCGACTTCACGCGCGGCTACTACCAGCCGCTCGTGGGCGTGCTCACCACGGGCGACAAGATAGAGACGCTCGAGGGGCTTGCCGGCAAGTCCATCGCCTGCACCACGGGAACCGTGCAAAACAAGTTTGTCGAGTCAGCCGTGGAGGGAGCCGACATCCACACCTACGATGGTGGCGACCAGTGCCTGCAAGAGGTGCTTGCCGGCCGCATTGACGCCTACGTGTGCGACGGAGCCGAGGGCGTGGCCATGCAGGCGGCCAATCCCAGCACCCAGCTTGGCCTGCTTCCCCGCGAGGCAACCAGCGACTACGTGAGCGTCTACCGCATCATGGCCGTCAAGGAGGCCTCATTTGTCCCCGCCTTTGACAAGGCGCTTGCGGAGATGCTTGAGGACGGCACCATCGACGGCTTTATCGAGAAGTGGGTAGGCCCCGAGTTTGTCTGGGGTGCCGACGCCGAAGCGGCGGCCACGGCTGAGTAGCGCCTCCAGCTGCGCGCTGGCCCATCGCGGGGTAGCAACGGCGCACGCCGCGATGGGCCGCGCGCAGCACCCCGCCGCACCGCCGCCGCCCGCATCCCGCGCCTGCACCCACCCCGCGCACAGCGTCCCGCAGCCACCCCACACGCAGTCGTATCATATGGCCTCGCGGCACCCCCGCCGCGAGGCCATATGCACATCCACGCCATCCCAAGCCCAGAGGCAGCCGCATGAACTTCTCGCTCGTCACACCCTATCTGCCGCTCTTTGCAAGCGGCCTCATAACGACGCTCGAAGTCACCGCGGCCTCGCTCGCGCTCGCCTTTGCGCTCGGGTTTGTCATCGCGGTGCTCAAGGTCACGCCATGGCGCCCCCTGCGCGCGCTGCTCGCCTTTTACACGTCCGTCTTTCGCGGCGTCCCCCTCATCGTGCTGCTGTTCATTGCCTACTTTGCCACCCCGCAGCTCACCGGCTACAAGATCTCGATGTTTGCGGCCAGCGTGCTGACGCTCGGCCTCAATGGCTCGGCCACCGTCTCCGAGACCCTGCGCGGCGGCATCGAAGGGGTCAACCAGGGCCAATACGACGCCAGCCGGGCGTTGGGGCTCCCCTACGTCACCATGATGCGGCTCGTGATCATTCCCCAGGCCCTGCGCTCGGTGGCCCCGGCGCTCGTCAACGAGGCCATCACCGTGCTCAAGAGCTCCTCGCTTGTGGCCGTCATTGGCCTCGGAGATCTCATGCGAGCCGCCCAAACCACGCAGGCGCTCACCTACCGCGCCTTCGAGCCTTTCCTCGTGGCGGCCGCCGTCTATTACGTCATCGTCATGGCACTCACCCTCGTAGCCACCTGCCTCGAGCGCAAGCTGCGCCTTTAGGGCGAAAAGCAGGTCGAGTAGGAGCGAACGTTTGCCTGGGTCACATGTCCACACTGTAGGCTAGGGTACGTGACACATCGCGCAACTCGAAGGTCTCGGCACTATCGCTCTGGGCGAGTTCCGCAGCGCAGCGAGGACTGTTTGAGCCCAGAGCAACGATGTCGAGACAACCACCCCGCGATCGCATTGCACGCCTGAAACCAATACCATCGGCGCGCATTCCTACAGGTTTGTTACGCGGCGTCACGTAACTCTTCCGCGCGGCGCAGCACGGGTTTACCCTCTATGGGCTACAGCAATGGAGGGAAACCGCATGACCAACCGCACCATCAACGCCGCAACCACACCAGCGCCCGCGCAGGGCGCCCTCACTCAGGCCAGAGCCAAGCACGAGCACCACAGCGCCATTCCCGGCCTCGTTGCGAGCGCCGCCATGTTCATCGTTTGCATGGACACCTTTATCACCAACGTGGCACTACCCACCATTGAGGCCGAGCTCGGCGGTGGCATGGCCGCCCAGCAGTGGGTTGTTGACGGCTACACGCTGCCCTTTGCCACGCTGCTGCTGCTTGCCGGCAACCTCTCCGACCGCTTTGGCGCCAAGCGCGCGTTTTCCGTGGGCACGGCCGTCTTTGGCATTGCCTCGCTGGTGTGCGGCTTTGCCGGCTCCATTGGCATGCTCGTCTTTGGCCGAGCGCTCCTGGGCGTGGGTGCAGCGCTCATTCTCCCCTCGAGCATGTCGCTTATTCGGGAGGGATACCCCGACGGCCCCAGCCGCGCCAAGGCGCTTGCGTTTTGGGGCATTGGCGGCTCGGCGGCCACCGCAGTTGGCCCCATCTTGGGCGGCTTGCTCGTCCAAATCCACTGGAGCCTCACGTTTTTCATCAACGTGCCCGTGTGCCTCGTGATTCTCGTCCTGTGCGTGAGGCTCGCAGCCTCCCCCACCGTAAGCGTACCGTTTGACCTTGTGGGACAGGCGCTTGCCATCGTTGGGCTGGGCTGCCTCGTGGGCGGCATTATCGAGAGCGGCTCTGAGGGCATTGCGGGGTTCCCAGGCGTGCTGCTCGCCGTGGGCGTTGCCGCTATCGTGGGCTTTTTGTACTCGCAGGCGCGTGTGGCGCATCCCATGATGCCGCTCGGACTCTTTGCAACGCGCGACATGCGCATGCCCATGCTCGGCGGCTTTACCATGATCTTCAACTGGAATGGACTTGTGTTCATCGCCACCCTTGCGCTGCAGCAGCAGCTGGGACTCTCGCCGTTTGCGGCGGGCATGGCATTCGTGCCGGCTGCCGTCACGGGCATCCTCGGCAACCTGCTCTCAGACCGCCTCGTGGGCGGCAAGGGGTATCGCTTTGCCATTCTCGTGGCCGTGAGCTGCATGATCGTGGGCTTTGGCACGCTTATCGCGAGCTCGCAGAGCCTGGCCATCTGGCACGTAACCGTGGGCACCATCGCCGTGGGCTTTGGCGGTGCCATCGGCACGCCCGCCCTCTCGGCGCTTGTGCTGAGGAGCGCCCCGGCGGGCCAAGGCGGCATCGCGAGCGCCGTGTTCAACACGATGCGTCAGGTGGGCGGCGCTGTGGGCGTGGCCATCTTTGGCGTGTATGCCACCGCGCTCCCCAGCTTTGCCGACGGCCTCACGGCAGCGTTTGCAACCTCGCTTGTGCTCGTGGCCGCCATGTTTGCCTACGCCTTCCGCGCCCGCGGCCTCGGCCAGGCAAAGGCGCAGTAGACGCCTGGAGCAGCAGGACCGGGCCTTTGCGCCACCCTCCCACTTGCCTTGGTTACCTCCCTCCCCTGCTTTCACTGCCGTACTCACGCCGCGTCGTAGCTCACGCCCTCCCTGCCCCCGCCCCGCCCTGCCGGCGCGGCGCGGTTCATGCCCCTCCTGCCCCCGCCCTCGTCCTCCTGTCGTGTTAGATTCCTGTTAGATGCAGGGCGGATTCTTGCAAGGTTGAGCTGATAGGCTGCTCGCACACGCGATGTGAGGGAGGAGCCTATGGCATTGGCACGCGAGCAGGTCGTGGCGTTTCGGGAGCTTATGGGAGCGCTGGTTGCGTACGCTCGGCGGCAGCCCGCTAGCCCCACAAGCGAGGCCGGCGGCGCGCAGCACGGCGGCCGAGCGAGACAAGCCTCGCCCTCAGACGCCGAGATCTCCCAGGCACTCGACACAGCGTGGAACACGCCCGGCATGCTCGAGCACTTCATCGCGCACAATCCCGCAGGGCTCACGGCAGCCCAGCTTGAGACGCTCGCCACCTGGCAATGGCGCCTCAGCGACACCTTCGTGTGCCTCGAGGCCACGCCCGAGCGCCTTACCGTCATGAACGGCGAGCGCATATTCACCGTCACCGCCCTCGGCCGCCCCTTCACGAGCATGGTTCGCGTGGTACCAAGCGTCGTTCGCCTCACGCTTTTGCCCTTTGCCGGGCACATCGTCACCGACGGCCGCATCATCCACCGCCTCGACCACCTCGACCCGGCGGCGTTCCCGCTCATCATGGACACGCTTGCCCTTTTGGCCGAGGACGGCTTTGTGGAGACAGCGCTTGAGCTTATCGAATACGCGGCGGGTCGCATGGTATCCTCTTAGCTGCGCGTGCACGGTATGCACGCAGCCCAAACGCAACGAAAGGCTCACGCCATGAAGCCAACTACCATCGAGGCGTTTTCGCGCCTTGTTGCCCTGTATGTAACCAGTATCGAAGCCGCCGGCGCAGACGTGCCGGCAGACGTTGTGCGCAAGCTCGGCACCGACCCGGTGAAGGCCTGCGAGCAGCTCAACGAGCTCGCCCTCTCCAGCGGCACCCTTTCGCGCGAGATTGACAGCGCGATAGCCGCCATCTACGAGAGCATGGACGCCGCAGACGCCCGCAGCGCCGCCACCGACGAGGTGCGCCTTGCCCTTGAGGCGGCCTATGCCGGCGCCCACCAGGAGCGCGCGGTGGAGCCGGAGCCCGCGCTCCCCTCCGAGGCGCCCGAGCCCGATCCTGCGGCCGAGGCACCCAGCGCAGACGACGCAGTCAGCGCCCAGGCAAGCGACGAGGCTGCGCCCGAGCCCGACGCAAAGCCCAAGCGCCGCAGCCGCAAGACCCGCACCAAGGCGGCAGACGCCAAGACCCAGCCCACAGAGGGCGAGCCGGGCGAGAGCGCGCAGGAAGCCGGCTCCGAAGCTCCCGAACAGGCCGGCGACTCCGCCCAGGCAAAGCCCACAGTCGGGGACGCCGCCGGTTCGGCCGTGCAAGACGCCGCAGCCAACGCGCCCCAGAGCGACGCCCCCGCGACGGTGAGCGCCGAGGCAGCCGCGCCCGAGGCCACCGAGCCCGCAGCGTCGCGGCCCGAGGCAACGCCGGCCCCCACGCCCGCCGAGGCAACGCCGGCCGCCGCTACCAAACCCGAGGCCGCCGCAGCCGCGCCCACCCCTGCCGCCACACCCGAGCCCGCCGCGGGCGCGCCCGCGGCACCTGCCGCTGGCGCCCCCTTTGAGGGAGAGGTGCTCACCGTAGACCAGACGCTCGCCGCCCTTGGCATAAGCAGGCCCACCGTCTACAAGCTCATTGAGAGCGGCAAGCTCCCTGCCTACAAGAAGGGGCGCTCGTGGCAGATATCCGCCGAGGCAGTTGCTGCCCTCGCCACCCAAAAGTAGGAGTAGCGCCCTAGCGCCCAGGCAGGAAGGCGAGCTGCCTAGGCACCCGCCCAAGCGCCCACCCGCAGCGCAGCGCCCGCCCAGGCACCCGCCCAAGCGCCCATCCGCAGCGCGGCGCCCGCCCCATCCCACGCACGCAAAAGAGCCGCGTCCGGAACCCTCCGGACGCGGCTCTTCATTCAGGCGGCACTGGCGCTACCGAGCATCGCCCCGTGGCCCCTCCTCGCCCAAGAACAGCGGCACGCCAATGCGCGTATAGAGCGCCAGCCACATCAGCGAGAGACAAAAGCCCGCCACCACGTCGCTTGCATAGTGAACGCCAAGGTACACACGGCTCAGCCCCACCATCACGATCACAAGGCCAAACGCCACGAGCAAAAGCCGCCGCATGCGCTTGTCTGCCTCGTAGCGCCACACAAGCCACGCCAAGAGGCCAAAGAACGCCATGGCCACCATCGAGTGGCCCGAGGGGAAGCTAAACCCACTCACCGAGGCCAGCCTGAAGCCGTCCGGGCGCGGCCTTTGCACAAGGTACTTGAGCGCCTGGTTGAGCACCACCACAAGCCCCAGGTTCACCGCGCAGCACCAGCCCGGGCGCCGCCCCGGCGCAAAGGCCGCCACGGCAAGCAGCAAAACCAGCAGCGTCACCGGCGTTGCCAAGGCCGAGAAGCTCTCCATGATGGGAGTGAGCCACGCGGTGCGCATATGCTCCACCACGAGCCAATACGCCGCACGGTCGAGCTTCATGAGCTCGCCAGAAAGCACGTCCTCGAGCAGGCCGAGGAATATCACCAGACATACCGCGGCTGCCACCAACAGGCGATTCCCCCGAAGCAGCCCCCACAGCTCGCGCCCAACACCGCGCTGGCTGCGCTTCTCATGCTGTGCCACCGTCATCATCCCTCTCGCATTTGGCACCCATGCAACAGGGCATCAGTATGCCCTCGCCCGCGAGCAAGACTGCCCACGGCCGCGCGCCTTACAAAGCCCTTACGCACCCTTCACGCTCGCGCCATCCGCTGAGCCACCCGCGTGCCGCACCGCATCGCCCGCGCCATCCGCGCGCTGCACGCACCGCGCACCGCGCCACTCGCCGCGTGCCCTACTCCCGCGCAAACGTCTCCCTCGCCCGATCCAAGAACGCCTCGCACGCACGCGTACGCAGCTGAAACGGCTTCCACACGAGGTAGCTCGTCATGTCCACCTCTGCCTCAAACGGACGCACCACAAGGGAGCCATCGGCTGAGGGCTCGATGAGCCCCTCGAGCGTCACGGCGCAGCCCATCCCCGCCAGCACCATGCGCGAGGCGTTGTAGGGCAGGCCAAACTCCGCCACCACGTTGAGTCCCAGCACCTCTGAGGCCGCGCCCACGCTCCCCTCGCCCAAGCCCAAGATGTTGCTCTCGCGCCAACTCGAGGGAATGAGCATCGGGCGCCCCTTAAGGTCGTCGAGTGTCACGCGCTCCTTAGATGCGAGGTCACAATCCCCGCGCATGAGCACCACGGCCTGCTCGGTTGTGTTGAGGCAGAGCGAATCAAGTCCCCAGCGGTCTCGCACGCGCAGCAGCAGGCCAAAGTCGAGCAGACCATGGTTGATCTGCTCCACAACCTCCTCGGCTAGGCCCGACGAGACCTTGTACGTCACCTGCGGATGCTCCTCCTGAAGCGCGCGCATCACGCGGGCAAGCAGCTCCATGGCGCGGGTCTCCGCGCAACCAACGCGAATCTCGCCCGCCACCACGCCGCGGTTGAGCATGATCTCCGACTCTGTGATATGCACGAGGTCGATGACCTCGCTCGCACGGCGACGCAGGAGCATGCCGTCCTCGGTGAGGGTAATGCCGTGGCGGCCGCGCTCAAAGAGCGTGGTATCGAGCTCGGTCTCGAGGTCGATGAGCTGGCGCGAGAGCGTGGGCTGCGACACATGCAACGCCTCGGCAGCAGCGCTCACGCTACCCTCGCGCGTAAGCGCCAAGAAGTACTCCAATACCCGCAGCTCCATGAGGCTTCCTCCCGCCCAGTCCGACGCGGCGCGCATCGCCGCATACGCCACGCATGCACCAAGCGCATACGAACATCTCTAGATAGGCATTGTACATGCCCCACCCACCGGCCGTACGATTACCCAGACGAAAGGAGGCGTCATGGGCGAGACCCTACAAGACTGCCTGCATGCAGCGGGCTGCTCCCCCGAGCTGTGCGAGCGCGTGCAGCGCCTCGAGGCAACAGGCTATGCCAAGGAGCTTTTGCCCCAGCTCGCCGAGCGTCGCATGAGCCTTCTGAGCGAGCTGCGGCAAACCGACGAGCAGCTTGCCTGCCTCGACCGCGCCATCTGCGCCATCCGCAGCCCAAAGCACGAGACCACCCACGAGTAAGGAGCCACCATGGCCGTAAAGCAAACCGCAGGTCGCAACCAACTGGGCGAATTTGCCCCCAAGTTCGCCGAACTCAATGACGATGTTCTCTTTGGCGAGGTGTGGAGCCGCGAGGAGGCGCTGAGCCTGCGCGACCGCAGCCTCGTCACCGTGGTGTCGCTCATGTCGCAGGGCCTCACCGACAGCTCTCTTATGTTTCACCTGCGCGAGGCAAAGAAGAACGGCATCACGCGCTCCGAGATCGCCGAGATCGTGACGCACGCAGCCTTCTACGCCGGCTGGCCCAAGGCGTGGGCGGTCTTCCGCATGGCCAAGGAGGTCTGGGGCGAAGACGAGGGCGAGCAGGCCGCAGACAATGCCCGCGCCGCCCACGAGTGCGAGTGCATCTTCCCCGTTGGCGCCCCCAACGACGCCTATGCCGCCTACTTTGACGGCCAGAGCTACCTGGCTCCCGTGAGCCTCGAGCAGATGGCGATTGCCAACGTCACCTTTGAGCCGGGCTGCCGCAACCACTGGCACATCCACCACGCCGAGCAGGGAGGCGGTCAGATCCTGCTGTGCCTCGCTGGCCGCGGCTGGTACCAGGAGTGGGGCCAGCCTGCCCGCGAGCTGCATGCCGGCGACGTGGTGAACATCCCGGCCGGCGTGAAGCACTGGCATGGTGCCGCCAAGGACTCGTGGTTTAGCCACCTCGCCTTTGAGGCTCCCGGCTCGGGCTGCTCAAACGAGTGGTGCGAGGCCGTGGATGAAGCCGCGTACAACCAGCTTCCCTAACACAGCGAGCACCCAACCCAAGCAAGCGCGAGGGGGCAACAGGCACACGCCCGTTGCCCCCTCGCGCTTCGCTACGCGCCCAGCGCCCGCACGGGCACAACGTACACGCCGTCCGAACGCCGATAGGCCACCTCGCCCATCCCCGTGAGCACCATGAGGAAGGAGGGCTCGCGCGTCCGCGCCCTTGGGTCTTTCATGAGCTTCGCGCGAAGACGCAGCAGGCTTGCGGCGCCCTCTTCGATCTTGTCAGGCAAGGACGCTAGCTTGATCTCCACGGCGCCCCACCTGCCATCCGCCAGCTCAATGATGGCATCTGCCTCAAGATTGGAGTCGTCTCGGTAGTAGTGCAGCGGATGGGCGCCGGCGCTGGGGTGCGCCCGGGCATACACGTCGAGATCGCGGATGCACAGGTTCTCAAACACGAGGCCAAACGTCTGCCAGTCTCCCATCAGAGAATCCCTGTCGAGGCCAAGCAGCGCAACCGCCATAGAAGGGTCAGCAAAATAGCGCTTGGGTTTGGTGCGCATGCGCTTGGGCGAGCGAGACGGCGGTACCCAGCCGGGCACGTCGTCCACCACATACAGAGAGCTCAATAGCTCGAGGTGCCGGCCAATCTCAGCAGACTCTGCCTCAGTTACCTCAGCTTTCTTCTCATGACCAAAGACATCGCACCCAAGCACGTTGTTTGTTGCCGCCTGTCCCACACTCCTTGCCAGCGAACGCGCCAGGCGCTCGGCAACAACAGGCGAGCCTCCCTGCGTGGGGACGCTTTGCTCAAATAGAGCGTCCCAGTAGCTCCTTGCAACAACAAGCGCGTCTGCCGAGGCAAATCCAACGAGCTCCGGCCAACCGCCCCTGCAGCATAGCTCGGCAAGCGGCTGGATCCCGTTCTCGCACTGTGCCGGAGCGAACGTACCCTCGAAGAGTCCGGCCAGGCTCACCGCCGTGCTTGATTCCCCCGTTTCCTGCAGCGTCATGGTACGCATGCGCACATGGCCGATACGCCCCGCTCCACTATGGGCAACCTCGCCCTTGCGAGGCGTTGAGGAGCCCGTGAGAATCCAAGCGCCTCGCTCGCCGCCAAGCTCGTCTACGGCATGGCGAACCGTATCCCAAATCTGGGGGACACGCTGCCACTCGTCAATCGCATGAGGCCGATTGCCCACCAACGCATAAGAAGGGTCTGCCGCAACAAGCTGCAGGTTAGCGCCACGGTCAACATAGGTAACGCTCTGTGCGTGAGCCAGCGAGGCCCAGGTCTTGCCGCACCATTTGGTGCCCGAAACTTCCACTGCGCCAAACAACCGCAGGGCACGCTCTATCTGCTCATCAACAATGCGCGGCTTATAGGTCGCAGGGCGCATAGACGCATATGTGCTCACGCTCGCTCACCACCTCAGCATCTCAAGTCATCTACCAGTGATTTCGGTTCATACGAAGTATATTGTATGGTAAAGGCGAATGTATGGTTAAGGTAAAAACGAATCGGTCTGTAGGGTAAAAGCGAATCTTCTGGCAGGGTAAAAACGAATTTAGCGAGGTGGCGGAGGAGCGCAGGGAAGCTGCGCGGCCACATGGATGCCTCCTGTCAAACGCACGCGAGGGGGCAACAGGCACACGCCCGTTGCCCCCTCGTCTTCACAAGGCCAT
>Cebus_capucinus_imitator_PRJNA485217_SSR049__coassemble_1471_pt1 | contig 16196 bp, 9 predicted proteins | sample Cebus_capucinus_imitator_PRJNA485217_SSR049__metabat2_high_PE_004 | metagenome-assembled genome bin Cebus_capucinus_imitator_PRJNA485217_SSR049
TAGCAGAGGTGCTCGGCGAGGTAGGCCACGATGTCGCTCGACTCGTAGAGCGGCTTGCCGTCGATGAACAGGCAGGGGCACTGCACCTTGCCGCCCACCTCGAGCAGGGTCTGACGTGCCTCGGCGTCTTCGGTGACGTTGCACAGGGGCAGCTCGATGTCGTGCTCTGCCATAAAGTTGGTGACCTTGGCGCAGTACGGGCAGCCGGTCATAACGTACAGCTCGTAAGTGGTCTCCATGGGTGCTCCTTTGGTTGGGGCGCGGGTGCCGTGTATTGTCGTTTCGTGGCTAACATATACCTTAGCGGAGCGGTAGGCAAACCCGAAGCGCGCTGGAGCGGGAGGACGCAAGATGATTCGACATGCGACGATGGCAGACGTGGACGAGATTGCGCGGCTTGAGGCGTCGTCATTCCCGGCGGCTGAGGCCGCCTCGCGAGAGAGCATCGCTGCTCGTGTGGCGACGTTTCCCGAGTGCTTCTGGCTGTTGGAGGACGACGCGATGGCGGGCGCTGCGTGTGACGAGGGCCTTGGCGCCGATGGCAACCGCGCCGCCGTGCATGCGAGCGGCGAAGGCGCGTCGCGCGCCGCGGCGGGTTCTCGGCGCGAGCTGCTTGCCTTCGTAGACGGCATGGTTACCGCGACACCCGACCTTACTGACGAGATGTACGACTACCCGGAGCTTCACGACCCAACGGCTGCGTGGCTCATGGTGTTCTCCGTGGTGAGCAGCCCGGCGCATCGTGGAGAGGGGCACGCTACTGCCGCCTTGCGAGCGGCAATTGCCTGCGCCCGTGAACGCGGCCAGCGTGGCGTGGTGCTCACGTGCAAGGAACGCCTGCTGGGCTTCTACGGTCGCTTTGGGTTTGTGAATGAGGGAGTCTCCTCCTCTGAGCACGGTGGTGCCGAGTGGTACCAGATGCGCCTTACGTTTTAGGGTGGCTCGTCTCGTGCGTGCTTGTCCCTGACGTGTCGTGGGGTTCCTCGCCCTAGTGATGCGCTCCGTTTGGGTATGGCGAGGCCCTGGCTCCCGCCGTCGCGGCCCGCTTGCGCTGGTTGCGGCCATACGGGAAGTGCGGGCGGCCGTGCGGACGCGTGCGGGCGCGAATGCACGGAAGCGCCGGCAGGCGCGCGGATGTGGGGGATGCGCGGAGGTACAGAGAAAAAAACTTACGCGAGCGAGCGATTTCGTGTAGGCTACCCGTCTGAACAACCTGCGCCGGATCACTCAGTTGTGCCCAAGTGCCACGCGCCGCCCGGATTCGCACGTCTCGTGTCCGCCGACGCGCGTCGCCCAAGCCGCCTTCTCGTCGCGTCTGCGCAGCAAATCCGATGACGAGAGGCGCGCCGCCGTGGGCCTTGTGGCCTCTCGTCCTGTCGAGAAAGGACGACGAATGCCTACCAACAAGCGCGAGAGCCTCATTTTCACCTTCATCATGTGCTTCTGCATGGTGCTGTGGATGTCCATCTACAACATTGCCCGCATGTATGGCCACATTGGCCTCGACATTCTCGTTGATGCCTGGGTGGGCTTTCCGCCTGCATACATCGTGGCCATGCTGTGCGACTGGTTTATCGCCAGCCCGCTTGCCAAGGGCTTTGCCTTCAAGCACCTCGTGACGCCGGGCAAGAGCTCGCCGCGCGCCATGGTGGTGGCCGTATCGAGCTGCATGGTGGTGCCGATGGTGGTCATCATGAGCCTGTATGGCTGCTTTGAGGGGCTGCTTCACATGCCGGGCGGCATCATGGGTAACCTTGGCATGCTGCCGGCGATGTGGGTTACTAACATCTTCTTTAACTTCGTCATGGCGCTGCCGTGGAACCTGCTCATTGCCGGCCCCATCTCGCGCTTTGTGTTCCGTCGTGCGTTCCCCGCAGGCACCGTGCTGGCCGAGCCTGCCCAGGCGTAAGATCTGCGGCTCCCGCACATAGCTCGTAGTTGCAACAGAGGCTGCCTCGCCGTTTGGTGGGCAGCCTTTGTCGTTAGGCCTCACTCTACGGCGTCGGGCTCGAGGGGAAACCAAGGGATGTCCTCGCCAGGGACGCCCCCGCCGGCGGGAAGATCGTGCGCGGCGGCCAGGTGCTCCCAGCCGGCAACGCGCTCGCGCATGCCGGTGATGTCGAGCACGCCCTCGGCAAAGCCCTTGCGCACGAGCTCTTCTGGCAGATACTCGTCGTACTTCTCAAAGAGGGGCAGCTCGCCTGGGTACACGAGCTCCATGGGGTCAAAGGGCTGCGAAGCCTCTTGGCACACCACGGAGAAGAACTCGCGCGGCCCTGCGGCCATCCTGAACTGGATGAAGTAGGGCCGGGAGGAGTCGAGTCCCTTGATGCCCAGCTGCTTGGCGCACTTGATCTTGAGCAGGCGCTCCATGGCGAGGAAGGCATAGCTCCCGAGCCAGGGGAAGAGCGCCCAGCTATCCTCGCCAAGATTGATGAGCGGCATCGCATCCAGATGTGCGACGGCTGCCACGTGGCGCGCCTGCGCGAGCCTGCCTGCGGCATTGTCCATGAGGTAGGGGTAGCCGCAGCGCTCCTTGAGTACCTGCTGCATGCGCTCGAGCACCCGCGTGTTGATGTCTCCGGGGCACTCGCCAAAGTACGCGGGCACACGGCCCTTCACCTGCGTGGCATAGACGAGGTGGCGCGTGTGGTCTACCTCTTCCACGATCCACGTGGCACCTGCGATGGCGATCTTCTCGCCTGGGGGCGGCGGTGCCACGACGGTTCCCAGCTCGGCAGATTCGCTGCGAACCGTGTATTCGATGTTTTCCTGGAACACGGCGTAGAACTTGTACGAGGTGGTGACGCGCTCGCCGGCGAGTCCCACGATGAGCCCGCCGCTCTCCGTGCGCTCAATCATCTCCGTCTCAAGCAGGTGGCGTAGCAGCAGCCTGTAGTCCTCGCCGCTTACGCGATGGAACACCGTGAGGTTGAGCACGCGCTGTGCAAGCTCGGCAGCCGTGAGCTCGCCTTCGCTCGCGAGGGTGGCGAGCGTCTGGTGAAACAGCAGGCTATAGGGCAGGCGGTCGAGGCGCGGGGGCTCAACCCAGCGCTCCTCGCGATAGAGCTGCACAAGGGCGATGCCCTGCAGGAGCTTCCAGGGGATGGTCTCCGGCAACAGGGCGCGCGCCTCGGGCTGTTCCTCGCGCATGACAAACCACATCTCGGGTGGAAGGTCGCGCCTGCCGGTGCGCCCCATGCGCTGGAGAAAGGCACTTACGGTAAAGGGGGCATCTATCTGGAAGGCGCGCTCGAGGCGCCCTATGTCGATGCCGAGCTCGAGCGTTGAGGTGGTGACGCAGGTGAGCTGGCGCTCGTCGTCGCGCATCGCGTCCTCGGCGCTTTCGCGCAGGGTGCTTGAGAGGTTGCCGTGGTGGATGAGGAAGCGGTCTGGCTCGTGCTGAACCTCGCAGTAGCGGCGCAGCTCGGTGCATACGGCCTCCGCGTCCTCGCGCGAGTTGGCAAAGACGAGGCATTTCTTGTCGCGCGTGTGCTCAAAGATGTAGCCAAGGCCCGGGTCTGCCTCGCGCGGGGCCGTGTCTGTGCGCTCGGCAAGGGGCGGAAGCGGGTCTTTAGGAGAGCCGTCCTCGGCGGTATTGAGCGGCGGGGTTGCGGATGAGCCACGTGCGGGCGCTTCGTAGGTGGCGCCGTCGGGCTGCGGAGCGCCGCGCTGGATGGTTGCGAGCGCGGCGGCATGGAGGTCTTCGGCTGCCTGCGGGCCCGTCATGAAGAAGTGCTCCATGGAAAGGCGCCAGGTGCGACGGGGCTCGGCCACCTGGGGAACCACCCAGCCGCGTCCCGTGCCGGCAGAGAGGAAGGCGCCCACGGCATCGGGGTCTCCGATGGTGGCGGAGAGGCCAATGCGGCGCGGGTTGACGCCGGCCATGCGGCTCAGGCGCTCAATGAGGCAGAGCGTCTGGCCGCCACGGTCTGCCCTCAGAAGGGAGTGCACCTCGTCAATCACAATGAAGCGAAGGTCGTGGAAGAGGTGGCTGATGGCCGCATGCTTGTGGAGCAACAGCGCCTCGAGCGATTCGGGCGTGATCTGCAAGATGCCGCCGGGCTGCTTGAGCATCTTGGCCTTGTGCGAGGCCGAGACGTCTCCGTGCCAGTGCCACACGGGAATGTGCGCCTCCTCGCACAGCTCGCCGAGACGCAGGAACTGATCGTTGATGAGGGCCTTGAGGGGGCCGATGTAGATGGCGCCCACGCTGGTGGGCGGGTTCTCGTCAAACAGCGTGAGGATGGGGAAGAACGCCGCCTCGGTCTTGCCCGAGGCGGTGGATGCCGTGAGCAGCACGTTGGCGTCGGTGTCAAAGATGGCCTCTGCGGCGGCTACCTGGATGCCGCGCAGGTTCTCCCAGTCGTGGCTGTAGATGAAATCCTGCACGAAGGGGGCGTAACGGTCAAAGACACTCATCTATATCTCAAACTCTGCAAAGCTGCGGGTGGCGGGGGTACTGGCTGTGCCCGCCCCAGGTGCGCCGGCGCCGCCCGAGCTGGCGGCCTGCGTTACCACGAGCTCGTCTTGGGCGGCGAGCACGCTCTCCATGGTGGTGCCGGGGTTTTGGAAGAGGATGTCGAGCAGCTCTACAAAGTCGCGGATGACCTCACGGGGCGTGAGGTGAGTGTCTGCACCTACGCGACCAAACTCCAGCTGCAGGAAGCGCAGCAGGTCTTCTGTGGCAAGCGTGCGTTCGTAGCCAAAGTAGCCGGCGTGGATGTCTGCGAGCTTCTCGGCGAGCACGAGCAGCTCCTCGTAGGTGAGTGGGTTGAGCTTGATGACGGGCGCAAGCATGTCTGAGAGGCCGTCGCGGGCAAAGCGCCCCTCGGACAGGCGGCTGCGCAGGGCTTCATAGGAGTACACGCCACGGCGGCGATCCTCGATGGACTGTGGGGTGCCACCCATGATGATGCCGAGATGGCGGGCCTTGCCCTGCAGCGTGTCGTTGTACATGGTGAGGATCTTCTCGTAGTTGTACTGCCGCGTGATGGCGTTGGGGATCTTGTAGAGGTTTACCAGCTCGTCGATGAGCACGAGCATGCCCTCGTAGCCGGCGCCCTTGAGGAACTGGGCGAGCAGCTTGAGGTAGTCATACCAGTCGTCGTCGGTTATGCAGGCGTTGATGCCCAGCTCGCCGCGAGCCTCCGTTTTGGTGCGGAACTCGCCACGCAGCCAGCGCAGCACGGAGGCCTTGCGCTCATCTTCGCCGTTGTGTGAGGCCTCGAGGTAGATGCGCAGCACGCGGGTGAAGTCAAAGCCGTGCACCATCTCCTCGAGCTGGGAGAGTTGCTGGGCAAGGCTTGGGACGGGGATGGCTCCCGCGGGGGCCGAGAGCGGGCTGGCGGTGCCTTGCTGCTCCGCTTTGGCGGGCGCTTGCGCGTCAATAGTGGCTACCCAGCGGTCGAGCACGAGCTGGAGCGCTCCGCCCTCGGGGCGCGTTTTGGTTGAGAGGTTGCGGATGAGCTCTCGATAGGTGGCGAGGCCCTCGCCATGACGACCCTGAAGCCTGCGCTCGGGGGAGAGGTCTGCGTCGGCCACCACGTAGCCGCGCCCCATGGCGTGAGTGCGGATGGTTTGGAGCAAGAAGCTCTTGCCTGCGCCGTAGCGACCCACGAGAAAGCGGAAGCTTGCCCCGCCGTCTGCGATGAGATCGAGATCGTGCAGGAGGGCGGCAATCTCCGTCTCGCGGCCAACGGTGACATAGGGGAGGCCGATGCGTGGCACCACGCCGCCCTTGAGCGAGTTGATGATGACTGCGGCGATGCGCTTGGGAACGCGCGGCGCGTCTGCGCCCGTGCCCGCGAGCTGGGGCTGTGCGCTGGTTCTGTTACTCATGGGCAAGGGCCTCCCTGATGTCTGCTCTATAGTCTTCGATGATAGTGGGTGTGCCGGACAGGTACTCAAGCGCCGTGTCGCCCAAGAGGTCAAAGAGCTTGTCGTTGATGCCGTCTACCAGCATGTCGAGCGAGGTGCGTGCGGGCACCTCGGGCTCGTTGCCACGGAGCAACGAGCCAAGCAGCGCGAGCTCTGGGGTGGTGAGGCCAAAGGGGGCGCTCCCGGTGGCAGCCGCGGGTGCGGCAACTGCGGCGGACGGGGCGGCTGCGGGTGCGGCGGATGTGGTGGCTGTGGGTGTGGCGGGCATCGTGGCTGCAGCCGCCGTGTCTGCTGCGGATGGGGCGGCCGTGGGCACGGCGGGCGGGGCGGCTGCGTGCTCACCTGCCGGCGAGGCTGGCGCCTTTGCCTCCGTGCGCGCCGCAAGCTCCCCTGCCCGCGGCGTGTCCTCGCGCTCCTCGTCAATGAGCAGGGCCTCGCGCGTGGAGCTCGCGGCGGCGCGAATGCCCGCGAGCTGCGAGAGGTCAACGTGAATGGCGCGCGCCTCCTGCTCGCGCTCCCAGCCAAGGCGCTCCTCAATGGCGCGGTCAATGATCTTGGCGAGGTATTTGGGGACTGGTTTCTCCTTTAGCGGGTGCTTGTAACCAACGGCTGCGCGCAGACGCTGGTCGCATGCGTGCAGGATGGCGCCAAGCTTGCCACTGCGCTCGCTCGTGCCGTAATAGCCCTCCCAATACCAATCGCCGTGCACGCACGTATAACGGTTGGCTTCGCTCAGCTCATACACGGCGTCTGCGTGGGGCGCGTCGCTCCAAAACACGGCGAAGGCAAACATCACGTGCGAGATGACGAGCGGGGCGCCAAAGAGGCTGTCCATGAGGCTGCTCTTGCGATGCGCGTCATAGTAGCGGGCGAGCTGGCACACTACACTGCAGCTCACGTTGCGTAGGGTCTCTGGGCGGTCTTTCCCCAGGCGGCTTACGCGCAGCCGGTAGCTCGAGAGATCCTCGAGCGCCTCTGCGAGCGCCGCCTCTGCGGCTTGTGGGGCGCCTTTGGCCGCGATGTCCCACGCGGCAATGCCGGTGCGGAGCTGTATGAGCGGGCGGTCGCGCGCGAGATCGAAGTAGGGGGCAAGGAAGGCCTGGTCTAGCCCGTGCCAGATGGCGTAGTCGCGCAGCCAGGGGATCAGGTAGCGGCTCAGCCGAGGCTCAATTGGGCGGTACGTTTGCCAAAAGGCCTCGAGCAGCCGAAACCCGCGCTCTGCTCGCGACAGGCTGGCGAACTCTCGCGCCACGGTGCTGCTAGGTAGTGCACTGGCGGCAGCCAAATCTTGGGTGGCTGCCTCGCCTGCGGCCTCCTCCCCGGCAAGCTCCGCCGGATCGCGCCACAGGCCAAGCAGCCCCGAGGCTTGGTCGATGCCAATGCCGCAGAGCAGCTCGTACAAAAACACGAACACGTATGAGAGCTTGGTGGCCTTGACGGCGCCCCTGCGCACCGAGGCGCGCCAGGTGAAGTAGCCGCGCAGCTGGCGGTCATTCATGGTTTGGTATGTGGGAAAGTAGTGCTCGAAGGCGCCGCTATACCATACGTCGTCCTCGTAGCTCTCCATAAGGAGGGCCTGATGATAGAACACCCACGCCTCGGGCTTGGTGCGTGCCTCGCGGCTACGTGCAAGCTCGCGCATCTTTTGGCAAGGCTCGGGCAGGTAATTGGCCATTTGTGAGCCACGGCGCAAAATGGGCTCGTCGGTATAGACGCGACCGGCAAAGGCACTGCTCGCCTGTGCCCGCGGGCTGGCCAAGATGCGGTCGATGATCTGCTGAACGTTTTGCGACGGCATGCCACCCTCCTCGCTCAAAGCTACCTATCCCATGGTAACCCATGGCGAAGAGTATAGCAGAATATCGAACAGGTGTTTGAGATTCTTTTGCGAGGGGGTTTGGTGGGGCGCTTGGCAAGGCGTTCGCTAAGGCGCCTCGCGGCGCATGCGGCACGGCATGCCGTGCGGCAGGCGGCAGGCTCGGCACCACGCCCAACCCCACAGCCAGCACCACGCCTGGCGCCGCGTCGCGCTAGACGAACACGAGGTTCACCAGCACCATATAGAGTGCCGTGCCCGCGAATATGCTCACCAGCATGTTGCGACGCCAGAGGTAGGTGAGCGTGACCAGCGCGATGCCCAGCGCCTCGGGCAGGCCGTGATGGCCACCGAGCGCGTCAACGTCCTTGAGGCAGTACACCACAAGCAGGGCAAAGATGGCACCGGGGAGCGCCTTGCCGAGGTAGGTGATGTAGCGCGGCGTGGGCTTGCCGGGCGGGAACGCCCAAAACGGCAAGAAGCGCGTGAGCACGGTGGCAGCGCCGGCAAGCAGCACGGTGATGACCTGCGGGAGGGTGAGCAGCATCCTAACGCACCTTCTTATCAGGGTATTCCTCGGCAGGCAGGGCGGCGTCTCTGAGCAAGGGGCCATTGTCCTCGTTGGCACCCAGCTCCTCGGCCTCCTCAACATACTTGGGCTCGAGTGTGCCGCGCATGAGCGTCACCGCCGCAAGGATGAGCACGAGCGCGGGCACCACAAAGTTGCTTGCGCCTGCGGCGACGAGTGCCATGAGCGAGGCCACAAAGCCAATGACGGTGCTCGTGTGGTGTGCCTCCTTGAGCCATTGGTCGAGGAAGATGACCACAAACAGCGCCGTCATGGCAAAGGAGACCCCCTTGACGCTCACGGCAAGCGCGCTGCCAAACAGGCCGCCAAGCGTGCAGCCAATGACCCAGAACGACTGGTTGAGGGCGCTCACCCAAAAGTGAAAGTCGTCCTCGTCCACGCCCTCGGGTACCTCGGCAGAGTAGTTGATGGAGAAGGTCTCGTCGCACATGGCGTAGATGAGGTAGGGGCGGCGGCGCGCGTGGGAGTACTTCTCGAGCATGGAGAGGCCGTAGAAGAGGTGGCGCGCGTTGACGGCAAAAATGGTGGCAAACGTGGCAACGGGGTTAAAGGGCGCGGCCAGCATACTCGCCACGATAAACTCGGCCGAGCCCGCGTAGATGACGACGCTCATGAACGTGGGCGTCCACCAGGGGAGCCCCAGCGAGGTGGTGTAGATGCCGCAGGTGATGCCGGTGAGCAAAAACCCCGCCAAGATGGGAAGCGCCAAGGGGAACGCCGCGCGAAAGGCGCTCGTGCTATGGGCGTGGGACGAGGCCGTGCGGGCCCCGGTTGCAGAATCACTGGTCATGCACCCTCCAAAAGTCGTGCCCATCAGCGTAGGCGCATGGCCGTCCCTCGGTCAATCCCCAACGGTCCCTTCGTAACTCGCTTGTTGCGAGGGCGTGCGCGGGGTGGTGCAAAGGAGCCCGCGCTTGGGTTGCGCGGGCTCTGTGGGGTGCTGCTGGGTTGCGTCTCGAGCGGCACACGGTACTTCTCGGGCAGGCACATAAGCTGCACAAAGAGATCGGCGTGCTCTTGCGTGGGCATGGCGAGCTGCTCGGCGTAGTCCTCGATGTCCTCAATGCGCCTCCACGGACGGCGGAACAGCGACTTGCAGGTGTTGATGGTGACGCGAATGAGCCAGTTACGCAGATGTTCGGCGCTCTCAAATGCGCCGTTATGGCGCAAGAGCTTCACGAACACGTCTTGTGCCACGTCGTTTGCGTCGGCGGCATCGCGCATGTAGGTGTAGGCAAGGCGGAACACCGTGTCGCGGTGACGCGCGACGGCGTCTCTGAATTCGGCTTCTTGCACGATCCCTCCCTTCATGTGATCGGTGGTTGCAAATGAGTTCCAAAGGCCTTCACATGAGGTACGCCTTGGCGGGGCAAATTGTTTCACGGTGCCTGAAGAAGGATGAAAAACGGACTCACCTCGGTGGAGGTGAGCCCGTTGTGACGTGCGGTGTGGAGCGAGAGGCTCCTGGATGCCCTAAACGCCTCGCTTACGCGAAGTAGGCGACGCCATTCTCAAAGATGGGCATCCACTTGTTGCCCGGGACGTTCTTGTAGAGGCTCTCGCCGCGGCGCTCCACATGGCCCATCTTGCCAAAGACGCGGCCGTCGGGGCTGGTGATGCCCTCGATACAGGCAACGGAGCCGTTGGGGTTCACGGAGAGGTCCATGCTGGGCGCGCCCGCCTCGTCCACATACTGCGTGGCGATCTGGCCGGCCGCGCGCAGCTGCGCGAGCACCTCGTCGCTGGCAACGAAGCGGCCCTCGCCGTGGGAGATGGCAACGGTGTGGATGTCGCCGGGCTCGCAGGAGCTGAGCCAGGGGGAGAGGCTGGAGGCCACGCGGGTGCGCACCAGGCGGCTCTGGTGGCGGCCAATGGTGTTGAACGTCAGCGTGGGCGCGGAGGCCGTGGCGTCAACGATGTCGCCATACGGCACGAGGCCGAGCTTGATGAGGGCCTGGAAGCCGTTGCAGATGCCCAGCATGAGGCCGTCGCGGCTCTGGAGTAGCTCGCGCACCGCCTCGGTGACCTCGGGCGCACGGAAGAAGGCCGTGATGAACTTGGCCGAGCCCTCCGGCTCGTCGCCGCCGGAGAAGCCGCCGGGGATCATGACAATCTGGCTCTCGCGGATGCGGCGGGCGAGCTCATGGGTGCTCTCTGCCACGGCCTCGGGCGTGAGGTTATTGATGACGAAGACGTCAGCCTCGGCACCGGCCGCACGGAAGGCGCGGGCGGAGTCGTACTCGCAGTTGTTGCCCGGGAACACCGGGATGACCACGCGCGGGCGGGCGATCTTGGGGCCACCGTAGACGTGCGGAGCCTCGGCGCGGAAGGTCTCGGCGGCAGGCGCGCTGGCTACGCCATCCTTGCCGCTGCGGTAGGGGAAGACGCCCTCGATGGCGCTCTCCCACCTCTCCTGCAGCACCGCGAGCTCGGCCGCCTCGCCACCGGCGACAAACTCGTACGCCTCGGTGGTGGCGCCAATGACCTCGACCGTCACGGCATCGGTGTGCTCGGGCAGTTCGGCGCCCTCGGCAAGCTCCACGATGAAGCTGCCGTAGGCGGGCGCAAAGAGGCTGTCGGCCGGGACGGACTCGTCAAGCGCCACGCCGATGCCGTTGCCCACGCACATCTTGAAGAGGGCCTCGGCGTCGCCGCCGTAGCCCGGGGTAGAGATGGCGAGCGCCTCGCCGCGCTCCACCATGCCCTCGACCAGCGAGAAGGCCTCGAGCAGGCCAGCGACGCTCGGACGGTAGTCCTCGCCATACTCGGCCGGGTCGATGCAGACAACACGGTGGCCGGCGGCCTTGAACTCCGGCGAGGTGGCGCGGGCGGCCTTGCCCACAGCTACGGCAAAGCTGATGAGGGTGGGCGGCACGTTGAGCTCGCCGTCCTCGTCCTCAAAGCTGCCGCTCATCGAGTCCTTGCCGCCGATGGCGCCGACACCTAGGTCGAGCTGGGCCTCGAGGGCGCCAAGCACGGCGGCCATGGGCTTGCCCCAGCGCTCGGGCTCGCAGCGCAGGCGCTCGAAGTACTCCTGGAAGGAGAGGTAGGCGTCCTTGTGGCTGAAGCCTGTGGCCACCAGGCGCGAGACGCTCTCCACCACGGAGAGGTAGGCGCCGGCAAACTGGTTCTTCTCCATGAGGTAGGGGTTGAAGCCCCAGGCCATGGCGCTTGCCGTGGTGGTCTCGCCGTCGACCGGGAACTTGGCCACCATGGCCTGCGCGGGCGTGAGCTGGGTCTTGCCGCCAAAGGGCATGAGCACGGTGGCCGCGCCGATGGTGGAGTCGAAGCGCTCGGACAGGCCCTTGTTGGAGGCCACGTTGAGGTCGCTCACGAGCGAGCCCATGCGCTCGGCGAGGGTCTCGCCGGCCCACTCGGGCTCCCAGCGGCTCTGCTCGACCACGTGCACGTCCATGTGCTTGGGGGCGCCGTTGCTCGCGAGGAACTCGCGGGAGAGGTCGACGATGGTGTCGCCGCGCCAGGAGAGGCGCACGCGCGGCTCGGCGGTCACCGTGGCGATGACGGTTGCCTCGAGGTTCTCCTCGGCGGCGTAGCCCAGGAACGCCTCGACGTCGGAGGCGGCCACGGCCACGGCCATGCGCTCCTGGGACTCGGAGATGGCAAGCTCGGTGCCGTCGAGGCCGTCGTACTTCTTGGTGACCTTGTCGAGGTCGATGTCGAGGCCGTCGGCAAGCTCGCCCACGGCCACCGAGACGCCGCCCGCGCCAAAGTCGTTGCAACGCTTGATGAGGCGGCAGGCGTCGCCACGGCGGAACAGGCGCTGGAGCTTGCGCTCCACGGGGGCGTTGCCCTTCTGCACCTCGGCGCCGGAGGTCTCCACGCTCTCGGTGTTCTGCGTCTTGGAGGATCCGGTGGCGCCGCCGATGCCGTCACGGCCGGTGCGCCCACCGAGCAAGATGATCTGGTCGCCGGGGGCGGGGCACTCGCGCCTCACGTGGTTGGCGGGCGTTGCGCCCACGACGGCGCCCACCTCCATGCGCTTGGCCATGTAGCCGGGATGGTAGAGCTCGCTGACCTGGCCGGTGGCAAGGCCGATCTGGTTGCCGTAGCTGGAGTAGCCGGCGGCGGCCGTGGTCACGAGCTTGCGCTGCGGGAGCTTGCCGGGAAGGGTCTCAGACACGGGGAGCGTGGGGTCGGCGGCACCGGTGACGCGCATGGCCTGGTACACATAGCTGCGGCCGGAGAGCGGGTCGCGGATAGCGCCGCCCACGCAGGTGGCCGCGCCGCCGAAAGGCTCGATCTCGGTGGGGTGGTTGTGGGTCTCGTTCTTAAAGAGGAAGAGCCAGTCCTGGTCCTCGCCGTCAACGTCTACGGTGCAGCGCACGGTGCAGGCGTTGATCTCCTCGGACTCGTCGAGGTTGGTGAGGATGCCCTTTGCCTTGAGGTACTTGGCGCCGATGGTGCCCATGTCCATGAGGCACATGGGCTTGTGCTCGCGGCCCAGCTCGGCACGCATCTCGAGGTACTTGTCGAAGGCCGCCTGCACCGCGGCGTCGTCGATCTTGACGTTGGTGAGCTCAGTGCCAAAGGTGGTGTGGCGGCAGTGGTCAGACCAGTAGGTGTCGATCACGCGGATCTCGGTGATGGTGGGGTCGCGCTGCTCTGCGGCAAAGTAGCGCTGGCAGAAGGTGATGTCGGCGAGGTCCATGGCGAGGCCGCGCTCAGAGATCATGGCGGCGAGGCCTGCCTCGTCGAGGGCGCGGAAGCCCTCGAGCACCTCGACGTCTGCCGGCTCGGGGGCCTCGACGGTGAGGGTGGCAGGCGGCTCGAGCGAGGCCTCGCGGGCCTCCACCGGGTTGATGACGTAGCGCTTGATGGCCTCGAGGGCGCTCGGCGCGACCTCGCCCGCGATCACGTAGACCTTGGCGTAGCGCACGCGCGGGCGCTCGCCCTGGGAGATGAGCTGGACGCACTCGGCGGCGGAGTCTGCTCGCTGGTCAAACTGGCCGGGCAGGGCCTCGACGGCAAAGACGTGCGTGTCCTTTGCGGTGGCGTCGACGGGCAGCTCGCGGTAGGTGGCGTCAACCTGCGGCTCGGAGAACACGACGGGCACGCAGCGCTCGAAGAGCTCCTCTGTGGCGCCCTCGACGTCGTACAGGTTGATGATCCGGAGCTTTGCGGTAGGAGAAAGCCCCTCAGAGATGACGGCGCGTAGCTCGCTTGCGAGCTGCTGTGCCTCCACGTCGAAGCCCGGCTTCTTCTCTACGTAGATGCGTGAGACCATGGTCCACCTTTCCTGTGTGGGAATACCTGCGTGAGCACAGCTGGGCGGCTCGCGCATCTCTTTATTATGCCACGCAGCGCCGGAGCTCTAGTGGGGCGAGGCCGTCTCCGTGATTGATTGTGCGGGGAAGAAACGTCTGAATATAATCTGGCTATGGTCAGATTGTGGGAGACGGCATGGCTGGCTTTGAGCTCGTTTGAGCTCTCGCCTGTCAGATGTGGGGGCGTGTCCGGCGGAGGGAAGCGCTGATGCGCGTCGCTCGCTGAGGGACGAACATGGCGAGGGGCTGCGTGAGGTTCTGCCCCTCCCTCATGTGGCTGAATCAGATGTGACGAGCAAGAAGGTGCCTGGGGCGTTCTTGCTCTGCACTACGCACGAGGGGTTAGGTAACTTGAGCACTTGCACGAGCCTTGGTATGCCTGAGCTGCTGGCGCCGGCGCGGGACAGGGAGGCGTTTTTGGCCGCGCTTGCCGCGGGTGCCGATGCCATCTATTGCGGCGTTGCCGGCGGGCTTAATGCGCGGCGCCGCGCGGCGGGCCTGGACGAGGGCGAGCTGGGCGAGCTCTGCGCGCTTGCGCATGCGCACGGCGCGCGCGTGTACGTGACGGCTAACGTGGTGGTGAAGGCCTCCGAGATGGAGGGGGCGCTGGCGGCTATTGCGCGCGAGGCGGCGGCCGGCGTGGACGCGTTCATCATCCAAGACCTAGGACTTATGGCCGAGGTGGCCGCGCACTTGCCTGAGGTGGAGATTCACGTTTCCACGCAGGCAAACGTGCACGACGCGCGTGGCGTGGCGCTTATGGCGGAGCTGGGTGCCGCGCGTGTGACGCTCTCGCGCGAGCTTTCGCTTGCCGAGATTGCGGCCATTGCCAGGGCTGAGCGGGCGCGGGCGGAGGGGCAGGGTAGCGCCCTTTGCGAGCTCGAGGTCTTTGCGCACGGGGCAATTTGCCCCAGCTACTCGGGGGTGTGCATGCTCTCGAGCTATCTGCGCGAGGGGCGCTCGCCCAACCGCGGTCTCTGCGCCCAGCCTTGCCGCCTGCCGTTTGACTTGGTGGACGAGAGCGGCGAGCGCCTGCAGGCGCCTGAGCTCGAGCGTGCGCTGTGCACGCACGACAACTGTGCGATTGACGATGTGCGCGCGCTCGCCGAGGCGGGCATTGCCTCCTACAAGATCGAGGGGCGCATGAAGCCTGCCGCCTACGTGCACGCCGTGGTGAGCGCCTGGCGCGGGGAGATTGACGCTGTGGCCGCTGCGTGCGGAGTGGCTGCGGGCGTGGCGGGCGGCGGTGCGGCCGCGGGCGGCGGAGCTGCGGAGGCGTCGGGCGCTGCGGCGCTGCGGCGTCGGGCACTCAAGCGGAGCTTCAACCGCGGCTTCACCGATGCCTACCTGCACGGACATTCCGGCAATGAGCTCATGAGCTACGAGCGCTCGGGCAACCGCGGCGAGCTTGTGGGCGAAGTGGTTGCGTTTGAGCCCGAGCTGGGCTTTGTGCCACGCGACGGCCAGCAGATGCGCGGTGAGGCGCTCGTGGAGCTGCGCGCTTCCGTTGGGGCGGGCGACTCCCTCGAGCTGCGCCATCCAGCGGAGCCCGAGCGCTTCATGGTGGTTGCGGTTGGGCAGGCGGCGGAGGCGGGAAGCGTGCTGCGTGCCCGCGTATCGCGTGCCATGCCCGTGGGCTGCGAGGCGCGCGTTACCAAGAGCGCCTCTCTGGAGCGCGCGGCGGCTGAGGCCGTGGCTGGTATGGAGCGGCTTGCTGCCGAGCGGGCGGGCGGCGCGTGCTCTGAGCGCGCGGTTGCGCGTGGCACGGCGGAGACGTCTCGCGTGAGCGCCACGGAGGGCGAGGCGGAGGCGTTGCCCGTGTGCAGGCCTGCGGCGCTCTCCGGCGAAATCGCTGATGGCTGCGGTGCGAGAACTTCCGCGGGCTCGGTTGAGGGCACCGCTGTCGCCGTGTCCCCAAAGCCCGAGCTCTGCGCCCTCGTGGCGAGCCTGGCGGATGCCGAGGCGCTGCGGGCGGCAGGCGCGGAGCGCATCTATCTCGACGTGAGCGAGCTCAACCCTGCGGCCGAGCTTATGGCCGAGGTGCGCGAGCATGGCTATGTGCCCGTGTTGAGTGAGGTGTCCCGCGAGGACGACCATGCGCGCCTGGACCCGTGGGTTGCGCGGGGGCTGCCGGTTGCCGTGGGCACCGTCTCCGAGCTGGCCCTGGCGCGCGAGCGTGGTGCGATGGCCGAGGTGCGCACCTGTGTTCCCGTTCACAACGAGCATGCGGTGGGCGCGCTCGCGCGTCTGGGCGCGAGGGGCTCATGGCTTTCTCCGGAGCTGTCGCTTGGGGAGATGCGCGAGCTGGCGGGGAGCGCGGCGGTGCTTCGGGCTGCGTTTGAGCTGGGCGTGGTGGTGTATGGCAGGCCGAGGCTCATGACCTGCGAGCATTGCGTGCTTGAGATGGCGTACGCGTGCGACCGCAACCATGAGGCGTGCCCGCATCGCAGGCGCGCGCATGCGCTCGTCAACATCGATGGTCGCCATCTGCCCGTGCGCACCGACGCCCGCGGCCGCTCCCGCGTCTATCTCGACGAGCCGCTCAACCTCGAGAGCCGCGCGGCAGAGCTTGTGGCCGCTGGCGTGTCTCGCCTGCTCGTGGACGCCACAACCACAGGCGTGGAGG
>Cebus_capucinus_imitator_PRJNA485217_SSR049__coassemble_1490_pt1 | contig 15472 bp, 12 predicted proteins | sample Cebus_capucinus_imitator_PRJNA485217_SSR049__metabat2_high_PE_004 | metagenome-assembled genome bin Cebus_capucinus_imitator_PRJNA485217_SSR049
ACGGCGTCGGGCACCTCGGAGAGGGCAACGACGGTGCCCGTGACGGGGGCGGCAACCGTGTTGGCGTCGGCCTCGGCCGCAACGGCGGCAGGGGCGGCGGGGGCGGACTTGGCAGCGGCATCGCTAGCGTTGAAGAGCTTAGAGAAGAATCCCATGACTTGTCCTTTCTGCTGGGTAGCTGTTCGCTGTGAACGATTGTGTGTGTGCGGATGGCAAGCCACGACGGCGGGTCGCGACGATAGAGGGCGAAACAACGCTAAAAAGAAACGTTGGAGGCGGCCATGCGAAGTAGACGACCCAGGGCTGCCTCTATGGCACGCAATCTACCTGCGGGTTTGCAAATGGGCAAGTGGGCGCTACTTGGCAGACGGAGGAGCAACGTTTCTTTTTGGCTTTTTCCGGAGCGGGGCGCCGGAAGCAGGCTGGGGAAGCCTTTGCGGGTGCGAGGGCTCCGGGAGGCAGGTTTGGGGCGCCTTTTCGGGAGCGAGGAGCGGCTGGCGGCAGGTCTGGGGTGTCTGGGCGCGCGAGGCGCGGCAGAAGACAAGCCGAGAATCCTCTGTTACCGCAAGCCGTCAGCCCAGAAGTCCGCGCGCATGGATAGGCCCTGGCAGAGGGCGCAGAGGGCAGGCTGGGACGGCACCCAAGGGAGCCCCAAGTGCCCTAGGCCTCGGGGTCAACCTGGATGATCTTGGGGATGCCAGCGGCGCGCAGGGCCTCGAGGGCCTCGGGGTCTGCGTCGGAGTCGGTGATGAGCAGGTCGATGTCTTGCACCGAGGCATACCTAAAGCCTGCCTCCACGCCAATCTTGCTCGAGTCCATGAGCAGCACGTGGTGCTCTGAGCGCTCCACCATAAGGGCGTTCACCGTGGCCTCCTGCAGGGTGAGCGAGGTGGTGCCGGCGGTGGGGGTAATGCCCGCGCAGCCCAAGAAGCACCACTGCGGCGAGACCATCTTGATGTTGTTGAGGGCAAAGGTGCCGCTCATGACGCTTCGTGCCGCCCGCACCTCGCCACCGGTGAGCAGCACCGTCATGGTGGCGGGTACCTCGATGGCGTTGGCGCGTCCGCTGTTGGTGATGACGGTCACGGCCTCAGCCGTGATGTGGGGGAGACACCCCAGGGCCGTGCCGCTCGTGTTTATGAACACGCTCTCGCGGTCGCCCACGAGCTTGGCGGCCTCGCGGGCAATGAGCTCGCGGATCTTTGCGAGGCGGCCTGCGGGAACGGCAGCCGGCGCCGAGCCTGCAAATATGGCCTCGCCGTAGCGGCGCGTGGCGATGCCCTGCTCCTCTAGGTGGTCGAGGTCGCGGCGCACGGTTAGCGGCGAGATGTCGAGCTTGGAGGCAAGCTCGGCCACCGAGATGCGCCCGCGCTCCATCAGGATGTTGGCGATGGTCTCGCGACGCTGTGCCACAAACGACTTGCTCTTCCTCACCGGGGTTCCCTCCACGATGCCCTCCTGCCTAGGTCTCATGCCCAACTGCCAACGCTCCATAGTATACGAACGTTTTGAGCGAGTTTGCTCCAAAACCACGGCGCCAGCGCCTGTAAGCGGTGCTGGACGGGGGACTTTCTGCCTGCCGAGCCATGTAGGCAGGCCTCTGTCCGTTGTAAGGCGCAGTATATCCGGTAATGAACACTCTGAACACTGAAAAGAACAAAAGAACCGCTTAAGCGATAAAAACGACCGTTCACGGATAATAACGTTAAGAATAAGCATTAATACATGAACGTTCTGATATTACTGAGTTGCAATGACGCACCGCTTGGGTGCGCAAACCATTGAGCACCAAGGGAAGGAGAGCCCAGTGCTGCTTAAGGAGATCTACGAGAAGGGTCACTACGCGTTTGTAGATGGTCCCTTCACCTGGCAGGAGGCGATTCGCGAGAGCGTCAAGCCGCTGACGACCGACGGCACGGCAGACGCCATCTACGCCGAGGAGATCATCGCCTGCGTGGAGAAGCATGGCCCCTACATCGTGCTGATGCCCGGCGTTGCGATGCCGCACTCCACGGAGAACGCCAAGGGCACCCATGCCACGGCCATCAGCTTCATGCACACGTCCGAGCCCGTCCACTTTGACGAGGGTGACCCGGACAAGGACGCCACGGTGTTCTTCACCCTGTGCGACACCGACCCGGACGCCCACCTCGCCAACATGCAGCGCCTCGTGGCGGTGCTCACCAATGAGGAGGCGGTTGCCAGGCTCAAGGAGGCTACCTGCCCAGAGGACCTGCTCGAGATCGACGCGATGCTCGCCGACGCGGAGTAAGACGTCTCGCGCGGCCGGGAGTGTGCACCCGGGTCGCGCAAAGGAAGGAAGCACATGGATATCTTGATGGGCATCTGGACGTGGATTGCCAACAACATCCTCACCCAGCCCGCTTACTTTATTGGTCTCATCGTCGTGCTCGGCTATGCCCTGCTTAAGAAGCCCTGGTACGACATCCTCGCCGGCTTCATCAAGGCGGTCATCGGCTACCAGATCCTCACCGTGGGCTCGAGCGGCCTGACCAGTGCCTTCCGCCCGGTGCTCGTGGGCCTGCAGGAGCGCTTCAACATGAGCGCCGTCGTCATCGACCCCTACTTTGGCCAGAACGCCGTCCAGGCAGGCATGGAAGACGCGGCCGGCCCCGCGTTCATCTCCGGCAAGAGCTTCTCGCTCGTCATGTTCCTGCTGCTCTTTGCCTTCATCCTGAACATCGTGCTCGTGGCCGCCAAGAAGTGGACCAAGTGCCGCGCGTTGTTCACCACCGGTCACGTGCAGGTGCAGCAGGCCTCCATCGCCTTCTGGCTCATCCTGTTTTGCTTCCCGGCGCTCAAGGATCAGGACTGGGCAACGCTGGCCATCATGACGGTGCTTCTGGGCCTCTACTGGGCCGTTGGCTCCAACCTCTGCATCGGCCCCACCCAGGACCTCACCGGTGGTGCTGGCCTCACCATCGCCCACCAGCAGATGTTTGGCGTGTACTGCTCCTCTAAGGTCGCCGAGTGGATGAACAAGCACTCCAAGAAGGAGTCCAAGAACATCGACGACATCAAGCTCCCGGGCTTCCTCAAGATCTTCAACGAGAACCTCGTGGCCACCGCCATCCTCATGACCGCCTTCTTCGGCACCATTCTCGTGATCCTTGGTCGCGACTTCCTGGTTGCCCAGGGCTTCATGAAGGAGAGCCAGGACTTCGTGATGTACATCATCACCACCTCCTTCGAGTTCGCCGTGTACCTGTCGATCCTGCAGCTCGGCGTCCGCACCTTCGTTACCGAGCTCACCAACTCCTTCCAGGGCATCTCCATGAAGCTCCTGAAGGGCTCCGTGCCTGGCGTTGACTGCGCCGTCACCTTTGGCTTTGGCTCCCCCAACGCCGTGACCATCGGATTTCTCTTTGGCGCCCTCGGCCAGTTCCTCGCCATTGGCGCGCTCATCCTGCTCAAGAGCCCCGTCGTTATCATGGCCGGCTTCGTGCCCCTGTTCTTCGATAACGCCGTCATCGGCGTGTACGCCAACGACAAGGGCGGCCTGCGTGCCGCGTGCATCCTGCCGTTCATCTCTGGCCTGCTCCAGGTCTTTGGCTCCGCCATCATCGCCGGCTGGTGCGGTATGGCTGCCTACGGTGGCTACGTGGGCATGTGGGACTGGGCCGTCGTGTGGCCGATCATGACCGGCCTCATGAAGTTCCTGAGCTACGGTGGCCTCGCCATCTGCGTCATTGGCCTCATCGCCATCCCGCAGCTGCAGTACCGCAAGCACAAGGACACCTACTTCCTCGAGGTCGAGGACTACCAGAAGTGCAAGGAGATCCGCGAGCAGCAGGCTGCCGCCAAGAAGGCTGCCTAGCCTCTGGCGCACCACCTGCGCACCTCCGGGTTGTCCCTGAGATTCACCCGGCGGCCGGCCGCTCCCTTCCTTTCCTCGGCGACCGGCCGCATCCAAAGCGTAACCCAAGCGTCACCTCGCCGCCCCAGGGCGGTACAGACAAGCAACGCAGGCGGGCACAGGGCCCGTCCCAAACAAAGGAGAACACAATGAAGGCCAAGATCCTCGTCGCATGCGCCAACGGTGCCGGCACCTCCCTCATGATGAAGATGACCGCTGAGCGCGTCACCAAGAAGCTCGGCATGGGCGTCGCCGACATCCACCACTGCGCGCTTTCCGAGGGTGTCTCCGTTGCCCGCCAGTACGACATCGTCTTCTCGCCGCTGAACTTCAAGGAGATGTACAAGGACGCCGAGGCCATGGGCGTGAACGTCATCGGCCTGCGCAACGTCCTGTCCGACGCCGAGATGGAGCAGCACCTCGTCGAGACCGGCGCCGCGGAGAAGTTCAAGGAGTAGCTCCTTTGCTTGAGGCTGTGGGCGGGCGCCTTGCCCGCTCGCAGCCTTGCGTCAACGCATGCGAGGCCGCAAGCATCACATCGAAGCCGCGCCGGGCAGGCGCGCGAAGGGAAGCGTCGAGATGAACTACACCAAGAAGGTCGTTGCCGAGGGCATGGCCAAGTGCTACGCCATCGGCATGTTTGAGGGCGCGGACGCCAAGAGCTTTGTGGTGGGCTGCGAGAAGGAGGGCCCCATCCGTCGCTTCGCGCTCGATGGAACCCCGCTCGAGACCGTCGCCGAGGGCCCCGGTGGCGTCATGACCATCACCCAGGTGCCCGGCCGCGACGACCAGCTGCTGGCCACCTATAAGTTCTTCTCGCCCAACTACGGCGGCGACGACGCCAAGATCGTCTCCTACACGCGCAACGAGAATGGCGCGTGGGTGTGCTCCACGCTCTGCGACCTTCCCTACGTGCATCGCTTTGGCGTGCTCAAGGGTGCAGACGGCCAGCTCTGGCTCATTGCCTGCACCATCAAGGGCGCCTGCCGCGAGGTGAAGAACGACTGGTCTGCGCCCGGTGCCGTGTACGTGGCTCCGCTGGGCAAGCGCCTTGAGCGCCACGACAAGTTCAACCAGGTTGAGCTTGTCGAGCTCTCTGGCTGCCAGCTGCAGAACCACGGCTTCTGGACGCCCGAGGACAAGAGCTACGCGCTCGTCTCCACGGCAGCCGGCGTGTTCCGCTATGTGCCGCCCGCGCGCCCCGGCGAGCAGTGGCAGGTCACCTGCCTGCTCGTGCAGCCCACGAGCGACATCTGCATGGCAGACTTTGACGGCGACGGCAAGCTTGAGCTCCTGACGCTCTCCAAGTTCCACGGCGACACCCTCTCCGTGTGGCACGAGACCGACACGCCCGACACCTACGAGCTTGCCTGGACCGACCCTGAGAAGCGCGGCTTTCTCCACGCCATCTGGAGCGGCGAGTTGGCTGGCGAGCAGTGTGCCGTTGTGGGCAACCGCAAGGACGGTCGCGATCTGCTGCGCGTGTGGTTTGAGGCGGGCGAGTACCACGTTGAGGTCATCGACCACGACTTTGGCCCCACCAACTGCTGGGTCTACACCGACGAGCAGGGCACAGACCAGATCATCGCCGCCAACCGCGAGACCGACCAGGTGGCAATCTACGCCGCTACCAAGTAGGTGCGCCGCGGCCGGCGCGCGCGGCGAGGGTCGGCATGACTCGGCGGCCCTCGGCGCCTAGCGCCGCCCGGCGGCCCTGAAGCCCGCGCTTGGCGCTCGGGCGGAGGCTCACAGCACCCGGTGTCACTTGGCGCCCCAAGCACTACCCCGACGTTTATACAACCCCTGTACAAGGAGGTACGCATGTCTGCAATTGACGAGGTTACCCGCGAGAAGTGGATCATGGACACGTTCCCGGAGTGGGGTACGTGGCTCAACGAGGACATGGAGGCCGCCAAGCCTGCCCCCGGCACCGTTGAGATGTGGTGGCTCGGCTGCACCGGCATCTACATGAAGACCCCCTCCGAGACTGCCATCACCATCGACCTGTGGACGGGCAACGGCAAGCGCAGCCACGGCAACGGCAAGATGAAGGTTGGCCACCAGATGGCCAACATGTGCGGCTGCCGCAACATGCAGCCCAACCTCCGCAACATCCCCTACGTCTTTGATCCGTTTGCGATCAAGCATGTGGACGCGGTGCTGGCCACCCACTACCACCAGGACCACATGTCCAAGGAGTTTGCCGCCCACGTTATCCAGAGCGGCATGACCACCACCGACGAGAACGGCAACGAGATCCCCGTGCCGTTCATTGGCCCGCAGAAGTCCGTTGACTTCTGGCTCAAGTGGGGCGTGCCGGCCGAGCGCTGCCATGTGGTGAAGCCCGGCGACGTCATCAAGGTGGGCGACATCGAGATCATCGCCATGGACTCCTTCGACCGCACCTGCATCACCACCACCGACTCCACCGGCGCCGATCGCGAGGACCTGTGGGGCAAGTGCCCGATGGACATGGACGAGAAGGCCGTGAACTACCTGCTCCGCACGCCCGGTGGCAACATCTACCACTCCGGCGACTCCCACTACTCCATCTACTTTGCCCAGCACGGCAAGGAGATCGAGAAGCTCTATGGCGGCGTGGACGTGGCCTTTGGTTCCTATGGCTGCAACCCCGTGGGCATGCAGGACAAGATGGAGGCCTCCGACATCATCCGCATGGCCGAGGCGCTCAAGTGCAAGGTCGTCATCCCCATCCACTGGGACGTGTGGACCAACTTCGAGGCCGACCTCAACGAGATTGAGGTTCTGTACAACATGCGCAAGGAGCGCTTTGAGTACGACTTCCATCCGTACTACTGGAAGGTCGGCGGCCACTACACCTACCCGACCGACGCCAACAAGAAGCACTTTGTGTACCAGCGCGGCTTTGAGGACTGCTTCGAGCACGAGCCCAACGTGCCGTTCCGCTCCGTCCTGTAAGGGATGCGGCGCTTGCCGGCGCGCAGCTTCGCCGTTGCGCGGGTGCGTGAGCGCGCGGGCGTAGGGCGTACGCGGCGTCTAGCTGCGGCGCCGTGACATCACAGCAACTCAGGCGAGGGCCGGGCAAGCGGAGGCGGGCCCGGCCCTTTGCCTATGGAGGAGGAGATATGGCTAACGAGTATCTGCTGGGCATGTACGAGAAGGCAACGCCCGCCGAGCTCACCTGGAGCGAGCGACTTGAGGTGGCTGGCGAGAGCGGCTTTGACTACGTGGAGATCAGCATCGACGAGAGCGACGCCCGCCTGGCGCGCCTTGAGTGGAGCGCGTCCGAGCGCCGCAACCTCCGTGGGCTCATGGAGGGCACGGGCGTGCCCATCCGCTCCATGTGTCTCTCGGGCCACCGTAAGTATCCCTTTGGGGCGACCGATCCGGCCGTGCGCGCCCGTTCGCTCGAGATCATGGAGAAGGCCGTGCAGCTTGCCTGCGACCTGGGCATTCGCACCATCCAGCTTGCCGGCTACGACGTGTACTACGAGGACGGCACCGACCAGACCCGTGCGTGGTTTGCCGAGAACCTCGCCCGAGCCACCGAGATGGCCGCGCGCGAGGGCGTGCTTCTGGGCTTTGAGACCATGGAGACGCCGTTTATGGACACCGTCGAGAAGGCCATGCACTACGTTGATCTCATCGATAGCCCCTACCTGGGCGTATATCCCGACATGGGCAACCTTACCAACGCAAGCTTTCTCTATGGCAAGAGCGTGCGCGATGATATGGCTACGGGTCGCGGCCATATCTTTGCGGCGCACTGCAAGGAGACGGTCGCCGGCGCGTATCGCGAGATTGAGTTTGGCACGGGCACTACCGACTACACCGGTGCCTTGGACGAGCTCGTGGCGCAGGGCGTGAGGCGCTATGTGGCCGAGTTTTGGTACGTGGGCAACGAGGCCTGGCGTGACGACGTGAAGTTTGCCGCAACCTACGTGAGGGGCAAGATCGACGAGGTCTTTGCCCGTGCCTGCTAACGCGCTGGCGGTCGTGCCGCCGGCTTGCGAGTGGGAGTGAGTCTTGGTTTGCGGGAGCGAGCTTGGCGTGCCAGGCTCGCTCCCTTTTTTGTTACGAGCGGCTCTATTGAGCAGAAGACGCCTCGCTGGTGAAGCGCGCTTCTATCCAAACAGCGCGCGCTTGATGGCGTGGTGGGAGGGGAGGGTCTCGGAAGCGGCGGAGGTGTCTTGGGCAACGTTGCTGGCGGCGAGGGCCATGACATAGAGGCCCGCGGCGTTGGCAGAGGCGATGCCGCCAGGGGAGTCCTCCACGGCGAAGGCGCGCATGGCGGCTTGCTCGACGGGCTCGCTGGGCGAGAGGAACGCAAGAGCGCGCAGGTAGGGGTCGGGAGCGGGCTTGAGGTGCTCCACATAGTCGCGGCCAACGACGACGTTCACGTAGCGTAGCAGGTCAAAGCGGTTGAGGGCGAGCACGAGGTCGCTCACGCGACTGGACGAGACCACGCCCACGCGCACGTCGTGCGCAACGAGTGCCTCCCAGAGCTCGTCCAGGCCTTCCATGGGGCCAAGCGCAGGGTTGCCGTAGATGTCGCGCGTGACGTTGCGGGCGGCGAGGTAGTCCTCGGCTGTGGCATGGATGCCGTGCTCGGCAAGAAGCGCCGGCGCCATGCGTTCGGAAGGGTGGCCTATAAAGGTGTGCAGCTCGGCGTCCGTGGGCTCGTAGCCCAACTGTGCCAGCGCGCGCCTGTCTGCCTCGAGATACATCGGCTCGGTGTCGGCAATGACCCCGTCGAAGTCAAACAGCCCAAACGCAAATCTCTCCGGCCGCTCCATGGCGCTCCTTTCTCGGGCTTAGCCCTACGTGAGGTCGCGAACGCTGTCGCGCTCGACGAAGGTGGTGCTGACGTGGGTCTCGCAGCGGTAGGGGTTGGGGTTCTCTACCTGCTCGAGCAGCTTCTTGACAGCCATGCGGCCAAGGTCAAACCTCGGCACGTGAACGGTTGAGAGCGCGGGCTGGGTGATGCTTGCGTAGTCAAGATCGTCAAAGCCCACGATCGAGACGTCGCCAGGGATGTCGTAGCCTGCCTCGGCAAGCGCGCGCATGGCGCCAACGGCGAGGGTGTCGTTATCGGCAAAGAAGGCCGTAGGAAGGTCGGGCTTGCCGGCGAGCCAGCGGCGCATGTCCTCGTAGGCGCTCTCGGGCTTGTCGGTGCTGAGCGTCACGGTGTACTCGCCGCAGATGGGCAGGCCCGCCTCGGCAAGCGCGCGCTCGTAGCCACGCTGGCGCAGCGGGAAGTTGCGGATGCGGGTCTCGCCGCTCAGGTGCCCAATCTCGCGGTGCCCTCGGTCAATGAGGTGACGCACGGCGCGGTAGGACGAGCCCTCGTTGGAGAACAGGATGCACTCAAAGAAGTGGTTGCCGCTTACGCCGTCCACCACCACGAGCGGCGCCTCGGCGTGGTCAAAGAGGCTGTAGTCTGCCTCGGTCATCTCGGTGCCGAGCAAAACGATGCCGCTTGTGGGGTCAGAGAGGATGGAGGCCAGCTGCTGCTCGCGCGTTCGCTCGTTGGCGAGCTCGAGCGTGATGTAGGTGGTGGAGAGGCCATGCTGGCGCGCCTCGTACTCAATGCCGTTGACCACGGCAAGCCGGAAGGCACCCTCGGCAATGAGCTTGCCGGAGGAGCGCGCGATGACAAACTGCACGCGCGCAAGCTTGCCCGTGCGCTGGTAGCCGAGCTCTTGGGCGAGCTTGATGATCTTGGCAGCCGTCTCTTGGCTGACGCCGCGCTTGCGGTTAAGCGCGTTTGAGATGGTCGCGGGCGAATATCCAGTCTGACGGCTGAGCTCGCGAACGCTGATCTTTGCCACGCCGTCTCCCTTCGGTGAGTCTGCGTTCGCCGCGTGTGCGGTCGGGTGCAGGCGAGTCGTGATTGCCCGCGGCTGCGGCTCACGGTGGGCGCGGGCGTGCCTGGGCAAAACGTTTACTAAACGCTTGCTACAGTGTAAAACCGGGAGAGTAGCATATGCTGCACCTTTGCTGAGAAGGCATTATTTCTCGGCAAGCGGCAGGTGCTCGTTTGATATCAGATGCTTAACAAACGGCAAGTTCGTTAAGCTGGCTAGGGCTGCAGCCGCCAACGAAGGGCGCGCGTCGCAGGAAAGACTCGCCAGGCTGACCTCACATCATGGATAATAGAGAGAGCCCATGACGTGCCCACAGGGAGGCTATGAAAATGTCGAACGGAAGAAGCCGAGAGATCAGCGAGGCCATTCAGGCTGCCAATGAGGCGCTGGAGCACCTGGAGGCGGCGGAGCGCGAGCTTGACAGCGCGGGGCGCTGGGGGATGTTTGACATGTTTGCCGGTGGCATGCTGTCTTCGTTTGTGAAGCACAGCAGGCTTGGGACAGCGCAAGACGAGATTGACGCCGCCAAGCGCGCGCTCAAGCGCTTTGCCAGGGAGCTGAGAGACGTAGACGAGTCTGGCGGCCTCAACGTCGAGGTGGGCGGCTTTTTGGGCTTTGCCGACATCTTCATGGACAACATTGTGGCCGATTGGCTTGTTCAGGCGAAGATCGACGCCGCCAAGCGCCAGGTGGCCGAGGCCATTGAACAGGTGACTCGCGTGCGCGACAGCCTCTGCCGGCTGTAGGGCGCGGCTTGCGAGGCGGGGGGAGAAGAGACTTATGGAGAGTTCTTCACAACTCAGACTTCACATTGACCTTGTGCGGTCACGAGCGTATATTACTTTCTCGCGCTGAGGCGCACCGCATTGCGGGGTGGAGCAGTCTGGTAGCTCGTCGGGCTCATAACCCGAAGGTCGTAGGTTCAAATCCTGCCCCCGCGACCAAGAACTTGTAGCTCGGGATCCGAAGGGTTCCCGAGCTTTTTTAGGTATTGTATTGGCACTATTTGCGCATATTTAGCCATATGGCTCCGAATAGATTCTTCGGTTTGGTTGCAGGCTGAGGAAGCGGACGTTTTCTTGGGCGGACTAGGCCTCCAGTCCCTCCTCGCGCATCATGCGCCGGACCCGCCTCTCCGAGATGCGGACGCCGCGGGCGGCGAGCTTGGCGTGGAGGCGGCGGTCCAAGTTTTTGTCCGTATCCTCCAGCTGGTGATTTTTAAACGTCTGTTGCCGAAGAGGCGCCGGCACGGATGTACGATATCGACATTGCGGATAGGGCGAAACAAGCAGGTGCGGGAGGAGTCATATGAGGATATGGCTGAACAAAGACGGAAGCATGCTCACCGACGAGCAGCTTCTGCGTCACATTGCCGCTTTCGGCAGCCTCTCCGCCGCGTGTGAGCGCGGAGATATACGGCTGCTGCCCAAGGACGAGGAGCGAGTGCCCATCAAATTCGCAAGCCATGAGGGGAAGCCGCGCCTCTCCGATTATCTGAAGGTTGGTTGATCATGGGAAGCAACGCCACCGGATCGATTCAGGACGCCTATAGCGAGATCGTAGTGTGGTGGCGCGCGCTCGACGACGCCGACAAGCGCCTCCGCCTAGGGGAGTCCTTTCCGCTCGCCTTCTCCTACAACTCGGGCAAGATCGAGAACGATGAGATCACCTACCACGACACGAAGGAGATTTTCGAACACGGGCGCGTCGTGGGGTTCACCGGCGATCCGAGGACGATCTTCGAGATCTCGAACCTCAAAACCGCGTGGCGGGAGGCTCTGGCTCTCAGCTTCTCGGACGCCCCCGTCGAGATTGACGACCTCCTGCGCCTGCACGCCACTCTGACCGTGGGGACGTATGACGAGGCGAGGTGGGCTAAGGGTGAGCGTCCCGGCATATTTAAACTCGGAGACTGTGCCGTTGCCGATAACGTCGGGTACGCACCCGACGAGGTGGAGGGCTCGGTTCGGGAGCTCCTCGACGAGGTGAACGAGGGGCTGCCCACAGCTTCAGGGGCCAGTGCTCGCAGCTCCCTCATCGTCTCCTGCTACGCCCACGCTAAGCTGGTTGAGATCCACCCCTTCGCGGACGGAAACGGGCGATGCGCGCGACTCCTCCAGAACATCTGCCTCATCAAGGCGGGCTGCCCGCCGTTCGTCGTGCGCGAGCGGAACCGGATGGCCTACTACGGCGCGCTCGATGCGTTCCACACCGAGGGCGATCTGGACGGTTTCATTGATTTCTGCATGGTGGAGTCGGTCGGTACGTGGGGCGGCGATGATGCCGTGATGTAAGGCGCTCCATTCGAGCGCTCGTAACGCGGTGCGGAGGGAAGTCTAGATCGATCATGGGCTCAGACAGATACAAGCAAGGCGATGAGGTGGTTTTCGACTTCACGGGCGGCGGCTTCGAAAGCGTCAGACTTGTAGGTATCCCTTGCTGTTCTTCCGGCGAACGCTAGGTGCGCGGGCTTGTCGTGTGGGGCGGATTGCCACGCCCCTCCCTTTCTTTTCTTTTTTTTTTACATCCTCCCTCTATAATTTTCCGAGTCCCCCTCATGTGGCGATTTGAGACACGCTACAATGCGGGTCGTGTCTTCTGGGTGCCAAGGCACCATCTCGCTGCGATGACTAAGGAGGAGTATGCGTAGGCTGAAGATAGTGGGGGCATCGTTGGCAGCGCTGTGCTGCATGGCGCTTGCAACGGTTTTATGCACGCAAGTGGCATTCGCAACCGATGGGGGGGGGTGACATACGGGGTACCTTCGAGGACGTTTCTCTTACGGTGGGCGACATTACCTATACCGTTGACCTTGACGACGAAGCACATATCGCGCGCATAACGGATGTGTCTGATCCCGCAGAAGCGGGAACCGTCACCATTCCCAGCACGTTTACCTATGAAAACGCGACGTATACAACGACCGAGCTAAAGTGGGGCGCCTTTTCTGCTGCGCGAGCCAATGTCGCTGGCTTGAAGCTGCCTAATACGCTAACGAGCGTGTCTGCGCAGTTTCGGAAGTTCCCCAACGTGACCGAGCTGACCATCCCGGGCTCGGTGACGACGTTTTCCGGTAGCTTCCAAAACATGAAAAAGCTCGAGAGGCTCGTCTTTGAGGAGGGGCTTGAGGAGATTGATGCGCGCGCAAATAGCATGGTCTCGGGATGCACATCTCTGAAAACGATCATGCTGCCGCAGAGCCTCAAGCGAATCAAGGCCACCGCGGCGTTTAGCGGCGCCACGGCGCTTGAATCGATCTCTTTGCCAGAGGGCCTGACTGAGGTGGGCATCAACCTCTTTCAAGGCTGCACCTCGCTAAAGAGCGTCAAGCTTCCCTCAGGGTTAACGGAGATTCCCCAGCAGACCTTCTCTGGGTGCGAGAAGCTTGAGAGCGTAACGGCGACGTCTCCCATCACTTCCATCGGCAGCAGCGCCTTCTTTGGTTGCGCTGCGCTGACGAGCGCTCCGAGCCTGTCGAGCGTGACGCAGCTGGGATCCAATGCGTTTGATGGGTGCAAAAGCCTGCAGCTCGGGGACCTTGACCTGTCTGGGCTGACCACCATTCCGAGCTACGCGTTCCAGTATGTTGCGGGCATTACGTCCATTACCTTTAGCGGCAGCCTGACATCAATCGGGACATGCGCGTTTGTCTGGGCCGGCGTGAGTGACATCAAGCTTCCAAGTTCTCTCACGTCAATCGGCAGCTACGCGTTCTACTATGCAAGTAACCTTGGTGGTACCGTCTCCATCCCCGACGGCGTTACCTCTCTCGGCAAGTCTGCCTTTGAAGGCAGCAAGGTTGAGTGCTTCGAGATAGGTAGTGGCCTCACAGATGTGGATGCTTCTGCGCTGGCGTCTTCAAGTCTTAAAGCGATCTATTTTAAGAACAGCGCGGACGGAGTGACCATCACCGGCGAATTACCTGTGGGCGTGACTCCTACGTATGCCTATCCCTCCATTGATGACACGGTGGGGGATACCATAGCCAACGAAAGCACGCAGACCTTGCAAGGTGCCGTGAACGCCGCGAGCGATGGCGCCGAGACCGAGATACGCATCGACAAGCACGTCAAACTCAGCCAGCCAGTGAAGGTTCCCAAGGGAAAGCGCGTTACCATCACCTCGAACGGGGAGTTTCAGATCTCTGGAACCAAGGTGGGCGGCCTCAAGAACCTGTTCGTCGTGGAGCAGGGCGCATCCCTTACCGTCTCGGGCAAGGTGACGCTGTTTGGCAAGTACAACGCGGGAAGCGTCGTTTTGAGCCGCGGCTCTTTTGAGCTCTCGGGCGAGGCTGTGGTAATGGGTTCGCGAATCACGAATGACTATGCAAATGACACTAACAGCGCTGGTCTTGGCGTCCTTGATGCGCGCGGCCAGAATGCGTCTATCACGCTCTCTGGCGGCAAGGTTACGGATAACAGCCTGAGCAGCAGCAGCGTGTCTTATAGCGGCATCGTTCGCGTGAGCAATGGCGCGACGCTGGCCATGACGGGCGGAGAGGTTAGCGGCAACGATGCCTCCGTCTCGGATGCGCTTAATACGACGGCGGGCATCCTGCTCTATGGGAACGCGTCTGGCTCAATGAGCGGGGGTACGATCGCCCATAACAAGGGGCATCGAGGCGCGGGCGTGATGCTCTTTGGCAGCGACAGCACAAACCGCACCACATTCACGCTGTCCGGCAACGGGTCTATTGAGCAGAATGAACATACAAGCAAGGGCTCGGACGCAGGGTCGGGCGCGGTGCATGTGGAAAGCAACGCTGAGTTCACCATGGAAGGCGGGTCCATCAAGAACAACAAGGGCGTGATGGGCGCGGGCGTGTGTGTGGTCGATGGCAACTTGCAGATCGGTGCTAGCGAATACAAAACCGCCCTCATCATGAATGGGGGCGAGATATCCGGCAATGCCGGCCTTACCGGCGGCGGCATTTACTCGTACTCCAATGGCGTGCAGTTAAACGCGGGCACAATTTCAAACAATACCGCCAGCAACATTGGTGGCGGTATATATAGCGAGGGCAACACAAGCCACTACAGCACGCTCTACATGAAGAATGCCCTCATCACGGGCAATACGGCGCGTCAGGGTGGCGGCATGTGGTTTTGCCCCACGGGTGAGACCGCGGTGTACGTCTCGGAGGGCGCCGCGCTGTATGGTAACAAGGCGAAGGATAGCGATGCCGGGAAGGCAGCCGGCGACGACTTTGTGTTTTCCTCCGTTGAGGGGGACGCGAGCCATCCTGCTACGCTGGCAAACCGCATGCTGGGAGGCGGCTCGGTAACGTGGCTCAAAGACGGATCGGTTTACATGTCAGCCGGTGGCGCCGTGTATCCATCGACAAGCGAAAGCGTGCCGCGCTACGGCCAGGAGGGAGCCTCGACGGAGCCTGTTTTGGTAAACGGCGCCACAAGCTGCCTCGCCCTCAAGGCCATTCCCTTCTCTGAAGAGATGAAGGACCTGGCGCGGTCTGAGGCCAAGCTCGTTATTACGGGCAACACCGCCGACAAAGGTGGCGGCGTGGGTGCCAACGGCGGCATCGTCATCGGCGAGGAAGGCGAGACGTCCGTAAAGGTCGTCAAGCAGTGGGCGGGCGACAGTGAGGCAGACCGTCCCCGCTCGGTCACCGTCAAGCTGCTCAGCAACGGCATGGCCATCGATTCTGCAGAGCTCTCCGCAGATAACGGCTGGAAGCATGAGTTTACGGGGCTCCCTGTAAAGGACTCGAAGGGCACGCAGTACGCCT
>Cebus_capucinus_imitator_PRJNA485217_SSR049__coassemble_1491_pt1 | contig 15469 bp, 9 predicted proteins | sample Cebus_capucinus_imitator_PRJNA485217_SSR049__metabat2_high_PE_004 | metagenome-assembled genome bin Cebus_capucinus_imitator_PRJNA485217_SSR049
CCGACACCGACGGCGACGGGATCCCGGACGGCCTTGACCCCGACCCGCTCGACCCCGGCGTCCCCGGCACGGGCACGGGCGGCTCCGGCAGGCTCCCGCAGACCGACGACCCCACGAGCGCCGCGGCGCCCGCGCTGCTCGGCGCCGGCGGCCTCGCCGCCGTGGTGGCGGGCGTGCTCGCCCGCCTGCGCCGGAGGGACGGGTAGGGTTTCCGCCCTGCCGCGCGGCGCCCCACGCGGCGGGGCTCTCAAGACGAGTTCCCGAGAGGGCCCACGCCTGGCGCGGGCCCTCAGGGAGGAGTGACATGACGAGGCAGATCATAGACGGGGGGCTCCCGGGCGGCAGGGTGAACGAGACCGACCTGGCGCTCATGGGGGTTCTCGCCGCGCGCAGGGGAGGGCGCGCCGCGCTCTCGCGCGCGAGCCTCTCCGCCGAGCTCGGATGCAGCCCGGCGGCGCTGCGCGCCTGCGCGAGGCGCCTGGAGGCCAAGGGGCTGCTCGAGGTGAGGCCGCGCCATCTTGACAACGGCGGCACCATCGAGAACGAGTATGCCCTCACCGAGGCCGGCAAGGCCGCCTACGCCCTCGCGCTCGCCGTGAGGGCACAGGAGGGGCGCTAGCCGAGCAGCGGGAAGGCAAGGCGTGGGTCAGATCCGGCAGGCCCGGGACCCCGGCCATCTCACGGTAAAACCGGCAGCGGCGCCGGCCCCATCGCGGGGTCGGCGCCGCTTTTGTGTGCGCTCATATCCGAAACTTGGCCAAAAAGTAACGTTGGAACGCCCCTCATCGGGTAGACCGCAGAGCGGCACCTCGTCTACCTGCGGCTACTCCGTGCCCACGCCCGCGTCGGCATCGCCGGTCGAGAACAGCTCGCACACGGTGAGCCCAAGCTCGGCGCTTGCGCCCTCCACCTGCTCACGACCGCCAAAGATGCAGATGCCGCGACGCTCGGCCAGCTCGCGTAGGGGATCGGCCAGCTCACGTACGGCCTCCACGTTCGCGCCCAGCATCTCGGCTCGCGTGCGCACCCGCCAGGCATCGTCGCGTCCCGAGAGGCGCATGGCGTCGCAGCGCCTGCCCAGCGCACGCGGCTTCACCGGCGCGTCCATGCCGCTCACGCAGGCAACGATAAAGCCCTCGAGCTCCTGCTGCGAGGGGCTCCAGCTGCCAAGCCACTCGGCGGCGGCCTCAAAGCGCCTCACCGTGGGGTCAACCGCCGGGTCGCGATAGGAGTACATCTGCAAAAGCGTGCTTGCGGTGCAGCGGAACCCGCAGCCATAGGCGCCGCCCAGCACGCGCACCTCGTTCCACAGGTAGTCAAACGAGAGCGCCTGCGCGGCCACGCGCCAGGTTCCGCTCATCTTGGCGCCGCTCGTCAGACCGTCCATGCCCTCGCCCACAAAGCACACGTTGGCGGGCACCACAAACGCCTCGGCGCGCACTTGGGACTCGGGCACCACCAGCGTGCCGCGCGCGCTCTCGCCCGAGCGCCCCAGCGCAAGCTCGCCGGCGTGCTCCCAGAAGCGCTCGAGCTCGGATCTCTCGCCCGTAAAGCTCATCTCGCAGCCCTCGCGCACAAAGATGCGGCTCGCGAGCTCCTCGAGCTTGGCGCGCAGCCCCTCAAAGCGCTCGTCAAAGTTGTCGAGTAGCTCGCGAAGGAAGCGGTAGAAGTCCACGCCAGAGAGCTGCTCGCCCAACACGCCGCTCGCGCGGAAGTACGAGCCCAGGCGTGCGAGCGCGGCGGCGTGCCCAGACTCCATAAAGCCCATCTCCATGCCAATGCGCCTCTGCTGGAGAATGTCGCGGATGCGGCGCTTGTCGCCAAACTGGGTCTCGCTCCACACCTCGGCGGGCAGGGTGGCAAGCCACGGGGTGTTCTCGGCAAGCGAGCTTGCGCCCACCACGAGCTTGGGCAGGGCGCTCGCGGGCGCATCGTCTTGGGCGTACACCTCGGTAAAGAACGAGAGCGTGCCGAGCTTGGTCTCGCATATGGTGTCGAGCTCGTAGGCGGAGCGCTCGCGCGTGTCGAGCTTGCCGAGCAGGTTGCACAGCACGCTCACGTAGGGCAGCTCGTCAAAGGCAACGCGCCCGAGGTCAAAGTACCAGTAGGCATAGCTGATGTGACGCGTGTCGATGTCGTGGTGGAAGCACGGCACGAGGGCTTCTATGTGGCGGGTCTTGGGGTCTGGGGTTCCCTCGCCAATGTCTGAGAGCGCGAGGTGGGGGAGGGTGGCGATGGCCTCGGGCGCGTCGGGCGCCATCTGCTCGGCGTGAAGCGCCCGGGTCTCGGCCACGATGGAGTGCGCCTCGTCCTCGCTCAGTGCCGCGCGAATCTCGGCCAGGCGCTGGGTCTCGGCGCTTGCGCCCTCGCTCGGGCGGGGCACCACCTCAACCGTGCAGGCGTGGCCGCACAGGCAGACAGCCTCGTCAAGCAGGCGCTCAAAGTAGCCACCCTCAAGGCCCGCGCGCATGTGGGCGAGCTCGTCCTCATAGTGCAGGTAGCTCGTGGGTGCCTCGTCGTCGTAGAGCCAGCCGCTCATGGCTTGGATGGCGAGCCCCACGCCGTCGGGGTAGCCCCAGTCGCCCTCGCGCAGGTTAAACTCGGCCTGGGCGAGAGAGGCCTCAAGGTTGTCGTGGCCCAGGCCCTCGCGTACGAGACGGGCGCACTCGTGCTCGATGAGCGCGCGGAACTCCTCTGCCGCGCCCTCGGACGCGCCCTTGAGCTCAAAGATGAGCATGGGCTGCAGGAGGCCGTCGTACAAAAAGCCCGCAACGTCCTGGCCAAGCCCGCTTTCGAGCACGGCGCGCTTGAGCGGCGCCTCGTTGGAGCCCACGAGCGCGTCGATGAGGACGTCTGCCGCAAGCACGCGCTCGCGCTCGGCGGCGGTGGCAAACACGTAGGCCACGCCCACGCAGGCGTTGTCGGGCGTGGTGTCCATGGGAATCTGCACGAGCCCGGGCATCACGGGACGGTGCGGCTCGAGCGCGTTGGGAGCGCCGGCTCCGCGCTGCTCGGCCGCGCAGAAGCGTTCGTCCAAAAACGCGAGCTTCTCCTCGATGTCGAGGTTGCCGTAGAGCACCGTGTAGGAGTTGGAGAGCTGGTAGTGGCGTGCGTGCGTGTCGAGGAACTCCTCGTAGGTGAGCTCGGGGATGTGGTCGGGGTCTCCGCCCGAGACCCAGCCATAGGCGCCCTCGGGGAACAGCGCCCGGCAGATGCCGCACACGAGCACCTCCTCGGGGCTCGAGAGTGCGCCCTTCATCTCGTTGTACACCACGCCGTTGTAGGTGAGGGGAGCCTCAGGCGCGGGCTCGCCGGCCTCGGTGCCCTCGAGCTCAAGGTGCCAGCCCTCCTGCTCAAAGATGCGCGGGCGCTGGTAGATGGCCGGGTGCAGCACGGCGTCGAGATACACGTCCATGAGGTTCTCGAGGTCGCGATCGTTGGTGGAGGCCACGGGGTACATGGTCTTGTCTGAGAACGTCATGGCGTTGAGGAAGGTCTGCATCGAGCTCTTGAGCAGGTGGACGAAGGGCTCTTTCACCGGGAAGCGGTCTGAGCCGCACAGCACCGAGTGCTCGAGGATGTGGAACACGCCCGTGTCGTTGGCGGGAGGGGTCTTGAAGGAGATGGCGAAGGCCTTGTTGTCGTCTGCGCAGGCAAGCCACAGGGCGCGGGCGCCGGTGGCCGTGTGGCGCAGCACATATGCGCAGCCCGAGATCTCTGCGAGCGGCTCTGCGCGCTCAACGGTAAACCCGCTGTGGACGCTCCCGCACGAAAGCGCCGCGAGAGGGGTGGAAAAGTCATCGCTCATGGTGCTACCTTTCTAAGGTTGGGTGTCGCATGAGACTGTAGCACGGTGAGGGAGCAAGATGGCAACGAGGAAGATGTCGGTCACGGCAAGGGGAGTTGTGCTCACGCTCATCGGGGGCACCTGCTGGGGGTTCTCGGGTACCTGCGCCAAGTTCCTCATGGACTCCTACGGCGTTGACCCGGTGTGGATGGTGTGCGTGCGTCAGCTGGGGGCGTCGGTGCTCTTTTTGCTGCTGGCGGCCACCATGCCGCAAGACCGCGAGCGCCTGGGCGAGCTGGTGCGCACGCGAGCCGGCGGCTGGCGGGGTGCGGGCGCCCTGGTGCTCACGGCGCTGTGCATGATGGCCAACTCCGTGAGCTACATCGTGACCATCGACCTCACCAATTCGGCCACGGCCACGGTGCTCCAGACCCTGGGGCTGGTGCTGCTCATGGCCTGGGCGTGCCTCTCTGAGCGCCGCCGCCCACGACGCCGCGAGCTTGTGGGCGTGGTGCTGGCGCTTGCCGGCACGTTCTTGCTTGCCACGGCGGGAGACCCCACCTCGCTCTCCATGCCGGTGGAGGGGCTTGTGTGGGGCATTGCCACGGGCGTGGCCTATGCGCTCTACACGGCGGTGCCTGCCGGCTCGCTCAAGCAATGGGGAAGCCCGGTGGTCAACGGCGTGGCCATGCTCGTCTCGGGCGGCATCCTGGCCGTGGCTGTGCGCCCTTGGGAGAGAGTGCCGGCCTTTGACGCCACGGGCCTGCTGTGGCTTGCGATCATCATCGTCATCGGCACGTTTTTGGCCTTTGCCCTCTACCTGCAGGGCGTCAAGGACCTGGGCCCCTTGCGGGCCAGCATGCTGGGCACAAGCGAGCCCATTGCCGCCACGGTGTTCTCCGTGCTCTGGCTGGGCACCGTGTTTCTGCCCACGGACCTCGCCGGCTTTGCCCTCATCATCGTGATGGTGTACCTCACGGCATAGGCACCCTGCCTGCCAGCGGTAACCCCTCAGCCCACATCCCGCGCCCAGCCTAGGCTAACCTTGCCCTACGTGCCTTCGTGCTCTCGCCTGGCGCGAGCGAAGCGATGCGCCCCGTGAGCCCCGGCCGTCTCGAGCGGCAAGACAAAGGCGGGGGCGCGGCCATCCGGGTGAGGGGGCTTGGGGACTTTGCGAAGCAAAGTGACCCCCGATCCCGGATGGCCGCGCCCCCGCCGGGCAGGTCGCAGGGCGTGGGACGCGGGCGCTACAGGAAGCGGTACTGCACCGTGCGCACGCCCCAGGCGGTGGGCGAGGTGAAGCCAAAGGCCTTCCACACGCCGCCCGCAAGATCGAGCGCGCGGCCATAGGCGGCAAAGCCGCCCGTGTCGGTGACGCGCGCGGTCACCGTCATGCCGTTGTAGCGAATCTGGACGCTGCGCCCCAGGAGGTAGCGCTGGCTTGTGGGCACGGCTACGGTGAGCGAGTCGTCGGTGAGCTGCTCGCCCGAGGCGGTGGTGTTGCCGCCGGTGTTGTCGGCCACGGAGTAGGCCGAGGCGCTGCCAAACATCCATTCGCCGTCGGTCATGACCTCGGAGCCGTCTGTGGCGGAAGGGTTGGAGGTGGTGGCGCTCTGCGAGGCGTCGGTGCCGGTGGTAGAGCCTGTCTGCGCCTGCTCCTGGGCGGCCTTCTCGGCAGCCTCCTGCGCGGCCTCTTCGGCAGCCTTTTGCTCGGCGGCCTCGGCAGCGGCGCGTGCTGCCTCCTCGGCGGCCTTCTGCTCGGCAATCTGACGGTTGAGGTCGTCGAGCGCCTGCTGGGCCTCGGTCATGGCCTGCTCGGCCACCTGCTGCTGCCGGGTGGCCTCGGTCTTGGCCGCGGAGAGCGTCTGCTGCGCGGAGACGAGCGAGCTTTCCATCTGGGCGAGCTTCTGCGTGTCGTCGACGTTTTGCGCCTGCACGGCGTCGATGTAGTGGTACGTGGTGAGAAAGTCGCTGAAGTCGCTCGAGGTGAGCAGCAGGCTGATGAGGCCGGGGGTGTTTTGCTGCATCTTATACATGGTGCGCACGGCCTCGCGGGCGCGCTCGCGCTGCTCGGGCAGCTGGGCCTGCACCTCGTCGATCTTGCCCTGCGCCTCGTCAATCTTCTGCTGCAGGGCGTCGACCTTCTGGGTTGCCTCGTCGTAGGTCTTTGCCGCGGCGTCAACCTTTGCCTGCAGCTCGTCGGTGGTGGAGGCAAGGGCGGGGCGTGTGCACAGAACCGCTGCACAGCAAAGGGCGCAGGTGGCGCTTGCCAGGGCAAGGGTGCCCCTGCGTACCCAAGTGCTGCTATGAGACATGTCGCTCTCCGTAGGTAGTCCAAGGACCGCGCGAGCTCCGGCCCCATCTTGCGGCCGCGTGAGCGGCGGTGGGGAAGCGCGGGCGCGTGCGAGCACGGCGCATCTGTGGCGGCTGCCCTGCCGAGCACGCCGCGTACGGCCGCCGTGCTCGGGGTATCCTGCCTCACGTGTGCCTGCTGCCGCGCTGCCTTCCGGCATCTGCGGCACCCTCCCCCTATAATCCGAGCAAAATGTACCCGGAACATGAGTCAAGTAACGCATCTATTCTAGCCACGTTGCTGCCGCTCCATAGAAACACCCGCTCTTGACCAGGGCGGGTGCAGATTGGGCGAGAGGCGGGGAGAGCTGTGGAGATAGGCAGAAAAGCAATGTGTTCCTGTGGGAGACGCATGTTCATTACATTGTGCAACTACACATGCGCTGGCGGCAGTAGTGATGCCGCTTGGCGAAGAATCACGTAAAGCAAGAGTCGCTGTTATGTTTTCTTTTATTGTCCGAGGGTAAGACTACAAGCCAACTATATAAAGAGACATACGGATAAGTAAAAAAAGAGGGAGGAGGTCTTGTTTATTAAGGCTAATCATTAAGGTAAAGGGTGAGTGATGAGCATGGCTGCGCGCCGGCTCCACGACGCCAGTGCGGGGCGCCCCGAGAGCGGGACGCCCCGCACTCGGAGCGCTACTTCACCACGAGGATGTCGCACTCGGTGTTGCGCAGCAGGAAGGTGGAGATGGAGCCGAGCAGGGCGTACTTGATGCTCGAGAGGCCGCGGGCGCCGCAGAGCACCAGGTCGGGCTTGATGACGTCGAGCATCTCCTCCTTGAGCGTCTCGCGGATGCGGCCGGTCTTAACCCGCACGTCAACCTTGGGGATGCGCGGCTCGGCCTCGGCCGTGGCCACGAGTTCGGAGATGGAGTCGCGGAAGGCCTTGTCCATGCCAGGGATGAGGTCTACGGGGTAAGCGCCTGCCGTCTCGAGCACCGTGGAGTCGATGACGTGGCCAATGTAGAGCTCGGCCTGGTTGTTTGCCGCCACCACGATGGCGCGCTCGAGCACCTTGTCCTGCTGTTCGGTGCCGTCGAGAGAGACAAATACCTTCTTGTAGCCAAGATCGTTGAGCGTGCTCATGAGGTCCCCTTTCGTCGTGTGAGTGTCCTCCGTGTAGGCGGTATACCCGCATTTTGGTATCCGTTTGTTTGCGGTGTGTGACAGGCATAAATATTTCGGTAGACGGCAGGAGCGCCGCGCGGTGCGTCATAATGGGGCACCGTTTGCCGTACGTTTGCTGCAAAAGGGGCCTTATGAACTATCTCGACCTGCTCAAGTCTGCGTTCCTCGGCCTTGTGGAGGGCATCACCGAGTGGCTGCCCATCTCCTCTACCGGCCACATGATTTTGGTGGACGAGTTCATCAAGATGGACGTGTCCGAGGAGTTTTGGAACATGTTTCTCGTGGTGATCCAGCTCGGCGCCATCCTCTCGGTGTGCGTGCTGTACTTCCACGAGCTCAATCCCCTGAGCCCCTCCAAGGGCAAGGAAGGGCGCGCGGCCACCTGGCGGCTGTGGGGCAAGATTGTGCTGGGCTGCATCCCGGCGGCGGCCATCGGCCTTCCGCTCAACGACTTCATGGACGAGCACTTCTATAACTCGTATGTGGTGGCGGCAGCGCTCATCGTCTATGGCGTGGCGTTCATCGTGATTGAGCGCTGGCGCGCGCGCCTTCGGGCGAGTGAGACGTCCGAGGGCGAGGCTGCGGGCACCGGCGTGCGTCGCGGTGTTCACTTTGCGCCCGAGGTGCGCGAGAGGCAGCTGGCAGGCGCGGCAGCAGGCTCAGACTTTGGCCGTATCACCTCCATCGACAAGCTCACGTGGAAGACGGCACTGGGGATTGGCTGCTTCCAGGTGCTCTCGTTGGTGCCGGGCACCTCGCGCTCGGGCTCCACGATCATCGGCGGCCTTTTGCTGGGCACCACGCGCTCGGTGGCGGCAACATTCACCTTCTACCTCGCCATCCCGGTGATGTTTGGCGCGAGCCTGCTCAAGGTGGTGAAGTTTGTGCTTGGGGGCGCGGCCATGAGCGCCAATGAGTGGGCGATCATGGGCGTGGGGCTTGTGGTGGCGTTTGCGGTGTCGCTGGTGGCCATCCGCTGGCTCACGGGCTTTGTGCGCAAGCACGACTTTACGGTATTTGGTTGGTACCGCATCGTGTTGGGCGTGTGCGTGCTGGCTTACTTCCTGGGCGTGGCGCCGGCGCTGGCGTAAGGCTCCGAACGACCCTCCATTTGCCGACAATACGAGCCGTTTGCCGAAATCCTACTTGCATAAGCTCATATAACCGGCGAATTCCCCATCAATTGTTTCCATTCGCCCAATTTGCAGCGCGCCCTCGCAGGCCTTGGCTTGCGGGGGCGTTACAGTAGCGACATTTCACACTATGGGGAGGGGCGTCTATGGGCGCGCCGGCGCCTCGCTATTCTGGGAGGGATGCGCTATGGAGCTGACCAGTACCAACTACCTGCCGAGCTACACCGTGGGAACCGAGGCCTACAAGGCCGTTCCATCCGTTACGCGCCGCTTTGGCAAGACCGCCGTGGTCATTGGCGGCAAGACGGCCATGGAGAAGGCCGGCCCTCGCCTCAGCGCCGCCCTTGAGGGCACCGACGTCACCATCACCGATTTCATCTGGTATGGCGGCCAGCCCAAGCATCGCGTTGCCGCCGAGCTTGCGGCAGACCCGCGCGTGCAGGCTGCCGACATGGTCTTTGGCATGGGTGGCGGCCGCGCCATCGACGAGACCAAGGAGATTGCCGAGCTTGCGGGCAAGCCCCTGTTCACCTTCCCCACGGTTGCCTCCAACTGCGCGCCCGTGACGGCCATCGCCGTGTTCTACAAGGACGACGGCTCCGTTGACAACTACTTCCTGCCCATCGAGCCGCCCATCCACAGCTTCATCGACACACAGGTCATCTCCGAGAGTCCCGACGACTACTTCTGGGCGGGCATCGGCGACGCCCTCTCCAAGGAGCCCGAGGTGGAGCTCTCAAGCCGCGATCTCACGCTTCCGCACACGCCGCTCATGGGCCGTGCCCTTGCGGCAAGCTGTGGTCGCCCGCTGTTTGAGTACTCCAAGAAGGCGCTCGAGGACAAGCGCGCCGGCCGTTCGAGCTACGAGCTTGAGCAGATCGTGCTCGACATCATCATCTCCACGGGCCTGGTCTCCAACATGACCACCAACCTGGGTGACCATGCGGGCGCCTACTACTTCAACTCCAGCGCCGCGCACGCCTTCTACAACGCCTATACCGGCATGGGCGAGGCCGCCGAGCGCCACCTTCACGGCGAGTGCGTCTCCTTTGGCGTGCTGGTGCTCAACGCCTTTGACGCGCAGGTGGAGGGGCTCAAGCGCTTCGCCGCGCTTAACTACGAGCTTGACCTGCCGGTGACGCTCGAGCAGCTCGAGTGCCCGGTTGAGGCGCTCGACGGCATCGTGGAGCGCGCCATGAAGACCAACGAGTGGGGCCGCGCCCCGTATGGCTTCACGCCCGAGCGCTTCAAGCAGGCCATTCTCGACGTTGACGCCTATGGTCAGGCGCTGCGCGCCGGCGACGAGGCCGCCCAGGCCGCCGCGCTCGAGGCCGTTGCCGCCCACAAGTGCACGGAGCCCACGGAGCGCAAGCTCTAGTCGCCTGCCTTGTGGCGAGGTGTCCGCCGGCCCCTGGGGCTCGGCCGTCTCGCCGCAACGTGCGACCCACCGCTTGCCCCACGTCGCTCTCTCCACGCAACCATACGGCTACAAAAAGCGCCTCCGCATCCCAAAGGATACGGAGGCGCTTCGCTTGGGCGCCGTCATGCGACACGGCACCCCACTAAGGCAAGCTGAGGCTTAGATCTGGGAGACCATCAGCATGTTGGTGCTGGTGATGTAGTCGTCCTGCTTGGGGGCGGTCATGGGGTCACCAGCGGTGAGCACCACGAGGTCGCCCTCGGAGACCAGCTCGTGGCCCTTGGCGATGACGAGGGCCTGGCGGATGGTCTCGCTGAGCGAGCCCTGGGCCACGCCCTTGAGCACGGTGACGCCCCAGTAGAAGCAGCACTTGCGCACGGTCTCGTCGTGGGAGGACACGGCGTAGATGGGCAGGGAGGGACGGAAGTTGGAGATGAGGCGGGCGGTGCGGCCGCTCTCGGTGGGGGCGATGATGCACTTGGCGCCCACGCGGTTGGCGGTGGTCACGGCAGCGAAGCCGATGGAGCCGTTGACGTCGCGTGTGCCGCCACGCTTGTGGTAGTCGTGACGCTCCTCGAGGTACTGCTCGGTCTCGCGGCAGATGGAGGCCATCATCTTCACGGCCTCAACCGGGTACTTGCCGGCGGCAGACTCGCCGGAGAGCATGACGCAGTCGGTGCCGTCCATGATGGCGTTGGCGACGTCGTTAACCTCGGCACGGGTCGGGCGCGGGTTGCGGATCATGGAGTCGAGCATCTGGGTGGCGGTGATGACGGGCTTATAGGCCGCGTTGCACTTGCGGATCATTTCCTTCTGGGCGTGCGGCACCTTCTCGGGCGGAATCTCGATGCCGAGGTCGCCGCGGGCAACCATGACGCCGCTGGAGTGGGCCAGGATGTCGTCGAAGTTCTCGATGCCGAGCGAGCACTCGATCTTGGGGTAGATGGAGACGTTGTCGCGGCCGTGCTCGTGGCAGATCTGGCGAATCTCCTCAACGCCCTTGCCGTCGCGGATGAACGAGGCGGCGATGGCGTCGATGCCCATCTCGCAGCCGAAGATGATGTCGGCGCGGTCACGCTCGGTGACGGCAGGCAGCGAGATGTCGACGCCCGGCAGGTTCACGCCCTTGCGCTCGCCGAGGTCGCCGGCGTTGCCCAGGGTGCAGTAGATGTCGGTGCCCTCGACCTTGTCAACGTTGAACTCGAGCAGGCCGTCGTCGATGAGGATGCGGTCGCCGGGCTTCACCTCGTTGGGGAGGTTCTTGAAGTCGAGGGAGAAGCGGTCGTGGTTGCCAATGACGTCGTCATCGGTGGTGATGATGGTCTTGTCGCCGGTCTCGAAGTGGACCTTCTCGCCGTTCTCGAGCACGCCGGTGCGGACCTCGGGGCCCTTGGTGTCGAGAAGGATGGCCACGGGCATGCCGAGCTCGTCGGAGATGCGACGGACGCGCTCGATGCGGCCGCGGTGCTCGTCATAGCTGCCGTGGGAGAAGTTAAAGCGGGCAACGTTCATGCCAGCCTTGATCATCTCGGCAAGGGTAGCGTCGTCGTCGCAGGCGGGGCCCATGGTGCATACGATCTTGGTCTTCTTGGACTGCATGTGTTTCCTTTCCTCTTCGAACGGGCGATGGGGCGTGGCCCCTCGTCAAGGGTGCGCCATCGGGACGCGCCCTCAATATGGCGAGCGCCGCTCTTAGTCCATGCGAGCGGCGCGTTGTTGGTCTAGCAAACGACCGATGCCTGAATGTACTCCCCACCGTTGTCAAACGCAACGGCGTTGGAGAGGGTGGTGTGGGCAATCTGGCCGAGGGCCTCGCGGGTGAAGAAGGCCTGGTGGCTCGTCATGACCACGTTGGGGAACGAGCACAGGCGCGCGGTCACCGAGTCGATGACCTGGCCAGAGTGGTTCTGGTAGACGTTGGCGCCCTCCTCGTCGTATACGTCGAGGCCGGCGGCGCCAATCTTGCCAGAGAGGATGCCGCGGATGAGGGCCTGCGTATCCACAAGGCCGCCACGGCCGGTGTTCACGAAGATCACGCCGTCCTTCATCTTGGCGATGGACTCGTCGCAGATCATGTGGCGGCTCTCCTCGTTGAGGAAGGCGTGGAGCGAGATGAGGTCGCTCCTGCGGTAGAGCTCGTCGTAGCTCACGTACTCGTCAACCACGTGCTCCTCGTCGACCAGCTTCTGGTTGGGGTAGAGGTCCGCGCCCAGCACGTACATGCCGAAGCCCTTGCAGATGCGGCAGAGGGCGGCGCCGATGCGACCGGTGCCGATGATGCCGGCACACTTGCCGTGGAGCGTCTCGCCCACGAGGCCGGAGAGATCGAAGTCGTTCTCGCGGACGCGGACGTAGCCCTTGTGGATGCGGCGGTTGGCGCAGAGAGCCAGGCCCATGGCGTGCTCGGCGATGGCCTCGGGGCTGTAGGCAGGCACGCGGGTCACGGTGATGCCGAGGTCTTTGGCTACGGGCACGTTCACCGCGTCAAAGCCGGCGCAGCGCATGAGAACGAGCTTCACGTCAAAGCCGCGCAGGATCTCGAGGGTCATGGCGTTTGCCTCGGCGTTCACGAAGGCGCACACGGCGTCGTAGCCGCGGGCAAGCGAGGCGGTGATGGGGGTCAGGTTTGCTTCGGTGTAGTCGATCTTGACCGTGGGGAAGTCCTTGAGCTCGGCGTCGAACGACTCCTTGTCGTAGTCGCGAGCATCGTAGAACAGGATCTTCATGCCGCTTGCGCTCCTTACCTGTTGGTAGTTCATGTGCGGTGAGCCGGCGACGGGCGCATGTTTGATAAAGCGCTTTGCCTTGTGCCGGCCTGGCTCGGTTCCCGCACGGGATTGTAATGCATCTGGTCGGCAATGTGCGTGGCTCGCTGCTGTTTCCATGAAGAAAAAGTGCAGGTGGAGGGGGTTGTACACAAATCTGGGGGCATTTTGGAGGGGCGTGCGGGTATGCCGCGGCGCTCTTGTCTCTTAGTCTTTGAGCAGGCGCCACATCGTGGTTCGGCTGATGCCGAGCGTCTCTGCCGCGCGCGTCTTGTTTCCGCTGCAACCCTCGAGCACAAGTCGGGCGATGTCTCGCTCTATGTGCTCGAGCGGGCGCAGCAGGTCGAGCGTCGAGCTCTCGCTGGGAGAGGAGGTGGACGAGAACTGAATCTGCCCCAGTTTGGTTGACACTTTAAGTTTCGGTTCGGCATGATTTGCCCATCGGAGGAAACGGAGGCAGCCGCGCTGGGCTGGCTGAGCCCGGAGCAGTTCGAGCGCGAGCACGGGCACGACCGCCTGCGGGCGGAATAGGACCTGTCAACGAAAACGGGGCAGATTCAGGCGAACGGTTTCTGCCCGATTATCAACTCAGATTTCGTTTCGCAGCCTTTTCGGCAATTGGAACTGCTGCTTGAGGTACGAATCGGATGTGCGGAATTCGGGGTCCAGGTCAGGGTGTTGCAATGCTCGCTAGAACTCGCCCACCCTCGGTTGCGGTCGCTTCGCCGTATTCGTAATTGGCGAGCCGCATATGCCTAACCTCGTGTGCGCGGGGGACGAGGTTGGGCCAGTAAGGAAGATATGCTTCATGATTCTCGGGGACGAGTACTGGGGGATTAGATGGGCTGCGTGCGCGTCGCGAGTGCCTCAACAAGGAACACGGGCGACGCCTCGTTGGGTTGTGCGCCGGCCTAGACCTGCGAGGGGGAGACCTTGGAAGCCTATGGTTTGAGTACCTCGCGCTCCGGCGCGCGGCAATCTTACAACCCCTCAACGCCTGTTCGGCGTACCAAAGCCCGCTTGTCTGGCGAGGGGCGCCGTTGGGCTAGAAAACAGTAGCGGTGCAATTTGGGATAGGTAAAATGAAAATGCTTTTGCAGCCGCGCCTGGCATGGCAGCCTTGGTGAGCCCTTGCCCCTCCTGGGGAGTTATGATCGGGCATCAATCTGCTGGGCGCATTAGACCAGGAGGGAACATTGAAAGAGTATCTTCAGTCGAGCCAAGAGGTGCTTGAGGGCATTGGCTCCAGCGCCGAGCAGGGCCTGAGCGCGGCCGCAGCCGCCGAGCGCCTTGCCAAGCACGGCCCCAACAAGCTCAAGGAGGAAGAGAAGGTCCCGATGTGGATCCGCTTCTTCCAGCAGATGCAGGACCCGATGGTCATCATGCTCATCGTGGCCGCCGTGATCTCGGCCGTCACTGGCATGATCCAGGGCGAGCCCGAGTGGGGCGACGTCATCATCATCATGGCCGTCGTCATCATCAACTCCGCCCTCGGCGTCATCCAGGAGGCCAAGAGCGAGGAGGCTCTGGCCGCCCTTCAGGAGATGAGCGCGGCGCAGTCCAAGGTCATCCGTGACGGCAAGATGGTCATGCTCCACAGCTCCGAGCTCGTGCCGGGCGACGTCGTCCTGCTCGAGGCGGGCGACTCCGTGCCGGCAGACTGCCGCATTCTCGAGAGCGCTTCGATGAAGATCGAGGAGGCCGCTCTCACCGGCGAGTCTGTCCCCGTGGAGAAGCATGCCGACGCCATTAGCCTCGCCGGCGCAGACGACGTGCCGCTGGGCGACCGCAAGAACATGTGCTACATGGGCTCCACCGTGGTGTATGGCCGCGGCCGCGCCGTGGTTGTCGCCACCGGCATGGAGACCGAGATGGGCAAGATCGCCGGAGCCCTCTCCGAGGCCAAGGAAGAGCTCACCCCGCTGCAGGTGAAGCTCGCCGAGCTCTCCGGCATCCTCACCAAGCTCGTCATCGGCATCTGCGTGGTTGTGTTTGCCGTTGACGTCTTCCGTCACGGCTTGTCCGACATCGCCACCGAGCCGGGCTTTTTGCTCGACACCTTCATGGTTGCCGTGGCGCTTGCCGTGGCTGCCATCCCCGAGGGCCTCGTGGCCGTCGTCACCATCGTGCTCTCTATTGGCGTCACCAAGATGGCGAAGCGTCAGGCCATCATCCGCAACCTCTCTGCCGTCGAGACCCTCGGCTGCACCCAGGTGATCTGCTCCGACAAGACGGGCACCCTCACCCAGAACAAGATGACCGTCGTCAAGCACGAGCTTGCCTGCGACGAGGAGAAGTTCCTCTCCGGCATGGCGCTGTGCTCCGACGCCACGTGGGATGCCGAGGCTGGCGTTGCCGTGGGCGAGCCCACCGAGTGCGCCCTTGTGGCCGACGCCGCCAAGAGCGGCCTCACCGGCCTTTCTGCCGAGCACCCGCGTGTGGGCGAGGCTCCGTTTGACTCTGGCCGCAAGATGATGTCTGTGGTTGTGGAGACCCTTGATGGCTCCTACGAGCAGTACACCAAGGGCGGCCCCGACGTGGTGCTTGGCCGCTGCACGCACATCTATAAGGATGGCGCCATCGTTGAGCTTACCGACGACGAGCGCGCCCGCATCATGGCCGCCAACAAGACCATGGCCGACGAGGCCCTGCGCGTGCTTGCCCTTGCGAGCAAGACCCACGCCGAGGTCCCGGCCGACTGCTCGCCCGAGGCACTCGAGCACGACTTGGTGTTCTGCGGCCTTTCCGGCATGATTGACCCCGAGCGTCCTGAGGTTGGCCCTGCCATCAAGGAGGCCCACGACGCCGGCATCCGCACCGTCATGATCACCGGCGACCACATCGACACCGCCGTGGCCATCGCCAAGAACCTCGGCATC
>Cebus_capucinus_imitator_PRJNA485217_SSR049__coassemble_1565_pt1 | contig 13854 bp, 5 predicted proteins | sample Cebus_capucinus_imitator_PRJNA485217_SSR049__metabat2_high_PE_004 | metagenome-assembled genome bin Cebus_capucinus_imitator_PRJNA485217_SSR049
AGTGGAACACCGTGGAGGTGAGCAGCTTGATCTTCTTCTTGGCCACGGGCTTGCGGATGCGCGAGTCACTCTCGCCCTTGGAGAAGCCGCACATCTCGACCGAGATGAGCATGACCTGCTCTTGGTAGACCATGGTGCCGTAGGTCTCGCCGAGGATGCCGTCGAGGCGCGGGTCGTAGGAGACGGCCTCTTCGCGGCCGTTCATGCGGTTGATGTAGGAGTCCACCATGCCGGCGCCCAAGGGGCCCGGGCGGTAGAGGGCGATAAGAGCGACCACGTGCTTGTACTCGGTGGGCTGCATGCCCTTGATCGTGGCGGTCATGCCGCCCGACTCCACCTGGAACACGCCCGCCGTCTTGCCCGAGCCCAGCAGCTTGAAGATCTCCGGGTCGTCAAACGGGATGGCGTCCATGTCCACGTCGATGCCGTAGTTGGCCTTGATGTTGGCCTTGGCGCGGCTGATGACCGTGAGGGTACGAAGCCCCAGGAAGTCCATCTTGAGCAGGCCCATGTCGGCCACGGTGTGGCCCTCGTACTGGGTGATCTCCACGCCGCCCTTGGTGTCGAGCTTGGTGGGAACGTGCTCGTTGACCGGGTCTCGGCAGATGAGGACGGCGCAGGCGTGCACGCCCTCGCCGCGGATGAGGCCCTCGAGGGCGAGCGCCGAGTCGATGATGCGGCGTGCGTCGGGGTCTTGGTTGTAGGCGTCCACAAAGTCCTGCGAGTACAGGTCTTCTTTGCCCGGCACCTTCTCCATGGTGGCCTTGAGCGTGGCGTTGGGCGCCGCGCTGATCATCTTGGAGAGCTTCTGGCCCATGAACACCGGGTAGTCGAGCACGCGGGCGGCGTCGTTGATGGCCTGCTTGGCCTTGATGGTGGAGTAGGTGATGACGTGCGTGACCTTCTCGGGGCCGTAGAGCTGGCGCACGTGCTCCACGACCTCGAGGCGACGCTCGTCGTCGAAGTCCATGTCGATATCGGGCATCTCCGAGCGCTGGGGCGAGAGGAACCTCTCGAACATCAGGCCGTTGGAGAGCGGGTCGAAGGTGGTGATGTCCATGGCATAGGCCACGAGGGCGCCGGCGGCAGAGCCTCGGCCCGGCCCTACGCCGATGCCGTTTTGCTTGGCCCAGCGCACGTACTCCTGCACGATGAGGAAGTAGGCGGCAAAGCCCTTCTCGCAGATGACCTGATACTCGTACTCAAAGCGTTCCTTGATGTCCACGCCGCCCACGGTCTGCTCGCGCCAGTCGTCGCCATAGCGCTTGGCCAGGCCCTCCTCGCACTCGCGACGGAACTGGCTCTCGTGGGTCTCGCCCTCGTCGAGCAGCGGGAACTTGGGCAGCACCATGCTGTCCCAGTCGAGCTCGACGTTGCACTTCTCGGCAAGCGCCACCGTGTTGTCGCAGGCCTCGGGGCACCAGGAGAACAGCTCGCGCATCTCCTCCTCGGTCTTCATGTAAAACTCCGAGCCCTCCATGCGCATGCGGTTGTCGTCGTCGATCTTGGCGTTCATGCCGATGCACATCATGAGGTCTTGGAGCGGCGCGTCGTCACGCGTGAGGTAGTGGAAGTCGTTGGTGGCAATAACCGGCAGGTCAAGGCTGCGAGCAAGCTGTACGAGCTGCTCGTCGAGCTGGCGGTCGGTCATGCCGTTCTCAAAGGTGAGGCCGTGGTCTTGGATCTCGATGTAGAAGTCTCCGGGGGCAAAGATCTCCTTGAAGGTACGGGCCCACCTGAGCGCCTCGTCGGGTTGTCCCCGCAGGATGGAGCGCGGGATGATGCCCGAGACGCAGGCAGCCGTGGCAATGACGCCCTCGGAGTGCGCCTTGAGCATCTCGAGGGTGGTGCGGGGCTTGTAGTAAAAGCCGCGCACGGCCGCGTCGCTCATCATCTGCATGAGGTTGATGTAGCCCGTCTCGTTTTTGGCGAGCAGGATCATGTGGTAGAGCTCGGGCTTGTGGTCACGGGCGAGCGACTCGTCGGGGGTGAAGTAGGCCTCGCAGCCAAAGATGGGCTTTACGAGTGGGCGAGGCTTCACCTCGTCGAGGCTGCGCCCTTGGGCATGGGCCTCCATATCGATGGCCCACTGGGCATGCGCCTCGGGCTGCGTCTCGGCATCGGGCTCGTGCACCTCGCGGCCACGGGCGAGGTTGTCCTTGTCGTGGAACCACTGCTGCCAGTCTGCCTGGTCCTTGTTGTACTTGGCGCAGGCCAGGTCGAGGTCTGGCACGCCATACATGTAGCCGTGGTCGGTGATGGCCACGGCCGGCATCTTGAGATCAACCGCGCGCTTCACCATGTCGGAGACGCGCGTGGCGCCGTCGAGCATCGAATAGTCCGTGTGGTTGTGGAGGTGTACAAAGGCCATGCGGCGCCGCTCCCAGCTCTCGATAAGTTTCCACATGAGAGGATAGCGCACACGCCGGACACCTTTGCCTCCTGCGCACAATCGACAGGGGCGGCGGGGAGCGGGCGCGGGCGGTGGCCGGCGGGTGGCCGGTGGGGATCGGGCGCGGGCTCGGGCGCGTGGGCGCGCTTGCACCTCAGGCGCCGGCAGCGCGGGGCACGCGTGCTGCCGAGCGCGGGCACGGAGCGCCCCGGCCGCCATCGCGTCTATACTCAAGGGCACACGACATCACGCGAGAAGGGCACCCATGGCAAAGCAAAAGGCCGCCCCACAAGAGCACACCCGCCCCGGCCGCGAGGCCTTTTTGCCTGTGAGCAGGGCAGATATGGACGCACGCGGCTGGGACGAGTGCGACTTTGTCTACGTCAACGGCGACGCCTACGTTGACCATCCCTCCTTTGGCGCGGCCATCGTGACCCGCGTGCTCGAGGCGCACGGCTACAAGGTGGGCTTCATCGCCCAGCCCAACTGGAAAGACCCGGCAAGCATCACGGTGCTCGGCAAGCCCCGCCTGGGCTTTTTGGTCTCGGCCGGCAACATGGACTCCATGGTGAACCACTACAGCGTCACCAAGCACCGCCGTCGCACCGACTACTATACCCCCGGCGGCGTCATGGGCGCGCGCCCCAACCACGCCTGCGTGGTATACGGCAACCTCATCCGCAGCGTCTACAAGGACTCCCCCATCATCATGGGCGGCATCGAGGCGAGCCTGCGCCGTCTTGCCCACTATGACTACTGGTCTGACAAGCTCAAGCGCTCCATCTTGCTCGACGCCGGCGCCGACCTCGTGATATATGGCATGGGCGAGCACCAGATCGTGGAGGTGGCCGACGCCTTGGCGGCAGGCCTTCCCATCGAGCAGGTCACCTACATCGACGGCACGGCCTACCGCGTCTCGGGCGAGGGCGCGCTCGACAACGTATACGACTATCAGATGCTTCCCAGCTGGGACGAGCTCGAGCAAGACCGCATCGCCTATGCCAGAAGCTTCAACATCCAGCACCAAAACATGGACCCCATCACGGCCACGCGCCTGGTGGAGCCCTATCCCAACGGCGTGTACGTGGTGCAAAACCCTCCCTCGGCCACGCTCACCGAGGAGGAGATGGACGCCGTCTACGCCCTGCCCTACGCCCGCGCCTGGCACCCAGACTACGACGCGGCGGGCGGCGTGCCGGCCTTCAGCGACGACATCAAGTTCTCCATCGCCAGCAACCGCGGCTGCTTTGGCGAGTGCAGCTTCTGCGCGCTCACCTTCCACCAGGGGCGCGTGCTGCAGTGCCGCAGCCGCAAGAGCATCCTTGCGGAAGCGCGCTCGTTCACCCAAGACCCGAGCTTTAAGGGCTACGTCTTTGACGTGGGCGGGCCCACGGCCAACTTCTTCCGCCGTGCCTGCGACAAGCAGCTCACCCACGGCGTGTGCAAGAACCGCCGCTGCCTGTGGCCGAGCGTGTGCAAGAACATGGTGGTGGACGAGAGCGGCTACGCGAGCCTTTTGCGCGAGATGCGCCACATCCCCGGCATCAAGAAGGTGTTCGTGCGCAGCGGCATCCGCTTTGACTACACCATGGCCGACACCTCCGACGAGTTTCTCGAGGAGCTCGTACGCCACCACGTGAGCGGCCAGCTGCGCCTTGCGCCCGAGCATGTGAGCGACAACGTGCTTGCCATCATGGGCAAGCCCAAGCGCGAGGTCTACGACGCGTTTTGCCGGCGCTTTGAGAAGATGACCAAGCGCTGCGGCCTGGAGCAGTACGTGGTGCCCTACCTCATCAGCTCGCACCCCGGCTCCACCATGGCCGACGCCATTGAGCTCGCCTGCGCCGTACGCGACATGGGCTACATGCCCGAGCAGGTGCAAGACTTCTACCCCACGCCTTCCACGATGTCGACGGCCATGTACTACACAGGCGTTGACCCGCGCACCCTCAAGCCCATCTACACCGCGCACGACCCGCACGAAAAAGCCATGCAGCGCGCGCTCATCCAGTACCGCAAGCCCGAGAACTGGCAGCTTGTGCGCGAGGCCTTGGAGAAGTGCGGCAGGCACGACCTCATTGGCTTTGGCAAGGAGTGCCTCATCAGGCCCTACCCGCCCAAGACAGACGATGCTGGTGCGGGTGAGCGCGGAGGCGCGCGCGGGGCGCAGGGCGGCAAGCGCGGAGCGCAGGGCGGCAAGCGACAGCACGGCAGCGCAGGCGTTGCCCGCGATGCCCAGGGCACGTTCACCGACGGCAAGGCACAGGGCGGCAGGGCCGGCTCGGGCGCAGGCAAGGGCGGCAGGGCCGGCAAGGCACAGGGCGGCGCGGCTCGCGGCGGCAAGGGGGCGCCTGTGCCCAAGAAGCTCGGAGGCAGCAGCCGCGGCTCCAACCCGCAGGGTCGCAACCGCGCGGGACAAGGCCGCGAGGCAAACCGCGGCGGGCACCGGCACTAGCGGCTGCGGGTTGCCGCGAGCGGCAGCTGGCGGCCGCGGATGGCCGTGGGCGCCGCGGTTGGCAGCGGGCAGCTCCGGATTGCCGCAGGGCCCGCAGGGGCAATGAATAGCCGCAGCTCAAAACGCGCGAGGGACGCTCGGCACGATGCCGGGCGTCCCTCGTTTGTAAGGATCGCGTCTCCCCTAGGCAAACTGGTAGCGCACCACCACAGGCTCGCCTGCCTCGCCCTCAAGCTCAACGCACACAAAGGCGCAGGTTATCTCCCCGTATCCCATGCGCTTAAGCACAAAGGCATAGAAGCGCGCCTGCATCTCGTGGCGACGGCGGATCTGGGCGTAGGTGAGCCCGGCATCGCCCGTCTTGTAGTCTACGAGCAGGGCCGCGGGCGCCGCAGGGCCGTCTTGCACACCGCCCGGGTGCGGCAGCGCGTCTGAGGCCAGAAGGTCGATGGCGCCCTCGAGGTCGCTTCCCAAGGGAGACTCCACCGCGCAGAAGAACGGCACCTCGGCGCGCACGAACCGATGTGCGAGCACCTCGTGGCGCAGCTGCGAGCGCTCCCACCGCGCGAGCGCCTCGCGAAGGCGCCCCAGGTCGCGACGCTCCACGCCCCAAGCCGTGGCAACGAGCCCCAGGCGCTCCTCGCCCGGCACCTGCGAGGTCTCCACCATGAAGCGCGCCAGCTCGTGGAAGGCCGAGCCCAGGCTCGTGGCCCGGTCGGCATCCGCAGGCAGCACGCCCTCGCCCGCACGCTCGTCGGCGTCGGCGACAAGAGCGGCGGCCGGGGCCGTATCGCCGCAGGCTCGCGCCCCGCGGCCGGCAGCCCCACCGAGCGCCTCGCCCGCAGCGGGCACCTCATGCGCGCGCGCCTGCTCCTGCGTGGAGGCCGAGGCAGGGCGGGGCAGCTCCAGCACGTCGTCGAGCGCGAGGGTGCCTGCGCCCAAGCGCGCGTGGGCGCTCGAGTAGCTAAAGACCCCCTCGCGCGGACGCCAGCTCGCAAGGCCCCGCAGGGGCTCCTCGCTCTCCGCCACCACAAAGGGCTCGGACGGCTCCCCCTCGGATGAAGGCTCCGGCACGAGCCGCGCCGCGAGCACCGCCTCGTCTATGGCGCCCGCCGCATCCACCACAAGGCCGCCGGATGCACCCAGGCGCAGGTCTACCACGCGCGCCACGCCCGGCATGGAGCCGCCGTAGGCAAAGCTATGGGTGCCCGCGGCACAGGCGGGGTCGATGAGGCTCGACACCACGCTCTCGGTCAGGACGCCCGAGGACGTCTTGCTGAGCGCGCCGGCCTTGGTGGGCTCGCCCTGGGCGCAGATGATGAGCGCCTCGCGCGCACGGGTGAGCCCTACGTACACCAGGCGCCCCAGCTCCTGCTCGGCCGCCTCGCGCTCGCGCATCTCAAGCCACACGCGCCACTCGAGCGGCGTGGCGCAGTCCTCAGGCCCCAGGGGCACGTCGTCTCCCAGGAGCTTGGCGTCAAAGGCATACTCGGGAGGCGCCAGCGAGAGCGTCACGCCCTCGGCACCCTCCCACGCAAGGAGTCGCGGCGTGGTCACGCTGCGCTGACCGCCATAGCACTCGGCCACCGCCACCACCGGAAACTCCAGGCCCTTAGACTTGTGGATCGTCATGACGCTCACGGCGGCAAGGCCCGCGCCCGAGAGCGCCGCCGGCCCCACCTTGGCGCTCGCGAGCCAGGCGTCAAACTCGGCCGCCGCTCGCGCGGGGCCAAAGCCGGCGTCTTCGGTGAGGTTGCGCACGTAGCGCACCGCGGCGAGCAGGTTGGCCACGCTCGCCTGCCCCTCGGCACCCTTTGTCTCCAGCCGCTCCAGCCAGCCGCTCTCGCGCAACGCCATGAGGCACACGTCTGCCACGGGCAGCGTAGCCGCACGCTGCCATGCCCGCGCCAGCACGTCGCGCGCATGCGCCAGGCGCTCCGAGCCGTCGAGCCCCTCAAAGAGCGGCTCGGTCACGCCGGGGTAGATGCGGCGCTTGGCCGGCGCCCCGTTTGCCTCCTGCTGCTTGGTGCCCAGCATGCAGAAGTCGTTCGCATCAAGGCAGAACATATCGCTCGCGAGCAGCGGAAAGAGCCCCGTCTTGGTGTCTTTGGGGTTGGCGAGCACGTGGAGCAGCGCCAGCACGGCCTGCGCCTCGGGGCTCCGGGCAAAGGTGCTGCCACCCGCCACCACGCACTCGATCCCACGCGCACGCAAGGCCTCGAGATACACGTCTGCCTGGCTCATCGCCCCCAGCAAAAGCGCCATGTCGCCCAGAGGCGTGCCCTGCTCGTGCAGGCGCGCGAAGCGATCGGCCAAAAGCGCGGCCTCCGCACGGCGGCGCTGCGCGGCACCCGGCGCCTTGGTGCCCTTGCCGCTCGCCTTGATACCGCGAACAAACTCGAGGTACACGCGCGGCTCGCCTGCGGCCTTATAGCCATCCTCGCGCGCAGGGTTCGCCTCGAGATCCATAAAGCCGCTGATGAGCCCGCCGTCTCCGCACACGCGCGCCACCAGGCGCAGCACGTCGTCGTGGCTCCTGAAGTTGCGCACCAGGCGCACCACGTCGTCTCCGCTCTGCGCCTCGTAGCGGCGAAACACGTCCACGTCGGCCCCGCGGAACCGATAGATCGACTGCTGGGCGTCGCCCACCGTGCACAGGTGGCAGGCATCCTCGCCCGAGAGCATGCGCGCCATCTCCACCTGCTGCGAGCTCGTGTCCTGAAACTCGTCGATCATCACCAGGCGGAACTTGTGGGCATAGCGCTCGGCCAGCTCCGGGTGGTCGCGGAAGGCCTCAAAGGTGAGGCGAAGCAGGTCATCGTTGTCCACGCAGCCCGCCGCGCGCTTGGCCTCGCAGAAGAGCTCGTCCGCACGACGCGCGAGCGCCAGCAGCGGACGCTCGAGCCGGCGCGCACCGGCAAGCGCGAGCGTGGCCTCGCACCAGGCATGCATGGCGCGCGTCTCGGCGTAGGCCTCCTTGACCGCTCCGGCACGCCAGTAGGTGCCGTTGGGCCTGTGAATGCGCGCCATGAGCTCGCAGGCCGCCTCGGCCGTGCGCGCACCCGGAGCGAGCGTGGCAAACGCGCGCAGCTCGTCACGGGCATCGATGCAGGCCTCGAGCTCGGCCTCGTTTTTGATGGTGTGGCCGCACAGCGCCTCATAGCTCACCAGCAGGCTCTGCATGAGCTGGCTCACGTCGGTCTCGGCACTCACGAAGCGCAGGGCCCCAAAGCCGCCGGGCGTGGAAGACGCCTTGTCGATGAGCATGGAGGCCATGGAGCGGAAATCCCCTCCCCCGTCCGTTCCCTTGAGGGGGAATGCCTCCTGCAGGGCGGCGAGCCCCGGGGTGCCCTTGGCCTCGGAGATGGCCGCCTCGAGCGCCTGGGCGCGCATCTCCTGCGCCTGGTGGTCAACGATCACCGAGAACTCCGGGTCAAGGCCCAGATCGAGCGCATGGCGATGCAGGATGCGCGAGCACATTCCGTGGATGGTGCCAATCCAGGCCTCGTCCACGCGCAAGGACTCGTCCACAAAGCCCGCCTCGCGAAGCGCCGAGCGCACGCGCTCGCGAATCTCGCCGGCCGCCTTCTCGGTAAAGGTGATGATGAGCGCCTGGTCAAGGCCGCTCAGGTAGGCACCGCCGTCTGAGGCAGAGCCCGGGCACAGCGCCCACACGATGCGGCGCGTGAGCGTGAAGGTCTTGCCCGAGCCGGCGCCTGCCGCCACAAACACGCGGCGGTCGAGCGTGGTGACGATCTGGCGCTGGGCCTCCATGAGGCCGGAGAGGTCGATGGTACGCGCCGTCATGAGCGCATCCTCCTTTCGCAGTTGAGCACCGGGCACCACGTGCAGGCCTCCTTGTCGGCCGGGCACGCGTCAATGCGGCCGGCGAGCATGTCTTGGATGGCCGCCGCCACGCGCTCCTCCGTGCGGTCGAGCAGCTCCTCAAAGCTGCCCACGCCGGGCGCAGGCACCGTGAGGCGCTCGGAGGAGCGCGAGGGGGCACCCTCGTACAGGCGCTCGACGGCGTTTTCTTCCACCGCGCCGGTAAGGCAGGGCTCGCCGCGCGTACCAAAGTAGAGGGCGCCCGCCACACGCATGCCCTCGGCATCCGCGATCTGCGGCAGGATGCGCGCATACATGAGCGTCTGTACGTGACGCGGCAGCACAAACTCCTCGGGCGCGTCCGTGCCGCGCAGGGCATACTCGCCAAAGATCCGCGCCTTGTGCTTGTAGTCGATCACAAAGGCCCGGCCATGGCCGTCCACGTCCACGCGGTCGATGGTGCCCACGAGGTCTGCCCCGGCATAGCTCACCGGCGCCCCGTCGCGCCCGCCAAAGCGCAGCTCAAAGAAGCGCGGCTCAAAGCCCTCAAGGCGCGTGGCCTCAAACTCCAGCGCGCGCACAAGGTCGCGCTCGAGCTCGCGCAGGCGCAGCCGCTCGCCCTCGTTGTGTGGGATGAGTGCCTGTGCCGAGCGGCGGCGCGCTTCCATGTACTGGTGGCGCAGGTGGCTCGCAAACACCTCGTGCAGAATCTGCGTTGCCTCGGCAAGCGTCTCGGGCGTAACGGCCGAGCGCGCAATGCGCTCTCTTGGGTCGAGCCCCGCCGGCAGCGTGCCGTCCCAGGGCTCGGCCGCATCGAGCGGCGGCAGATCGGCGTAGCCTCGCGCCACGAGCGCGCGACGCAGCAGCTCGCGATGCGTAAGCTCGAGCACACGATGGGCAAAGGTGCCCATCTCCATGCCGCCAAAGCCCGCGTCCATGGTGTCAAGGCCTAGGCGGCGGAGCGAGAACCACTTGTACGGGCACTCGAGGTAGGTCTCCACCTGCGAGGCCGAGAGCGAGGGGCGGCCGTCGGGCAGCTCCGCCTGACCGTCGCGCGGCACCACCACAAAGCGGCGGAGCGAATCTGCGAGCTTGCCCGCCGGCGCGGCGGGAGCGAGCTCGCGCGTTGCCTCGGGCGCGGTACCCGTTGCCCTGAGGTTGTTGGCGGCCGGTGCCTCGTCCAGGCGGCGCTCAGGCTCTGCCACGAGAATGTGCTTGCCCTTTCCGGTGCGGCCATAGGCGTCGAGCACCTCGCCCAGAAGCACCGCCGGGTAGGTGGGTTCGGCGTCTGCCGTGTGGGCGCTGCGCTCGAGCACGAGATGGGCACGAGGCAGGCGCACGAGGGCCGCAAACTGCTCGCGAGCCGCCGCGAGCCTGTCTTGGGCGCGCTCGATGCCAAGGGCCTCGAGCAAGGCGCACAGGGCGTTGTCGGTGTTGCCGATGGAGGAGGTGGCGGCATCGAGCCCGAGGTAGATGAGGGCATCTGCCGAAAGCGGCGCCATGCGCGAGGCCGCGGCGGGCGTGGCGATGGTGACCTCGCAGGTGGCGTCAGGCACCTCCACGCGCGGACGCAGGCTCACGCTCGCGGCGCCCAGCGCAAGCTCAAGCAGCTCCTCGAGCTCGGTGAGCGACACGGCATCGGGGCGCTTGCCGCGTCGCGCCTGGGTGCCCACGCGCGCAAGCCCCAGCTCGCGCAGGGCCTCCGCAGCCGAGACAACGGCGCCGAGCGCGGCGCGGGCCTCGTCGAGGGCGATGAGGGCGGCGGTTTCGGGGGCAGGGGCATCGCTTGCGGCAGGCGCGGCGCTGGCGACGGACTCGGCGCCACCCGCGGTGGGCGCGGCACCGACGGCAGTGCCCTCAGCAGCCCCGGCGGCGCCTGCAGCGAGCGCATCGCCGCAGGAAGCGGCCTCGGCCACCTGCACGCGCTCCTCAAGCGCACGAAGCAGCTCGCCTGCGGCCGCGCCAAAGTGGCCCTTGAGCAGGTGCGCACAGGCACGCGCCGTCTCGGGTGAGGTGAGCGAGCGATTTTGCAGCGTTGCCAGCACGCCTGCCGGCGTGAGGATGCGGTTGCCGCGCCACGAGGTGTCGCGCGCCCAGGCGTCCTCGGCGCTCACGCCCGAGATGTCGCTAAGCAGATAGTCAACGAGGTCGTTTGGCGGCCACCAACCCATGTCTCCGAGTTGCGGCACCTTGCCCTCCACGCTGTAGAGCGGGGCCGGCCACGAGGCGGCGAGCTCGGAGAGCTCCGCCACCGAACGCGCAAACCGCACAAAGGCAGAGGCTGCCCGCGTATGCAGCACCGGCACGGAGAGCTGGCCGCGCACGGAGACGCCGCGCGTGGCGAGCTTGGGCGCAAGCTGGCCCCAAGAGCTCGCGACGTTGGGCACGCACACCACCACAGAGCGCGCCCCCTCGCGCGCAAGCTGGGCAACTTCGCGGCACACGAGCTCCGCCTCGGCAACGGGGCCCGCGGGCTCAAGCAGCCTCACGGCACCGGTGCGGGTGACGGGAGTGGTGGGCGCCACGCCAGCGGAGGCCGCCACAGGCGCCGCCTCGGCAGCCTGCGGGCTGGGCGCAGACGAGGCCACGCGCGCGTCGGGCGCGCCGGCTCCGCACGCGTGTGCCTCACCCGTCCCACATGCGTCGGCCTCGCTCAAAGTAGGCATATCACTGCAGGTAGCACCCCACGCGCTCGTACCGCTGCTGGCGATGCACACCGAGCGCAAAAGCTCCGTGAGCTCCTGCGAGCGTGCCGGCTCCGGCTCCGCATAGGTGGGGGCGTGGTCGCACACCCACACCTCGGTATGGGCGCTCAGCTCGCAAGCGAGCTCGCGCACCTGGCGCGGCACGCCCGCACCAAAGCCCGCAAACACCACGGGCGGCATGCGCATCTGCGTCTCAGCTAGCGCCCGCGGCAGCTCGCGTGCAAGCTCGCACGGCTCCACGAGCCCGTGGGCCTGCAGCCGCGCGGCATAGGCACGCAGAATCTCAAGCGCGCGCAGCTCGCCGGCAGAGAGCGTGGGCACGTTGGCTTGGGGCAGCCAGGCAAGGCCCGGCTCGGCCACCTGGGCAAGCGCGCAGACGCTACCCTGCCCCGGCGCAAGGGGCTCGACGCTCGGCAGGGCGTCCATGACACGCGCCATGAGCACGAGGCGCTGCTGTGCCGAGACGGGCACGCGACCGTCGCCATAGAGGCTCCAGCGCTCGGCAAGCCAGGTTGCGGGGGTGGACACGCTCACGCCCAGCGCCAGCGACCCCTCCGCCTCAAGCTCGCGTTGGCATGCGAGCGCTTCGGCAAGCGAGGGCACCAGCACAAGCGCCTCTCCCCGCTCGCCCATGAGGGCAACCAGCAGCTCACGCACCTCGCGCGGCGCCAGCCCCTCCTGCGTAACCCGTAGATGACGTACGCCCATGCTGCTCCTTGGTCAACCGTTTCTCCTGAGCGCGCCAAGCGACGCGCATCTCAGCCGTACTGCGGCGCAGGCCCTACGCCCGCGGCAAGACGCTAAGCCTCTGCCTCGCCGGCGGCCATGAGGTCGAGCACCGTGCGATAGCCGCCCGCGGCGCCGTTAAGGCACTTGGAGACGCGGCTCACCGTGGTGGACGAGGCGCCCGTGCGCTGCTGAACCGCGAGGTACGACTCGCCCGCATCGAGCAGGCGCGCCACCTCGAGGCGCTGCGAGAGATCCTCGATCTCGCGCGGCGTGCAAAGGTCGAGCAAAAGCGCGGTGACCTGCTCGGGCGCAACCAGCTGCGCCAGCGCCTGGACAAGCGCGCGGGCCTCGCGCGTCTCCACAATCTCACGTGCGTCCATACAACCCCCTTCAGAGCGCCAGGGTGAGGCGAGGATGGCCGAGAGCTTTGCGAGAGGATACCGCTCACGTCGGACACTAGGCCGGTCTCGACAGTCATCCTGTGGCGGCACCGCATGCCGAGCTCACAGCGCTCAGCGCGGCACACGACGCTGGGCCGGCCGCCTCGTCGCAAAAGCCACGCCTTGCGAGACTGCGCGCCACCGAGCTCCGGCGCCTGGCAACAGCGGCTCACGAGTCGCACAGAGCGCCCGCCTTACCTCAGGCGGCCATGCCCCCTCGCAACCTCACGCACCTAGGCGCAAAGCTGTTATCCGAATCACTTTACCGTATGAAAGTGCCCGCAAAACGGAAAAGGAAGGATTGCCACGACGTGGGTATACTCTGGGCAGCTTGAGAGCAAGGCAAGGGAGCCGGATTGCGGGGCAAGCGCTATGCGGCTAAACGGCGAAGGCGTCCCATACGTACGCCAAGGCCTGTATGCCGCTGGTTTCAAAACGACTTGGCCACCCTTCCACCCTACTCGCCGGCGATCTCGCCACAAGGCACATATGCATCTGCGCCCAGAACACGAGCGCACGACATAAGGAGGAGCCATGGGCTTCATCGGAACCTGGTTTGTATCTGCCCTGTCGGTTGGCGTTGCCATCTGGCTTGTGCCCGGCATCGAGGTTGTGGGCGGAGGGTATGCGGCGGCCATCTTTACGGCGCTGTTCCTCTCGCTGGTGAACTCCGCCGTCAAGCCCGTGCTGTCGCTGCTGGGACTGCCATTCACCATTCTCTCGTTTGGCCTGTTTCAGCTGGTGATCAACGCGTTTATGTTGGAGCTTGCGAGCTACCTCTCGCGCAACATCACCCACGCCGGCATCCTCATCGACACCTTTGGTGCCGCCTTCGTGGGAGCGATCGTAATTGCCATTGCCACATCAATCGTGAGCAGCATCGTGAGGTAAGGGGACTGCGAGGCGCCAGGCGCCCCACTGCGCGGCTTGCGTCGCCGCCCGTGGCGCGGAACGCCCGGCCCTCCGCGCGACCGCCGCACCGCCGCGTGTGCCCGGCTTCGCCGCAGGCCCGCACCAGCAAGCAGCCAGGTGCAGTTTCGCCGCAAGCCCGTCCCGCAGGCAGCCAAACCCGGCTTCGCCTCAGGCCCACGCTGGCAAGCGGCCGCACTCAGCTTCTCCACAGACCGCCCCGTAAGCAACCGCCCCACGTCGCCCCGCCGTCCCCCGCGCAGGCGGCTCGAAAAAAGTTTGAAATTGGGTCTTGCACGGGGTGGCAAGTTCTTGCTACTATAGCTTTCGCGCTGAGGCGCATCACATACGGGCGTTTAGCTCAGGGGGAGAGCGCTTCCCTGACACGGAAGAGGTCAC
>Cebus_capucinus_imitator_PRJNA485217_SSR049__coassemble_1613_pt1 | contig 13037 bp, 9 predicted proteins | sample Cebus_capucinus_imitator_PRJNA485217_SSR049__metabat2_high_PE_004 | metagenome-assembled genome bin Cebus_capucinus_imitator_PRJNA485217_SSR049
GGGGTAGATGTGAGCGAGGGGCTGAGGGACTTTGCGAAGCAAAGTGACCCCGAACTCGCATCTACCCCACCCCTCGCACGGCCACGGGAAACGTTACCGGTACTCCGCCGCGAGCGCCCGCCAGGCGGGCAAGGAGTTCACGATGGTCTCGTACGAGACGCAGTATCCCACGCGCACCCAGCCGCCGCATCCAAACGAGTCGCTCGGCACCGGCAGGAGTTCGTGGGCCTTCGCGCGCTCAAAGAACGCGCCGGCGTCGGGCTCGAGGGCCTTAACCCACAGGTAGAAGGCGCCAGCCGGCTCAATAAACTCGTAGCCGGCGGCACGCAACCCCTCCGATAGGGCAACGCGATTGCGCTCGTAGGCACAAACGTCGCTCGGCTCGTCCACGCAATCTGCCACCACGCGCTGGAAGAGCGCCGGCGCGCACACAAAGCCCAGCGCCCTACCCGCGCCGGCAATGGCCGGCACCAAGCGGTCGTGCTCGGGGTTGGTGGGCGGCACCAGCACCCAGCCAATGCGCTCGCCCGGAAGCGAGAGGCTCTTGGAGTAGCTGTAGCACACGAGCGTGCGCTCGTAGATGGACGGCACCCATGGCACCTCGGCACCATAGGTGATCTCGCGATAGGGCTCGTCGCAGATGAGGTAGATGGGACTTCCCTGCTCTCGGGAGCTCGCGCGCAACACGTCCGCGAGCGCCTCGAGCGTCTCGCGCGCATACACCGTGCCCACGGGGTTGTTGGGCGAGTTCACGATGATGGCCGCCGTGCGCTCGCTCACCGCCGCGCGCACCGCGCTTGCGCTCACCTGGAAGCTCTCAGGGTCTGCCATAACCTCAACGCAGGTGCAGCCGCAGCTCTCGATCCACACGCGGTATTCCGGGAAGTACGGGGCGATGACGATGACCTCGTCGCCGGGGTTGGTCACCGCGTGCAGCGAGATGGAGAGCGAGGCGGCGGCGCCGCAGGTGAGGTAGAGGTCGCCCGCCTGGGCCACGGGCTGGCCGCCCATCTCGGCGGCAAAGCGGCGCGTGAGCGAGGCGGCAACGGCCTCGCGGCAGGCCGGCAGACCGTTGGCCGGCGTATAGCCGTGCAGCTGCTCGGGGGCAAGCTCGAGCGAGGCGGCAATGCTTGCTGCCACAGAGGCGGGCGCGGGCACGCTGGGGTTGCCCAAGCTGAAGTCAAAGACGTTCTCGGCGCCAATCTCGGCCTTGCGCGCTGCCCCATATGCGGCAATCTCGCGGATGGCGCTCTTTTGCGCACCATAGCCAAACGCGGTCTCGTTAATCATCGAGGCTCCCCTCCATAGCCTTGCGCGCCGCCTCGGCGGCCTCGCTCGCAAGCTCCTCGTCAAACTCGCCCAGGGCCGTCTTGGCGCCGGCGTCCTCGCCGGCATCGGCGGAGGTGGCCGCTGCAGCGGCGGCGTCCTCGCCGGGGTGCGCGGCCAGGTACTCGTCCCACGTGCCCTCGAGCAGCGCCTCCACAACCTCGCCCTCAACCGTCTCGCGGGCAAGCAGCACGCGCGCCATGGTGTCCATGCGCTCGCGGTGAGCGCTCAAGACCTCGCGGGCACGCTCATGCGCAGCACGCATGATGCGCTCCACCTCGTCGTCGATGCGCTTGGCCGTCTCGGCCGAGTAGTCCTGGTGGTTGGCGTAGTCGCGACCCAAGAACACCTCGTGCTGGGCCTCGCCAAAGACCTGCGTGCCCAAGGCCTCGCTCATGCCCAGGCGCGTCACCATCTGGCGCGCCAGCTTGGTGGCACGCTCCAGGTCGTTGCTCGCGCCCGTGGTGATGTCGCCGCAGAAGAGCTCCTCGGCCGTGCGGCCACCCAGGAGCACCGCGATCTCGTCGAGCATGCTCTTGCGCGTGCTGAGGAAGCGATCCTCCTCCGGAAGCTGCAGCGTGTAGCCCAGGGCCTGGCCGCGGCTGATGATGCTGATCTTGTGCACCGGGTCGGAGTTGTCGAGCAGGTGCCCCACCAGGGCATGCCCCGCCTCGTGGTAGGCGATGGTGGTGCGCTCGGCCTCGGTCATGACGCGGCTCTTGCGCTGAGGGCCGGCAATGACGCGCTCCATGGCCTCCTCGACCTCGTCCATGCCAATCTTTTCCTTACGGCGGCGAGCGGCGAGCAGCGCGCTCTCGTTCATGAGGTTCATGAGGTCTGCGCCGGTAAAGCCAGGCGTGAGCTTGGCGAGGCTCTCGTAGTCCACGTCGGCGGCAAGCGGCTTGCCTTGCGAGTGCACGCGAATGATCTGCTCGCGGCCCTTCACGTCGGGACGGTCAACGGTGACCTGGCGGTCGAAGCGCCCCGGACGCAGCAACGCCGGGTCGAGGATGTCGGGGCGGTTGGTGGCCGCGATGAGAATCACGGCGTCGTTCTCCTCAAAGCCGTCCATCTCAACGAGCAGCTGGTTGAGCGTCTGCTCGCGCTCGTCGTGCCCGCCGCCCACGCCGGCGCCGCGCTGACGGCCCACGGCATCGATCTCGTCGATGAAGACGATGGAGGGAGCAGCGGCCTTGGCGTTCTTGAACAGGTCGCGCACGCGGCTTGCGCCCACGCCCACAAACATCTCCACAAAGTCAGAGCCCGAGATGGAGAAGAACGGCACGCCCGCCTCGCCGGCAACGGCCTTGGCGATGAGGGTCTTGCCCGTGCCCGGAGGGCCCACCAAGAGCACGCCACGCGGAATGCGCGCGCCCATCTTGTGGAAGCGCTCGGGCTCGGCCAAGAAGTCGCGAATCTCCTCGAGCTCCTCCACGGCCTCGTCCACACCGGCCACGTCGGTGAACTTCACCTTGGGACGGGTCTCCTCGGAGGTCTTGGCGTGGGTCTTGCCGAAGTTCATGGCCTGGCCGTTTTGCCCCTTGATGCCACGCATGAAGTACACGATCACACCAATGGTGAGAAGCGTGGGCACCACGTAGATGAGGATGTCGCTCATGAGGTCGCCGGAGGCGGTGTCCACCCTAAAGGTCACCTCGGGGTGCTCGGCCATGAGCGAGGTGAGCGCCGTGTCGCCGGCATAGGAGCTCGTGTAGCCACGCAGCGCCGAGTCCTTGCCCTTGTCGTCGTCGGTCTTCCAGTAGGTGCCGCTCACCTCACCGGTCTGGAGCTTGTAGGTGAGCGTGGCCACGCGACCGTCGTCCACGGCCTCCACCAGCTGGCTCGTGGCGAGCTCGTCGGTGGTGCTCGGCCCCATAAGCGAGGGGATGAGCGAGAACAGCAGGTAGCCCACGCACGCAGCGGCAACCAGCAAGAAGATAAAGTTTGACCGTTGGTTGGAGCCCGGCGTCTCCGGGCGCTTGGTTGGCAGGGTTGGCTTGTCGCTCATCGCTCGCTCTCCCATCGATACGACACGGCCGAGCTCATGTGAGCCCGGCCGTGGCAGGTTCTTCCTCTTGGTGCCCCGCGCCCAGCGAGGCCCCTCCCCTACTTGCCGTAAATGCTCGGCTTGAGGATACCAATATAGGGCAGGTTACGGTAACGCTCGGCAAAGTCGAGGCCGTAACCCACGATGAACTCGTCGGGCACATGGGCACCCACGTAGCGCGGCTTCACGGCCGGCTTCTGGCCCTCCACGTCCTTCACCAGGAAGGCGGCAACCTCGAGCGAGGCGGGCTTGCGCGAGCTCAGGTTCTTCATGAGGTAGCTGAGCGTAAGGCCCGAGTCGAGGATGTCCTCGATGATGAGCACGTCGCGGCCCTCAATCTTGGTGTCGAGGTCTTTGACGATGCGCACCACGCCCGAGCTCTTGGCGCCGTCGCCGTAGCTCGAGACGGCCATGAAGTCGATGCCGAGCTCGCAGTTAATGGCACGCATCACGTCGCCCATGAACACGACCGCACCACGAAGCACGGCGATGAGCAGCGGGTTCTTGCCCTCGTAGTCACGGGTGATCTCCTTGCCCATGCGAGAGACGATGTCTGCGATGTCCTTCTCGGACAGAACGATCTTCTCAACGTCCGGATGAATCTGCTCCATGACGTGCTCCTCCCGGGCCTCGCAGCCCCTTTGCGCCTGTGACATGGCGCGCAGTCTGTGTCCGCCTGCCGTTTGGCCCCCGACGGTGAGGCCGGCCACGCGAGCGCTACGAGCTCGGCCGGAACTGCAATTCTAGCAGCACCCTCGACGCCGCGGTGACGCGAGCGCGCTCATCTGGCCGAATTGGCGCAACCCACACGACGGGACCCTCAGGCGAGCTGCGCACCACCGGCACCAGCGCACGCTCGCAGGCGGGAACCTTCTCGTCGCCGAGCAGGTCGGAGAGCTTCTTTGACTGGCCGTGCATGCCAAGCGGGCACATCACCTCGCCCACCTGCGGCGCGTCGACCCAGAGCCTGCCGCCGAGCACCGGCACCTGGCAGGCCTCGGAGTCCAGCAGAACCGAGGCCCCCTCCCACTCGCGCGCATGCGCCCGGGCAAGCGCCTCGGGGTTGGAGCCGGGCGCCACCTCGCGCAAGCGCGCCGTGAGCACGCCGCGCCCTCCCCACGCGAGCGTCCCGCGCGCGCCGGGCGCCGCGAGCTCAAGCGAGTTGCCGGGCTCACTCGCGAGCCCTGGTACCTCGAGCCAACCCGCAGCCGGCACGTCTTGGGCACAGGAGCGGGCGCGCACAAAGAGCGCCCCATAGGCCACGCGCGCCTCCACGCCACCGGGGGCGCACGCCGAGCCCTCGCCCGCCGCCACCAGCTCGAGCACGCGCGCCACGTGCTGAGACTCCAGGCGGCACTCTGGGCTCGCGTCGAGGATGGCCATGCGCACCACGCGACGGGCAAGCACCACCTCCGTGGCCGCAAGCCGCGCGGCATCGAGCACCACCAGCCCCTGCTCGCGGCGGCGCACGAGCGCCTGGAAGGCGCGTGAGGCAAGGCGTGTGAGATAGGCGTCCTCGTCGGAGAGCAAATCGCAGGTGGCAGAGACCGCCTCCAGCACGCGCGGGTTGCGCTCGCGGGCGAGCGGCACGATCTCGTGGCGCACAAACGAGCGCAGGTAGTGGGTGTCGGCGTTGGTGACGTCCTCGCGCCAGGCAACGCCACGCATGCGCAGAAGGTCGCACAGCTCCTCGTGCGTGCGGTCGAGCAGAGGGCGCACGATGCGGTTGCGCCGGCGCGGGATGGACGAGAGCCCCTGCATGCCCGAGCCCTTGATGGCGTTCATGAAGAAGGTCTCGGTGCGGTCGTTTGCGGTATGCGCCGTCACGATGCGGGCGGACGCGCGCGGCAGGTGCGCCTGCTCGCAAAGGCTGTTGGCAAGCTGCGCGGCCGCCTCATAGCGCGCCTCGCGGCCGGCGTTTTCCACGTTGGCATCCCTTGCTTCAGGCGAGGCGGCACGAGCGGCCACGTCGATGCGCCTCACCTCGCACGGCACGCCAAGCTCGTCGCAAAGCGTGCGCACGTGGCGCTCGTCGGCATCGGCGGCCTCGCCGCGCAGCTGGTGGTTCACGTGCAGCACGTGTAGCCGCTCGCGGGCAATGCGCGCGCAACCCCTGCCGTCCTCGATGTCGAGCTCAGAGCTGGTGGCCAACACGAGCAGGGCGCACGAGTCTGCGCCACCGGAGACCATGAGCACCACAGGCCCCTGCGCCTCGGGAGGCACGTGTCCGCTCGGACGCTCAAACGCCTGGCGCGCGCCTGGCGCGTATCTCCTGCTCACACTTGGCATGGCACTCCTTAGCTGCATCTGCTCGGTGGCGGCGGCCGGCGCCGCGGGCGGTGGGGCCGGCGGCGGCGTGGCGAGCGGCGGGGCGTCGCGGCCGCCTTGCGCATCGCCGCGCATCGCCGCGCTCGCCCACGCGCCGTGGCGGAAGCTTCCCGTCGCGCCTCGCCCACACGCCGCGCCGCCATATGTCCGGCATATCTTGTACCCTAGGGATTCGCATAGTTTACGACGAGGACGGCCCGCATGACACCTCAGATACATCTGCACATACTCGCGAGCGGCTCCAAGGGCAACGCCTCCATCGTGGAGGGGCCAGACGGGCTCGTGCTCATCGACGACGGCCTCTCGCGCCGCGAGCTGCTGCGCCGCGCCGGCGAGCTCGGCATCGACGCCGAGCGCATTTGCTGAGTCATCGTCACCCACGAGCACGCAGACCACACGAGCGGCCTCTCGGTGTGGTGCAGGCGCTGGCAGGGGCGCCTCATTGCCACGGCGGGCACGGCCGGCGGACGCAAATACCTCACCGAGCTACCGTTTGAGCTCGTGGAGAGCACCGACGAGTTTGAGGTGGCCGGCATGCGCGTGCGCACCTTCCCCACCTCGCATGACGTGGCAGACCCCTTTGGCCTGCGCTTTGACTGCGGCGAGGGCGCCTGCGCAGATGCCCTCGGCTACTGCACAGACACCGGTATGCTGGGCAAGCGGGCGTGCCGGCTGCTGAGCGGCGTGCGCATCCTCGCTCTCGAGAGCAACCACGACGCGCAAATGCTCAAAAGCGGCCCCTACCCCGCCCATCTCAAGGAGCGCGTGGCCGGCTCCTGCGGCCACCTCTCCAATGCCCAGGCCGCCGAGGCGCTGCGTGAGCTGGTGGGCGAGGACACCGAGACGGTCGTTGCCATGCATCTCTCGCAGGAGAACAACCGAGCGAGCATCGCCGTGCGCACGCTTGCCGCCGCCGTGGGCGCGCAGCCCGTCAACGACACCTTTACCGAGGCGCGCACCAAAGACGGCGCCCTCACCATCTGCGCCGCCGGGCAAGACAGGCCCATGAGCATCTGGTAGCACGCGGAGGCCGCGGGCAAGCCCCGCGCAAGCCATCCGGCACTCGTCGCCCATACGGGCACCTGGCCCCACGCGGGCGCGCCCCGCGCGACAAAACAACGTGGGGCGGAGCGGGACATCCCCACTCCGCCTCACACATGAGGTCCCGTTAGGCTACCGGGCACCCAGGCGCAGGCCTCGGCCGGCAGAGCGCTGCCAGCCACAACCTGCGCGAGCAACCCTACGCCGTGATGACCTCGACGCCGCCCATGTAGGGACGCAGCACCTCCGGCACGGTAATGGTGCCGTCGGCGTTCTGGTAGTTCTCCATGATGGCAGCCATGGTACGGCCCGTGGGCAGGCCCGAGCCGTTGAGCGTGTGCAGGTAGCGCGTGCCCTTGAAGTTCTCGGGGTCACGGTACTTGATGTTGGCGCGGCGTGCCTGGAAGTCTCCGCAGTTGGAGCAGGAGGAGATCTCCTTGTAGGCGTTGTAGCTCGGCAGCCACACCTCGATGTCGTAGGTCTGGCGCGCCGAGAAGCCAAGGTCGCCGGTGCACAGGGAAATCACGCGGTAGGGCAGGCCCAGCTGCTGCAGGATGTACTCTGCCTCGGCGGTCATGCTCTCAAGCTCGTCGTCGGACTCCTCCGGCTTGGCAAACTTGACCATCTCGACCTTGGTGAACTGGTGCTGGCGAATGATGCCACGCGTGTCGCGGCCCGCAGAGCCCGCTTCCTCGCGAAAGCACGGCGTGCCAGCGGTGTAGCGCAGCGGCAGCTGGGAGGCGTCGAGCACCTCACCGGCGTGCAGGTTGGTAAGCGCCACCTCGGCGGTGGGGATCAGGAACTGGTCGTCGCCGGTGTGGTAGGCGTCGTCCTCAAACTTGGGGAGCTGGCCCGTGCCGTACATGATCTCGCGGTTCACGATCACCGGCGGGATGAACTCCTTGAAGCCACGCGAGATGTGCGTGTTGAGGAAGAAGTTCTGAAGCGCCCGGTCGAGCTGGGCACCCTTGCCCGCAAGCACGGTAAAGCGGCCACCCGAGAGCTTGCTGCCGCGCTCAAAGTCGAGCATGCCCAGATCGGTGCCCAGATCCCAGTGCGCCTTGGGCTCAAAGCCCTCGGCGGCAAAGTCGCGCGGCTTGCCCCAACGACGGCGCTCGGGGTTCTCGGTCTCGTCAGCGCCCACCGGAGTGGCCTCGCAGGGGATGTTGGGCAGGCGGCACATGAAGTCGGCCATCTCGGCGTCAATCTCGGCGCGGCGCGCGGCCAGCCCCTCGATCTTCTCGTTAACCTCGCGCACGGCCTCCTTGGCAGCCTCAGCCTCGTCCTTCTTGCCCTCCTTCATGAGAGCGCCGATCCTCTTGGACTCGGTGTTGCGCGTGGCCTGCAGCTCCTCGACCTCGCCAATGACACTACGACGCTCGTCATCGAGCGCAAAGAACTTCTCGCGGTCCCAGCCGGTCTGACGATTCGCCATTGCGGCGTCGACCGCATCGGGATTTTCACGAACGAACTTCATGTCGAGCATGTGGTGCCTCCGCCTCAGCGCGTTTGCGCGCAGTCTTGCTCACGAACTTGTCACGCAGCCCAGTATATCGCGCAATGAGCGCGCATACGGCGTGGGCTGGGCGGCTATACTGACTTGTAATGGACGTTGCGCGCCGGGTGGCACTTGCCGCGGCGCTGCCATAAGGAGGGCGGAGGCCATGGGAATCGCCGGGGTGCTGGGTTGGCTGTTTGGTACGAAGACGGGTGTGTTGTGCCTGCTGGGCATCGGCATCTTGGGCTTTCTCCTTGCTGCCATATGCCTTGAGCGCAAGACCCGCCGCGATTACGACCAGTACGAGGACGAGGGTGACGCCGAGGACGGCTGGTCGTTCTTTGGCGACGACAACAACTAGCGCATAGGCGCCGGGCATGGCCGCTTGGGGGCGGCAGGGCCCGGCGCCTGGCGTATTGCGCGCGCCTCGCACTCGGGTGCGCTCGGAGACACGCAGGCGCCCTCCCCGCAGCGGAGAGGGCGCCTTCGCTTGTGCTTATGCGTTTTGCTCGAGGCGTTGTTACTTGAGCACGCCCTTGGTGCAGGCGTTCATGATGACTGCCGCAACGCGCTCGCGCATGATGTCTTGCGTGGAACGAATGTAGCGGCCGTCAGGCTCGACCGAGCCGGAGAACAGGCCAACCTCGGAGCCCCAAGCCATAGACTGAGACGCCCAATTCGAGACGCCCTCAACGTCCTTGTACCGCGAGAGCGAAGAGGCGTCAGCCTTAGCGGTATCCGCACCTACAAGACGGGCGAGAATGGCAACCATCTGCTCGAGCGTCACGGGTTCGTTGGGGTCAAAGGTCACGCTGCCGTCGGCGTTGTCGCTGCCGAGGATGATGCCCTTCTCGACCGCCCAGTTGGCAGCCGAGGTGTACCATGCGCCGTCCGCAACATCGGGCAGGTCCGTCTCGTTCTTGGCGTTGGGATCAGCGACGCCTCCGGCGTAGTTGAACAAGAGGCCGGCAAACTCCGCTCGCGTGAGCACCTCGCCCACACCAAAGACGCCCGTGGGGTTGCCCTCGGTATCTGAGTAGCCGTTCATAATGCCCGCCTGGCTCACAAACGTCACGCTCGAGGCATACCACTGCGTCTCGTCAACGTCGGTGAAGGTGGCAGGAGTCGTCTTAGCAAACGTCACCGAGACGGAAACCGCGTTATCGGGCATCACAAAGGCATACGTGCCGTTGGGGTTCTTGGTGAGCGCAACCGCAGTGCCACGGGCGTCGGTCACAGAGACGGCCTGCACGCCGTAGCCCTCGTCGGGCGTGGCGGTGATGGTAACCGTCTCGCCCTTGCGAGCACTCGTACTGCTGAGCGAGACCTTGCCGCGCCCGAGCCTGGAGACCGTTGCCTCATGCGGCGAGGACGGGGCCACCGGGCGCGGATCCACCTTGAGCGTATACGATGCGGTCGCCTCGCTGTAGTTGTCGCCGCCATCAGCCGCAGTGGCCGTGATGGTGGCTGTTCCGATGCCCACTAGCGTCACCTTGCCCGAGGAGGCATCAACCGTTGCGACCTTCTCGTTGCCGCTCTTATAGGTAACGTTGCCATATACCGTTGTCTGCGTAAGCACGTTGGTGAACGAGGCGTCGCCGAGGTACTTGGACACCTCGCCCTGGGCGTAGGAGATGACCTGCTGCGCCTTGGTGATGGTCACCTTGACATCCGCTGGCTGGGTAAGGGTGTAGTTGCCCGCACCTGCGCCGGTGAGCTTCACTCCCGTTACGGTCACAGTCTTGTCGGTGCCAACGCTGGCATCGGACATCTCGCCGCCAGCAGAAAGATCAAAGCCAACGTCGTCCCCATTAATCACGCCCTCCAGCGTGCCACCCTGAAGCGCCACCTGGCATGTGCCGTTATATGCGCGCTCGACGCCGGTGACACCCGTGAGGGCAAGGGTCTTGGGGCTGACGCTCAGCGTAGCCTCGCTCGTCTCAGCTCCCTTGAGGTCCGAGCTTCCGCCGTAGGTTGCCTTAAGCTTGTAGCTACCAACGGGCAGCTTGGACACGTCGAGCGAGAGCCTGGCCTCGTTCACACTTGTCTGCGAATCAGCTGCGTAAGACACGGGAGCCTCGGCCGACGCGAGCTCCTTGCCGTCCGGATCGCTAACCGCAATCCTCACCTTGTCGAGGTCAACGGATGCGGCAGAGAGCGCACGGGTGCCCGCTGGGGCCTTCTCAACCTGTACCGCAACCTCAAGGGCGCTCTCGCCGTAGGTTGCGCCGTAGGAGTTAGCGCCAAAGCTCACCTTGGAGTCTTCCCTGCTGTTAACCTTGGAGGCATCACCCACACTCATCGTTGAATTGCTCTCGCTAAAGGTGAGCGTATAGGTGCTCACCTGGCCGTCCGCGTCACTCAGGGCAACGGACCTGGCGCTCTTGGGAACGTACAGATACAGGTTGCCGTCCGCCGCATCCTCGCCGCTCAGTTGCGGGTGCAGCGCGGAGACGTTATAGGGAACGCCATTCACGGAGACGGAGGATGCGGAACTCACGCTTGGCACCTTGGCAAGCACCAGTTCGTTGCCGGCGGCATCCTTAGGCGTCACCTTCATGCCACCGACACCATTTTTCGCCTCGCGAACCTTCACCGAGCCGCCGGTGATAACTATGTTTTGGTCCCTACTGCCGCCTATGTCGGACGTTTGCGTGGACCCGCCAACCGATGTAACGGTGCCACCGGATAGCTTGATGGTGTTACTCTGCCCTGACGTGTCTGAATTCCAGTACGTACCGCAGATACCTGGAGCGGAGGTCGGGAGCAAAGCGCGTGTTCCACCCAACGCCACGACAACACCGCCCGATATCTCAATGATCATGGGGCGCACTTCACCCGCGCTGTTGCCCCCACCTATTCCCGGGGCGGCATCGTACTGCTGCGAGCCTCCCTGAGCCTTTACGGTGCCGCCAGAGATTACGATGGAACCGCCGCCGGAATTGTTTCCGTTGGTGGAGCCATTCCCGATTCCGGCGTATGTTTTGCTCAAAGCGGTAACGCTACCGCCCGAAATAACAACACTCCCAAGCCTCCAGTTATCCGATCCGATTCCAGCTCCGGTTCCGGCGCCGCTTGCCGTAACGGTTCCACCGGAAACGAAGAGCGAAGATCCCCAGTTTACGCATATTCCAGCGCCGGAGACGCTCTCGGCCCTTACAGTGCCCCCGCTTATTTCCATGTTTCCGCTTGGGAGCCAAATTGCCTTCGCGGACGGACCAAGCTGCTGGGCAGTAACATCTGCAGCGCCCAAAATACGCAGATTGCCCATAACATTGGCTCCGCCAATCGCGGGACACCAGCCTTTGCTTGTTGCCGAAACAACGCCTCCAGAAATCACGATGTCGCCTTTGACGCCCTGATACGATGCCTCAAGATTGGTTCCCGCGCCAATTCCAGACGAGTTGCTAGAGACCCCTGTCTCCTTTTCGCACTTCACGTTCCCGCCAGATATGGCGATGGATCCTCCGGCATCCGCAGCCCCGCCACCAATGTTCGCTCCGTACCTCGAGCCATACGCAGTGACAGCTCCGCCAGTGATGGTGATCTTGCCGTCTCCTGCAACCGACGTATACCCGCCGCTGCCAATGCCTGCACCGTTACCATTGCCGTCTTTGGTGCCACCAACCGCGCGCGCCTCAACCACGCCACCGTTGACGGTAATGTCGCCGGCGCTCGCCGACGAGCCTCCGCCGATGCCCGCACCGGCATAGCCCATGGCAGTCGCCTTCACCTTGCCTGCGTTGATGACAATATGCCCGCCGGTACCACCAGCGCCGCCACCGATGCCCGCGGCATGGCGGGCGTATTCGATAAAGGTTCCGTCCTCTTTTTTGTACTCATTCTCGGCGTGTCCTTGGCCTACGGCCACGACATTGCCACCATTGATGGTAATGGCGCCTGCGCTATGCCGCCTGTCGCCGCCGATGCCCGCGTAGCCATCAAGGATGCCGGCAAAGCCGTCTTCCGCCTTGCCTTCTACAGCTGCCGTGGAGGTGAGCTTGCCTACTTTGGCATTGCTTTCGGCTGACGAATCATTCTCATCGAACTTGGTTTGGGCATAAATGGTGAGGCTGCTGCCTTCGTTGACGGAGATGCCGCCCCACACAGTAAGGTCAGAAGAGTCCGCAAGAATGAGCTTTACGTCGCCCTTTACCGTAATGCGCTGGTTGTTATCTACTTTGCCAATGGTCAAAGTGCCATTTGAAACGTACCAGCCATCGGACCACTCAGTATCGTTAGCGCTAACCTCGCGAGCCGTTTCATTAAGGGTCTGGATAGCGCCCTTGTCATCAAGATACGTGATACCGCTAGAAGATTCTGTCGTATTTGTCAGCGAACCCGAGGGGGGGGTCTGGGTTGCCTCGCCCGAAGCGACGTCAACCGAGTCGGCCTCTGTCGCGAGCGCCGGCATCGAGATCAGCCCCATGCCCAGCACGGTTGTTGAAGCCAGGGTAGCGCCTAGCGCAAGCGCAGGGAGATACTGAGACTTCTTTCCACTCATGGTTCTTACCCCACTTTCATTTCTTGTGCGTTTAAGCCTGTTACCGGGAGCTTGTTTTGCTCCGCAAAACACAGGCGCAATAAACCCATCAAACCTTAGTCGCAAGAACGCGACCCAAAGAACCGTCGGGGATGGCCAGACAGACGCCCGCATTTCGCGTGCGCCATTCTAACCAAAACTCATCCACCCCACTATAGGAAATCACAAAGACACAGAGGGGCAACAAAGCCAGAGCATCAAAATAAAAAGGCCCCAGGCGAACCCGGAGCCTCCTCATATACATGGTGCGGGCG
>Cebus_capucinus_imitator_PRJNA485217_SSR049__coassemble_1620_pt1 | contig 12744 bp, 9 predicted proteins | sample Cebus_capucinus_imitator_PRJNA485217_SSR049__metabat2_high_PE_004 | metagenome-assembled genome bin Cebus_capucinus_imitator_PRJNA485217_SSR049
GCTCGCTCACCACCATCCACGCCAACAACCCGCGCGAGTGCGTGAACCGCCTGCAGTCGATGATCCAGCTTGCGGGCTACGAGATGAGCGTCCACTCCATCCGCGAGCTCATCGCCAGCTCGGTCGACTTCATAGTGCAGGTGAGGCGCTTCCCCGACGGCAGCCGCCGCGTGGTCGAGATCACCGAGGTGGCCGGCATGCAGGGCGACGTGGTGACCATGGCGCCCATGATGCGCTTCGTGCAGGACGCCTACACCGGCGGCAAGGTCGAGGGCCACTTCGAGTCTCTGGGCGACCGCCCCACCAAGGCCCACCTCGACCGCCTGGCCTTCCAGGGCGTGGAGCTTGACGGGAGGTTGTTTGTGTAATGGTTAGCTTTGTGGGAATCATCCTCGCCTCGGTGCTGCTTGCCCTGGGCGTGGTGCTCGTCATGCTCGGCAGGACCCTTCGCCTCTCGTTCAGGCGCGAGGAGAGCCTCGAGAACACCTTCGAGGACACCACCTCGCTCGTGAACCGCATGGTGCGCAGGGTCGCCGCCATGACCGAGGGCACGGGCATCGAGCTTCTGCCGCGCGAGCTGGTGCTGCTCTCCGTGGTGGCGGGCTCCGTGCTGTTCTTGGGCTCGCAGGTCATGGGCATGGCCCTTGGCACCTCGCTCGTGCTTGGCGTCGTTGGCCTTGCCGGGCTTCCGCTGTACGTCTTTCTCCAGCGTGGCGCCAACGCGGGCAAGTTCGAGGACCAGCTGGGCGCGGCCATGCCGCTCATCGCCTCCAACCTGCGCGCGGGTCTCACGCTTCGCCAGGCGCTCGTGCCGGTGGCCGAGAACATGAAGGACCCCATCCGCACCGAGTTCTTCCGCCTGGCCGACGAGGTCTCCTCCGGCACGCCCATGCCGGCGGCCCTCGACGCCCTCGCCGACCGCGCAAACAGCGACGACCTACGCCTCTTTGCCACGGCCGTCTCCATCCAGACCACGCAGGGCGGCTCCATCGCAGACATCACCGAGCAGGTGGGCGCCACCGTGCGCATGCGCGCCGAGATGCGCCAGTTCGTGAAGTCCAAGACCTCCATGGCAACCATCTCCACCCTGGTCATGACGGCGGCGCCCGTGCTGGTGTTCATCGCCATGATGGCCATGAGCGAGATCCACCGCGAGTTCTACCTCTCGCTCACCGGCATGATGGTGCTGGGGCTGTGCCTCATCCTCAACGCGCTTGGCTGGCTCATCATGCGCGTCATGAGCAAGATCGAGTAGGGGAAGACTATGGACCTTATGGTATATCTCGTCATCGTGGGCTTCTCTCTGGGCGCGGGCCTGCTCGTGCTGGGGCTCTTGGGCCGTGCGGCCCCCGAGGCCCGCGCGCAGGGCGAGGCCGAGAGCGAGCAGGACAGCGCCGAGGGCGTCTCGGCCCAGCTACGCCATGGCTTTGAGCGCACGGGCAGGGGGGCGGCCCGCCCCTCGGCGCAGGACCGCGCACGCCGCCAGCAGGAGTCGCTGGCCCTGCTCACGGCCTTCGTGAACCGATTCATCCCCGGCACCGAGGAAGACCGCGCGGCAGACCGCGACTGGCTCGTGCACAGCGGCCTCAAGATCCCGCCCCAGACCTTCTGGGCCTTCCGCGTGCTGTGCTCCTTGGCTGGCGTTTTGGTGGGCGTGTACGGCGCCACCTTCATGGACGGGCTCGGCTCGAGCGTGGCCATGGTGCTTTTGTGCCTGATCGTAGGCAGCCAGGTTCCCACCTTCTACGTGTTCTCGCGCCGCGCCAAGTGGCGGGCCGAGCTCGACCGGGCCCTGCCCGATGCGCTCGACCTCATGACGGTGGCCGTGAGCGCGGGCACCACCCTCGAAAGCTCGCTGCGCATCGTCTCCGAGCGCATGGACGGCGCCCTGGCGCAGGCCTTCGCCGACATCGTGGAGGAGTCTCGCTATGGCTCGCGCGGAACGGCGCTCGTGGAGTTTGCCCGCAGGAGCGGCGTCTCCTCGTTTCAGACCTTCGCCGCCTCGCTCGCCCAGGCGGAGGCCGCCGGAGCCCCTCTGCTCGACGTGCTCAAGGAGCAGGCCTCCAACGCCCGTGTGCTTCGCCGCCTCGAGCTCGAGCAGAAGGCCAACGAGCTCCAGATCAAGGTGATGCTCCCCATGATCGGCTGCATCTTCCCGGTGCTCATCATCATGCTCGTGGCCCCGCTCGTGCCCCTGCTGATGGGCATGCTGGGCTAGGGGAGGCGCTCATGAACAGCAACTACACGCTCTCGGCCCGCTGCGTCCTTGCCAACGGCACCGAGCGCATCGTGCGCTGCGCGTATGCCAGGAGCTTCGCGCAGCGCTTCATGGGGCTCATGGGCAAAAGCTCGGTCCCGGCTGGCTGCGGGCTCATCTTCGAGCGGTGCCGCTCCATACACATGTTCTTCATGAAGGTGCCGCTCGACGTGGTGTGGACGGGGCCTCGCCTCTCCGACGGGAGCTACCGCGTGCTGGGGCTCTCGAGCTCCGTGCAGCCCTGGACGCTCGCCGGGGCTCCCGGCGGCGCATGTGTGGCCATTGAGTTTGCCGCCGGCACCTTTGACGTGATGCCCGTGACGCTCACCTTGTGCGGAGGCCCCAGGGCCGCAAAGCTGGTGATACCCCTTGGCTAGGAAGCGTGACGCCCGGGAGGGCCTTGAGCTGTTCTTCATTCCCAGGGGCGACGCCACAGACCTCGAGCGTGACCTCACCAACTGGGAGTCCGAGCAGATATTCGAGCAGATCGAGCAGGGCGACGACGACCCGCTCAACGTGACCTTCTCCAGGGCCTTCACGACGCGGCGCAGCATCGACAGGCCTTTCAGGGACACGCTGCGGCACATGGCGCACCAGGCGCTTGACAACCCGGTACGGCTCATTGCCGTGCTGGGTTTCACCCTGTTGCTGGCCTGCGTGGTTATGGTCGTCGTAGTTGTGCTTTAGGAGCGCGTGGGCCCCGCGGCCCCGCGCTCCTTGTCCCAATTATGGGATATGTTACAAAACCTATCGCATTACTTCTATTCTGACTTAGTGCAAGAGCAAGAAAGGAACGACGATGGACTTCGACTTTGGGAAGGGCGAGAACAAGGTCTCCGAGGATCTTGGATCGATTGACCTTACGCTCGACAAGCAACAGTCCAAGGGCTCGGTTGTGCCCAAGATTATCGCGGGTGCGGCCGTCGTGGCCGTGCTCGGGGTTGGGGGCTACTTCCTGCTCGGTCGCGGCCCTGCCCTCACGGTCCCCTCGGCCACGTTCTCCATTCCCGGCTCGGCCCCCTCGGTTGCCGCCGACTCGGTGGTGCTCAAGGTGAGCTACGAGGGCTCCACCTACGAGCTCAGCCCCAAGGCCATCAGGCTCTCCTCGCAGTTCTCCCAGGCGGGGCTGGCCTCAGACTCGGGCTCCTCCGAGGACTCGGCGGACTCTGACGTCATCTCGGCCGTGAGCCGCAGCATGTTTGCCCAGAGCCTCGTCTTGGGCATGAATGCCCAGCAGGTGGGCCTCAGCCCCAGCGAGAGCGACCTCTCCAACTACTTCCGCGTGCGCTTTGGTGCCTCCGACCTCGCGGACGCCGCCTCCAAGGCGGGCATCTCCAAGGCCGAGGCGCAGTGCCTCGTGTGGGCAGACCTCTACTCGCCTCTGCTCCAGGGCAAGGTCAAGGAGGACAGCGGAGACGCCCTCACCGGCAAGATCGAGCTTCCCGAACGCGTCGATGGGGTGGAGGACGACGAGAAGGACATCGCCTACGCCACCTACATCACCGACATGGCCGCAAGCGAGTACGACACCGAGAAGATGGAGTGGAAGTCTGAGGACGGCCCCTTCTACAAGGCGCTCAAGGACGAGGACTGGGACCCCATGGGTGCCACCTACTACCAGGCGCTCAAAGCCTACAACTGCGCCATCTCCGTCGCCTTTGAGCGCTCGGGCTCGGGGGAGGACCCCTACACCAACTACATCAATACGGTCATGGCCAACGCCACCGTCGAGCTCATAGGCATTGCATAAGAGGCAAGGGAGGCGATGCGGCACGTATCCCCTTTCGCATCGGCTCATGAGAAGGAAGTGATTACTTATGAGAGGATTTACCAAGGGCAGGCACCTTATCCTTAAGATGTTCTGTGCCGGCATCGTCACCACGGCGGCTCTGGTGGGCTTCGCCTCCAAGCCTGCGCAAGCCGAGACCGTCGAGCGCATCTACGAGTTCCGCTCGTACTGGGAGGGCAACCAGTATTCCAGCACCTCCCACAACCAGCTCAGGCGCAACGGCGGCGAGTGGGAAGACATCGGCGACACCCACGCCAACATGCACTTCAACGAGCTCTATAAGAGCAACTTCACGCTCGACACCATCCAGACCAACAAGCGCAAGTTCAGGCTGTACGTGAACGGTCAGCAGCAGAGCATCTCGCAGGCCCAGGACACCGACTACCTGATGGTCACCGACTACATCAAGCACGTCAACTCGTTCCCCGTGAGCACCGTCTCTGTGGTCCACGAGCACAGCGTGTTTGGCCAGCACATCTCTGACGGCGGCGACTACAAGACCGATTACCCCTACAGGTTCGAGCGCGCCATCTCCCAGAACGTCTCCTCCAACCAGGCGCAGACCGACGCGTGGGCCAAGGACCCGTACAACAACGGCAACTACTTCACCCTCAACGTGAAGGTTGTCTTTGACGACGACCCGGCCAACGGCGACGACGGCTCTGCCACCTACGTGAAGTACAAGGACACCGGCGAGGACTACAAGGGCGAGTGGACCAACCGCGACCTCATGATCAAGTCCACGCTCACCCGCGATGCCCAGAGCCTCACGCTTCGTCGCAACGCCCAGGTTGAGCAGACGCTCGCCAACGTGAGCAAGGGCGACTACGACATCACCAAGGAGACCGACTACACCAGGCGCTACTCCGGCGACGACTACGTCTACTACTACAAGTACGAGACCGGCATCACCCAGGCCCGCTCCCCGCTCTTCTACGTGAAGCTCGACAAGAGCGCCCCCGTGCTCGACTACGGCTGGAACACCTCCGGCCTTCTCACCGACAAGTCCTCCGACGCCCTCTCTGGGCTGAAGAAGGTCGAGATCAGGCTCGGTGAGGGCCAGTGGCAGACCATTAGCGAGTATGACGAGAACGGCACCAACAAGGGCTCTGGCACCTACCTGTTCGACGCCACCGCCGGCACCCAGCAGTTCACCTACCGTGTCACCGACATGGCCGGCAACGTCTCCGAGCAGTCTGGCACCTACAAGCCCAACACCAACAAGGACGACAGCAAGACAGACCCCGTCGTCCCCGGTGATGGCTCGGGCAACAGCGGCGACGGCTTCAGCGCCAAGCTCGTGAGATAGCGCCGAGACAAAAACGCATCCCTCCCTTCCTTGGGCCCCTCCGCTCTTACGGTCGAGCGGAGGGGCATCCGCCTAAGGTCTCGCCTGGCCCGTTGGGCGAGGGCTCGGGAGGGCTCGCGCGAGTTTGATTACCGACGCATGGCGCTGCGCCATGCCTGGCCTGCAAGCGGCCGTTTGGGTGAGCCCAGGCGGCCACGTAGGAAGGGAGGCGATGCCTAAACCGCATCTCTCGCATCTCTCGAATCGATCAAGCAGAAGGAAGTGATTATCAATGAGAAGCTTTACCAAAGGCAGGCACCTTGTCCTCAAGATGTTCTGCGCCGCCATCGTCACCACGGCTGCCATGGTGGGATTTGCCGCCAAGCCCGCGCAGGCCGAGACCATCGAGCGCATCTATGAGTTCCGCTCGTACTGGGAGGGCAACCAGAACACAAGCTCCTCCCACCACCAGTGGAGGCGCGCAGGCCAGGAGTGGCAGACCCTTGCCGACACCAACATCTCCATGCACTTCAACCACATGGTGACCTATGGCCTCGACACCATCACCACCAACGGCCGCAAGTTCAAGATCTATGTGAACGACCAGCTCCAGGACAGCTCGCTGTATGCCGACACCAGCTACATCCAGGTGTCCACCCGCATCGAGCACTTCAACTCGTTCCCCACGGGCTATGTGACCATGACCAACGAGCAGATGGTCTTTGGTAACCACAGGCAGGAGTACGGCAACGACTACAAGACCAACTTCTACTACGACGTCAAGCGTGCCATAAGCCAAAACGTCGCGTCCAACCAGGCCCAGACCGACCAGTGGGCAAAGGACCCGTACAACAACGGCAACGGCTACACGCTCAAGGTGAAGGTGGTCTTTGAGGACGACCAGCAGACCATCTCTGGCGGGGTCACCTCCAACACCTCCCTTGCGTACAAGGACACGGGCGAGGACTACAACGGCGAGTGGACCAACAAGGACCTCGTCCTCAAGACCTCCCTCTCCAAGAGCGTCCAGACCCTTGACCTTCGCCGTAACTCCCAGCTGGTCAAAACGCTCTCCAACGCGAGCTCCAACGAGTACGCCATCACCCAGGAGACCGACTACACCTGGCGCTACTATGGCGACCACTACGTCTACTACTACAAGCTTGGCTCCGGCTCTCCGCTGAGCCATTCGACCATCTACAAGGTCAAGATCGACAAGACCAAGCCCGAGCTCAACTACGGCTGGGACGCCAACGGCCTGCTCACCGACAAGTCCACCGACGCCCTCTCCGGCATCGCTAAGGTCGAGATCTACGTGAACGGCCAGTGGCACACCGTGCGCCAGGTAGACGAGGAGGGCAACGAGACCGCCCAGGGCACCTTCCAGTTCGACAACACCAACGTGACGCAGCACTTCCGCTACCGCGTCACCGACAAGGCTGGCAACGTCGTGGAGGAGTCTGGCACCTTCAAGGCCAACACCAACAAGGAGGACAGCAAGTCTGACCCCGTGACGCCCGCCGACCCGGTGAAGCCCGGTGACGGCTCCGGCAACAACGGCGACGGCTTCAGTGCCAAGCTCGTGAGCTAGCCTCTGCACACAACGTATCCCTCCCTTCCTTGGGCCCCGCCGCGCACCCCTGCGGCGGGGCTTCGTGCGTATGGGCCCCGTGCACGGCGGGTGGCGTGCGGGTGGCGTCACGTGGCGGATGGCGCGTCTGCGGCAGATGCAAGCAAGGTGGCCTTCCCGCTGCCTCTCGTTGCTCGTTGGGCACGTGAGGGCCACGGGATGTCGTCTCGCTGTGGCTGGCCGCTAAGGCCCCCGCGGGCAACGATGCGGGGGATGTTCGCTCCGCTGCCCCTACGAGAACAAACGCTCGAGCATAGGCCAGCATCCCTCAAAACCCACGGTGACATAAAAGTAAGTGAGGGGCATATCGCTTAACTACCAGCAGTTTTATGGGCATATGTGGCTCTTGCGGATTTGTTATCGCGTATATGGCAGATGCGCCTTACATCCCCTACTTTCAATCTTTCTTTCAGCTGTCAGCTCACAGCGCATGACGCCACAGTAAGGGAGATTGACCATGAGGAACGCCAGGAGGTCTGGCTACATCGCCCGTAGCGCCATAACCCTGGGCCTTGCCGCATCGATGCTCGCCCCCATGAGCGCCTCGGTGGCGATCGAGGCCCTGGCCCAGCCCGATGCGGACGGAACGCGGCATGAGGGAGGCCAAGTGGCCGTCTCTGGGGACGAGGCAGACAACGAGGTCTCGGCAGGCGTCATCGAGGAGGACTTCGAGGCGCTCGCGGGTACCCGCGCCAAAGATGCGTCGGGTGGCGAGCACGACGGGGGCGCCGCGGGCGAGGACGGCGACACCGCCGCAGGCGAGGACGGCACTGCCGCAGGCGACGACGGCACCGCATCTCCCGACGGCTCCGACGCCACGCAGCCCGCAGACGCCGTCACCCTCTCGCGTGCGGCGCTCTCCCCGGGATCGGGCTACGACGCCAAGGAGTACCTTGACGCCTACCAGATCCCCATCGCCAAGTTCGAGTCCAGCCAACCGGCGCGGCCCGGCTACCCGCTCTCCAACGCCACCGACGGCAACTGGAACAACACCTACATGGTGAACAACTCCTCGCTTCAGGAGGCGGAGTTCACCATCTCCTTCGACAAGGCCGAGCAGGTCTCCAAGATCCTCTACCGCCACTTCCATAACGTCCAGCAGGCGGGCTTTCCCACGCACTTCAAGCTTCTGGTGTCGCAGACGGGCGAGGAGGGCTCCTACGAGGAGGTGGCCGACTACAAGATCGAGGATGGCCAGCGCCCCTCCGGCGCGGTGTGCTTCACGCTCTCCCGTCCTGTTGCGGCCAAGTACGTCAAGTTCAAGGTCCTTGCCTCTCCCGGCGGCATCGTGGTCTCCGAGATGAAGTTCCTCCGCCACGACTCGGTGGCAGACGAGGTCGACCACCTCTTCGCCAACGAGGAGAAGACCGTCCTCGCCGAGGCATACAACAGCGCGGAGGCCCTCGCCAGGCTCAGGGCCGAGGTCGAGGCCCATCCTTCCGCGGAGTCGTTCCTAGGCTACCTGGAGCGCGCCGAGATGGTGCTTGCCGGCACGTGGGACACAGGCGCCTCGTTTGCCCGCGCCACCATCCCCGAGGCGGACAAGGGCTTTGACTCGCAGGCCTACCTCGGCGAATACCAGGCCAAGGTCAAAAGCGTGTTCACCGACAACCCCGGCACGAGCGGGAACGGCATCGACAACGCCTTTGACGGCGACTGGTCAACGCGCTACTACGCGACCTCTACGGGCTCTTCCACCATCACCATGGAGCTTGAGCGCGAGACGGACGTCCATCGCCTCATCTATGCCAACGGCTACCAGAACGGCTATGGCTATCCCACCACGATGACGGTGGCCTTCTCCCTCACGGGCCGCGAGGGCTCCTGGCGCGAGGTGCCCTGCAACTTCGGCGCCTCCAACAGCAAGCTCATCTTCACGCTCTCCCGGGCCGTGAGGGCCAAGTACGTGCGCATCACCATGAGCGGCATCTACGGCGGCACCAACTTCCGCCCGTGCGCCGCAGAGCTCAGGGTCATGCGGTTCGACCAGGTGGCCCAAGACGTGGCCAACCTGTTTGAGGACGAGCGCACCCAGTTTGCGCTCAAGGGCGAGTGGAACTCGGTTGAGGCGCTCAGCGATCTCCAGTCCCGTGTCGACGCCCACCCCGGCGGGGAGGAGTTTGCCCGCGACATGGCACGCGCCTGGGCGGTGTTCCGCGGCGAGGTCAAGGACCAAAACGAGCGCCTTGACTGGCCGGTGCACGTGATCCAGAAGACGGGGGACGACTCCGAGCGTGCCGTGTGGGTGTTTCTGGCGGAGGGCTACCGCGCAGACGAGATGGACAAGTTCGTGGCCGACATCACCGAGCGCGCCCAGGACATGCTCGAGATGGAGCCCTTCCGCTCCATGGCCCCCTACATCAACATGTACGCCTACTGCGCCGAGTCAAACGAGAGCGGCTACAGCTCTCCGGGAGACGAGCGCGACACGTTCTTTAAGTCGTACTGGAGCAAGCAGACGGTGAACGGTGGCTCTAACCAGGGGCGCTGCAACCTCGCGCGCACCTGGATCGAGCAGAACTACCTGGACGCCGGCGGCAAGATCATGCATGCCACCGCCATCGTCAACACCGACGACTACTTTGGCCAGGGCAACGGCACCTCAACCGCCTCGCTCTCCGCAGGCTACAAGATGACGGTGCACGAGGGCTCGCACATGTTTGCCTCGCTCGTCGACCACTACACCTATGCCAACTGGCAGCGCGCAGACAACGCCGGCACCAACCAGACGAGCAACTCAGACCCCAACACCATCCGCTGGAAGGAGTTCTTGGGTCACCGCGGAACCACCATCACGGGCAACGGCTACTACAACCCCACCACAAACTGCCTCATGGACAACTACGACGTGGACAAGTTCTGCGAGGTGTGCCGCGAGTCCATCTTCCGCAAGATCAACGACAAGCTGCCCGAGGGCAAGAAGAACCCCCTCTACGTGGCGCAGCCCGAGCTCACGCTCGTGCGCACCGACGAGGAGGTCGCCCGGGGCACGGGTACCGGCAACGCCGCGGTTGACAAGGCGGGCACGGCCAAGAGTTGGGACGCGGGCCCTGTCATCAACGAGTCAAACATTACCTCGGCAAACGGCCGCAAGCTCAAATACCGCACGGTGGTGAGCAACTACCTCGAGCAGGACCAGGAGGTGGAGCTCACGCTCAAGATCACAGGTGCCGACGGGCGGGTGAAGCACAACTGGTCGCTCAAGAAGGCGGTGCACCCCAACACGGTGTCGTCCGTGCAGGGACTTTATCCCAACCTCACCTCAAGCCCGGTCACAAGCTACGACGACCGCCAGGCGGGCGCCGTCTCGGTGGAGCTGGTGACAGAGGAGCTCTCCGGGCTTGAGGCGGGCGACAAGATTGAGGCACGCGTCACCTACAACGGTGAGCTCATGGGCACCGACGCCACCATCTCCTTTGGCACGGCGCGCATCTCCTACAAGCTCAAGGACGCCGAGGGCAACGTGGTGGGCGACATGCCCGAGATGGGCACCGTGGAGCAGCGCGTGCTTGCAGGCACCAACAACCTCACCGACCCACCCAAGGTCTACGGGTATGCCTACGTTGGCTCGAGCGTGGATGAGGAATCGTGGCGCGCGGAGGAGGGACAGACCACCGAGATCGTGCGCTACTACCGCGAGGCCTCCGTTACGGTGACGCGCAGGCTCGTTGACCCCGAGGGCGGCCTCGTCGAGGAGAGGCGCCAGCGCGTGGCCTCGGGCGAGACCCTCACGCCCGCGGCGGCAGACTTCGAGGCGGGCGATGGGTACGAGGTGGTGGCGCCGGAGCCTGTGGTCGTGGGCAACGAAGACGTGGTGCTCACCTACACGTATGCCAGGCGCGAGCGCCCCTCCGGCGTGAGCAACATCGCCCAAGGCAAGCCTGCGCAGGCAAGGTGGGTAAAGGACGGCAGCTCCGCCGAGAACGGCAACCGGCCGGCCAGCATCACCGTGGACGGCGACAAGTCTGCCAGTTCCTATGCCCAGTTTGGCTCGGCCGGCAAGGACGAGGCGAGCTACCTCCAGGTTGACCTGGGAGGCCTCTATGAGCTCAAGGCCGAGGACGGCTCGTATGACAACGTCGTGAGGCTGTGGCGCTACTGGCAAGACTCCCGCACGTATGCGGGCACGGTGATCGTCGCCTCTGAGCTGGGCACCTTTGAGGAGGGCGACCGCGAGGTCATCTACAACTCCGACGCGGCCAACTTCCTGGGCTTTGGGGAGGGAACCGACCCCACCTATGTGGAGAGCGCCTCGGGCCACGGCATCTCCGTGGCCAAGTCCGTGAAGGCCCGCGCCATACGCGTCTACGGCCACGGAAGCGACAAGAACAAGGACAACCACGTCGTGGAGCTCGAGGTGTACGGGGAGCCCGCTGAGGACGAGCGTGCCGCGAGGCTCGCGCAGGCCATCGCGGAGCGCTCGAAGATGCTCGAGTCGGGGCTCTACACCGAGCTCTCCTCAAGTGCCCTCGCATCCGTGCTCCAGGACGCTCGTGCCCTCGTGTACCAGGGGCTCCTTGGCCAGGACGAGCTCGAGGGCATGCTCGCCCGGCTTGACGCGGCCACGGCCAAGCTCAGGCTCAGAGACGAGGTGGCCCACGCCCAGATTGACTTTCTGGGCGGCAGTCTGCGCTACGAGGGAACGGACGAGCGGCAGGTAGACGGCCTTCGTCTGGGCTTTGCCTTCGCCCTTCCCGAGGGCGCGGAGGTCGTGTGGGAGAAGACCGGCTGGTACGTGGGCACCGAGGGCTCGGTGGGCTCCGAGCTGGTGGCGGCCGAGCACCACGCCGAGGGCGAGGCCGCAAACACCTACGTGGCAAACCTCGTGATATCAGACCTCTCGCCCGAGCGTTACGGCACGAGCCTCACGGCAAGGGCGCAGGTCTGCTACAGCTACCTGGGCTTTGAGTACATCACCACCATGGACGAGGCCGTGAGCCGCAGCGTGGACGACGTTGCCGGCAGGATCGAGCTCTCGGCCACGGCCCCCGAGTGGGAGCGCGCGCTGGCCGAGAAGATCCTCGCGGTGTAGGGGAGGGAAGCGTGACGAGAAGAAGGTATTCGGCAGGCATTGCCCTGGCATCGGTTGCGGTGGCGGGGGCCTTTGGCCTGTTTGTGACCGTGCTCGCGGCAGGCGTTGTGGAGCCGGGCGCGTCGGGTGCGGGCACGGGCGTGCACGTGGAGGCGCAGGGCGCGCCCGAGGCCGGTGGCGGCGAGGAGACGCGCTCGGAGGCCGAGGCGCTTGCCGAGGCGGGCGATGCTGCCAACAACGAGGTTGCTGCGGCTGTGGCGGGCCTGGGAGGCGAGGCGCCCGGCGCGGGCTCCGTTGCGGGCGGCGAGGCGGCTGCGGGCTCTGACGGCGCGGATACGGGCTCGTGGCCTGCCGGCGCCGGGGATGGCTCTGGTGCTGGTGGCTCGGGCGACGCTGCTGGCGACGCCGGCGCGGGTTCGGGCGGGAGCTCGAACAGCGGCGGGGGCTCCGGCAACGGCGGAGGCTCCAACAACGGCGGGGGCTCCGGCAATAACGGCGGCGGCTCCAACTCCGGCGGCTCAAGCAACGGGGGAGGCTCCGGCAATAACGGCGGGGGCTCCGGCGGTGGCTCCAGCAGCGGGGGAGGCCAGGGAGGCCCAGACGTACCCGGCACTCCCACAACCCCAGAGACCCCCAACCAGCCACTCGCCGAGCCGGGTACCTGGACGGGCTACTACTAGCCGTGGGCGCGCGGATGTCTTCCGCAAGCGATACGGTTGGTCTGACAAGCGATACGGTTGGTCGTCCG
>Cebus_capucinus_imitator_PRJNA485217_SSR049__coassemble_1641_pt1 | contig 12488 bp, 8 predicted proteins | sample Cebus_capucinus_imitator_PRJNA485217_SSR049__metabat2_high_PE_004 | metagenome-assembled genome bin Cebus_capucinus_imitator_PRJNA485217_SSR049
GGGCGCGCACCACGCCGGCGTCGACGGTGGTGCTGTAGCCGGCGGCGTCTGCCGGGTACCAGCCCGCCTTGCTCCAGGTGGTGCCCAGAGACGAGGCGGCCACGTGGATGGCCGAGGTCTCGGGGTGCTCAAACTGGGCGGAGAGCCAAGAGGCGCCGGGCTCTGTGGAGGAGAGGTACTGGTAGCAGACCTTCCACAAGGCAAGCAGCTGGTTGGGCGTGAAGAACTCGTACTTGTTGTCGGCGATGCTCGCGTCGCTCTGCGAGGCGGCGGCCGTGCGAATGGCCTCGGTGGCGCCGCGGCTCGGCATGGACGCCGCGCCGCTTTCGTCTACGAGCTGTTGGAAGCTTGCGTTGCCGTAGGTGTCGCGCAGGTTTGAGTAGGAGGCATTGTCGGAGTATACGAGGATGTTGCTCACGCTGTTTGAGACCGAGGTGATGGAATCTCCCAGGTCGTAGCGGGCAAGCCCGGCCACATACGGGCCCTTGATGGAGCTCGCGGAGTAGTAGCTCTCGTCGCCGTTATAGGTGACGGTGATGCCCGTCGAGACGTCGTAGAGAGCAAATCCCACCTCATAGCCGGAGTCTTCCACCGCATCGATTGCCTCCACCAGCTCGCGCATGACCTTGCCGGCGCGCTTGGTGGTGCCAGAGATCTCGGGCCAGCTGGGGTTGGTGGGCGCCAGCTCCTCAGGCAGGATGAGCGAGGCGGCAAAGGAGGAGCCGCTAGAGCCGAACAGATGGGTGCGCTCCATGCCGCCCGTGCCTGCCACGAGCTTGGGCGCGGCGGGCGTGAGGGCGCCCTTGATGAGAAAGACGCCGAGCGTAACCGCGATGAACCCACAGGCCACGGGTGCCAGCTTTCCGGCAGCCATGCGCCGTGAGCGCGAGCTCATCCCGCGGGAAAAGCGCCGGTCGAGCACGCCGGCGAGCCTGCCGGGCGCCTGGGGGAGCCCGTAGCCGCGGGCCGGGGCTCCCGTGCCACGGCCGCGGCGGGGGCGCGAGGCGCCTCGCGTTGCGGCCTGACGCGCGTCGCGCGTATGCGAGTTTGAGCGGCTGCCCTCGGAGCTGGCCCTGTGGCGGCGCTCGGAGCCGGCGTGCCTGCCGGCGCGCTCGGAGCTAGCATCGCGACGTGCCCTGCGCTCGGAGCTGGCATCGCGACGTGTCCTGCGCTCGGAGCCGGCGTGCGTGGCGGGGCTATCCGCATGCGTGCCGCTCCCATGGCGGCCGCTCGTTTGCGCAAGGCGCACCGAGCCCGTGTGCCTTGTGCCGTACCCAGCGCCCGAGACGTGCTCGGCAGAGCCGTACGCAGAGCCGGAGTGGCGCGTATGCTCGCGGCTTGCTCCGTGATCGCTGCCGTACCTGTCGTTGTCTGCGTGCGCTCTGCGTGCCATGGTGCTCCTGTGGGTGCGGGCCCGCGTGCAGGAGAGCCCGGATGCGGTTCTCGAAAATGCGTGCAACCCCAAGGCGGGTCGGCTCTGATGCGCCGCCTGCCGCCTGCTGCCGGGTATGCGCCGCTAGTTCTTGAGCGAGTTGAGCGGTGCCGGGAAGCGGCCGCCACGGTGGGCAAAGACATTGCCGGCGTGGGGGTTCACGTGCATCACCGGGGCGCGGCCAAACAGGCCGCCAAACTCCACCGACTCGCCCTCGCCCTTGCCAATGGCCGGGATGAGGCGCACTGCGGTGGTCTTGTTGTTGATGACGCCAATGGCCATCTCGTCGGCGATGATGCCGGCGATGGCCTCAACGGGCGTGTCGCCGGGCACGGCAATCATGTCGAGGCCCACGGAGCACACGCAGGTCATGGCCTCGAGCTTCTCGAGGGAAAGCGCCCCTGCCTCTGCCGCGGCAATCATGCCGGCATCCTCGGAGACCGGGATGAAAGCGCCCGAGAGGCCGCCCACGCTGGAGCTTGCCATGACGCCGCCCTTCTTGACGGCGTCGTTGAGCATGGCAAGCGCGCAGGTGGTGCCGGGGCCGCCGCAGGTGCCCACGCCAATGATCTCGAGGATGCGGGCCACGGAGTCGCCGATGGCGGGGGTGGGGGCAAGCGAGAGGTCCACGATGCCCTTCTCCACGCCCAGGCGACGCGCGGCCTCGCGGCTCATGAGCTCGCCGGCTCGGGTGATCTTGAATGCCGTCTGCTTGATGCGCTCGGCCACCTCCATCATGTTGGCCGTCTCGGGAAGCTCCTCAAGGGCGGCGGCCATGACGCCGGGGCCCGAGACGCCCACGTTGATCACGGCATCCGCCTCGCCCGAGCCGTGCGTGGCGCCGGCCATGAAGGGAGAGTCCTCCACCATGTTGGCAAACACCACAAACTTGGAGGCACCGATGGAATCGCGGTCTTTTGTGAGCTTGGCGCAGTCGAGCACCGTCTGGGCCACCATGAGCACGGCGTCCATGTTGATGCCGGCGCGCAGGCTCGCGACGTTGACGCTCGAGCACACGCGGCTCGTGGAGGCAAGCGCCTCGGGGATGCAGGCAATGAGGCGACGGTCGGCGTTGCCGATGCCCTTGTGCACGAGCGCCGAGTAGCCGCCGAGGTAGTCGATGCCCAGCGCCTCGGCCGCGCGGTCAAGGGCGTGGGCGAGGGGCACGAGGTCTGTGTCGGGGCAGGCGGCGGCAATCTGCGCCACCGGGGTCACGGAGATGCGCTTGTTCACGATGGGGATGCCATACTCTCGCTCGAGGCTCTCCACGGTGGGCACGAGCTTCTCGGCCGTCTTGGTGATGTGGTCGTACACCTTGGTGCACATGCGCTCGAGGTTCTCGTCGGCGCAGCCCATAAGCGAAATGCCCATGGTGACCGTACGGATGTCGAGGTTTTGCTCGGTGACCATGTTGAGTGTCTCGACGACCTCTTCGGGAGTGATTGCCACGGGGCTCCTTCCGCTTTTGCCTGCGATGCGGCGCGCGTGAAAGCACGCATGTGCGGCGCATCCTGCTAATTAATTCATTATGCACGTAAACGCGCAAGTTCGCGCCGCTATTGGGGTCGTGGATGCAACAAGTATGTTACGAGCCAAGGTGGCGCAGAGCGAGTGAAGATTCGAACTAAACACGTTTAGCTGCCGTTTGCGACACGGGTTCCAGAGTTGGAAATTCCTTCCTCCGAGATAGGAATCAAAGCCCTTACCGTTCACCTCCAAAACCCTACCGTTCACAGGCATAGGGCTGCAAAGCAATCTAGTTCGATTGTAAAACTACGTTGTGAAGAGAACAAAACGTTTAGCGAACACACTTCTAAATCGTTCAGTAAACGTTTTGTCCTTATCACAACCGGGAAACCGGGATCGTAGTTCAAAGCTCGCCGTCAGACGGGTCGGCGGGCAAGGGTTTGGCAGCTCAAACGGAAGGGGCTCTCAATGAAGAACATGTCTCGCCGCCAGTTCCTGCGCACCTCAGGTGTTGCGGCCGCTGGCCTCGGTGGCCTCAGCATGCTTGCCGGCTGTGGCAACGGCGGTGGCGGTAGCGCCGATGGTGAGAACATCAAGATCGGCGTCTCCATCTGGTCTTCCACCGACGCTCTGGGCAAGCTCTCTGTCGATATCATCAAGAAGGCCGCCGACATCCTCGGCGTCGAGATCGCCACGGTCGACCAGGGCCACGTCTCCGAGCAGGTAACGGCCTCCATCGAGACCCTCTGCGCCTCCGGCTGCCAGGGCATCATCGTCTGCAACTCCGCCGACTCCGAGATGACCTCCGCCATCAACACCTGCAACGAGAACCAGGTCTACCTCGCCCAGTTCTACCGTATGATCAACAAGGAGAACTCCGCCGACGTATACGCGCTCGCCGAGCAGTCCGAGTACTACGTGGGCGCCGTCCACGAGGACGAGGTTGGCAACGGCGAGAAGCTCGTCGAGCTGCTCACCGCCGACAACGACAAGGCCTACGAGGGCATCCAGAAGGGCGCCCGAAACATCAAGCTCGAGGCCTGGACCGTCGGCGACGCCACCTTCCAGGAGCGTTGGAAGGGCTATAAGTCTGGCGTGGAGAAGTGGAACGCCGCTCACCCCGACGACCCCGCCACCCTCTCCGACCCGGTGTACGCCAACACCTCCTCCTCCGAGGGCGCCAACGTCACCCAGCAGTTCTACAACAACGACCCGTCCATGGACGCCCTCATCGTGGCCGGTGGCGGCGGTGACCCGCTCGTGGGTTCCGTGGGCCAGCTCAAGAACATGGACCTCACCGGCAAGATCCGCGTGGCCTCCACCGACTTCCTCGACGACCTCAAGGATCAGCTCACCGTGGGCGGCATGTACTGCGAGTCCGGTGGCCACTTCTGCGACCCGCTCTACGCCTTCCTGATGGTCTACAACGCCATCAAGGGCTCCGAGTCCTACCTGCCCAAGCAGGGCGATTTCGGCAAGGAGATCAAGTTCCCGTACGTGTTTGTGTCCTCCGTCGAGGAGTACGAGGACTACGAGAAGTACTTCGTCGAGGACGACCCCTACACCGACGACGAGATCAAGGGCCTTGCCGAGAAGGCCTTTGACGAGCTCAACACGGCTGCCACGTCCCTCTCCATCGAGGACGTCAAGACGCGTCACGCGTAAGCAGGCAGACCTCATACCTTCCGTTGCGGGGGCGGGCCTCCTAGGTTCGCCCCCGACGTTTTGGAGGGTCGTACGTTTTTGCGGGAAGGAGCGGTGATATGGAACTACTCAAGAAGGCAAAGCAGAGCCAGTGGTACGGCGTGGGCCTGCTTGCCGTCATTACGGTCGTGTGCTGGGCGCTGTTCAAGGTCATCTGCCCGGGCACCTTCGGCACGCCTGACCAGCTGCTGACCTATCTGCAGACCGGCCTCATCTATGCGGTGGGCGGCTGTGGTCTGTACTTCATCGTCGTCATGGGCCTGTGGGACTTCTCCATCGGCTCCGTGCTCGTGCTTTCGTGCCTCATGTCCATCGGCTTTGCGGACATGATGGGCATCCCCGGCCTGCTCATTGCCCCCATCCTCACGGGTGCGCTTCTGGGTGCGGCCAACGGCATCGCCTACATCAAGCTGCGCATTCCGTCGCTGATCGTCACGGTTGGTCTGTCGCTCATCTACGAGAGCTTCTCGGTCTTTGCCTCCGCCGCCTTTGGCACGCGCCTGGCCGACGCCTACAAGCTCTTCGGCGGCTATCCCTGGAACCTGATCCTGGCGCTAGCGGCGTTTTTCCTCTGCGGGTTCATCCTCAAGTACACCAAGCTGGGCACTTACGTGAACGCCATCGGCGCCAACGAGGCCACGGCCAAGAACATGGGCGTGGACGTTGACAAGTATAAGTTCCTCGCCTTCGTGCTTTGCTCCATGTTCGTGGGCATCATGGCCGTCCTCTATATCGGCTACGGCACCGCTCAGACCCCGATGACCGGCATGCTCTCCCAGTCGCTCAACTTCAAGCCGCTCATGGGCACCTTCTTTGGCTTGGCCTTCAAGAAGTACGGCCACCCGGTCATCTCCATCGTCATTGGCGAGTTCATCATCTCAATGATGTTCGCCGGCTTTGTGGCCCTTGGCATGCCCGTCACCGTCAACAACATCGTGACCGGCGCCACGCTGCTGCTCATCGTCTGCTTCACCACCAAGCGCATCAAGGGCGCCGTCGTCAAGTAAGGAGGGATTACCTATGGCTGAGAAGAAGCTTTTGCTCCACGGCGAGAAGATCGACAAGAAGTTTGGTCCCACCCACGCCGTCAAGGAGGTGTCCCTCGACTTCTACGAGGGCGAGATCTGCGCACTCATTGGCGAGAACGGCTCGGGCAAGTCCACGTTCACCAACATGCTCACGGGCATCCTGCCCATCGGGTCGGGCACCTTCACCCTGCGCGGCAAGGAGGTTGCGCCCAAAAACCAGGTGGACGCCAACCACCACGGCATCGCCATCGTGGTGCAGGAGATGGGTACCCTCTCCGGCCTTACCGTTGCCGAGAACATGTTTTTGGGCGACGAGGACCAGTTCATCTCTGGAGGCCTCAAGAACACCGGCGCCATGAACAAGAAGGCCCAGGAGCTGCTCGACCGCTACGACCTTGGCTACATCAAGGCCACGGCCCCCATCGACAACTACGACTTTGAGGACCGCAAGCTCGTTGAGATCGTGCGCTCCACCTACTTTGACCCCGACATCCTCGTGGTTGACGAGACCACCACGGCCCTGTCGCAGAAGGGCCGCGACAAGCTGTTTGAGGTCATGCGCCACGTGCGCGAGCTCGGCCACTGTGTGATCTTCATCAGCCACGACATGGCCGAGGTGCTCGCCATGAGCGACCGCATCCACATCCTGCGCGACGGCGACTTCATTACCACCGTCATGGCAGACGAGGTGGACGAGGACAAGCTCAAGACCCTCATGGTGGGCCGCGAGATGGACGACCACTACTATCGCACCGACTACCCCGACTACGCGAGCGAGCCGGTGGGCGAGGTTGCCGTGTTCGTGAAGAACGTGAGCGTTCCCGGCGAGCTCGACAACATCTCATTTGAGCTGCACAAGGGCGAGATCTTGGGCATCGGTGGCCTGTCTGAGTGCGGCATGCACGAGGTGGGCAAGGCCATCTTTGGCGCCTCCTACGACCGCACCGGCGACGTGATCTTGGCCGACGGCACGCATGTCGACAGCATCAACTGCGCCATCAACCACTCCATCGCCTACGCCTCCAAGGACCGCGACAACGAGAGCCTGCTCATCCAGGACACCATCGAGGACAACATCACCATCCCCTCCATGCGAGACATGGGCACCTTCCTCTCCGACAAGAAGCTGAAGGACTTCGCCCAGAAGTACGCCGAGATGATGAGCACCAAGATGGTGGGCGTGAGCCAGTTTGTCTCCAACCTCTCGGGCGGCAACAAGCAGAAGGTGGTGCTCGCGCGCTGGCTGGGCAAGCAGTCTGACATCCTCGTGCTCGACTCGCCCACGCGTGGCATCGACATCAAGGTCAAGGCGGCCATCTATGCCCTGCTCGAGGAGATGCGCAACCAAAACAAGGCCATCCTCATCATCTCCGAGGAGATCATGGAACTCATTGGCATGTGCGACCGCATCTACATCATGAAGGACGGCAAGCTCAACGGTCAGCTGTTCCGCAGCCCTGAGCTTACCGAGCAGGACCTCATCGCGAAGATGGTCTAGGAGGCGACTGTTATGGCAACTACCAACGAGACGGCGACGCTCGATCCCAAGTCGCCTGCGGCTGATGCCGCCAAGAAGAAGGCGCTCGACGCCTCCAAGCTCCGCAACGCCCTGCCGCTCATCGGCTTCGTGGTGATCCTGGCGTTCTTTGCCATCGCCACCGGCGGCGCGATCCTCACGCCCAAGAACATCACCCTCATCCTTTCGGGCGGCTACATGCTCATGATCGCCGCCTGTGGCGTGTGGATGATCATGGCCATGGGATGCCTCGACTTCTCCCAGGGCTCCATGCTCGGCGTCTCCTGCGCCGTGGTGTGCGCGCTGTCGCAGTACAACGTGGTGCTCGCCATCGTGGGCGGCATCGTGTGCGGCGGCGTCATCGGCGCCATCAACGCCTACTTCCACGTGACGCGCCAGATCCAGTCGTTCGTGGTGACGATGTGCGTCATGTTTTTGCTCCGCGGCGTCTGCGCCTTCCTCACCACCGAGTCCCCGGTGTACGCCGCGGGCTACGTCACGGGCTTCAACAACATGCCGTTCCTCATGGCCATCACCATCGTGGTACTCGTGATCACCTTCGTGGTCACCCGCTTCACCTCCCTTGGCCACAACCTCAAGGCCATCGGCGCCAACGAGAAAGCCGCCCGCTTTGCCGGCATCGAGGTGCAGAAGACCAAGTACGCCATCTACATCATCGCTGGCTGCATCACCGGCTTTGCCGCCTTCGTGAACGCCATCAAGGTCGGATCCGTCACCTCTACCGCGGGCAACATGTTTGAGACCCAGCTGCTCATCGCCATGGTGCTCGGCGGCATGCCCATCAACGGTGGCGCCCGTGCCCGCTTCTCCAACGTGGTCATTGGCGTGCTCAGCTACCTCGTGCTCCAGAAGGGCCTCGTCATGATGGGCTTCACCACCGAGATCCAGCAGCTCATCCTCGGCGTGGTGTTCATCATCATGGTGGCGCTGTTCTCCGACCGCAGCTCCAACCAGGTCATCAAGTAACGACCCATCCCGCTCCGGCCGGGCCGCCCCGTCGCGGCCCGGCACCCGCGGCGCATCTGCGAAGCAAAGACACAGGCATACCTAACTAGGAGGTATCTATGCTCGAGATCAAGAAGTACCAGTTCTGGTTCTGCCCCTGCACCCAGGACCTTTACGGCGACGAGGTACTCGCCCACGTGCACGAGCACGCCGTTGAGGTTGCCGCCTACATGAACGCCTCCGGCAAGCTCCCGTTTGAGGTCGTCGTCAAGCCCAACCTGCTCACCGACGACGTGATCTCCGCCACGTTCAACGCGGCCAACATGGATCCGGAGTGCGCCGGAATCATCACCTGGGCCCACACCTTCTCGCCCTCCAAGAGCTACATCCACGGCCTCAAGGACCTCCGCAAGCCGCTGTGCCAGTTTGCGACGCAGTACAACGAGGAGATCCCGTACGACACCATCGACATGGACTTCATGAACGAGAACCAGGCGGCCCATGGCGAGCGCGAGTTTGGCCACATCTTTGCCCGCATGCGCTGGAACCACAAGGTGATCTTTGGCTTCTGGAAGGACGAGGCCGCCCTCACCGAGCTCGGCCAGTGGATGCGCGTTGCCGTGGGCATCAACGAGAGCTCTAACATCCGCGTGTGCCGCTTTGCCGACACCATGCGCAACGTTGCCGTGACCGACGGCGACAAGATCGAGGCCGAGCAGAAGTTTGGCTGGGTCGTCGACGCCTGGCCTGTCAACGAGCTCGTGCCCTACGTTGATGGTGTCACCGCCGCCGAGGTCAAGGCCCTCACCGACGAGTACTACGACACCTACGAGCTGGTGCTCGACGGCCGTGACCCGGAGGAGTTCCGTCGTCACGTGGAGGTTCAGGCCCAGCAGGAGATTGGCATTGAGCGCTTCCTCGTGGAGCATAACTACAACGCCTTCTCCGACCACTTTGGCGACCTGGGCGGCCTCAAGCAGCTGCCGAGTCTGGCCATCCAGCGCCTCATGCAGAAGGGCTACGGCTTTGGCCCCGAGGGCGACTGGAAGACTCCTGCGATGGTGCGCCTCATGAAGGTCATGACGGCCGGCGACCCCGACGCCAAGGGCTCAGCGCTCATGGAGGACTACACCTACAACCTCGTGCCGGGCAAGGAGGGCATCCTCGAGAGCCATATGTCCGAGGTTGACCCCTCCATGGCCGAGGGCAAGATCGCCATCCGCGCCACGCCGCTCTCCATGGGCGACCGCGAGGATCCGGCGCGCCTGATCTTCACTAGCAAGGTGGGCCCGGCCATCGCCACCTCCCTCGTTGACCTCGGCAACCGCTTCCGCCTCATCGTCCAGGACGTGGACTGCAAGAAGGTCGAGAAGCCCATGCCGATGCTTCCCACCGGCACCATGTTCTGGACCCCGCGCCCCAACCTCAAGGTGGGAACCGAGGCCTGGATCTACGCCGGCGGCGCGCACCACACGGCCGTGTCGTTTGACCTCAACGCTGACCAGATGATCGACTGGGCCGACGCCATGGGCATCGAGTGCGTGGTCATCGACGAGAACACCAACCTGCGCGACTTTAAGCGCGACCTCAAGCTCGGCGAGGTGTATTACCGCTAAACCCTCCCAGAGGTTAGGGCGGCAGGAAGAATCGTTTGCGGCCGCATCCTGGGAAGGGTGCGGCCGCGCTTTGTTTTGCGTTGCGCGCGGCGGGCGAGCGAGCGGGACGGGCGGCCAGCTGGCCATGCCGGACAACCGACCGCGGACAACCGACCGTATCGTTTGTCTGGCCACGCTGGTCGGCGGACAACCGCCCGTATCGTTTGGCTGGCACCATGCGCGCGGCGCAGGGAAGGAACCCACATGGCTAAGACACGTGAGCAGATCGTAGCCGAGCTTGAGGCCGGCACCACCACGCTCGGCATCGAGTTTGGCTCCACCCGCATCAAGGCCGTCCTCGACGACGCCGACAACAACCCCATCGCCATCGGCACCTACGACTGGGAGAACTCCTACGTGGACGGCCACTGGACGTATGGCGACGACGAGATCTTTGCCGGCCTTACGGGCTGCTACGCCTCGCTCAAGGCAGACGTTGCCGCCAAGTACGGTGTGACCCTCACGCACGTGGGCGCCATGGGCATCTCGGCAATGATGCACGGCTACCTCGCCTTTGACGCCGCGGGCAAGCTCCTGGTGCCGTTCCGCACCTGGCGCGACACCACCACCGGTGAGGCCGCCCGCGAACTCACTGAGCTGTTCAGCTTCCATGTGCCCGAGCGCTGGAGCGTGAGCCACATCTACCAAGCCGTACTCGACGGCGAGGAGCACGTGAGCCAGGTGGCCTTCTTCACCACTCTCGCGGGCTACGTGCACTGGCGTCTCACCGGCGAGCACGTGCTCTCCGTGGGCGACGCCTCGGGCATGTTCCCCATCGACTCTGAGACGCGCACCTACGACGCGGCGATGGTCGAGAAGTTTGACGCGCTTGTGGCGAGCAAGGGCATGCCGTGGAAGGTCGAGGACCTGCTGCCAGGCGTGCTTGTGGCAGGAGAGGTTGCCGGCACCCTTACGGCCGAGGGCGCCGCGCTGCTCGACGCCGAGGGCGAGCTTGCCGAGGGCTGCCCGCTCTGCCCGCCCGAGGGCGACGCCGGCACCGGCATGATCGCCACCAACTCCGTGGCGCCGCGCACCGGCAACGTCAGTGCCGGTACCTCGGTGTTCTCGATGGTGGTGCTCGAGCACGCCCTCGCCGACTCCACCGTGCCCGAGATTGACCTCGTGACCACGCCGGTGGGCGACCCGGTGGCCATGGTGCACTGCAACAACTGCACCTCCGACATCAACGCCTGGGTCGATCTGCTCGCAGACTACAACCGCGTGATGGGCCAGACGGTGGACAAGGGCGAGATTTACGTGAAGCTCTTCAACGAGGCGCTTGCGGGCGACAAGGACGCCGGCGGTCTCGTGAGCCTGCCGTTTGTCTCTGGCGAGACGGTCATGGGTATCACGTGCGGCTACCCCATGGTGCTGCGCACGCCCAACGCGCGCCTCTCCATTGCCAACTTCATGCGCATGAACATCATGGCGGCCTTTGGCGCTTTGGCTGCGGGCAACGAGGCCCTGCGTGCCGAGGGTGTGGCCATCGACAAGCTCTACGGCCACGGCGGCATCTTCAAGACGCCCAAGGTGGCGCAGAGCCTGCTGGCCGCAGCACTTGACGCGCCCGTGACCGTGATGGACACGGCGGGGGAGGGCGGCGCCTGGGGCCAGGCCGTTGCCGCCGCCTACATGCTCAACCGCGCCGAGGGCGAGAGCTTGCCGGAGTACCTGAACGAGAGGGTCTTTGGCTCCGTGGGCGCCACCACGCTTGCGCCCTGTGCCGAAGACGTTGCCGGCTATGCCCAGTTCCTGAGCGTCTTCAAGCGCGCCAACGAGGCCCAAAAGGCGGCCGAGCAGGCTTTTGGCGCGTAGAGCCTAGAAGAGTAGTATCATAAAAGTGCTGCTAGAGTAGGTTAAACGGTCTAATCGTTCGTAAAGAGAGGACGGGTGCGTATGATGCTCAAGGAGCTGCGCGAGAAGGTCTATGAGGCAAACATGGACCTGCCCAAGCATGGGTTGGTTGTGTTTACGTGGGGCAATGCCTCCGAGCTTGACCCGGAGAGCGGCCTGTATGCCATCAAGCCCTCCGGCGTTGACTATGACGAGCTGTCACCCGAGAACATGGTCATCTGCGACCTCGAGGGGAACGTGGTGGAGGGCGAGCTCAACCCCTCCTCCGACAACGCCACCCATGCGCTGCTGTATCGCGAGTGGGCCGAGAAGGGCGTCCACGGCGTGGTGCACACACACTCCCAGTGCGCCGTGAGCTGGGCGCAGGCCGGCCGCGACATCCCGTGCTACGGCACCACGCATGCCGACTACTTCTATGGCCCCGTGCCGTGCATGCGTGGCCTTACGGCCGAGGAGATCGAGGAGGCCTACGAGCTCAACACGGGCAAGGTCATCGCCGCCGGCTTTGCCGAGCGAGAGCTCGACCCCATTGCCGTGCCGGGCGTGCTCGTGCGCAACCATGGCCCGTTCAGCTGGGGCAAGGACGCCAAGGCGGCCGTGTACCACGCCGTGGTGATTGAGGAGGTTGCCAAGATGGCCCGCGACTGCGAGCTTGTGGCCATGACCTCGGGCAAGGCCATCGAGGACTGCCACGCCCCGCAGTATCTGCAGGACAAGCACTACATGCGCAAGCATGGCCCTAACGCCTACTACGGCCAGGGTGGCGCCCACTAGGCGCGTGCCCTCTCAGGGCGCATAACGCAAGCGACCCGGAACTGCGGCTGCGGTTCCGGGTCGCTTTTATGTGGCACGCGGGCGCTGGGCGC
>Cebus_capucinus_imitator_PRJNA485217_SSR049__coassemble_1666_pt1 | contig 12079 bp, 10 predicted proteins | sample Cebus_capucinus_imitator_PRJNA485217_SSR049__metabat2_high_PE_004 | metagenome-assembled genome bin Cebus_capucinus_imitator_PRJNA485217_SSR049
AGCAGGGGACTCTTAATCCCAAGGTCCAGGGTTCGAATCCCTGACGATCCACCATCAAACGCACGCAGGCAGCTCGCAAAGGGCTGCCTGTTTTGGTATGTAACGCCCCTGTCTCAGATTCTTGCAGCCCCTAGGGCACGCGGGTACTATAGGCAGGTCTTAACTGCATGGCCGCAGGTGCGGCAGCAAAGGAGGTCTGTCATGGCAGTCATTCTCGATGAATCCCATGTCTTTCTTGGGGTAGATCTCGCCTCGCGCGAGGAGGTCTTTGACTTCGTGGCGGCCAAGGCCGTCGAGCTGGGCGCCGCCTCCGACGCCGCCGCCGTGCTCACCGCCCTCAATGCGCGCGAGGCCGAGGGCTCCACGGGCATGACGGGCGGCTTTGCCATCCCTCACTGCAAGTGCCCCGCCGTGAGCGAGCCCTGCGTCATGGTGGTGCGCGCCGCTGGCGAGGTGGCGTGGCAGACCATGGACGGCAAGCCCGTCACGGCTGCCATCGCCCTCGTGATTCCCGATGGCGAGCTGGGCACCGAGCACCTGCGTATCCTCTCCAAGATTGCCGTGATGCTCATGCACGAGGACTTCTGTGCCACCGTGCGCGAGGCCTCCGACGCCGCCACCATCGTGGCCGCCATCAACGAGGGCCTCGAGGACTAAACCTCGCGGGAGTTTGCCGGCGCAGGAAGGCGAAGCCTAACAGCGAGTAGGCCCTGGCTCTATCGTGCCGGGCGAGTTCCGCAGCGAGGTGATGGCTGCCTGCGTTTGCGTCCCGGCGCAGGAAGGCGAGGCCTAACAGCGAGTAGGCCCTGGCTCTATCGTGCCGGGCGAGTTCCACAGCGAAGCGAGGACTGTCCGAGCCCGGCACGATAGAGCCAGGGCCCCGCCCTCCCAGGTCGCAAGAGGCGGGTGCTCGCCGCAGGGCGTGCAACAGCGGTGCAAGTTGACTCCAAGCCCCTGTACATTTGCTGGTACGGGGGCATGTTTGTGCGACATTTGAACCCAATTCTCGCCCAAACTCGCCCATTGCCGCCCCATACCGCGCACAACTGATGCATACTGGTGTCTGCAAAATTCCGTTCGGAAGGAGCGCCTCAGTTGATTTATACCGTTACCTTCAACCCTGCAGTCGACTACGTGATGCACCCGCTCACCCTCGACATGGGTTTCACCAACCGTTCTTCGAGCGAAGAGGTTCGCTGCGGCGGCAACGGAATCAACGTCTCCAGCATCCTCAACGAGCTCAACGTTGACACGATCTGCCTGGGCATCATCGCCGGCTTCACGGGCGACTACATCCTGGACACCTTGCAGCAGGCAGGCGTCACCTGCAACTTCGTGCGCCTGGAGAAGGGCTTTACCCGTATCAACGTGAAGCTCAACGGCATCGTGATGACCATCATCAACGGCATGGGCCCCAAGATTCCCAACGAGAAGGTCGACGAGCTCTTTGGTCGCCTCGACCGCATCAAGGCCGGCGACACCCTCGTGCTTACGGGCTCCATCCCGCAGTGCCTGCCCGACGACATGTACGAGATCATCATGACCCGTCTGGCCGGCCGCGGCATCCGCTTTGTGGTTGACGCCCCGGGCACGCTGCTTCTGCAGTCCCTCGCCTCCAAGCCCTTCATGATCAAGCCCAACCACCACGAGCTGGGCAAGCTCTTTGACGTGAGCCCCGAGACACCCGAGGAGTGTCTGCCCTATGCTCGCCTGCTCCACGAGCGTGGCGCCCAGAACGTCGTGGTCTCGTGTGGCGGTGAGGGTTCTGCGCTCATCGCGGCGGACGGCTCCGAGTACACCACCAAGTGCCCGCCGTGCCGTCTGGTCAACGCCACCGGCTCCGGCGACTCCATGGTGGCGGGCTTCCTCGCGAGCCTTGATGCGGGCATGAGCTACCAAGAGGCGTTGAACTTTGCCTCCGCCTGCGGCTCTGCCACCGCGGCGAGCAAGGGCCTGGCCAAGCGCAGCACCATCGACAAGTTCTACGATTCGCTTTCTAAGCTGATGGAGCAGGAGGCCGCCTCTCAGGCAAAGGCTCCGGCGCCGGCGGTGGGCGAGGCCATCAAGCCCGCCAAGGAGCCCAAGGCTAAATAGATGTTTTTCGGTGAGCGGGCGTAAACCTTCCGGCAACGGGGGTATACGCCCGCTTTGTACCGGGTACCACCTTTTTGCTAGCGTTTAGTGGGTACGTGAGGAACTTTTTACCCGCGCTCTGCTAGACTCACGGTTAGCAACATCAGGAGCTCTGTTGTGCGGGCGTCTATGGCGCGCGCTCACAAGAGGGCCTGTTTGGGGAAGTGGCCCTAGGGCCAACGAGAACAAGGAGTTAGCATGGTTTCCGATAAGGTTACGCTCATCAACCCGCAGGGTCTTCACATGCGTCCCGCCGGCACGTTCGCCTCTGCCATGGGCAAGTTCGCCAGCACGGTGACGATCGTCGCCAACGGCAAGGAGACCAACGGCAAGTCCCCGATGGCTCTCATGGCTGCCGGCCTTTCCTGCGGCACCGAGATCGAGATCAAGTGCGACGGCGCCGACGAGGCCGACGCCCTTGCCGCTGCCGTCGAGCTCGTGAAGAGCGGCATTGGCGAGTAGCACGCCTCCGGAACGCTACGTTCTGAGCTGAAGGCATGGCCTTAAGGAGGGGGCGCTAAGCGCATACCCTCCTTTTTTATTGTCGATACACGCAGGGGGTGCCGCATGCCGCGGCCCCCGAGCAAAGGGGATTCGCATGTACAAGGGTGTTAACGCTTCTGATGGCATTGGTATCGGCGTTGCGTGCGTTGCCGTCGAGCCCGATCTGACCTACGTGCCCGCCACGCACCAGGACACCGACGAGGAGGAGAAGGCGCGCTACAAGGCCGCCCTCGATGCCTTCTGCGCCAAGACCCAAGAGCAGGCCGACCGCATGAAGGTCACTGTGGGCGAGAAGGAGGCCGAGATTATGGTGGGTCACATCACCATGGCCAACGACCCCTTCATGGTCGACGAGATCAACAATCGCATCGTCGAGGGCAAGTGCGCCGAGCAGGCCGTGGACGAGGTCTGCGACATGTTCTATGCCATGTTCGACTCCTCCGACGAGCAGCTCATCCGCGAGCGCTGCGCCGACGTGCAGGACATCCGCACCGGCATCCTCGCCCAGCTTCTCGGCAAGGAGCTCGTTGACCTCTCCGTCCTCCCCAAGGACTCCATCGTCATCGTCCACGACCTCACCCCGTCGATGACCTCCACCATCGACAAGGACAACGTGGCCGCCGTCGTCACCGAGGTGGGTGGTCGCACCTCCCACTCCGCCATCATCTGCCGCGCGCTTGAGATCCCGGCCGTGCTCTCGCTCGAGAACGCTTGCTCGCTCATCAAGAACGGCGATACCGTCGTGGTGAACGGCACCACCGGTGAGGTTGTGGTTGCCCCGTCTCAGGACGAGCTTGCCGAGTACCGTACCCTTGCCGAGAAGGCCGCTGCCGAGAAGGCCGCCCTCGAGGTGTACCGTGGCAAGCCCACCAAGACGGCCGACGGCACCGACATCCTGCTCGTGGCCAACATCGGCAACCCCGATGACGCCAACGTCGCCGCCGAGCGCGACGCCGAGGGCGTGGGCCTGTTCCGCTCCGAGTTCCTCTTCATGGAGGCCTCCGAGTACCCGAGCGAGGAGGAGCAGTTTGCCGCCTACCAGAAGGTGGCCCTGCGCATGAAGGACAAGCCCGTCATCGTGCGTACGCTCGATGTGGGTGGCGACAAGGAGATTCCGTATCTCCACCTCATCAAGGAGGAGAACCCCTTCATGGGGTACCGTGCCATCCGCTACTGCCTGGCCAATCCCGAGCAGTTCAAGATCCAGCTCCGCGCCCTTCTGCGCGCCAGCGCCTTCGGCGATATCAAGATCATGTTGCCGATGATCTCCGACATCAACGAGCTGCGCGACGCCAAGAGCCTCGTTGAGGCCTGCAAGGCCGAGCTTGACGCCGAGGGCGTTGAGTACAACAAGGACATTGAGGTCGGCATCATGATGGAGACGCCCTCCGCCTCCCTCATCGCCGACAACCTCGCCGAGGAGGCCGACTTCTTCTCCATCGGCACCAACGACCTCATCGGCTACACCATGTGCGCCGACCGCGGCAACGACGCCGTGCGTTACCTCTACACGGTGTACCAGCCGTCCGTGCTGCGCTCACTCAAGAACATCATCCAGTCGGGCAACGCCGCCGGCATCATGGTGGGCATGTGCGGTGAGGTTGCCGCCGATCCGCTGATGGTCCCGATGCTGCTTTCCTTCGGCCTGAGCGAGTTCTCCGTGAGCGCCCCCTCCATCCTGCGCACCCGCAAGATCATCTCCCAGTGGACGAAGGAGGAGGCCGACGCCCTTGCCGAGAAGGTGCTCGCCCTCAAGACCAAGGAAGAGGTCAAGGCCGCGCTTGAGGCTGCCGCCAAGTAAGAAGCTTTGTGTGGCCTCGCTTGGCGGTTCGGGCGGGGCCCTCTTGAGGCGTCTGGATGAGTTCCATTTGCGTCTGTGCTCGGAGTTGCGTATACTAAACGAGCTGCCGGGGCGTGGCGCAGTTTGGTAGCGCGCTTGCTTTGGGAGCAAGATGTCGCTGGTTCGAATCCAGTCGCCCCGACCATGCGGGTGTGGTTCAACGGTAGAACCTCAGCCTTCCAAGCTGATGACGCGGGTTCGACTCCCGTCACCCGCTCCATGTGAGCGTACGGGCAGGTAGCCATTTGGTTGCCTGTCCGTTTTTGTTTTTGTAGCGTCCAAGGCCTGTCTGCGTTGCCTGGCCGTGCCGGGGCGCCCGCGCTTAAGACGCGGAGGCTGCGTGGTCGGCGAGGGGAGGAGCCGCGCGCTGGGTGCCGCCTCTCTCCACAGGCTTGCCACATTTTGTCCGCAAAGCCACGGGAGCTTCTGTGCCCCGCCCCTGGGCGCTCGCTCGTCTTCGCCCAAATGTATCTTAATTTAGCCTCTTGTTAAGCTGCTCGTAACGTACGTGCATGCGTCTAGACTTGTATTACGCCACTTTTTATGCAGTGTTTCGGGCAGGGTTGCGCATTGTTACGGCCATGAAAAACGTAACCCATTAGCCCGCTGGGGATTGTGCGGCGCTGTATTGTGTCTGCGGTTAATTGCTTCGGCGCCTGCAAGTCCCAAGGCTTTGCACGCAAGGCGTCGGCAAGAGAGGAGACCGTATGTCTTATTCGCAGAAGGTTTTGGCCGAGCTTACCGAGCGCTATGCTGATCAGCCCGTGTTCGTGCAGGCCGCCACGGAGGTCCTCGAGACCCTGCAGCCCGCGCTTGACGCTCATCCCGAGTACGAGCAGAACGCTATCCTCGAGCGCCTGGTTGAGCCCGAGCGTATCGTGATGTTCCGCGTGCCCTGGGTCGACGACGAGGGCAAGGTCCAGGTGAACCGCGGCTTCCGCGTCGAGTACAACTCCGCCATCGGCCCCTACAAGGGCGGCCTGCGCTTTAACCCCACGGTCAACCTCGGCATGCTCAAGTTCCTGGGCTTCGAGCAGATCCTCAAGAACTCCCTCACCACGCTCCCTATGGGCGGCGGCAAGGGTGGCTCCGACTTCGACCCCAAGGGCAAGTCCAACCGCGAGGTCATGGCCTTCTGCCAGTCGTTCATGACCGAGCTCTGCCGCCACATCGGCCCCAACACCGACGTTCCCGCCGGCGACCTGGGCGTTGGCGGCCGTGAGATCGGCTACATGTTTGGCCAGTACAAGCGCATCCGTAACGAGTGGAGCGGCGTGCTCACCGGCAAGGGCCTGCAGTTCGGCGGCTCGCTTGCCCGCACTGAGGCCACCGGCTACGGCCTTGTGTACTTTGTTGACGAGTACCTCAAGAGCCACGGCGAGTCCTTCGAGGGCAAGACCGTTGTGGTTCACGGCTCCGGCAACGTTGCCATCTACGCCATCCAGAAGGTCGCGCAGCTCGGCGGCAAGACCATCGCCTGCTCCGACACCAAGGGCTGGGTCGAGGATCCTGAGGGCATCGACTACAAGGTGCTCGAGGACATCTACAACGCCAAGCGCTCCGGTCACGACAAGGGCGTGAGCCTGGCCATGTACGTTGACGCCCGCCCCAACGCCACCTGGCACGCTGAGGACGGCCGTGGCGTGTGGCAGCTTCCCTGCGACGTCGCGCTTCCCTGCGCTCGTGAGAACACGCTGCTGCTCGAGGACGCCCAGGCGCTCGTGGCCGGTGGCTGCAAGGCGGTGGGCGAGGGTGCCAACATGCCCACCACCATCGAGGCCACGCAGTACCTCCAGGAGCACGGTGTTGCCTTCATGCCGGGCAAGGCGGCCAACGCCGGCGGCGTGCTGGTCTCTGGCCTCGAGATGAGCCAGAACGCCGAGCACCTCTCCTGGACGTTCGAGGAGGTCGACGGCAAGCTCGAGCAGCTCATGCGCGGCATCTACCACAACTGCGACGACACGGCCAAGCAGTACGGCCACGAGGGCAACTACGTGATGGGTGCCAACATCGCTGGCTTCATCAAGGTTGCCGACGCCATGCTCGCCCAGGGCGTGTGCTAGCGTAGGATTTCAACGCTTGTCCGGGAGCCGGCGGCACCCAAGGCCCGTTCGTGTCCTCGCGCGCTTTGCGCGCTGCGGAATGCGAACAAACCTTGGGAGCCGCCGGCTCCCTGCGATGCAATACCTACAGGGGTGGGGAGGACGTTGTTGGGGGTGCTGGTTTCCCTTGCGCCTTCGGGGCTCTCTCGGGTTTTACGTGCCCGTTAGTTCTCGCTGGTGAATGCTGCGTGTACGCCTGCGGGGCGTTCGCTGCCGCCTGGGGTGTGCGGGTCGTGTGCGACGTTGTGCCTGGGTGTTATATGGGGTACTATGTGGTGTCTATGCGGGCGTGGCGGAACTGGTAGACGCGCTGGATTTAGGTTCCAGTGGGGGAGACTTCGTGCAGGTTCGATTCCTGTCGCCCGCACCACCGCGCAAAGCAAGCCGGCCCTCGGGTCGGCTTTTTGTTTAGGGACTGCACTCATCAGGGCTTTCCGAGCAAGCAGATGTGACAACTGCTCAGAGCAAATGTCACATCGGGTGGTGAGGCGCTGCGACAGGTGAGGCTCCGGATATATCGTGCCGGGCGAGTACCGCAGCGGAGTGAGGACTGTCTGAGCCCGGCATGATATATCCGCAGCCCCCAAACGCATTGCACGCCATTTGCCGCAGCAAGCGCAAGAGGCATCTCGTGCCATAAATCTGCGCATGGGTTCTGAAGCCCTTGCGGTTATCCTCGCACCAAGGCGCGCTTACTGCTAAGATAACTCTGTTTTGTGCATGCGGGAGCGCCACCCGGCCACCCCGCCGAGGATGCGCCCGGGGTTTCCCGCCCGCAGATGACCCATCAGGAGGAACGTTGAAGATCACCGTCACCGCCGCCGAGCCCAAGGACAGCAAGCTCGAGGCTACGCTTACCATCGCCGCTGCCGACGTGGACGCCGCCATCAAGCGCGCCTACAAGGACATTGCCAACAAGTACCGCTTCCAGGGCTTCCGCAAGGGCAAGGCTCCCCGTCCCCTGATTGACAACCTGGTCGGCCGCAACGCCGTTCTGGCCGAGGCCTCCGAGGAGCTGCTCAACGAGGCCACCCCGCTCATGCTCGACGAGCTTGACGTGGTGCCCGTGGGCCAGCCCACCTATGGTGACGAGGCCAAGCTTGCCGAGGAAGGCGCCGACTACGTCCTCACCGCCACCATCGGCCTGCGTCCCTCCGTCGAGCTCGAGAGCTATGACGCCGTGGAGATCAACATGCCGCCGGCGGAGGCCACCGAGGCCGAGGTTGCTGAGCAGGTTGAGCAGCTGCTGGGCTACCACGCCACCTTCGAGGACGTTGAGGAGGGCTACGAGGCCGCCGAGGGCGACATGCTCACCATCGACGTCGAGAACATCGAGAACGGCGAGGGCCTCGCTGGCGAGGATCGTCCGTTCATGCTGGGCTCTTCCGTTGCCCCGGCCGAGTTTGATGAGGCCATCAGCGGCATGAAGGTGGGCGACACCAAGGAGGTCGCCTACACCATCGCCGGCCAGGAGCACACCGACGAGGAGGGCAACGCCACCACCGACGAGGACACCACCGTCAAGGTGAAGGTCACCCTCAAGGGCGCCAAGAAGCACATCGTCCCCGAGCTCAACGACGAGTTCGCCAAGAAGGCGTTTGGCTTTGACACCGTCGACGCCTTCCGCGAGGCCGTGAAGGAGGAGGTTGCCGAGGACAAGACCTCCCAGCTTCCCAACCTCAAGGAGACCCGCGTCATCGAGAAGCTGGCCGAGCGCCTGCAGCTCGAGGAGCTTCCGCAGGAGTACCAGAAGCAGGTCTTTGATGAGATTGCCCAGGACTTCCTCGGCCAGCTCCAGCGTCAGGGCCTCACCCTCGACGCTTGGCTCCAGGCTCGTCGCATCCAGGTCTCCGACTTCCTGGACGATCTCAACGCCCAGGCTGCCGAGCGTGCCCGTCAGTCCCTCGCCCTTGACGCCCTCGCCAAGCACCTCAACCTCGAGGCTGCCCCCGAGGACGTTCGCGCCCAGTTTGAGGATGCCGGCGTCGATGACGTCGAGGCTACCATGGCCGACTTTGCCGCCGCTGGCCGCATGCCTGCCGTGCGTGAGACCGTCAAGCGCATGAAGGCCGTCGAGTGGCTCGTTGACAACGCCAAGGTCACCGAGGTCGATGAGGTTGCCGAGCGTCGCGCTGCCAAGGACGCCGAGTAGCATTCGCTAGGCCCACTCGGGTTTGGCTGCTCCCATATGGGGTATAGAACGCCGGGTGGGGCACTTCCCCCGCCCGGCGTTTGTATCGAGGCGCGCATCTGCGCGCAAATCCGCAAAGCTTCAAGGAGGACCGCATGGTCAACCCTGTTCGCAACATTCCGCTCATTCCGTATGTCGTTGAGCAGACTCCGCGTGGCGAGCGCAGCTACGACATCTATTCTCGTCTGCTGAACGATCGCATCGTGTTTCTGGGAGAGGAGGTCACCCGCGACTCCGCAAACCTCGTCATCGCCCAGCTGCTCCACCTCGAGAGCCAAGATCCCGACAAGGACATCGTGCTCTACGTTGACTCTCCCGGCGGAGACGTGTACTCGGGCCTGGGCATCGTTGACACGATGAACTACATCAAGCCCGACGTCTCCACCGTGTGCGTGGGCATGGCCGCCTCCATGGGCGCCGTCATCCTTGCCAGTGGCGCCAAGGGCAAGCGCCTGGCGCTTCCCAACTCCATGGTGCTCATCCACCAGCCGAGCTCGGGCGTCCAGGGCCAGCAGACCGACATCCAGATCGTGGCCGACGAGACCAAGTGGATTCGCCAGCACCTCAACCAGATTCTCGCCGACTGCACGGGCCAACCCGTGGAGAAGATCCAGGCCGACACCGAGCGCGACAACTACCTTCGCGCCGCCGAGGCCTGCGCCTACGGCCTCGTTGACCGCGTGATCATCTCGCGCAAGGACGCCGACGACGCTAAGGAGGACTAGCCCGATGCCCTCGTATCAGGATCCTAACAATCCGGTGGGGTTCCGCTGCTCCTTCTGCGGCAAGACTCGCGACCAGGTCACGCGTCTTGTGCAAGGCCTCAACGGCGTGTGCATCTGCGACGAGTGCGTTGACGCCTGCTCCGACATCATCAACGATGCCGAGGGTGGCGCTGCGTCCTCGCCCGAGGTGCTCGAGGAGGACCTCGCCGAGCCTATCCTGCCTCTCGAGCAGCTGCCGACCCCGCACGAGATCTACGACGAGCTGTCGCAGTACGTTATGGGGCAGGAGGATGCCAAGCGCGCCATGAGCGTGGCGGTGTACAACCACTATCGCCGCGTGCTCTATGGCCTTGAGGGCGACACCTACGAGGAGGACTACGAGCGCCTTGAGCGCGCCGCCCACGCGGCCGGTGCCGACGAGGTGATGGAGCGTGAGCCGGTGGAGCTGGCCAAGAGCAACATCTTGCTGTTGGGCCCCACGGGCACGGGCAAGACCCTGCTCGCCCAGACGCTCGCGCGCTTCCTCGAGGTGCCCTTCGCCATCGCCGACGCCACCACCCTCACCGAGGCAGGCTACGTGGGCGAGGACGTCGAGAACATCCTGCTTAAGCTCATCACGGCCGCCGACGGCGACATCGAGCGCGCTCAGGTGGGCATCGTCTACATCGACGAGATCGACAAGATTGCCCGCAAGGCCGAGAACCTCTCTATCACCCGTGACGTCTCGGGCGAGGGTGTGCAGCAGTCTCTGCTCAAGATCCTCGAGGGCACGGTGGCAAGCGTGCCGCCCCAGGGGGGCCGCAAGCACCCGCAGCAGGAGCTCATCAAGATCGACACCACCAACATCCTGTTCATCTGCGGCGGTGCCTTCGTGGGCCTTGACAAGATCGTGGCCGATCGCATCGGCAAGCGCGGTGTGGGCTTTGCCTCCGAGCTCGCCACCAAGGTCACCGAGAGCGAGAACGAGCTCATGAGCGAGGTCTCGCCCCAAGACCTGCACAAGTTTGGCATGATCCCGGAGTTTGTGGGCCGCATCCCGGTCATTACCTCCACGCGCCAGCTTGAGGAGGCAGACCTCGTGCGCATCCTCACCGAGCCGCGCAACGCCATCGTCAAGCAGTACACGCGCATGTTTGAGCTCGAGGGCGTGGAGCTCGAGTTCGAGCCCGAGGCACTGCAGCAGATGGCGCACCTGGCGCTCGCTCGCAAGACGGGCGCGCGCGGCCTGCGTGCCATCTGCGAGGCCACGCTTCAGCAGACGATGTTCGACATCCCGAGTGACCTCACCATCTCCAAGGTCGTGGTTACCAAGGCTGCCGTGGACGGGGACGAGATGCCGAGGTTCGTCCGCACCCACAAGGCGGGTCACAGAAGCGAGTAGGTTGCGCTGATGCTTGTGGAACACATGGGGGCAACGCTTAACATGCCCCTCGCCATAGACTACACATCGGTTGTCGTGGGCGTCCTTACGGGCGCCCTCTTTGGCTGCCGCCGCAAGGCCGATGTGGTGGGCGTCATCGTGCTGGGCTTTCTCACCGGTTTTGGCGGCGGCATCGTACGCGACCTTCTGCTGGGCGCGCAGGACATCTACTTTATGGAGCACCCCGACCTCATTTGGCTCTCACTCGCCATCTGCGTGTTCACGTTTTACTTCCGCGGCTTCGTGATTGACCTCGACCGCTCGGTGACCGTGGCAGATGCCTGCTCGGTGGCGCTGTTTGCGGTGGCCGGTAGCGCCAAGGCCTACGCGGCGGGGCTCGACGCGCTCTATGTGGTGATGCTCGGCACAATCACGGCCGTGGGTGGGGGTGCCATTCGCGACTCGTTTGCGGGCGTGATGCCCGCCATCTTCGCGCGCTCCAACTACTACGCCGTGGCGAGCATCGCGGGTTGCGTCGCTTTCACGGCGCTCGCGTTCTGGGGTGTTTCTCTGGGGCTCTCGGGCGTGGCGTGCTTTGTGGTGGTTGTGGGGCTAAGGTGTCTCTCGATACATTACGGGTGGCGGACGCGCACGGAAGCAGACCTCGTGCCGCATCTGGAGCGAGCCGCAAGGCGTGCCGCCCATGCGGCAAAGCGCCGGGTTGGCGAGGCCGCCCACAACGACAAGCATGGGGGTGGCGTATGAGCGGCATCAATGCCGAGCGAGTGGGGAGTGCGCTTCTGCGACATCGACGCCTGCGCGCGCACGGTCATTGCCGAGGCGGGCTACGGCGCGTATTTCACGCACCGCCTGGGGCATTCCATTGGCCTCGTCGACCACGAGCCGGGCGACGTGTCTTATGCCAACGAGGCGCGGGTGGAGCCGGGCATGACCTTCTCCATCGAGCTGGGCATCTACCTGCCGGGCAAGTTTGGCGTGCGTATCGAGGACCTGGTGCTTGTGGGCGAAGATGGTGCCGAGGTGCTCAACTCGTACGGCAAGGAGCCTCGCAGGCTCGACGTGTAGCTGGGCTGTGCGACCTGCGGGGGCAGGACTTGTGCGACCTGCGGGGGCAGGACTTGTGCGACCTGCGGGGTCGGGGCCCGGCATCTTCGTTCTGTGCTCGGACAGTCCTCGCTTCGCTGCGGAACTCGCACAGCCCGA
>Cebus_capucinus_imitator_PRJNA485217_SSR049__coassemble_1704_pt1 | contig 11271 bp, 7 predicted proteins | sample Cebus_capucinus_imitator_PRJNA485217_SSR049__metabat2_high_PE_004 | metagenome-assembled genome bin Cebus_capucinus_imitator_PRJNA485217_SSR049
TGATGGTGCGGACCATCTGGGAGGTGTAGGAGTTCTCGTTGTCGTACCAAGAGACAACCTGGACGAGGGTCTGGCCGTTGCCGAGGTCAGAGCACATGGTCTGAGTGGCATCGAAGATCGAGCCGTGGGTCTCGCCGATGATGTCGCGGGAGACGATCTGGTCCTCGTTGTAGCCGAAGGTCTCGGGGATGGACTCGGCGTAGGCCTTCATAGCGGCGTTGACCTCGTCGACGGTGACGACCTTGTCAACGACGGCGTAGAGGTTGGTGAGCGAGCCGGTCGGCGTCGGGACGCGCTGGGCGGCACCGATGAGCTTGCCGTTGAGCTCGGGGAGGACCAGGCCGATGGCCTTGGCGGCACCGGTGGAGTTGGGGACGATGTTCTCGGAAGCGGCACGGCTACGACGCTTGTCGCCCTTGCGCTGCGGGCCGTCGAGGGTCATCTGGTCGCCGGTGAAGGCGTGGATGGTGGTCATGATGCCGGAGACGATGGGGGCAAAGTCGTTGAGGCCCTTGGCCATCGGGGCGAGGCAGTTGGTGGTGCAGGAGGCGGCGGAGATGATGTCGTCCTCAGCGGTCAGCTGCTCGTGGTTGACGTTGTACACGATGGTGGGAAGGTCATTGCCGGCAGGAGCGGAGATGACGACCTTCTTGGCACCAGCGTTGATGTGAGCCTGGGCCTTGGCCTTGGAGGTGTAGAAGCCGGTGCACTCGAGCACGACGTCGACGTCAAGCTCGCCCCACGGCAGGTTGTTGGCGTCGGCCTCCTTGTAGATCTTGATCTCCTTACCGTCAACGACGATGGAGTCCTCGGTGGCGGAAACCTCGTGATCACGGGAGTAGTTGCCCTGCGTGGAATCGTACTTCAGCAGGTAAGCGAGCATATCGGGAGAGGTGAGGTCGTTGATGGCGACGATCTCGGAGCCCTCGTGACCAAACATCTGACGGAAGGCCAGACGACCGATGCGACCGAAGCCGTTAATAGCAACCTTAACTGCCATGCTTTCTCCTTTCGAAGGCCCTGGGCACCCCTTGCGCCCTGAGAGCCACGTTTGGAACACCGTTGGGCATCATACCGCTAAACAGGGCGGCTTAATCGCCTCAGTCGGTATTTGGTAGCAATAAGTAGGGCATACGCTGCGAGTTGTCTACGTATGGGTAGACAGGTTGGAAGAGTTGCGCACGAGGGCGTGGTCAGGTTTGCGCACGGGGGCTCCCGTAAGCTGCGGCCAGCGGTTGCGCAGGGCCCGCGAGCGGTAGGGGCGCAATGTGGCGACTCGGTGAGCGGCACGGCGCCCACGCCCGCCCGCGACGCCTCGGGGTGGGGTGAGCCTGCGCTCGGGTCACTTGCTGCGCAAGTCCCCAGCCCTCGCTTAGGCTCACCCCACCCCGAGGCGCACGCGAGGGCCACGCCCACAACGCGCGGCCCTCCCCTACCCGCGGTTACTTGAGCAGCTTCTCCAGGCGCAGCACTCGGTGGTAGAGGGCGCTTTTGCTCATCGGGGGCTCCATCACCGCGCCCAGGTCCCTGAGCGAGAGGTCTGGGTGGGCGCGGCGGGCGGCGCAGAAGGCCGCGAGCGCCGGCGGCAGCTCGTCGAGCCCCACGGCGTGCTCCACCTCGTCGATGAGGCGCAGCTGGTCTGCGGCGGCGCTCGTGGAGCGCGCCTGGTTGGCAATCTCGGCATTGACGCGACGGTTCACGTCGTTTTTGACCGACTTCATGACGCGCACGTTCTCCACCGCCCGCGCCGTGCGCGCCGCGCCTATCACCTTGAGCAGCCGCGCGATGTCGTCGAAGCTCTTGAGGTAGATAGCAAACGCCCCGCGGCGCTTGTTGACGCGCGCCGTCACCACCTCGTCGTCGAGCAGCTCCACGATGTCTGCGGCAAACTCGTCGCCCGTGACGGCAATCTCCAGGTGAAAGTCGCCGCGCGGGTCCGCGATGAAGCCGCCCGCCATGAAGGCGCCGCGCAGATACGCCGCGCGGCAGCACGGGCGCTGCACCACGCGGGCCGCCACGCCCGAGGCAAGGCCCTGGCCCAGCTGGATGATGCCCATCTTGATGAGCGCCTGCTCAAGGCCCGCCTGCTCGGGAATCTCGATGAGGTAGTTACGCGTCTTGTGCAGGTTGGAGCGCCTCACCGTGAGCGAGGTGTCGAGATCGAACACCGTGTGCGCGAGGCGGATGACCGTGCGCGCCACCGCACCCGTCTCGGTGGAGACGCGAATGGCGTAGTTGCCCGATCCGCGAAACGAGAGCATGCCGCACACGCGGATCATGGCCGAGAGCATGGCGGCATCGCACTCGGGACAGCGCCCCTCCACGCGGGAGAGCTCGTCTTTTACCTCTGCTGTAAACGACACGTCACTGCCTCTCGGCTCGGGTGAGGTCACGGTGCGCCACGTCGACGCGATACCCCTGCGCCGCCAGGTAGCTTGCCGTGGAGTTGGCGAGCGTCACCGAGCGGTGCTGGCCGCCCGTGCAGCCCACGGCGATGGAGAGCTGGCTTTTGCCCTCGGCCACATAGCCCGGCATCACGGCGTCGAGCAGGTCGTACCAGGCCTTGAGGAAGCTCTTGGTCTCGGGGCGCTCGAGCACGTAGGTGTAGACCTTCTCGTCCATGCCCGTAAGCACGCGCATCTCGGGGTCGTAGTAGGGGTTGGGCAAAAAGCGCACGTCGATCATGAGGTCTGCCTCGGCGGGCATGCCGTACTTAAAGCCAAACGAGAACACGTGCACGTCGAGAAGCTGCTGCTCGGTGAGCTCGGAGAAGAGCCCCTGGATGCGGCGGCGTAGCTGGATGGGGCGCCAGCCGGTGGTGTCGATGACGTAGTCTGCGCGCTCGCGCACCTCGGCGAGCTGGGCGCGCTCGCGGCGGATGGCGCTCGCGTTGCTCTCCCCCTCCTGCGCGATGGGGTGGCTGCGCCTCACCGAGCTGAAGCGGCGGCGCAGCGCCTCGTCGGAGGCATCGAGAAACACCACCTGGTACGAGACGTCATGGGAGGCGAGCTCGTCGAGGCCGTCGAGCAGCTCGTCGAAGAGGCCCTGGCTGCGCAGGTCGCACACCACGGCGAGATGGCGCCCCACGCCCGAGTTGATGCCCACGATCTGCGCCAAGGTGAGCATGAGGCGCGGCGGCAGGTTGTCGATGACGTAGTAGCCCAGGTCTTCAAACGTGTGCATGGCCTCCGTGCGGCCGGCACCGCTCATGCCGGTGATGACCACCACGTCGGGGATGCACGCCGCCTGCCCCTTCGTCTCAGCTCCCATGCCCGCTCCTTCCACGCACTGGCAATAAGCTTTAAGTATAGCGCCCGATAGCCCACCCGGTGCACCTGAGCCACGCACCAAGCGCCACCACAAAGCCCGTAAAGCCCCAAGCCCGCTCCAGGGGTTGGCGATCCGTGTTCTGCGTAAGCCCGACCCCTCAGGTCGAGCTTGGTCACAACTAGAAGGCTCTCGATATATGCGTGGGGAAGGGACTTAGGGACTTTGCGAAGCAAAGTGACCACTCCCCACGCAATATATCGAGCGCCAACCACCGGGAGCACAAAAAAGCCCGACCCCCCAAAAGGGATCGGGCTCACGTCATGGAGCAAACGCTGTGTTACTTGAGGCCGGACTCCTCGGCAGGGAGCGGCTTCTTCCAGAAGGAGAGGATGAGGCAGGCAACGACGGAGCCCACGAGCGCGGCCACAAGCCACAGGGCCCAGTTGCCGATGACCGGCGTCACCCAAGCGCCACCGTGGGGAGCGGGGCTCGTGCAGCCAAAGGCGGCAGAGAGGCCTCCGGCGATGGCGGATCCGATGATGCAGCTCGGCAGGACGTGGCCGGGGTCGGCAGCGGCGAACGGAATGGCGCCCTCGGTGATGAAGGAGAGGCCCATGATGTAGTTCACGATGCCGGCATTGCGGTCGTTCTTGGTCCAGCGGTTCTTAAAGAACGTGGTAGAGAGGGCGATGGCGATGGGCGGAACCATGCCGCCAACCATGACGGAGGCCATCATGACCTGGCCGGTGGTGCCGAGGCCGGAGCTCGGGTCAAGGGCGGCCGTGCCAAAGACGTAGGCAGCCTTGTTGAACGGGCCACCCATGTCGACGCTCATCATGCCGCCGAGCACAAGGCCAAGCACCACGATGTTGCCGGTGCCGAGGCCGGAGAGGAAGCCGTTGAGCGCGGTGTTGATCATCGCGAAGATGGGGTTGAGCACGAGCATCACGACGCCGATGGCGAGCACGCCGAGCACCGGGTAGATGAGCGTGGGCTTGATACCCTCAAGGCTCGCCGGAAGGCGGTCGCACATCCGCTCGATGCCCAGGGTGAGGTAGCCGGCCGCGAAGCCCGCGAAGAGCGCCGCGATGAAACCACCCGAGATGAGGCCGCTCGAGTCGAGCGTGCCGAGGTAGGCAAGGTCATAGCCGGCCTTGGCAAAGACGCCGCCCACAAAGCCAGGGGCAAGGCCCGGGCGGTCAGCGATGGACATGGAGATGTAGCTCGCCAGAATCGGGAGCATGAAGCCAAAGGCCTCGCCTCCGATGGTCTTGAAGAGCGCGGCGATGGGCGTGGAGGAGCCGTAGGCCGCGGTGCCGAGGCCCGGCTGGTCGAGCAGGAAGGCGATGGCGGTGAGGATGCCGCCGCCGATCACGAACGGCAGCATGTGCGAGACGCCGTTCATGAGGTCCTTGTAGATCTTGCGGCCCACGCCCTCAGGCTCGCCCGCAGAGGCGGTCTCGGAGGAGGTAGACCCACCGTGGTGGATGGGGGCCTCGCCGTTCATGATGATGTTGATGAGGCGCTCGGGCTCGTTGATGCCCTTGGCAACCGGGCAGCTATAGAGGGGCTTGCCGTCAAAGCGGCCGAGATCGACGTTCTTGTCGGCGGCGATGATGATGCCCTTTGCAGCGGCAATCTCCTCGGCGGTGAGGATGTTCTTGGCGCCGCCCGAGCCCTGGGTCTCCACCTTGATGCGGACGCCCATCTTCTCGGCCTGGCGCTCGAGGCCCTCGGCGGCCATGTAGGTGTGGGCGATGCCGGTGGGGCAGGCGGTGATGGCGAGCACGTCATAGGCGCCATCTGCGGCGGGCACGGGTGCCTCGGCCGCGGCCTTGGCAGGGGCAGAGACGCTGTCCGCGGCCTCAGCCGGGCCAAACTTGGCCTCCTCGGCGGCGTCAATGGCTGCCCGGAAGGCCTCGGGCGTCTCGGCGGCACGCAGGTTGGCGGTGAAGTCCGGGTCCATGAGCAGCATGCACAGGCGGCTCAGCACCTCGAGGTGCGTGTCGGCCTCGGTGTCGGGCGCGGCGATGAGGAACATGAGGTTGGTGGGCTGGCCGTCGGGAGAGTCGTAATCAACGCCCTCGGGGAGGGTCATTGCGGCAAGGCCCGGCGCCGTGACGGCGGCCGTCTTGGCGTGCGGGATGGCGATGCCATCGCCGAGCGCCGTGGTGCTCTCCTCCTCGCGAGCGTGCACGGCGGCGGTGTAGCCGGCGACGTCGGCCACGTTGCCCTCACGGCACATGAGCTCGACCATCTTGGCGATGGCGTCGTCCTTGTTGGCGGCGGCACCTCCTATCTTGATGGCCTCAGGCTTGAGCAGATCGTTGATTCTCATGCTTACACCTTTCTTTCACGGGCGTCCGCCCATGGTTGCATGACGTACAAATGCGGTCCCTTGGTGCCTGCGGATTGCTCCATTGCACTCGAGACCTCGGGCTTAAGCGTTGGGAGACGTCCCTTTGGCCTCTTAGGAAAAGGAGGAATGGAGCAACGCGCAGACACCAGCGGGGCGTCTGCGCGGCGGCCTTAGGCCCGCGCCATGAGGGCCTCCACCTCCTCGCGCGTGGCAAGGTGGTCGGAGAAGGCGCTGGCAGAGCCGGCGGCAAGTCCCATGCGGAAGGCCGTCTCGTAGGAGCCGGTCTCCATGAGGCCCGCGAGGAAGCCCGCCACGGAGGAGTCGCCGGCGCCCACGGAGTTCACGACCTTGCCCTTGGCGGCCGGGCTCTCAAAGACCTCGCCGTGCTCGCCCACAAAGACGCCACCCTCGCCCGCCATGGACACGAGCACGTTCACCGCGCCCGCCTCCTGAAGCTTCTTGGCGTACGGGATGACCTCCTCGCGCGTCTTGAGCTCCACGCCATAGATGTCGCCCAGCTCTATGTTGTTGGGCTTGACGAGGAAGGGGTGCAGCGGCAGCACGCGGGTGAGTAGATCGCGCTCGGCATCCACCACGATGCGCACGCCACGGCCGAGCTTGCGCTCCATGATGCGCTCGTACATGTCGCCGGGAAGCGTTGAGGGCACGGAGCCCGAGATGACGAGCGTGTCGCCCTCGCCCAGGACATCGAGCTTGGCGTAGAGCTCCTCCACGTTTGCGTCGGTGATGCGCGGGCCCTGGCCGTTGAGCTCGGTCTCCTCGTTGGACTTGATCTTGGCGTTGATGCGGCTCATACCCTCGGCGACCTCGATGAAATCGGCCTCGATGCCGGCCTCGCTCACGCGGCGCGCGATCTCGGTACCCGTAAAGCCGGCAAGAAAGCCCAAGGCACGGCTCTTGTGGCCGAGGTTGCCGAGCACGATGGAGACGTTGATGCCCTTGCCACCCGGCAGGATCTGCTCGTAGGAGGTGCGGTTGATCACGCCCAGGCGCATGTCGTCAACGCGCACGATGTAGTCGAGCGAGGGGTTGAAGGTAACGGTGCAGATCATGCGGGAACCTCCATGACGTTGCTGTAGGCCCTGAAGGCCTCGGGTACGGAGTCGGTGAGGATGGTTGCGTCCGAGAGCTCCGCGAAGGTAACGGACGCGACGAGCCCCAGCTTGGATGCGTCGGCGAGCACGTAGGCGCGCTCGCAGCGCTCCATCGAGACGCGCTTGACGATGGCCTCGGAGCGGTCTGGGGTGGTAAGGCCGCCCTCGGCCGTAATGCCGTTGGCGCCCCAAAAGCCCACCGAGAAGTGGTAGCGCGAGAGCGTGTCGAGGGCGTCGGGGCCCACGAGCGCGTCGGTCACGCCCTTGAGCTCGCCACCAATCACGATCACCTGGCAGCCCAGCTCCACGAGGTGAAGCGCGTGGGAGACCGAGCAGGTAACGTAGGTTGCCCGCGTCTGCGCCAAAAGCTCGATCATGGCGCCTGTGGTGGAGCCTGCGTCGATGTAGACGAAGTCGTCCGGACGGACGAGCGAGGCGGCGTAGCGGGCGATGCGGAGCTTCTCGGCCGCGTGCATGCCGGAGCGCTCGGGCAGGGTGAGGTCGCGGGTGACGCTCGAGGTGCCGAGGCGCGTGGCCCCTCCGTGCACCTTGGTGAGCTTGCCGGCCGAGTCGAGTTTCTCGAGGTCGCGGCGCACCGTAGACTCCGAGGTGTCGAGCACCTCGGCCAGCTCCGGAACGCTGGCGCTGCCCCGGCTCGCCACCATGTCGAGGATGCGCGCTTGGCGCTGCTCTGCGAGCACGGCCCTTACGCCTCCTCGGGATAGGAGATGCCCCACTGGCGGCGCAGGCTCGTCATGAGCGCCATGACGTCTTGCGTGTAGGCGATCATCGCGTCTTCGGTGCGGTCTCCCGCAACGGCGCGCTCGAGGTCTGCCACCTCGTAGAGCAGGGCAAAGGCCTCCTCGCCGACGCGAACCTCCTCGCGCTCGCCCGTGGCCGTCCAGGTGATGGTGGCCACATCTGCGCGCGGGTATTCCATGACCTCCACGTAGCACTTGTCAAAGGAGAGCACGGCGCGCTTGGGCTGCTTGGAGTGGAGAGACAGCGTGATAGTGGCAAGCTGCATCTCGGCGTTGCGCATCACGATGCCACTCGTCACGTCCACGCCCGTCTCGCAGGCGTTGGCGACAGAGACGACGTCCTCGGGCTGGCTCACCATGAACAGGCGTGCGAGCGTGAGGGCATAGACACCGATGTCGAGCATGGCGCCACCGGCGAGCTCGCGGTTGTAGAAGCGGTTCTGAGGGTCAAACTCCTTGTAGCTGCCAAAGCTGATCTGGGCGAGGTTCATCTTGCCAAACTCGCCTGCCATGGCGCGGCGGATGAGCTCGCGGTACAGCGGCATGTGCAGGATGGTGGTGGCGTCGATGAGCTGCACGTGGTTGGCATCTGCAAGCGCCATGGCCTCGGCGAGCTCGGCGGAGTTGAGCGTGATGGACTTCTCGCACAGCACGTGCTTGCCGGCGGCAAGGGCGCCGCGCAGGTAGGTGATGTGGGTGTTGTGCGGGGTGGTGATGTAGATGACGTCCACCTCGGGCGATGCGTAGAGCTCCTCGGGCGTGTCAAAGACGTGGGCCACGCCAAACTCCTGCGCAAACGCCTCTGCCTTGGCACGGGTGCGGTTCTGCACGGCCACGAGGGCACGGCCGGCGAGCGCGAGCGACTGCGCCATCTGGCGGGCGATGACGCCGCAGCCAATGACGGCCCAGCGAAGCTGCGGAGCCTCAAAGAAGTCTGCCGGGAAGGGCTTGCCTGCCACTGCGGCAAAGGCCTCGGCGGCGGCCACGGCGGCGTCGCGCGGGCCTGTGGGTGCGGACATGCTCGGGGCGCCCCCTTGCGCCTGAGATGCGGTGTTGCTCATGTGAGCCTCCTCCTCTTTGCTCACCGTTGCTCTTCGCCGCACATTCTTGCTCACTTCTGCGTGATTTTGAATGTTTCTGCGTAGAGTTGACCGCGAACGGTCGAATTTTGCCGGTGAGTGGTCATCGGACGCTCACAGTATGCCCGTACTGTGAAGTTCTATGCATCTGTTTGCACGGTTTTGCTTATCAGTGACTGAATTTCTGCCCGCATGCGCGCAGATTGCGGACGATTATGCACGGCTTTGCGTGAATGCGTGCTCACTTTTGCGCATTTGCGCTCATGTGAGGTGCGGCGAGGAATGACGTTGCTGGCGGCACCCCTGTCCCAAGCCGAGGGGCGGCATAGAGCTTCGTTCGGGTCACTTGCTTCGCAAGTCCCTCGGCCCTCACTCCACTCTATGCCGCCCCTCGGCCTACGTTATTCCTGCCGCCCCGGCGTTGCTTCCGAGGGCGCCTCCTCAACATTGCGGCCAAGCTCCTCGTCCCAGGCGCGCAGAGTGGTCCAAATCTCGTGCGCCACGTCGGCGGGGATGCCGCTCACGGCGGCGATGTCTTCCTCGCTCGCCTCGCGCAGGCGCTTCATGGAGCCAAAGGCACGGCGCAGGGCCCGCTTGCGCTTCTCGCCCACGCCGGGGATCTCATCCAGGATGGAGACGGTCATGGCCTTGTCGCGGAGCTCGCGGTGGAAGGTGATGGCAAAGCGGTGCGCCTCATCTCGCACGCGTTTCACGAGGTAGAGCGAGGCGGAGCCGCTGGGCAGCACCACCGGCATGTCGTCCCAGGGCACAAAGAGCTCCTCGTCCGACTTGGCGAGACCCGCCATGGGGATGTCGAGCCCAAGCTCGCCCAGCTGCTTGATGGCAGCCGTGAGCTGGGGCTTGCCGCCGTCGAGGATGAGCAGGTCGGGACGGGAGCCAAAGCGCTCGTCGGCCATGCGCTCGGGGCCGTAGCGGCGCGCGAGCACCTCGGTCATGGAGACAAAGTCGTTGGCCTCGTCGAGCTCCGCGCGGATCTTGAAGCGGCGGTACTGACTCTTGTCGGGCTGGCCGGCGGTAAACACCACCATCGAGGCCACCGTGTGCTTGCCATGGATGGTCGAGATGTCGAAGCACTCGATGCGCATGGGCGGCTCGTCGAGCGCAAGGGCACTCTCGAGCTGGAGCAGCGCCTCGTTGGTGCGCTTGTCCTCGTAGCCCGTGCGCAGCTCGTAGCGCGCGAGGTAGTGGTGGGCGTTGTTGGTGGCCATCTTGGCGAGCTCGGCCTTCTGCCCGCGCTGGGGCACGTGGAGCTCCACCTTGCGGCCACGACGGGCAGAGAGCCAGCCCTCGAGGGTCTCGGCGTCCGCGATGGCCACCGGCACGCACACCTCGAGCGGAAGATCGCTCGTTTGGTCGTAGTAGCGCTTGAGGAAGGAGCTCGCGAGCTCCTCCTCGCCCACGTCGAGGCCCTTGTCGAGCACAAACTCGCAGGTACGGCTCACGCGCCCCTCGCGCACCACAAACACGCAGGCGCCGGCGATGGTCTCCTCGCGCCAAAACGCGATGACATCGACGTCTTGCGCGCGACTGAGCACCACGCGCTGCTTGTCGTCCAGCCCGTCAATCACGGCCAGGCGACGCTTCACGCGGGCGGCACGCTCGAAGTCGAGGTTGGCCGCGGCCTCAGCCATCTCGGCACGAAGGGCCTCCACAAACTCGCCGCGGTGCCCTGCCAAGAAGCGCTCCACCTGAGCCACGTGGCCGGCATACTCCTCGGGCGTGATGCAGCCAGCGCACACGCCGGGGCCACGGCCCACGTGGTAGTCAAAGCAGGGACGGCCATGCTCGGCCTGGGCCAGGGCCACGACGTCGGTCTGCTCGGGATGGGCGGCGATCTGGCGACGCACGCGCTTCCACTCGGCACAGGTGGCGACGCACAGGGGCATCACCTTGCGCACCACGTCAATGGTGGCGCGGGCCGCGCGGGCGTCGGTGTAGGGGCCAAAGTAGCGGGTGTCTGCGCGGTGCTTCTCGCGCGTGTACTTGATGGCGGGAAAGACGTCGCCCTTGGTGAGGGCGATGTAGGGGTAGCTCTTGTCGTCCTTGAGGTCCACGTTGAAGGGCGGGCGGTACTGGTGGATGAGGTTGATCTCCAGCACGAGGGCCTCGTGCTCAGAGCCCACCACCACATAGTCGAAGCTCTTGGTTGCGGCCATGAGGCGCGGCACCATCGGGCGCTCGTCTGAGAGCTGCACGTACTGGCGCATGCGGGCGCGCAGGTTCTTGGCCTTGCCCACGTAGAGCACGTTGCCTGAGCCGTCTTTCCACAGGTAGCAGCCCGGATCGGTGGGCACGAGCGCCACCTGCTCGGCAATGGAGGGCAAGGCGGGGCCTGTGCCTTGCGCGGCGGTGTGGGGCCCGGGGGCGGATGCCGGCTCGCACGCGGGGGCGGCTGCCGGCTCGCACGCGGGGGCTTGGGGCGAGGCCGGGGCGACCGGCTCGCACGCGGCAGCGTGGGGTGCAGCTGGGGCGACGGCTTGCGTGGCGGGTGCCGACTCGCACGCAACCTCACAACCCGCCGACTCGGCAACGGAAGGCGCAGCCAGTCCCTCGCCCATGCGCTCATTAGCCATATGTCCTCCCCCACCTGGTCTCTCACGGCACCCGATTCTAAAGAATCACGCGCCAAACCACCATGTCACCCCATTTCTCCCCCGCACGCCCAT
>Cebus_capucinus_imitator_PRJNA485217_SSR049__coassemble_1797_pt1 | contig 10081 bp, 5 predicted proteins | sample Cebus_capucinus_imitator_PRJNA485217_SSR049__metabat2_high_PE_004 | metagenome-assembled genome bin Cebus_capucinus_imitator_PRJNA485217_SSR049
ACGCGGGGATTTCGCCTGTCAAGCGCCCGAAAGCCACCCACCACAAGAATCCGACGACACACCCCCAGCGCGCAGGCGCAACGGCACCTTCGCAAGCGCCCCGCCACGGAATCCGGCGCCAAGCGCGCGCCACGGGATACCCCCGGAGGCAAGCACCCACAAACAAGGACGGGCGCAACGCCGGCGCCAACCCAGCCGCGGAACAAGGGCGCACATGAAAAAGCGGCGGCTCGCAAGGAGCCGCCGCTCAAACCGTACGAGATGGGAGAAAGCCGCCGAGCCTCCCCTATGGGGCACCTCACTTATGCAGCCCAACGCGCCCGCAACCACGTGACACCAAAGGCCCCGACCCCAGCGGAGCTCCGGGAACAGAACCTTCGAGAGCCCACGGAGAACAGCGCATTAGCGCCCAAGATTGGGGACACGGCCCAAGGCCACACCGCGCCTTCGCGCGGGGCGCGCCACCACGCCACCACGCCACCACGCCCGAAGAGGGAATCTTACGCCAGCTTGGCAAAGTGGCGCTTGCCCACCTGCAGCACGTTGCCGCTCACCAGCAACGCAGGGTCAACGTTGTAGCTCTTGGGAGGCAGGGCCTCGCCGTTAACCTTCACGCCACCGCCGTCGATGTCGCGGCGCGCCTGACCAGCCGAGCCGGAGAGGCCGGCAGCCACAAGCACGCGCGGCAGATAGACAAGGCCGTCCTCGTTGACCTCAATCTCCACCGCAACCTCGGCGACGTCCTCGGGGATGTCACGGTTCTTGTGAACGTGAATGAAGGCCTCCTGAGCGGCCTCGCCGGCGCCCGCCCCGTGATACAGGTCGCAGATGTTGCGGGCAAGGGCGCGCTTGAGCTCGTAGGGGTCGGCCTCGCCGGAGGCAAGTGCGGCGTCGATGGCGTCGACCTCATCAACGGAGAGGGTGGAGGCAAGGCGGTAGTACTTGCCAATCATGGTGTCAGGGATGCTCATCAGCTTGCCGTACATGTCGGCCGGCTCGTCGGTGAGGCCCACGTAGTTACCGTAGCTCTTGGACATCTTGCGCACGCCGTCGGTGCCCTCGAGCAGCGGCATGGTGAGGGCAATCTGCGGCTCCATGCCCATCTTGTCCATGAGATCACGGCCGGCAAGGAGGTTGAAGAGCTGGTCGGTGCCGCCCATCTCGACGTCGGCCTTGATCTGCACGGAGTCAAAGGCCTGCATCACGGGATAGAGGAACTCGTGCAGGGCGATGGGGGTCTGGCTCTGGTAGCGCTTGGTGAAGTCGTCGCGCTCGAGGATGCGGGCCACGGTGAACCTGCTGCACAGCTCGAGCATGCCCTTAAGGTCGAGCGACAAGATCCAGTCTCCGTTGTGGACGATCGTCGTCTTTTCAGGGTCAAGGATCTTCATAGCCTGAGACACATAGGTCTCGGCGTTGGCCTCAATCTGCTCCTGGGTCAGCTGCGGACGGGTGGAGTTCTTGCCCGAGGGGTCACCAATGAGGGCCGTGCCGTTGCCGATGATGAGCGTGACCTTGTGCCCCAGGTCCTGGAACTGGCGCATCTTGCGCAGCGGCACCGCGTGGCCAAGGTGCAGATCGGGGCTCGTGGGATCAACGCCCAGCTTGATGTTGAGGGGCACACCGCGCTCAAGCTTCTTGCGCAGCTCCGCCTCCGGCACGATCTGTGCCACGCCCGAGGCAATAACCTTCATCTGTTCGTCAACGGTCAGCATTGATCCTCCTGTTATGGATAGCACCCTCGCTCGCCAGCCACGGCAGCGGTGCTTACGTCTGCAATTGCCCCAGTGTACCCAAACTCGCCCCACCCCGCCCACGAGACCCAAGCACAGCAAAGCGGCCGAGCGTAGGTCGAGGGGTAGGTCGAGGGGATGCTTGTGCCAAAAGCGAGGGCTGGGGACTTGCGGAGCAAGTGACCCGAGCGTTGGCACAAGCATCCCCTCGACCGGCGGGACGGCCGGGCGCGGCAACCGGAGGCGTCCCCTCGACCGGCGGGACGAAACAACAGGGTCGCGCAAGTCGGGCGGGGCGTTAACCGCAGTGAGGGCTGGGGACTTGCGGAGCAAGTGACCCGAACGGAGGTTAATGCCCCGCCCGACGGCGGGACGGCGCAGCGCGGCAAAGCGGCAATGCTACTCGATCACGGATTCGATGATGTAACGGGGGCGATGCTTGCTCTCGAGGTAGATGCGGCCCACGTATTCGCCCACGATGCCCAGCGAGGTGACCGTGACGCCACCCACAAACCACACCGAGACCATAAGACTCGTCCACCCCGCAACCACCGCGCCCATAGCGGCACTCACGAGCGCATACAGCACCATCGCGAGCGACACGAGCAAAAACGCAAGGCCCGCCGCCGTCACGAGGCGCAGCGGCCGCACAGAAAACGAGGTGATGCCCTCAAGCGCAAAGGAAAGCATTTTGCCGAGGGGATACTTGGACTCCCCCGCCGCGCGCGCGGCACGTCGGTAGTACACCTTGGCCGTCTCAAACCCAAGCGCCGGCACCAGTCCGCGCAAGAAGAGGTTGGCCTCGCCGTAGTGCGAGAGCGCCTCGAGCGCGCGGCGCCCCATAAGGCGAAAATCCGCGCAATCCGGCACGAGCTCCACGCCCAACCAGCGCATGAGACGATAAAAGGCCTCGGCACTGCCGCGCTTGAAGGCGGTATCGGTGTCGCGGTTGTTGCGCACGCCAAAGACCACCTCGGCGCCAGCGGCATGGGCGGCCAACATCTCGGCAATGGCGTCCGGGTCGTCTTGCAGGTCTGCGTCGAGCGAGACGGCGCAGGAGCAACCTTGCTCGTAAGCATGCATAAGGCCAGCGTAGAGGGCGTGCTGATGGCCAGCGTTATGGGCAAGCGAGATACCGCGAAACAGCCCGGGCACAGCCTCAACCCCATAGGCATCGGGGTGGGCGTTGAGCCCCTGGATGATGTCGAGGGTCTCGTCTGAGCTGCCGTCGTCAACGAGCAACACGTGCGAGCTTGAGGCGATGGCCCCCGCGTCCATGAGCGCGCAGAGCTTTTGGGCGAGCACATGCGCCGTGAGCGGCAGCACCTCCTGCTCGTTGTAGCAGGGAACCACGAGCCACAGCTCAGGCGCGGGCTTGCCTGCGCGGGGTGCCGGAGGGTATGCGCTAACGGCAGACGTGCCGTCGCAGGCACAAGACGCACCGGCAGCAAACGCGCCATCGCTCGCACCGGGCACGCTGGCATGAGCCGCGGTCACCCGGCCCTCCCCGCCTGCGTCTGAGCCCGCCGAGCCAGAGGGTCCCGCCACGGCATCCCGCGCAAGGCCACCCTCCAAAGCCGTCCCCATCTGTTGTGCCCGCTGTGTCACTAGCCGTCCAATCCGTTGCGAGAAGCCCGTGCGCGCACCATGCGCTCAAGCCATGATAGCGCCGCCGCCATCCCTGCGGCGCCCAAGGGCAAAGCCACGACGGCAAAGGGCAGCACGTACACGCTCTTGGCCTCCCAGAGCAGATAGCACCCAAAGCCCGTGAAGAAGATGGCCGCCAAGAGCAGCAACGTACCGTCGGAGGCGGTGCTGGCTGCGGTCTCCGCCACAGAACCCGAGGCAGGGGCAGCGCCCACATCTGGGATGCCACGGGGGACACCCGAGCCGGAGGAGTCCCCCGAAGCCGAGCTGCCCCAGGCACCGCGCCCAGCCGAGGCCTCACCCAAAGCACCGGCGTCGCGAGACCCGACTGCGCGCGCCACCACACAGGCAGCGCCCCCGTAGCCCTCATCCCCGGGCGCACCTGCGGCGAGCGCCGCCTGCGCCTCGCGGCGGCCATGGCGCCAGCCGCGGCACCCGGCCACCATGCAACCAAACGCCGCCACAAAGCACACGCTCTGATAGCCGTCGAGCACAAAGGTGAGGGCGGTGCACGCAATGCCCAGAGGCGATCCGAGGTCTGCCGGGTTGGCGCGCCCGCCCCAGGCCGTGCCGCTCATGGAAAGGTAGTAGAGCGACTGGTAGGTGGGGTCTGCCCATTCGGTGGCGAGCTTTACGAGGAAGAACCATGCCGCATGGGCGGGGTCTTGGGCAAAGCCCACAAGGTCGGCGGCCAAAAGGCGCGCCGCCGTGGCGTTTTGCACGGCCGCGTCCTCGCCCGAGGCCGCCCACACCGCGGTGGCATGCTCGCTCCAGCCACCGGGCGCAAACGTGGGCTCGCCCTCGTCAACCGAGACGTAAAACTCGCCACGACCCATGCGAAGCCCCAGCTCAAGGTGGTTGAGCGTGGTGAGCGCCTCGCCAAACTCATAGCCCTCGGAGCTGGCCGCGAGCGCCTGGAAGGGCAGGCCGGCGAGGCTGTGCGCCACGGCCACCACAGCCACGCAAGCAACCACCGGTGCCGCCGCGAGACGGCTGAGCCCAAAGACCACCCACGCGAGCACCGCGCCGATGGCAAAGAGCACGAAGGTGGCCTTGATGCAGAGCGCGAGGGCGAGCGGCACCACGGAGGCGACGATCCACGCGAGGGCACCCATGCGCCCGCCGGCAGCAGAGCCGCGCACGCCCCGCACGCCACCCGCACCCACGCAGCCCATGGCTCGAGCCTGCATCGCCACAAACGCAAGGGCAAAGCCGCAGCCCATGGCGTTTCCGTAGATAAAGGCGGCCAGCCAGCACAGGGGCAGGCACAGGGCCACAAGCACCCACAACACGCGCATGCCCCGCTCGCGCAGGCCAAGGTTTGCGCCCAGCGCCATGAGGCTCACCACGGCAAGCTCGTTGGCACCCACCGAGAGCAGCTGAAACACCACGTACGAAAGCTCGCCGAACACAAGGCGCAGGCCATAGAGCAACCAAAAGAAGCTCGCCTGGAAGGGATAGCAGCTGAAGTAGAGGCGCGCGTCGGTGTAGATGGTGCCGTAGGGGCCCTGGAAGAGCGAGGCCACGCCGTCCTCAGCCGCACGGGTGGTAAAGTCTGCGATCATCCACGAGTCGCCCCAGTAGGTGCGCCTCGACTGCAGAGAAAGCACCATGACGAGCTGCGCCACAAAGGTCACGGCAACAAGAAGCCGCAGGCCACGCATGCCGTCGAGCGCCGTGCCGAGGCGCCATGCAAGCACCACGAGCACCATAGCGAGCACCGCACCCAAGGCACCAGCCCCCAGCATCGGCATGCTCACCGAGGAGGCCATCGTGATGATGGACATGCTCTGCGTGAGGTTGTGCGTATCCGTGTCGGTCTTGAGCCACACGGTGGAGAGTACGGCCACGAGCGCCACGACGCCCAGGCAGAGTGCGCAGGCGCCCAGCCCCAGGCGCGCGAGCACGTTACCCGCGCGCCGCGCCGCCCGTCCGAGCGTCCCGCGCGTGCCGTCGCACCCGCCCGGGCGCATATGAGCCGCGCGCGGGCCACCCTGAGCACGCGCGCCCGCACGCTGCGCGCCCGCTCGGCTCGCGGCAGCCCGGGGCACCGTCGCCGGGCGCCGTGGCCTCACTGCGCACCCTCCGATGAGCTCACCGCCGAGCCGGCCTCGGAGCCAGCCGCATCGCTCGCCGCGGAAGACGCCGCAAAGCTCGCCTCCGCTGACGCCGGCGAGGAGGCAGCCGAGCTCGCCGCATCCGCGCTCGAGGCCGTGTCACCCGAGCCGGCAGAGGATGCGCTCGCACCCCGATACCCCACGATGGACTCCTTGCCATACCACTGGCAGAGGCGGTAGTTGATGTAGTTGTCCATGTTGTCGCGAATGTCGCCCATGAGCAGCACGTGCGGCACGTTGGTATAGAACGGCACGCGCAGGCTCTGCTCGCTTGAGCCCTCGATGGTCTCGAGGCGCGAGAGCACCTGCTCGTGGTAGGCAGCGGCCTGGCCCGAGGCAAGCGAGCGCGCGGCAGAGACGCTCGAGAGCTCCTCGCCCAGGCTCTTGTCGGCCGCCATGGAGCCAACCACGCACACGGCCACGAGCGCGGCAAGCGCGCAGCCCAGCGCCGCGTGGCGCGCGCTCACGGCAAAGGCCTGCACGTGAGCCGCATCTCCGCTGCCGAGCGCACCCCCGGCCACCGCGCCGGCACCCTCAGCAGCAGCCAGCTCGCCCGCGCCGGCGCCCTCGGCGGCAGCCAGCTCGCCCGCGGCCACGCCCACGCGAGCCGCGCGCATGCGAGCACACAGCCAGCCCGAGCACCAGAACACGCACACGAGCAGCAGGGTCACGAGCAGGTCGAACCGGCAGTCCTGCACGCGTCCCGGGCCCACGGTGCCCTCGGCCCAAAACGTGGGAGTGAAGCTCGTGGCAAAGAGCGCCATGGAGCCCGCAGCCACCAGGCCCGGCAGCCTGAAGCGCCAGCCGCGCGCCGCCGCGCGCTCGCCCACATAGAGCGCCAGCGGCACGGCGAATGCCAGGGCAAGGAGCACCAGCCCACCCGACCACTGCTCGAGATACTGAAACGCCGCAAGCGACGACTGCCAGATGGTGCCAAGCACACCCGCGCCGTCGCCGGGGAACTGCGTCTGCTGGCGCACGTCGTTGCCGGGAGCGGCAAGCGACAGCGCAAGCCCCAGCACCATCACGCCAAAGCTCGGCAGCACGTCATACGAGCTGCGGCGCCCCTGCGCGATGAGCACGGCAAGCACGGCGAACATCACCTCAGCCGCAACGAGCGCAGTCACGAAGTTTCCGCCCGCCACAAAGAGGGCGAGCAGCACCGACGCCACCACCACGCCGCGCGGACGGCGCGTGCGGGCGGGGTTGCAGATGCGCGCCCACGTACCCATAAGGGCGAGCGCCGCAGCGTGGTAGCTCGTGTAATACACGGCGCTGTTGTACCAGAAGATACCCTCCACGGGGCTTGGCTGCGCCAAGAGCTCCACCGCCACGGCCACGCTGCTCACCGCGAGCCACGCGCCGCGCGGGGCGCCGAGCAGCTCCACCAAGAGGGCGTGCGCAAAGAAGAACGTGCCCGCGACGAGCGAGGCCATCACGAGCGGCGCGGCGAGCGCATAGGCCTGCTCGCCAAACACGCCGGGCTGGATGGCCATGAGCAAAATTGCCGAGTAGGTGCCCTGCCAGTCAAACCAGGCCTTCCCCACCTGCTCAAGCGCCGTGATAAGGGCGAGCCCCACGTTGCCCGTCTGCTCGAGCGTAAGGTGCGCCCACACGCCGTAGTGCCAGTCGTCGGCGTAGGAGTGGTTGTATCTACTGATAAGCACGAGCGGGACGAGCGTGGCCACGAGCAGCGCCATGCCGAGGGCGGCCGCAAGCATGAGCGAGCGCGGCGTGCGCTCGGCACGCACGCACGCCACAGCACTGCGCTCGTCCTCGACGCGCCAGAGCACACCGCCAGCGCGCCCAGCCCGAGCGCGCCCGGCGCCGCCGCGCCCACCGCCACGCATGCCGCCGCGCCCGCCGCCGCGCACGGCCACCCGCGCGCCCGCGCCTGCCCCGGCCTCACGAACCTCGCCCGCGGGCATCTCGTCCGTCACGCGAAACCTCGCCATCTTCTCTCCTATCGTCAACGTCGCCCCACCCCCGCCGCTCGGCGGGCATGCGGAGGCGCATCGGTCATACACAGGGCCCTAAGTCTATGCCACCCGCGCCCCAGTGATGTGGACGCGGCGTTAACGTCATCACTCCCACCAAACGCGCAGCCCCCGTTTGAAGGATAATGGCCCTCACGTGTGTAACCACATTGGGAGGATGCATGGGAATTCGCAACCGTCGCGCACGCGCGCACTCAAAGACCCACATCGTCAGCTTCACCGCTGCCGGCGTGCTGGGCTTTCTGGCGCTTCTCGCGATCACGCTGACCATCTCGCTCGGCGCACTCGTCGAGTCTTGGCTGCAAGACCTGCCCGACTACACCTCGGCCGACGCCTACCTCGTGGCCGAGCCCAGCCAGGTCTATGACGCCGAGGGCAACACCATTGCCTCGTTCTACGTGCAAAACCGCCACTCCGTGACTCAGCAAGACGTGTCCCCCTACGTGCTCAAGGGCACCGTCGACGTGGAGGACGAGCGCTTCTACCAGCACAACGGCGTAGACCCCATCGGCATCGCGCGCGCCGTGGTCTCGCAGCTCCTGGGCCGCTCGGAGGGCGCCTCCACCATCACCCAGCAGCTCGTGCGCAACACGGTGCTCTCAGACGAGCAGTTTGAGAAGTCCATCAAGCGCAAGGTGCGCGAGGCCTACATCGCCATCGAGATGGAGAAGACCTACTCCAAAGACCAGATCCTGATGATGTACCTCAACACCATCTACTACGGTCACGGCGCCTACGGCATCGAGGCGGCGAGCCTCACCTACTTCAGCAAGCACGCCAACGAGCTCACGCTTGCCGAGGCCGCCACGCTCATCGGCCTGCCCAACTCGCCCTCCTACTACGACCCCACGGTCAACCCCGAGGGCTGCGTCACCCGCCGCAACAAGGTGCTCGACAACATGGTGCGCCTGGGTGACATCACGCAGGAGGAGTGCGACCAGGCCAAGGCCACCGAGCTTGAGCTCAACCTCGGCAACACCAACCTCGACAACGAGGGCACCTACCCGTACTGGACCAACTACGTGAAGGGCCTGCTCGAGGGCGACTTTAGCCAGGAGACGATCGTCCAGAGCGGCCTCAGGATCTACACCACGATCGACCCTTCGTGGCAGCAGGCTGCCGAGGACTCCGTGGCCAAGATGCTCGAGGGCACCGGCAACGCCGACATCAACTCGAGCCTCGTGGCCATTGACCCGAGCACCGGCTACATCAAGGCCATGGTGGGCGGCCGCGACTACGACACCAACCAGAACAACATGGCCACGCTCACCGCCAAGCAGCCCGGCTCGAGCTTCAAGATGCTCGCGCTGGTGGCGGCGCTCCAGAACGGCATGAGCCCCGACATCCAGATCAACTGCAACTCCCCCATCACGCTCACCGGCGGCACCCGCGTGCAGAACTTTGGCAACCAGAGCTACGGCACCCTCTCCCTGCGCGAGGCCACGTGGAAGTCTTCCAACACCGGCTACATCCAGATTGGCCAGGCCGTGGGCATGGAGAAGGTCGTCGCCACCGCCAAGTCCATGGGTATCAGCGCCAACCTCGACCCCTACGCCTCCACCGTGCTGGGCGCCCAGGAGGTCTCCGCCCTTGAGATGGCCGAGGCCTACGCCACGCTCGCCTCGGGCGGCGTGCACCGCGACCCGGTGGCCATCACCAGGATCGAGGACCGCAACGGCAACGTGGTGTACGAGCACACCGACAACCCCACGCAGGTCATCGACGCAGGCGTGGCCAAGGTGGCCGCCGAGATCCTCCAAGGCGTCATCACCAACGGCACCGCCACCGGCGCCCGCAACACCCTTGCCATCGACCAGCCGGTGGCAGGCAAGACCGGCACCACCGACGACGCCGACAACCTCTGGTTCTGCGCCATCACGCCGCAGGCCGCCGTGGCCGGCTGGACGGGCTTCACCGACACCAACCGTCGCGTGTACGTGCGCGGCTCGCAGGGCAGCCCCTCCACCACCTCGTGCCTCTCGGTCTCGTACTTCCTGAACACGGTGCTGGCAGACACGCCGCGTGCCGAGTGGCCCATGGCCGACGCAGAGGACCCCACGTATCAGCCCAACAGCTCGTGGAAGCTCTCCAACACGAACTCAAGCGCCAACAGCGCAAAGAGCGAGCATGCGGAGGTGGACAAGCAGGACGAGTCTGGGCAGTCCTCCGAGAAGGAGCCCACGCAACCAAGCTCCCCCACCTCGCCGAGCTCGCCCTCGCAGCCCAGCACCCCCGAGCCCTCCACGCCCACCGATCCGGTGCAACCGAGCACGCCCACGCCTTCCCCTAGCCCTAGCCCCACCACCCCCGACAGCGGGGGTGACACCGCGCCCTCGGCCTAACACCTGGCTTTGCGCCGCAAGCATCCGTTGCTTGCGGCGCTTTTTTGTGCCGCCGTTAGGGTATGCGGCGGCGCGGGGCGATGGTGACACTCACTCGGGTCACTTGCTTCGCAAGTCCCCAGCCCTCGCTCGCGTCACCATCGCCCCGCGCCGCATGCAGGGGTCTCGGCACAAAAAAGCGTCCCGCCCGGGTGGCTTGGGCGCCCCGCTCTCGCGTGGCCAAGGTCGCTCCTTGGTGTCTGGCT
>Cebus_capucinus_imitator_PRJNA485217_SSR049__coassemble_1896_pt1 | contig 9147 bp, 7 predicted proteins | sample Cebus_capucinus_imitator_PRJNA485217_SSR049__metabat2_high_PE_004 | metagenome-assembled genome bin Cebus_capucinus_imitator_PRJNA485217_SSR049
CCGCCGTTCGAGTCCAGGAGCTCCTTTGCCTTGGCGAAGGTCTTCACGGGCTTATCTTTGGTGCCGTCGTTGTCGTCCGAGCCCGTTTGCCCGTTCACGTAGACGGGCTGGCTTTGGGGCTCGTCGCTGGTCGCGGGCTCCTGGCCAAGCGTTTCTTCACTTAGAGCTGAGGGGGGGGGGTCTCCATAGCAAGGGCCTTCGTTGCCCCGCCTGCGAGGATCCCAAGGGCAAGCAGACAGCTCGCCAGGCATCGCGCCGCTCTCCTCATGTGCTCATCCTCCCTTGTTGTCTATGGTGGTTAGCTGGGCAGGAACTGTGCTCTCACCTCCATGCGAACCTGCTGGTAGTTAGTTTGTTTGAGCATGTCGTGCATAACGACGGCGCAAGTATACATGACAAAGTGAAATAGGGGGTGTTTAAAATAAGTTTGCTTGGGATGGTCGCTGCGCAGAGCGTGCGGGGCTCATGCAGCTCCGCGTAACGGGAGAGAGCGAAAGCCCCTCTCGTCTCAAGGTCTCACGGGGTTAGGCGCTCTTCGAAAGCCGCGGCGGCGAAGTCCCTTGAGCGTGCAAGAACGCACAAGAATCTGGCCCCCTCTCTATTAGGGTTTGTTGCAACGTTCGCTCGAAGTCGCCGGATAACAGACGCTGGGGTGTGTCGCATTTGATACGGGTAGGTTTGGGTATTTGCATTGGCACCCCCTGAGTGCTATATTCCCTCGCGATTGGGGGCGCCAAGGCCTCGCAACTGTTCACTTTGAGAGATTGGAGATGCATGGCTCGACTCCGTAAAGACCGTCAATCGCATGGCGACGCGCCTCTGGCTCAGCTTGCTGCGCCTACGCATGTTGCTGCGGCAGCCGTGCTCGTTGCAGGGCTGGCTTTTGCGCAGCCCACCGCTGCCCTCGCAGCAAGCTTCGAAGAAAATACAACCCCCCCCCCTTCACTGATTCAACGAATCTAAACACGAAGGATTCGCAAGAGGCCTCTGACGAGCAAGCGTCAGGGGAGAGCACGATAGATGCCGCGCAAGACGATGCCGGTGGCGATGACGAACTGCAGCGGGCCGCAGAGGGCGATGGCGCCCAGGATGCCCAGGGCGCACCCGAGGCCTCCTTGGCTGACGGCGTGGCGGAAGGCGTGGCCGCAGGTGAGACCGAGGACACGGCCACAGGCTCGGCCACAGTCACGACGGATGGCGCGGCAGCAAGTGCGGTCTCGCGCTATAGCTATCCTAAACCCGTCTATAACTCAACCAGCAAGGTGAACGTTAAGTTCTCGCTTCCCTCTGGTTCTTCTGACACGGCTGCAACTGGCGTCAAGCTCCACATCACGAGCTATACGGGCTCAAGCGCCCTCACCGAGCCCCGAGATCCCAACAGGGTCGCCTACGTTGACGTGGTCGCCTGGTATAAGGACGGCACATGGAAGCTTGACACCTCCGCCACGAAGTTCAGCTCTCCCAGCACAACGACCACGACTGCTGCGGATGCGGGCTCGCAGGCAGGGGGTGCCCCTGCGGCGTCCACGCTTGGTGCGAGCGTTACCGATTCGAGTACAAACCGCAACATCAGGATCGAGCAGACGGACGCCAACAACTTCACCGTCGTCTTCACTGACGCGGCCAACCGTTGGATCAGCATCGACAGCGCCGAGGTCACGTCTGGGAACGCTTCCGACTGGAGCGAGAGGCTTACGGGCTACCTACCCATTGGTCTTGCGGCTGAGCAGGCCACGGCCACGTTCACGCGTCAGTACACGCTGTCCTTTGACGGCAACGGGGCCTCGGGCGAATCGCCTGCGAGTTTTGTTATGCGCTGGGACCAGTGGCGTGCCACCGCCCCCGCTCCCGGCTGGCTTGACCGCCCGGGATACCTGTTCGTTGGCTGGAACACCAAGCAGGACGGCACCGGGACGACGTATGCGTCTGGCCAGCAGCTTGGTGCTTGGCCGGGGGAGAAGCTCTATGCCAAGTGGCAGGCGCGTCCCAACAACGTCTCGTGGGAGTCGGGCGAGGGCGGCAGCATCGGCTCGCACGAAGATGAGAGCGTGCTCACGGACGAGTACGTGAAGAGCGAAGTGACGACCACCCCCAACACCGGCTACCGCTTCGTTGGATGGGACTACATCACCGAGAAGCTCAGGCAAAAGGCAGACTGGACTCCCGACTCCTTGGGAGACCGCTACGACGTCTGGTACGAGACCGGCACTACGGGAGACTGCCGCTCCCTACCCATCACGGGCCGCACCACCTTCAAGGCGAGGTTTGAGCGGGTCATCTACCTCAACGCGCATGCCGACGGGGGTACCGTGGGGGCTGGCGCAAACGGCGCGCCCGCAGACGGAGCCACCTCGGGCTCCGCGCGCGTGGAGTTTAGCGAATCTGCGGGTACGGGCGCCATTGACGAGAACAACGGGGTATCTGCAACCGTCTCGTACCAAGCCGCTTCGGGCAAGGAGCTCGGGAAGGTTACGGTGAGTGACGACTACGGTCACTCGGTAGAGCTCTATGACGGCACCTCCTGGAAGGGCGAGGTGACCCTGGGCCAGGACAGCTCGAGCTATAAGGTGACCTGCTCGGCCGGAACGAGCTCCAAGACGACGGATGCCGGCACGTTTACCCTCTCGGGCATCAAGTCCAACCTCAACGTTGCCGTGAGCTTCAAGGACGATCCCGGCGCCAATGACCCCGTAAGGCCGCCTGCGCCCAAGCCCAACCCCAGTCCCAATCCAGACAAGGACACCGACGGTGACGGCCTCACCGACAAGGAGGAGGCCGAGCACGGCACCGACCCCTCCAAGCCTGACACGGACGGCGACGGCCTCACCGACAAGGAGGAGATAGACCGCGGGACCGACCCTCTGAACCCCGACACGGACGGCGACGGAATCCCGGACGGCGAGGAGATCGACCGCGGCACCGACCCGCTCAACCCCGACACCGACGGTGACGGCCTCACCGACAAGGAGGAGGCCGAGCACGGCACCGACCCCTCCAAGCCTGACACGGACGGCGACGGCCTCACCGACAAGGAGGAGATAGACCGCGGGACCGACCCTCTGAACCCCGACACGGACGGCGACGGAATCCCGGACGGCGAGGAGATCGACCGCGGCACCGACCCTCTGAACCCCGACACGGACGGCGACGGAATCCCGGACGGCGAGGAGGCCGACCGCGGCACCGACCCGCTCAACCCCGACACCGACGGCGACGGCATCCCGGACGGCGAGGAGGCCGACCGCGGCACCGACCCGCTGAACCCCGACACGGATGGTGACGGCTTCCCAGACGGCACTGACCCAGACCCGCTCGACCCCAACGTTCCCGGGCATGGCAATGACGGCGCTCAAGGTGCGGACGACGACGGCGACAGCTCCGGCGGGGCGCGAAATGCCGGCAGCGCCTTGCCGCAAACCGGTGACCCAGACATGGGAGCGGCGGTAGTGGCCCTCGGCGGCTCTGGCATCTCTGCGATGGCGGCGGGTGTCATTACGCGCCTGCGTCGGAGGGACGGCTAACGCATACGCGAGGCTACTGCGGGATTTAGGGAGCTATTTCAGACGCGAGCGTAGGTTGGTTTCCGTGCCGGCGCGCAAGGGCGCGTTCGGGTAAGGAGGCTTGGTTGGCATGACAAAGCAGATAATCGACAGATCTCTTCCCGGAGGCAGGGTCAACGAGACAGATCTTGCCCTTATGGAGTTTCTCGTCGGTTGCGAGGCGGGCAGGGCGGCTGTCTCGCGCGAACAGCTTTCCGGAGAGCTTGGGTGCTCCCCGGCTACCTTGCGCTCGTGCGTCAAGAGGCTCGAGCGCAAGCTCCTGCTCGAGGTTCACGAGAGGCGCCACAGGAACGGCGGCACCCTCGAGAACGAATACGTCCTCACCGAGGCGGGGCGCGACGCCTTTGAGCTCGCCTCTCGCGTTCAAGGGCCCCGCGAATAGCCTTCTGCTTTTGTGGCCTTGGCAAAAAGGCCGGGTTCTGGGTCTTATGCATAGCCTAGTTTGATGTGGCGAGGGCTTTGGGCGCTTCCAAAGCTCTCGCCACCTGTTGTTCTGAACGTTACTTGGTGCAAACAGAGCAAAACGAACGAATATAACGAACGGTTTGAAAGGCATGCCAGCACCAAGGACGCTTTCCTCGTGCCGGTTTGCACAGAACCTCGCCGTTTTGACAACGAGGCAGTCCTGATCGCTAAACGCATTCATATAAATGTATAAAAACTCAGTAATATGCACAATAACAAATAACAATAGGTAAGGGCCATGCCAGTGGCCCATCCTGGCTCCCCATTGCGCCCCTCGGGCAGCCGAGGGGCGCCTTCGCTGGCATGGGCTGGCTGTGGCCCACCAGGTATGACGCTGGGGCCTTGCGCGACGCTTGCTGCTACGACAACTGGCTGGCTGCTCACGATTGCTGCTCTGTCCGCAAGCTGCCGACCGCTCGCGCTTTCCGCGCCCCTCGCAAGCTGGAGCACGCCCAGTAATGGGAAAGGTAAAAGTTTCCCTTGACTTACCTAAAGCTACCAGTATATTAGGACTCAGTACTAACAAGTTACGCCATGGGGTCACCTGAGGCCCGTGGCTACAGAAAGGGAGATGACCATGTCTCAGATTGGCAAGCAGATCGGCGAGTTCTCTGTCCAGGCCTACCAGAACGGCGAGTTCAAGCAGGTTACGAGGGAGGATGTGCTCGGCCACTGGTCGCTGTTCTTCTTCTATCCCGCCGACTTCACCTTTGTGTGCCCCACCGAGCTCGAGGAGCTTCAGGAGAACTACGAGGGCTTCAAGGCCGAGGGCTGCGAGGTCTACTCCGTCTCCTGCGACACCCACTTTGTCCACAAGGCATGGCACGACGAGTCCGAGCGCATCGGCAAGGTGACCTACCCCATGCTCGCCGACCCGGCGCATGTCCTCGCCCAGGACTTCGAGGTGCTCATCGAGGAGGGCGGCCTTGCCGAGCGCGGCGCCTTCATCGTTGACCCCGAGGGCAAGATCCAGGTCTACGAGGTGACCGCCGGCGGCATTGGCCGCAACGCCGCCGAGCTGCTTCGCTTGGTGCAGGCCGCCAAGTTCGTTGCCGAGCACGGCGACCAGGTGTGCCCCGCCAAGTGGACGCCCGGCGCCGAGACCCTGAAGCCGAGCCTTGACTTGGTGGGCGCCCTGTAGGGGAGCGCTCGAAAGACAGCGAAGATGACCCTAGCGGCCGTGTCGAGGAATCGGCACGGCCGTTTCACAAGGAGGGAGTTTCCCTATGGCGGCAAATCCCAGTGTCGTTGACGAGTCCACGCTCTACGATGCCGTTGTCATCGGCGGAGGCCCCGCAGGCCTCACCGCCGCACTCTACCTTGCCCGCGCCCGCTACCGCGTGCTCGTGGTTGAGCGGGAGCACTTTGGCGGGCAAATCACCATTACCGACGAGGTGGTGAACTACCCGGGCGTGCTCAGTGCCAGTGGCAAGGAGCTCACCGAGACGATGCGTCGCCAGGCGGAGGCCTTTGGCGCGGAGTTTCTCCTGGCCGAGGTGACGGGGCTCGATCTTGAAGGCGACGTCAAGCGCGTCAAGACCTCGCGCGGCGACATCGCCTGCTTTGCAGCGCTGCTCGCCACCGGAGCCAGCCCGAGGAGCGTGGGCTTTGCGGGCGAGGAGGAGTTTCGCGGGCATGGCGTTGCGTATTGCGCAACCTGCGATGGCGAGTTCTTTGCAGGCAAGGACGTGTTCGTGGTGGGCGGCGGCTTTGCGGCTGCTGAGGAGAGCGTGTTTCTCACCAAGTACGCGCGCCACGTCACGGTGCTCGTGCGCGAGGACGACTTCACCTGCGCGCCGGCGGCGGCGGAGGAGGCCAAGGCCAACGAGAAGATTACGGTGCTGTACAACACCGAGGTCGTGGAGGCCTCGGGCGACAGCGCCCTGCGCCGCCTCACCTACAAGAACATCAAGACGGGCGAGACCCACACCTACGAGGCGCCCGAGGGGGACACCTTTGGCATCTTCGTCTTTGTGGGCTACGCGCCGGCAACCGGCCTTGTGCGCGGGGTGGCCCAGCTGAACGAGCAGGGCTACGTGCTCACCGACGCCCACCAGATGACCTCCGCAGACGGCCTGTTTGCCGCGGGAGACGTGTGCGTCAAGCAGCTCCGCCAGGTGGCGACGGCGGTGGGGCAGGCGGCCGCCACCGCCACCGAGATGGAGCGCTACCTCAAGGCGGCTCAGGAGTGCACCGGCCTCGTTCCGCGCGCGCCTAAGGCCAAGCCCGTCTCGGCGGCGGCGCAGGCAGCACGGCCCGCTGCTGACCCGAAGGCGCATGCCGCGAGCTCTGATTTGTTTGACGAGGCGATGCTTGCCCAGCTCAATACGGTCTTTGGGCGCATGGAGGGCACCCTCACGCTGCGCCTGCACCTCAACGACTCGCCGGTGGCAGCCGAGCTCGCGGGCTATATGGACGAGCTTGCCTCGCTCACGAACAAACTTGAGGTGGAGCGCAGGGATGGCTCTGGCGAGGCGGGGGCGCCGTACGTGGAGCTCGTCCGCGAGGACGGCTCGGCATGCGGGATGGCCTTCCACGGCGTCCCGGGCGGCCACGAGTTCACGAGCTTTGTGCTCGGCCTCTACAATGCCGCAGGCCCCGGCCAGCCTATCGACGACGCTGATCGCGCGGCAATCGCGAGTATTGACCGCGAGGTTGGGTTGCGCGTGCTCGTGAGCCTGTCGTGCACCATGTGCCCCGAGGTGGTGGCGGCGGCGCAGCGCATTGCCGCCGAGAATGAGCGGGTTAGTGCGCATGTCTACGACATCGCCCATTTCCCCGAGCTCAAAGACGAGTTTGGCGTCATGAGCGTGCCGTGCCTCATCGTGGACGATGGCGGGCGCCAGCAGGTGACCTTCGGCAAGAAGACCCTCGCCCAGCTGCTCGAGGTGATTGGGTAGGGGGGGTGTGCGCTTCGCTGCCCCGAGCGCGGCCGTGCCTGCGTGCCTGGCAGGTGCCGGGCACGCAGGCACGCCGATGCCTCCATGCGGCCGCATCCAGCAACTGCTGGGCGCGGTCGCCTTTTCCTTGCGTGCGCTTGCCCTGTGGCACGAGCCCGGTGGGCTCCGGCTCCAGAAGGGCTGCTTATCTTGCTACAAGTCGTAGACGGTCTTTGCCGCCCTTCATACGTGCCGTGGCTCCTGTGATCACGGTGTTTACGAGATTGGATCCTCTTCCTCGCGCGCGAGGCGCTTCTCTGCGACGCTGTATACCTTCGAACGCTCACGCTTGCCCGTGGCGATTATCTCTGCAATCTCAATGAGCTCGACGGCATCCTTGGTGACGCGGTAGACGATGCGCCAACCATCCTTGCGGTATTTGAGCTTGCGACATCCGGTGAGCTCCCCGTGAAGGGGAGTGCCTATCTCGTCGGCGCGTTCTTGAAGTTTGGCCAAGCCGGGGCGCAGGAGCGCTTTCACCGAACCATCGAGGGCAAGGTATTCATCTCGGGCCTTCTTGTTGTAGAAGCACAGCTTAAATCGATGCGAGGTCTCAGCGCTCATTCGAAGAGCTCCGCATCGGGGATGGTGCCCGGATCAATTTCGTTAATGAGCGAGAGCTCTTCGGGGTCAAAGTCCATGGGGCTGTGGTCTTCCAGCCTTTCGGCGGCAATGGAGTCAATTTGCGCTTCGCGCCAGGCCTCGGACTCTGCATACATGCGGCTGTAGGCATTGAAATCAACAATGACGACATCGGCTCCGCCGCGGTTCATGACGAGGACGGGGGCCTTGCGTGCCTGGCGCCGTATGTTGCCAAAGGACTTTGCCGCCGCCGTTGCCTGAACAATTTGGGAGGCCTTGAATGCGGGCTCGGCCAAAGCTTCCATACGGTACCTCCTTTTTAAAAAGGACTATGCCTTTCAGCTAATGTGTAAACAACTACGTATATTACCACGTAGGTAATTACGTTTGGAGAATGTGCCACATCGCGGGCCTCCGTGTCTTTGCGGCTTGTGTGTGCCTCCGGTCACAAGGGTTGGCTCGACGGGTACCATGAGAGAGTTGACCACATGAGAAGGGAGCCGAGGGTGGCTGAGGTTAAGGTTGGCATTATTGGCGCCATGGACTCAGAGGTGGCGCTGCTCAAGTCTCGGGTTGAGGGCGCGCGCGTCCGCGAGGTGGCGGGCATGGAGTTTGTGGAGGGCGCCATCTCCGGCGTGCCCGTGGTGGTGGTGAAGTGCGGCGTGGGCAAGGTCAACGCCGCCATCTGCGCGCAGACTGTCACCTCGCAGCTGGGTGCCACGCATGTCATCAACACCGGCGTGGCCGGCTCGCTCGACGCGCGCATCGAGATCGGTGACGTGGTGGTGTCCACAGACGCCGTTGAGCACGACATGGACGTGACGCCTCTGGGCTATGCCCCCGGCGAGCACCCCGACCTGCGCCTCGTTGCCTTTGAGGCAGACACGCGCCTGCGCGAGGCCATAGCTGCTGCCGCTGCCGAGGCGGCTTCAGACGTGTGTGTCTTTCAAGGACGCGTGTGCTCGGGCGACCAGTTCATCGGCTCGGCCGCAGCCAAGGCGCGCATCGTCGAGGCCTTTGGCGGCATGTGCTGCGAGATGGAGGGTGCCTCCATTGCCCACGCCTGCTACCTCGCAAAAGTTCCCTTCGTGGTGGTGCGCGCCATCTCCGACAAGGCAGACGACTCTGGCAGCGTGAACTACGCGGAGTTTGAGAAGGCCGCCGCTGTGCACTGCTCCGCCATCGTGCTGGCGGCGCTTCCGCGCATCGCCTAGGCGCCGCCCAGACGCTACACTGTCTCGGATGCGCTCTGCCACCGAACGACGACCGAACGCAACCGCACCACCAACACACCGCAGCACGACGCGCATCGCCGCCCTGCGGCGCACCTCAAACGAACCACGCCGCGCCATGACGCAGCTTAAACGCACTACCAAAGGAGCACCCATGAAGCTCTTTCACCACAAGGCCATTGCAGCGGGGCTCGCCCTGAGCCTCACGCTGGGAGGCGCCTCTGCCCTTGCCGTTGCCCCGGCCCTTGCGCAGGAGGCCTCCGGGGACGCCGCCTCGTCTGAGCCCAACGCCACCAACGGCTACGGCACCGGCGTCGCGTACGACAAGGCCGAATGGTACAACGCCGACGGCAATCCCGCGGACAGCGC
>Cebus_capucinus_imitator_PRJNA485217_SSR049__coassemble_1964_pt1 | contig 8641 bp, 4 predicted proteins | sample Cebus_capucinus_imitator_PRJNA485217_SSR049__metabat2_high_PE_004 | metagenome-assembled genome bin Cebus_capucinus_imitator_PRJNA485217_SSR049
TTTTGTGCCCCTTGGCGCGGAAGGAGCGCTGTGCTCGCGAGGGGGTGGCCGGGGGGCTATCACTCTGGGCTCGGACAGTCCTCGCTTCGCTGCGGAACTCGCCCAGAGCGATAGTCCCCCGGCCTTCTTGCCGCGGCGTACCGCCACCTGCGCGGAGAGGGCGCGGATGATGCGTGGTCGCATGGGGTGCAAGTTGTATGCGCTCCATGCTCGGGGTACTATGCTTTGCGGCCTTGCTGTGGCCTTCAGTAACAATTCAAGGATGAGTGATCCTCGCATATGACTACCGATACGCCTCGCCCCGCGCCCGCCGCGCAGCCCGAGCCAGCCGCGCAGCCCGAGCCAGCCGCGCAGCCCGCGCCCGCCGCCAAGCCTCGCCTCGTGCAGTACGACCTCGTGCGTGCCGTGGCCATGACGTGGGTCATCATCGAGCACTCGCTGCAGGTCATCGACTGGGGCGAGCCGGGGCGCATATGGTATGCGGCGCTCGAGTCCGTTGTACTCACGTGCAACGTGGTGTTCTTTGCGCTCTCGGGCAAGTTCAACCTCGGCGTCTCCGCCTCGCGTGACCCGCGCCGCTTCTACCTCAAGCGTATCGTCTCCGTGGTGCTGCCCACGGCGCTTTTCTTCTTTGTGCGTGGCCTCTACGACATGCGCGGAGACTATGGCAGTGTCGCAAACGTGCTCTCGCTTTTTGTGAGCAACAGCTTGGGCGGCCTGGGCAAGTCTGAGTATTGGTTCCTCTTTGTGCTCATTGGCCTGCTTGCGGTGGCGCCGTTCCTTGCGCTTGTGGTCAACGGGGCCTCAAAGACGCTCCAGCGCATCTTCATGGCCATGGGCATAGGCTGGCTCGCCGTGAGCCTCCTCGCGCGCGACACGGGAGTGGGCCTGTACTGGAGCTTCCTGTTTAGCGGCTACTGCTTCCCCTTCATGGCCGGTCGCTTTATCGAGGATCTGCTCCGGGGCTGCAAGTCGTGGGCGCTGCTGCTGGCGGCGCTCGCGTGCTCGGCTGCCAACGCTTACCTCGACCTCACGGGGCTTACGGGCGGCATTTATGCCGAGACGCCCTTCTACATCCTGGCGGGCCTCCTCTACTTTGTGGTGCTCGTGCGCCTGGGCGAGCGCCTGCGGGAGGGCAGCCTCGTGCAACGTGCCATTGCCTTTGCCGCTCGTCACTCGTTTACGGTGTATCTCGTGCACTACATGGTGCTCGACTGGCTGCTGGTGCACGGGTTCCCCAACCCGGCCGGCCTGAGGTCGCTCGTGGTGCAGCCGGTGTTTGCCCTCGTGATCTTGGTGGTGTCGCTGGCGATTGCCGCTGCCGTTGACACGCTGGTGATCCAGCCCGTGAGCCGCCGCCTGCTCAAGCGCATTTAGCCGAGCAGGGCACCCGCGCCTGCGACGCGCCCAAGCTCCACCCCACACCGCAGCCAAGCGGCAAGTAAAAAGGCGCCCGAAACGCTGAACCTCAAGCGTTCCGGGCGCCTCGCCATATCGCCCGCGGGCAACCGCGTCGGCCCACCCCAGCGCCCCAGCACCCGGCCGCGCGAGCGGCGCCCTGGCGGGACGGCGCCCCGGCCGCGCGTGCCCGTGCACGCCAAGCGCAAAGCCCCCGCTAGTTATACCCGTCCACGTCGATCGGCCAGGTGCGGCCGGTGGCGTGCCAGTCGGCAAAGTTCAGGGCCTCGCCGTCAATCTCGTACTCGATGAGCTCGTGGTCAACCTTGCCGTCGTGCCAGATCCAATAAAAGTAGCGCGGACGGTCGCCCTGGCTCACCTCAAACATGGTGGGCGCGTCCGTCTCCACGCCCATGGCCTCGGAGAGCGTGGCCGCAATGTCGAGGTGCCCGGTGGGCACGTCGGAGCGCGTGAGCGGCACGGAGGTGTCCGCGCCGGCAGGCTTCACGAGCATGATGGGCGTGCTCTGCTTGGGGATCGAGGTCTCGCCAAACGGGAACACGCCGTGGTCGGCCGTGATCATGATGGTGGTGTTGTCATATACGCCGAGCTCCTTGAGCTGCGCGATGTACTCCTCAACAATCCCGAGCGCGCCGGAGCTTTGGGCGAGGCACGACTCGTAGTCCCAGAAGGTGCCCACTCTGCGCTGGTGGTCTTCCGTCAGGCCATAAGGGCCGTGGGAGCCCTGCATGTGAATAACGCGCAGCGCCCCGGCAGTGCCGGTGTCGCTCGCGGTGAGGTGCGACGCCACAAGGCTCTCGTAGAGCTTCTTGTCGTCCATGGTATACGGCGTTCCGCCCGTGCCAGGCTCCGCGCCGCCCGCAATGGAGGAGTTCACCTCGTCGGTGGTGAACCTAAACTCGGGCTTGAGCCCCCAGGGCAGCAGTCGGTACAGGCCACAGCCGCCGAGCGTCTGGACGGTGGCGGCAAAGTCTGCCGTGTACGCGTCGATGCCGTGCACGTTCATGGTCTTGCGCGAGAGGGCGTCGAGCCCGTCGGTAAACGAGTCGGAGTAGGCGCCCACGGAGTAGCCCGCCCGCGCCGCCACATCAAGCAGGTTGTCCCCGTCAAACCAGCTGGCAAGCACCTCGTCGTTGAGCTCGCTCACGCTGGTGTCAAACTGCTTGCCCAGGGTCACGCACGGCACGCCGTAGCGCGTGGGGATCATCGACCCTGCCGAGTTGTGGAAGTACGTGAACCCGCCGAGCAGCTGGGCGTGCTCGGGGCGCGTGGCAAGCACGTCGTCCATGAAGGCCGTGTCGAAGGTGTCGAGGATGAACACCACCACGTTCTTCTTGCCCGAGACGCTCTTGAGGCCCTCCTCGGTCACCACGGGGCGGCCGAGCTCGGCCTGCTTGCTCGCAAAGAGCATCCCTAGGCCCGCGCCCTGCGCCACGATGAGCACGGTGGCGGCAAGCACCACCACGCAGCGCGCAACCACGGGGCGCACGAGGCTCACGAGGCCAAGCACGCACAGCACGCCTACCCATACGGCAGCGGAGGTGGCGCCGATGCTGGCAAACGAGCTCCAGTCAACCTCGGCTCCGTTGGCGGTGGGCAGCCCTCCGTTGAGCAGCACCTCCTGGGCCAGCATGCAGAGCCCGAGGCCGCACACGAGGGCGAGCAGGAGGTCAAAGCGCCACGAGCGGGTGAGCGAGAGCACGCCGGCCAGTACCAAGGCGAGCAATGCGGCGCAGCTCACAAGGGGTAGCCACACGTTGGCGATGCTGAACGAGAGGCTTCCGGTGTTGCCGAGCACCACCTCAAACGGGGCGGCGATGAAGGCCGTGAAGGCGAGCGCTGCCGAGGCGGCGAGGGCGAGGGCAAAGCGCTCGCGCCAGGCAAGGGGGCGCGGACGGCGGCGCTTGCCCTGGGCCGCGCGCTCGCGGCGCGCCTGCGAGTTAGCTGCGGCGAGAGCCTCTGGGCCAGCGGCGTCCGCAGCGGCAACGGCAGGCTCCACGATCTTGCCTGCGTTCTCGTCGATGTGGAGCAGCGCCAGCACGCGCTTGCGGGCGCGGCGCCACACCACGCCGGCCACGGCGCCGAGCGCCACGGCCACGCCGGCCAGCGCCTGGATGGTGTAGGTCATTACCGAAGGGTCAACATAGGCCGCGGCCGGCCGCGCGCTTGCCAGCCAAAGGCAGGTGGCAGCGGCAGACACAAAGCCCGCGTCAACAAGAAGAAGCCCCAAGAGCGCGCGCTGGCGCCGAGCGAAATGTCGCATGCAAAGTCCCGTCGTGATTCGGAGATGAAGTTAGCCCCCATGGTAACGCTTACTGTGAGGGTCACGAGGGCAGACGGCGCGCCTTGCGCTACCATATGAGCGTTGCCGCCGCGATGCGCCGCCGCGCCAGCGCCCGCAGCGCACGCAGCGCCCGCGCGACAGCACGGCCAGCGACCGCAGCGCCCGCACGCGCCGCCCGCGCGGCACAAGCCCCAACCACGCCTACGGAGGACTCGCACCATGCAGCACATGCAGCCAAAGGTTTCCGTCATCGTTCCCGTCTACAACAACCAGGTGTACGTGGTGCCCTGCATGCGCAGCCTGCTTGCTCAGACGCTCGAGAACATCGAGGTCATCGCCATCAACGACGGCTCCACCGACGACTCCTCCCGCATCCTGCACCGCTTCGCAGACCAAGACCCCCGCGTCGTCGTGGTCGACAAGGAAAACGGCGGCTACGGCGTGGGCATCAACACCGGCCTCGACCTCGCTCGCGGCGAGTACGTTACCATCCTCGAGTCTGACGACTTCATGGACCCCGATGCCCTCGAGACCCTCACCAACTACGCCGACGCCTTCAGCTGCGAGGTCGTGCGCGCCAACTTCAACCTCTACTGGGCGTCCAAGATCAAAAACGACCACTTCCTCGAGCTCTTTGGCCCGGGCGAGTGCGACCGCGTGATAGACCCGCGCAACCGCGCCGACCAGCACTGCTTCTACGTGCAGCCGGCGCTGTGGAGCGCCATCTACCGTCGCAGCTTCATCCAGGACAACAAGCTCCGCCTGCTCGAGACCCCCGGCGCCGCCTACCAAGACACCGCCTTCAACTTCAAGATCTGGGCGTGCGCCCGCCGCGTGATGTTCGTGCACCGCGCGTTTGTGCACTACCGCCAAGACAACGAGGCGTCCTCCATCAACAACCCCGGCAAGGTCAACAACATCTGCCTCGAGTATGCCGAGGTGCGCCGCTGGCTGCGCGAGGACAGGCCCGATCTTCGCGCCGAGCTTGCGCCCGTGGGCAACAAGATGATGTGCGACGCCTACACCTGGAACACCACCCGCATCGCCGAGGAGTTCCGCGCAGACTTCGTGCGTCGCTTCGCGGCCGAGTTCTCCGAGGCAGAGGCCGCCGGCGAGATTGACCCGGAGCTCTTTGCTCCCGGCCAGCTCGCCATGGTCAAGAAGGTCGTCACCGACCCGCAGGGCTTCATCGACTTCCACACCAAGGGCATCGACCCAGACCACGGCCTCGCCCTCATGGGTCGCAAGATCTCCACGCTCGCGCAGGTGGCGCAGGGCCAGGGCCTGGGCGCGGCCAAGAACCTCGCCAAGGGCAAGGCCGCCGGCGCCGGCGCCTGGGTGCCCACGCCGGTTGATTGCTACGACATGGAGATGGCCTCGCGCGCCAAGCCCGTCTACCTCACCGAGGCCCCGGACGCGCCCAAGATCTCCGTGGTGATGCCGGTGTACAACTGCGAGAGCGTGCTCGCAGACACGCTCGAGTCGGTGCTCGCCCAGACCATGGAGAGCTTTGAGCTCATCTGCGTGGACGACGGCTCCACCGACTCCTCCCTCGAGCTGCTCAATGCTTATGCCGAGCGCGATGCCCGCATCAAGGTGTACCCGCGCGAGGGCGCTGGCGCCGCGGCTGCCCGCAACTTTGGCCTCACCCTCGTGAGCGCCCCCTACACGCTCATCCTCGATTCCGACGACATCTTTATGCCCACGATGTTCGAGGACCTGCTCGAGCGCGCCGAGAAGACCCAGGCAGACCTCGTGGTGTGCAACAGCTGCGACTTTGATGGCGAGACCTACATGAGCACGCCCACCCCGTGGGTGCTCAAGCTAAACATGCTGCCCCAGGATGCCGAGGTGTTCTCTGCCGAGGATGCCGCCGGCACCCTGTTTGAGGCCATCATGGGCTGGCCGTGGGACCGCCTCTATCGCACGAGCTTCTTGGCCGAGTGCGGCCTCACCTTCCCCGAGGACTACGAGAACAGCGAGGACGGCGTGTACGTGTACGGCGTGCTCGCCCGCGCCAAGCGCATCTCCGTGCTGCCCCAGGTGCTCATCAAGCACCGTAGCTCCCGCAAGGATTCCATCTCCAACTCGCGCGAGCGCGCCCCGGAGGACTTCTACCGCGCCATCTGCGCCATCAAGGCAGACCTGGCCGCTGAGCCCGGCCGCTACGAGCGCTTTGCCAAGAGCTTCCTCAACTGGGCGCTCGACTACGCCATGTGGAACATCCACACCCTCACCGACGAGAGGCTTAAAGGGGCCCTCGCCAAAAAGCTCACGAGCGGCGGCTATCCCGAGCTTGAGGTGACCCAGCACCCCTGGAGCTACTTCAACCTCTATCCCAACATGCGTCGTCGCTACCTCAAGATGCAGCTCCTGGGAAAGCGGGCGTAGGTGCTGCTGAGCGTGGTGGTGCCCTGCCATGACGAGCAGGAGGCGCTGCCCATCTTCTATGCAGAGCTGAGCCGGGTGGCCGCCTCCATGCACGAGGCGGCTCCCGAGCTGGCCTTTGAGCTCGTGCTGGTGGACGACGGCTCCACCGACGCCACGCTGCCGCTCATGCGCGAGCTCGCGGCAGGCGAGCGTGCGTGCGAGCAGGGCGAGCGCGCTGTCGAGCAGGGCGCGTGCGAGCAGGGCGAGCGCGCTGTCGAGCAGGGCGAACAGGGCGCTGGCGAGCAGGCTGCCGCCGCTGCCGAGCAGCCCACGGCCGAGCAGCCCACGGCCGCAACCCTCGCCGTCCGCTACCTCTCCTTCTCCCGCAACTTTGGCAAGGAGGCCGCCATCTACGCCGGCCTCAGCCATGCCACAGGCGAGCTGGTGGCCATCATGGACGCAGACCTGCAAGACCCGCCGAGCCTCCTGCCCCAGATGCTTGCCCTCATGGAGCGCACGGGGTGTGACCAGGTGGCAACCCTGCGCGCCAACCGCGCCGGCGAGCCGCCCGTCCGCTCGTGGTTTGCCCACCGCTTCTACCACCTCATCAACCGCATGAGCAGCGCAGACATCGTTGACGGTGCGCGAGACTACCGCCTCATGCGCCGCTGCGTGGTGGAGGCCATCCTCCAGATGGGGGAGTACAACCGCTTCTCCAAGGGCATCTTTGGCTGGGTGGGCTTTCGCACCGAGTGGCTGCCGTATGAGAACGTTGAGCGCGTGGCCGGCCACACCAAGTGGAGCTTCTGGGGGCTGTGCAAGTACGCGATGGAGGGCATCGTGGCCTTCTCCACAGCACCGCTCCAGGTGGCCTCCCTTGCGGGCATCGTGTTTTGCGCCGTGGCCATCGTGGCCTTCTTGTTCGTGATTGTGCGCGCCCTCTTGTTTGGAGACCCAGTGGCCGGCTGGCCCAGCCTCGTGAGCATCATGCTGTTCATTGGCGGCATGCAGATGCTGTGCCTGGGCATCATGGGCCAGTACCTCGCCAAGACCTATCTCGAGACCAAGCGCCGCCCGCTCTACCTCATCCGCGAGAGCAACCTGGGCGAGCGCCCCGCACACCCCGAGCGCCCGGCCGAGTAACCCGCCCCCAGCGCCATCCGCACCCCGCGCCGCCCGCCTCTCCCACACGGCAGAGGCGGGCGGCTTCGTATAATGAGCCTCGCTACGCGGCGAGCGCCCCGCCGGCGAGTAGCCCGCCGCACGGCGCCACCCACCCACAACCCAACGCAAGGAACCGGCATGCAGCTATCAACCCGCTCAACGCGACGCCTGGCCTACGCGCTCGTTCTGCTCACGGCCTTCGTCGCGAGCCTCCCCATGTTCATGAGCTACGTGCCGCACCCCGGCCACGACCTGGCCTTCCACCTGTACCGCATCGAGGGCATCGCCCAAGGCCTCGCCGAGGGCCAGTTCCCCGTGCGCATGAACATGACCCAGCTCATGGGCTACGGCTACCCCGTGGGCATCTGCTACGGCGACGCCTTCCTCTACATCCCGGCGCTGCTGCGCCTCGCGGGCGTCCCGCTCGACACCGCCTACCGCGCGTTTGTGGTGCTCGTGAACCTCTTCACGGCGGCCATCACCTACCACACCTTTGCCAAGATGCTGCAAAACCGTGGCGTTGGCGTGGCGGCGAGCGCCCTCTGGACGCTCTCGTACTACCGCCTGCTCGACGTATACGTGCGCGCGGCCATAGGCGAGTACCTCTGCTTTGCGATGTTCCCGCTGCTTATGTATGGCTTCTACAGCATCGTGCTGCACACCCGCCCCGGAGCCTCGCCGCGCGGCTGGCTCTGGATGGCGCTGGGCATCGCAGGCGTGGTGCTCTCCCACGTGCTCAGCGTGGTGATTGCCCTCGTGGTGCTGGTGCCGCTGGGCGCCGTCGCTCTTATATGGAAGCGCGAGTTGCGCATAGCGGCGCACGCGGCCCTCGCCATCGTGGCGGGCGTGGCCCTGAGCCTGTGCTTCCTCGTGCCGTTCTACAGCTACTACACGAGCGCCGGCCTCGCCGTCAACGCCTTCTCCGCGCAGTTCATCTCCGAGCGCGCCGCCCGCAACGTGGTGGAGCCCGCGCAGCTCTTCATGGCCTTCACCACGCTCAAGGGCTTCAGCAAGCCCATGGCCGAGGGCATCGCCGAGGAGATGCCGCTCGAGGTGGGCTGGGGCATCCTGGTGTTTGCCTTCCTCGCGCTGCTGGCGCTCCTCACGCGCGAGTGGCGCCGCACCCTCACCGCCGAGCGCCGCCGCTGGACGCTCGCCACGCTTGCGCTCGCCGCCGTGTGCTTTTGGATCACTACGGCCCTCTTCCCGTGGGGCGCTCAGACGGGGACCGTGGGCAAGCTGGTGGGCGTGCTGGGCTCGGTGCAGTACCCCTGGCGCTTCATTGGCGCGGGCAGCTACCTGCTCATCGTGGCGGGGGCAATCGTGTTTGCCAGCGCGTTGGACGGCTCAGGCGAGCCAGGTGTCGAGCATGCCGCAGGCGAGCAGCGCGCTCACCATGCCGAG
>Cebus_capucinus_imitator_PRJNA485217_SSR049__coassemble_2347_pt1 | contig 6636 bp, 3 predicted proteins | sample Cebus_capucinus_imitator_PRJNA485217_SSR049__metabat2_high_PE_004 | metagenome-assembled genome bin Cebus_capucinus_imitator_PRJNA485217_SSR049
CCACACCGTACGCACGCCCCATGCGCCGAGCCGCCCGCCCGCGGCTCGGCGTTTTTGTGTCTCGCCGCCCGGCGCCGCGCGTGGCGGCGGCCCAGCCCGTACAATGAGGAGCATCGCTGGCGGCGCGAGCCGCCCCTATCGAAAGGCTCTCCATGTCTGACGCTACGAACGACATCCAGCTCGAGGCAACGGCAGGCGGCGCCGAGCCTGCTTGCGAGCCGCGCCGTGGCACCATCGCCGTGGTTGACGGCAACTCGCTCATGCACCGCGCCTTCCACGCCATCCCCGCCACCATGACCGCCCCCGACGGACGCCACACCAACGCCGTCTTTGGATTCCTGAGCATGTTCCTCAAGCTCGTGGAGCGCTTTGAGCCCACGGGCGTGGTGTGCGCGTTTGACAAGGGGCGCCCGCAGGTGCGCATGGAGATGCTGCCGCAGTACAAGGCGCAGCGCCCGCCCATGGACGAAGTGCTGCGCGAGCAGTTCCCCATCGTGAAGGAGCTGCTGGCGGCCATGCGCGTGCCGGTGGCCGAGCTCGAGGGCTGGGAGGGCGACGACATCCTGGGCACGCTTGCGCGCAGGGGCGAGGAGGCCGGCTACGACATGCTGCTCGTGACCGGCGACCGCGACATGTACCAGCTCGTGACCGAGCACGTCAACGTGGTCTCCACCCGCCGCGGCGTCTCCGACGTCAACATCATGACCCCCGAGAGCGTCGACGACCTCTACCACGGCATCACGCCCAACCTCGTGACCGACTTCTACGGCCTCAAGGGCGACAGCTCCGACAACATCCCCGGCGTGCCGGGCATCGGCCCCAAGAAGGCCGCCGCGCTCATCGTGCAGTATGGCTCGCTCGACGAGGTCATTGCCCATGCCGACGAGGTGAAGGGCAAGATGGGCGAGAACCTGCGTGCCCACATCGAAGACGCCCTCATCTCGCGCCGGGTGGCCACCATCCGCACCGACGCCCCCATTGAGGTGAACCTCGAGGAGGCCACCTTCCCTGCCTTTGACGCAGCTGAGGTGCGAGGCGCCATGGGCTCGCTCGGGTTCACGAGCATGACGAGCCGCGTGCTGGCCCTTCTGGGCGAGGGTGCGGCCGAGGCCGCCCGTTCAACGTCTGTCGAGACGGGCGAGCTGCTCGAGGGCGCCTCTGCGCTCGAGGCGTTTGAGGCGGCCCTTGCCGAGGGGGAGTGGCTTGGCTTTGCCGTGGGCGCGCCGGCGCAGCAAGGCACGCTCTTTGAGCCCGAGCTGGAGCTCTGGGTCTCGTGCGAGGCGGGCTATGGCCTCGTGAAGGGCGACGACGCCTGCGTCCTGCTTGCCCGTGCCTTCGTCTCGGGCAAGGTGTGCGCCGCCGACGTGAAGGAGCTCATCCACGCGCTCTATCCCGAGGATTCCTCCATGGCGCCCTTTGCCGACGCCAGCGGCACCCCGTTTGACCCGGCCATGGTTGACCCCGCGCGCACCTTCGACGCAGGCATCGCGGCCTACCTGCTCGATTCCTCCACCGGCCATTACGAGGTGGGGGCCCTCGCCGAGCGCTACCTCGGCACCGAGCTGCCCGAGCCCACCAAGGAGACGCCCGCCGCTGCGCTCTCGGCGGTGGTGGCGCGCCTGCTCGTGCCGGTGCTTTCTGAGGCCATCGAGCGCGAGGGCGAGGCAACCCAGACCCTGATGACGCAGATGGAGCTGCCGCTCGTCTCGGTGCTCGCGCGCATGGAGCGCACGGGCATGCACGTGGCACCCGAGGTGCTGAGCCAGCAGTCGCGCGAGCTTGCCGGCAGCATCGAGGCGAGCCGGCGGCGCATCTTTGACGCGGCGGGGCGCGAGTTCAACGTCGATAGCCCCATGCAGCTCTCGGGCGTGCTGTTTGACGACTTGGGCCTGCCCACCGGCGGCCTCAAGAAGACTCATCGCGGCTACTACTCCACCAACGCCAAGGTGCTCGAGGAGCTGTCGCACACGAGCGAGGTGGTGGCCGAGGTCTTGTCGTATCGCGAGAAGGCCAAGATCAAGAGCACCTACCTCGACGCCCTGCCGGCCCTCATCGCTGGTGACGGCCGCATCCACACGAGCCTCAACCAGACGGTGACCGCCACGGGGCGCCTCTCGAGCTCCAACCCCAACCTGCAGAACATCCCCACGCGAAGCGAGCTGGGACATCGCGTGCGCCAGGCCTTCACCGTGGCGCCCGACAGCGTGTTTTTGGCCTGCGACTATTCGCAGATCGAGCTGCGCCTGCTCGCGCACCTCTCGGGCGACGAGCACCTCATCGCGGCGTTTTGCGAGGGTGAGGACTTCCACGCCGAGACGGCGGCGCGCGTGTTTGGCGTAGAGGTGAGCGAGGTGACGCCGCAGCTGCGCAGCCGCGCCAAGGCGGTGAACTTTGGCATCGTCTACGGCCAGCAGGCCTATGGCCTGTCGCAGTCCCTCGGCATCCCACGCAAGGAGGCCCAGGAGATGATCGACCGCTACTTTGCCGCCTACCCTGGTGTTCGTGCCTATCTCGACCGCACGGTGGAGGAGGCGAGGCACCAGCTCTGGGTGCAGACGCTCTATGGCCGCAAGCGCCACGTGGCAGACATCTCGGCGCGCAACGCCAACATGCGTGCCTTTGGCGAGCGCACGGCCATGAACCACCCCATGCAGGGAACGGCGGCCGACATCATCAAGATTGCGATGATTGCGGTGGACGAGCGCATGCGTGCCGAGGGGCTCTCGAGCCGCCTTGTGCTCCAGATTCACGACGAACTCGACTTTGAGGTGCCAAAGAGTGAGCTTGAGGTTATGAGCAAGCTCGTGAAGGAGACGATGGAGGGCGTGGTTCGGCTCTCCGTGCCGCTTGTGGCCGAGGTCTCGTGGGGCGCCAACTGGGCAGACGCGAAGTAGCTTCAGGCGGGCGGCCGGCTTGTGCTGGCCGCCCTTTGTGTGCCGGGCCGGGCGCGCCTGGCCCATGCTCGTGCCCCGCGCGCCCGCGCCCCGTGCGCCCGCGCCCCGTGCGCCCGCACCCTGCGCCCGCCTGGCCCCGTGCACCCGCGCCCGCACACCTCGTGTCCCGCGCGCCCGCGCCCCGCGCCCGCACACCTCGCGCCCGCGCACCTCGCGCAACGCGAAGCGATACAATACCCTGCGGCTCATTCGCCTGCGACGACAGCGCGGCCCTCGCCGTCGCATAGTCGCACGTCACAGAAAAGGTTTCCCTATGGCAGACAAGCCCTCGTACTACATCACGACGCCCATCTACTACGTCAACGCCGCCCCGCACCTGGGCACGGCCTACTCCACGATCCTCGCAGACGTCCAGGCGCGCTTCCGTCGCTCCATGGGCTACGACGTCAAGTTCCTCACCGGCCTTGACGAGCACGGCGAGAAGGTGGCCCAGTCTGCCGAGGCACACGACATGACCCCGCAGCAGTGGTGCGACTCGCTCGTGCCCGCGTTCAAGGACCTGTGGGCAGAGCTCGAGGTCACCAACGACGATTTCATCCGCACCACCCAAGAGCGCCAGACCCGCGCCGTCCAGCACCTCTGGGAGGTCCTCAAGGAGAAGGGCTACATCTACAAGGGCAGCTACGACGGCTGGTACTGCGTGCCCGACGAGACCTACTTCACCGAGACGCAGGTGCGTCACGCCGACGAGGAGAATGGCTGCGAGGGCCAGCACCTGTGCCCCGACTGCCACCGCCCGCTCGAGCGTGTCCAGGAGGAGAGCTGGTTCTTCAAGCTCTCTGCCTTCCAGGAGCCGCTGCTTGAGCTCTATCGTGAGCACCCCGAGTTTGTCGAGCCCGAGATCCGCCGCAACGAGGTCGTGAGCTTCGTGGAGGGCGGCCTCAACGACCTGTCCATCTCGCGCACGAGCTTTGACTGGGGCATCCCTCTGCCCTTTGACGAGAAGCACGTCACCTACGTGTGGTTCGACGCGCTGATCAACTACCTCACCGCCGTGGGCTACGGCCAGGACGGCGAGGAGGCGGCCGCCGAGTTCGCGAAGCGCTGGCCCGCGCAGACCCACATCGTGGGCAAGGACATCATCCGCTTCCACTGCGTCATCTGGCCTGCCATGCTCATGGCCGCCGGCCTGCCCGTCACCGAGCGCGTCTTTGCCCACGGCTTCCTCATGGTGCGCAACGAGGAGACCGGCCAGGGCGAGAAGATGTCCAAGAGCCGCGGCAACGCCATCGCCCCGCGCGAGGTCATGGAGCTGCTGGGCGTCGAGGGCTACCGCTACTACTTCATGACCGACGTGCAGCACGGCACCGACAGCGCCATCTCGCTCGGCCGCATGGAGCAGGTCTACAACACCGACCTGGCCAACAGCTGGGGCAACCTCATCTCCCGCTCGCTCAACATGAGCGCCAAGTACTTTGATGGCAAGGTGCCGAGCATCCCGGCCGGCTGGGCCGAGCGCACGAGCCCGCTGCGCGAGGTGGCTACGGGCCTTGTCGAGCGCTATGCCGCCAAGATGGCAGACTTTGCCTATGGCGAGGCCGTGGAGGAGGCCATGGCCCTCGTGCGTGCCGCCAACCACTACATCGAGGACACCGAGCCGTGGGCGCTTGCCAAGGACGAGGCCAAGCATGACGAGCTTGCGGCCGTGATCTGCGACCTCATCGAGTCCATCCGCATCGTGGCGCACCTGCTTGCCCCCATCATGCCCCAGACTAGCGCCGAGGCCCTGCGCCGCATCTCCTGCGCCGACGAGGCCGAGTGCCAAGACCTCGCCTCCGCCTGCACCTGGGGCGGCCTCAAGGGCGACGTCGCAGTGGAGAAGGGTTCTGCCCTGTTCCCTCGCTTGGAGTCTCACTAATCCCCGCGGGCTTCTGCGGCACCCCATCTTGCCCCTCAATCGTCGCTTACGTACCTCTTACGCTGCGCTCCTCTTTCGGGGCAACCTGGGGCACCACAGAAGCCCGTACTCGGTGGTTGGGGCACCCGATCTAGGGGCTCCAACCCTCCTTGCGTGCCCAAGCACGCGGCGTCGGGCTTGTCGCTCCCTATCTCGGGCACCTGGAAAGCCCGTACTGGGTGGCTGGGGCGCTCCATTTGGGGCCGCTCGAAAGCCCGCACCAACAGATGGCCATCGCTAGAAGCCCGGAGCTGGCCTCAGCTCCGGGCTTCGCTGTGTTGCGCGAACAGGAAGGCGACGCCTCTCAGCAAGACGGCCTCGGTATTGTCGGGCCGGGCGAGTTCCGCAGCGAAGCGAGGACTGTCTGAGCCCGGCTCGACAATACCGGGCCCCGCCCTCGCGAGCGCAGGTAAAGCCTCGCGTCGTTTGCCTGCGCAAGCGATCTACCGGGCGGAGAGCCTTGCCGCTGCATCAAAGTGCCGACTTTTGGCAAAAAATCAACCCGATTACGCGGCTTGAGAAGTTGGCCTAAAAGTACACAAGCCATCTACCTGCGCCTTTGAAAGCAACCGCCATTGACTGCACGCTGACAAAGGCATTTAATTTGCCAAAAGTCGGGCATTTGATGCAGCGATACCCCACTTTGCCTGGTAGATGGCTTGCGGGCTTGCCGTTGTTTGCCGGCGGTGACTTTATCAAGCGCTTTTTGGATGAGGCCTTGCCCTTGCGTCCGAACATGACGCCGCGCGCCAGCGAATGGGGCTCTGCGTTACAATGCCTGAGCATGAAATCACAGCTCAGGAAGGCTTCGCATGAGTGCGTCCCCGCTTGCTAACCCCACTGCTACGCGCCAGATGCTCGAGCGCTTTGGTCTTGCCACCAAGCATCGCTTGGGCCAGAACTTCCTCATCGACGACAACGTCATCGCGAACATCCTCAAGCTGGCCGCGCTCGACGCCGGCTCGCGCGTGCTTGAGGTGGGGCCGGGCATTGGCACGCTCACGCTGGGCATGCTTCCGCACGCGGGCAGCGTGGTCTCCATCGAGGCAGACTACGAGCTGGAGCCGGTGCTCGCAGATCTCTCCCACGCGTTTGCTAACTTTGCCTTCGTGATGGACGACGCCCTCAAGGTGAGCTGGGAGCGCGTGTGCGAGGCCACGGCTGGTGCCCTTGCGCGTGCTGCCACAGGGCCTGGCGCCGAGGCGGGGGAGGGCGGCGCGCAGGCTGCCGAGGCAGGCGCGCAGGCCAGCGAGCCCAACATCCTCGTGGCAAACCTGCCCTACAACGTGGCTGCCACCATCATCCTCAAGTACCTCTCTGAGCACTCCTCCCTTGCCGCCGAGGTGGTGATGGTGCAGGCCGAGGTGGCAGACCGCATCTGTGCCGAGCCGGGCACCAAGGCCTACGGTGCCTACACGGCCAAGCTGTGCCTGTATGGCGCGGTCACCGGACGCTTTGAAGTGCCGCCCACCTGCTTTATGCCCGCTCCCCACGTTAACTCCGCCGTGGTGCGCATCGAGCGCGCGCCCATGGTAGACCCTGCCACGGGCGAGGCGCTTGCGCCCGGGCGCATCGAGCGCGTGGCGCGCGTCATCGACGCCGCCTTTGCGCAGCGTCGCAAGACCATCCGCAACTCCATGAGCAGCAACGGCTTTGAGAAGGAGGCGCTCGACGCGGCCTTTGAGGCCACGGGCATCGCCCCCACCTACCGAGCCGAGGTGCTCACGCCCGAGCAGTTCTGCGCCCTCGAGGCGGCGCTGAGCGAGCAGGAGGCATAAGCGTGGC
>Cebus_capucinus_imitator_PRJNA485217_SSR049__coassemble_2551_pt1 | contig 5846 bp, 5 predicted proteins | sample Cebus_capucinus_imitator_PRJNA485217_SSR049__metabat2_high_PE_004 | metagenome-assembled genome bin Cebus_capucinus_imitator_PRJNA485217_SSR049
GCGTCCACAAGCCCTGCGATGAGCGGATTCCGCCCTTTGGCTCACCGCCGCGTACAGCGCCCACAAGCCTCGCGGCGCGGGCGCCACACCCTGGCTCGCTGCCACGCACAGCTCGCGGGCATGCAAGCCCCACGACGCAGGTACCGCCCCTACCCGCACAGCACGAGAGCAAGCACAAACACAAGAGTGAGCCAAGGCGCCATGGGGAAGGTTGGGGCCTTGCGAATTAGGGCGCTCACGGCCCCCAGCATGCACGCAAGGGCAAGCGCCGGCACAACACGCCAGCCAAGAACGCATGCCCATGCCGCGCAGAACTTAACGTCACCAAGGCCCACGCCCACTCGTCCCGTGAGCGCTCGCAGGGCAAACTCACACGCCGAACCCACTAGCAGCACGCCTGCGCCCCAGGCGGCGTGCGGCAACCACCCGCCAGCAGCGGCGCCATCGCAAACCGCCCGCAGCGCTAGGCCACAGGCGGCAATGAACACGCATGACACGTTGGGAATCTCACGGCGACGCGCGTCGGCAACAGACGCCCACACGGAGAGCGCCACGAGCAGTTTGCAGAGCACCATAGCACCCACGTGAGCCTCCCCCATCCCAAACGCCGGTCTCTGCCAGCAAAGGCGCGGGCACCCCGCCCCGCCAGACATGCCCAAGTCAAGCGACACGCCAACGCAAGCAGTGGCGCAGAGCAGCAACACGAGCAAACCGCAAGCCACTCACGCAAAGCCACATCCGCGCGAAAAATCCCAGCGCCGCCCCAAGCGCCAAAACCCCAGGAGCAAGCCAGCCGCGAGCCCTACTCCCCGCCGCTCCGCGCCCCGATGGCGCGCTCAAAGATGCGGAAGATGTGCGTATACCACAAGTCGCTCGTGCTCTGCGGCTCCACGAGCACGGTGCGCACACCCGCGAGGTTACCCGCGGCAACGTCGGTGAACACCTGGTCGCCAATGAGCACGGCCTGCTCGGGCGCGGCGCCGCACAGCTCGAGGGCGCGCCGCACGGCAAAGGGCGCCGGCTTCATGGCGTGATGCACGCAGGCGCAGCCCAGCTCGGCCGCACTCGTCTCCACCTCACGCGAATGAAAGTTATTGGAGACCATGCATGTGACCATACCGGCCGCACGCACCTCGTCAAGCCAGGCCACCACCTCGGCAGGCGCCACACCGGTGCTGCGCGGAACCACGGTATTGTCGCGGTCAATCAGCACGCACCGCACACCCTGAGCCACGAGCTCGGAGACGCTGATGTCGGTAATGGCGCGCACGGAGCGCGTGGGCGTAAGCAAGGGCATGTGTTATCGATTCTGCTCGATGGCCTGCAGGTGCTCCTCGTGCGTCGTAGAGAACCACTCACCAGTCTGGGTGATGAAAAAGTACAGGTAGTTGGTGTCGTCGGGGGCGAGCGCCGCCTCAAGAGACTCAAGCGAGGGCGAGCAGATGGGAGTGGGCGTGAGCCCCTGGTTAAGGTAAGTGTTGTACGGGCTCTCCTGCTTGAGGTCGTCAGCCGTCACCTCGCCGCCCGTGACATACATCATGGTGGCGTCGCTCTGCAGCATCATGCCCGCCTTGAGGCGGTTGTAGAACACGGAAGACACCTTGGGGCGCTGGCTCTGCGTCACAGCCTCGCGCTCTATGATAGAAGCGAGCGTGAGGAACTGGTAGTTGCTCATGTCCACGCCATAGCGCTCCTTCACGAGCGTGCGGGCGGCGTCAAAGTCGAGCGAGGCCGTCTCCTTGGCGTACTGGTCAAGCATGGCGCGAATCACGACATCAGCCGTGACGTTGGCCTGGCCGGAGAAGTCATACGTCTTGGGCCAGAGGAAGCCCTCGAGCGAATCGTTGGCAGCCTCAGAGAGGAAGCTGTAGCTCGAGACGTAGTTGGAGGCCTTTGCCTGCGCGAGGAAGTCGCTCGAGGCGATACCGAGCGTCTGCTCCACGGTAGCCGCCGTTTGCGTAAGCGTCAGCCCCTCGGGGATGGAGAGCTTGCCCGAGGCTGAGTTGGGGCCTGCCTCAAGCAGGGCAATGATGTCGTCGAGCGAAGAGCCCACGGTAAACACAAACGTGCCGCTCTTGAGCGAGGAATCAGCACGCTGGCGCTGCACCTCGGCCACAAACTCATCGGCGCTTGCCACCACGCCCGCCTGCTCGAGCGCGCTCGCAATGGAGACGGCACCCGAGCCGTCAGCGATGGTGACATCAATCTGCGCACCCTGGTTGGGCAGCGTATCCTGCGTGAGCTTGTCCGCACCTGAGCAGCGGGGCAGCACAAAGACCACCGCCACGAGCACCACGGCCGCAAGCGCCACAACGGCGCCGAGGATGGGCCCGCGCAGGGAGTGACCGCCGCGCGCCGCCTGCGCACGCTGGGCGCGCGAGCGCGGCGTTACCACCTGATGCATGCCCGTGGCGCCCGTCGATGCCACCCGCGAAGCCGTCGCACGCGGGGCCCCCACGTGCGAAGCCGCCGCGCGTATGCGGGCCGGGCGTGGCGAGCGCCCCTGCGACGCCTGCGAGCGAGCAACACCCGAGGGTGCAGCTCCTGTGGAAAAACGGGGACTCTGCCTGCGTCTCGGGGTTTCAGCCATGCTGTGCCTTTCGTAACGAGAGCATACGCGCGGGTGCCTAGGCCTCGTGCGCGTTGTGTGCGTCGAGCCACGCCTGCAAGAACACCGAGGCGGCAACCATATCAACCTTGCCACGCATCTGACGTTCGTTTAGGCCTTGCTCCCTGAGGATACGCTTTGCCTCGGCGCTCGAAAGGCGTTCGTCGGCAAATTCCAGCGCAATACCGCAAGCACTCGCAATGGAGCGCGCCTGTGCCATGATGCGCTCGGCCTGCGGGCCGTCCTCACCCGAGAGGGTCTGAGGACGGCCGCACACCAATAGCTCGGGCTCGTAGTCTTCGAGGATGAGGCGAAAGGGGCGCGCGAGGCTCAGCACCTCGGCCGCCGGCAGCACCTTCACCGGGCAAGCAACGCGCCCGGAGGCATCGCTTGCCGCTATGCCCACGCGGACCTCACCAATGTCGAGCGCAAGAGCCCTCATAGCCCACCTAGCCCAGAAGCTCGCGAACGGCGTTGAGCATGGCGTCGATGCCTGCGGCATCCTTACCGCCGGCCTGGGCCATGTTGGGTCGGCCACCGCCCTTGCCGTCCACATACTCGCTCACCTTGCGGATGACGTCGCCCGAGCCAAAGCCCGCAGCAACGGCGCCGTCGGTGGCGGCGGCAAGCATGGCAACCTTACCCTCGGGAGTCTCCGTGGCAAGGAAGCAGGCCACGTCACCGTTTGCCTTGTTGCGGATGGCGTCCCACGCCTCGCGCAGCTCGCTGGCCTCAAGACCGTCCATGCGCGCGATGACGGCCTTGTAGGAGCCGCAGTCGACTGCGGCGCCCATGGCCATCTGGATTTTGTCAGACGAGCCGCCGAGCAGCGCCTGCTTCATCTTCTGCTCCATCTCGCGAGCAGCGACCTTCATGCCCTGGATGCGTGTGGCAGCGTCCTCCGGACGACACTTGAGCTCGGCCGAGACGGCATCGAGCGCGTCCATGCGCTCGTCGAGCCAGGCAAGGGCGCCCAGGCTCGTAACCGCCTCGATGCGGCGCACGTTGGAGCCCGTGGAAGACTCGGAGACGATGCGGAACAGACCAAGCTCGGAGGTGTTGCGGGCATGGGTGCCGCCGCAGAGCTCGCGGGAGAACGGGACGTCCTCGGTGCCCGCGGAGACCACGCGCACCACTTCTCCGTACTTCTCGCCAAACAGCGCCACAGCACCGGAGGCCTTGGCCTCCTCGATGCCCATAACGGCGGTGACCACCGGCTTGGCGGAGAAGATCTCCACGTTCACGAGATCCTCGATCTCGTGCAGCTGCTCGGCCGTCACGGCCTCAAAGTGGGTGAAGTCAAAGCGCAAGCGCTCGTCGTTCACGAGCGAGCCGGCCTGAGAGACATGCTCACCGAGCACCACCTTGAGCGCGGCGTCGAGCAGGTGCGTGGCGGTGTGGTTGCGACGGATGAGCTCGCGACGGTGCGCGTCGATCGTGGCGAGAAGCTCGCTTCCCACCTCGACGGTGCCCTCCGTAATGCGGCACACGTGCGCGTAGAGGCCGTTGTGGCCCTTGGTGTCGGTGACCTCAAGCGTAACGCCCTCGCCGCTCAGGATGCCGGTGTCGCCAACCTGGCCGCCCATCTCGGCATAGAACGGGGTGCGGTCGAGCACAACCTCAACCTCGGCGCCCGCACAGGCACGCTCCACGCGCTCGCCAGACTCAACGAGGGCGAGCACCTTGCAGCCCGCAAGCTCGTTGTGCTCATAGCCGTCAAACTCGGTGGCAGCAAGCTCGTCGGAGAGCGCCACCCAAACGTCGTTGAAGCTGCCCCAGGCATCGCCCTCCACGGAGGCGCGGGCACGGGCCTTCTGCTCGGCCATGCAGCGCTCGAAGCCATCCATGTCAACGGCGTGTCCTGCGTTCTCGGCAATCTCAACCGTGAGGTCGATGGGGAAGCCATAGGTGTCATGCAAGGTAAAGGCGCGCTCGCCGGCAAGCGTGGCGCCCTCGGCAAGGCCGGCGAGGGCCTCGTCCAGGTAGCTGCGGCCGGTCTCAAGGGTGGCGCCAAAGCGCTCCTCCTCGGCGTTGACGATGCCCTTCACCAGGGCCACGTTCTTGAGCAGCTCAGGATAGGCCTCGCCCATGAGGCGGTTCACCTCGTCGATGAACTGCTCGAGGAAGGCGCCCTCGATGCCCAGAAGACGGCCGTGGAACACGGCGCGGCGCAGCAGGCGGCGGAGCACATAGCCGCGGCCCTCGTTGCCCGGCAGCACGCCGTCGGCAATCATGAAGTCAACGGCACGCGCGTGGTCTGCGATGATGCGCAGCGAGCGGCTTGCGCCCTCGTAGCTGGCGCGGTCGTAGCTCTTGCCCGAGACCTTCTCGCCGAGGGCGATGAGGCTCTGCATGAGGTCACCGTCGTAGTTGGAGCTGGCATGCTGCATGATGGCGGCCATGCGCTCGAGGCCCATGCCCGTATCGAGGTTGCGATGCGGCAGCTCCGGCATGGAGCCGTCCTCCTGGCGGTCGAACTGGGTGAACACGAGGTTCCAGAACTCGAGGAAGCGGTCGCAGTCGCAGCCGGGCTTGCAGTCAGGAGAGCCGCAACCCACGTCCTCGCCCTGGTCGTAGTAAATCTCGGAGCACGGACCGCAGGGGCCGGTGGGGCCGGCAGCCCAGAAGTTGTCGTCCTCGCCCAGGCGGGAGATGTGGCTCTCCTCCACCCCGAGGGAACGCCAGACGTCGAAGGTCTCGTCGTCGTCAGTGAAGACGGTGAAGTAGAGGCGCTCAACAGGGAGCTTGAACACCTCGGTGATCAGCTCAAAGGCCCAGGCGCAGGCCTGCTGCTTGGAGACGCCACCAAAGGAGAAGTCGCCGAGCATCTCGAAGAAAGAGAGGTGACGGCCGTCGGCGCCAATGACGTCGATGTCGTTGGTGCGCACGCACTTCTGGCAAGAGCAGGCGCCGATGGACTCCATGGTCTTCTTGCCCTGGTAGTACTGCTTGAACTGGTTCATGCCAGCGTTGGCGAGCAGAAGTGACGGGTCATCGGGCACAAGGCTCGAGCTCGGGAAAAGCTTGAGGCCGCGCTCCTCGAAAAAGCCCAAGAAGGCCGAGCGGATCTCGGCGGTGGTCATGGACGGAAACTCTGCAGTGCTCATATATCTCCCTGGATTGGAGCTTCTAGACGTTGCAATTTGGTTAGTATACCGCGCCTTTGGCTCATCGCCTACGGCTTGGGGGCTTCACGTGTGTTGCAAGTGCGGGTGCACGCGGGCGGATGCGCGGGCGG
>Cebus_capucinus_imitator_PRJNA485217_SSR049__coassemble_2684_pt1 | contig 5439 bp, 4 predicted proteins | sample Cebus_capucinus_imitator_PRJNA485217_SSR049__metabat2_high_PE_004 | metagenome-assembled genome bin Cebus_capucinus_imitator_PRJNA485217_SSR049
GGCAACGGCGGCGGCTTCCGCGGCGGCGACCGTGGTGGCAACGGCGGCGGCTTCCGCGGCGGCAACCGCTACTAAGAGCCAGCCAGCGTAGGGCATGTGGCGCGCCTGGGGCATGGGGCCTCGGGCGCGCTTTTGTACGGAGAGCAGGGGTGGGCATGACAGACTGGCTGTCGCGCTTGTTTGTGAAGAACTACGGCCGCGTCAATGACCCGCAGGTACGCGCGGCGTATGGCTGGCTTGCGAGCGTTACCTGCATCATCTGCAACGTGGTGCTCTGCGCGGCCAAGGGCCTCATCGGCCTTGCGTCTGGCTCGGTTTCCATCGTGGCCGACGCCGTCAACAACCTCTCCGATGCCTCGAGCAATGTGGTGAGCCTCATTGGCTTCAAGCTTGCGAGCAAACCGGCCGACCCAGGCCATCCCTATGGCCACGGGCGCTACGAGTACCTTGCGGGCCTTGTGGTGTCGGTGCTGGTCACGGCCGTGGGCATCGAGCTCGTGCGCTCGGGCGCCGAGCGCATCTTGGCTCCCGAGCCGGTGGAGTGCAGCGTGGCGCTCGTGGCGGTTATGCTGCTCTCTGCTGGGGTCAAGGCATGGATGATGAGCTTTAACCGAACCCTCGGCCGCCGCATTGAGTCTGAGACGCTCGAGGCCACGGCCGTGGACTCGCGCAACGACGTGCTCACCACGCTCGCGGTGCTTGCCTGCACGCTCATCTCGGGTATCACGGGGCTCTCGCTCGATGGCTGGGTGGGCGTGGCCGTGGGCGCGTTCATTTTGGTGAGTGGCTTGGGCCTTGTGCGCGATACGGTGAACCCGCTTCTGGGCGAGGCGCCCTCGCCTGAGGTGGTGGAGGCCATCCGCTCCAAGGTCCTCTCGTATCCCGGCGTGCTCGGCACGCACGACCTCATGGTTCACGACTATGGCCCCGGGCGCAAGTTTGCGAGCGCCCACGTGGAGATGGCCGCCGAGGGCGACCCGCTCGAGACGCACGATTTGCTCGACAACATCGAGCAGGACTTCTTGCACGAGCAGGGCATCGTGATGACGCTGCACTACGATCCCATCGTCACGAACGACCCCGAGCTCCAGAACCTGCGTAACTGGGTGGAGAAGCAGGCGCACAGCATTGACGCGGGCATAACCGTGCACGACGTACGTCGCGTGCCGGGCCCCACGCACACCAACGTGATCTTCGACCTCGTGCGCCCGGCGGGCGTTGCCCTGAGCGACGCCGAGTTGCGCGAGCGCATGAGCGAGCTTATCCGCACTCGCTATCGCGACGCCGTGTGCAAGATCACCATCGACGAGTCGTACGTGAGCACGCGGCAATAGAGGCCTCAGCGAGGGGCTAAACGAGGCCTTTGTGCGTGATGGCAAGCGATTTGTCGGCTTTGTGTATGTCTCCAAAGTATGCTTGTTCAAAAATATAAGGAATGAGTGCATAATTCTGTCACGTCATAGCCATTGATGACGACCGGAACGGGGCATGGGCGGGTTGGGGAGCTCGCCTGTGCCCAAGCTAGCTCTAAGTAAGGATGCTGTCCTGATGACAAAACGGGTTCGCGCCGCGGAGGCGCTGGGTGTGCGCGTCAACGAGACCTCGCTTGAGGTGCTTCGCTACCTCAACCGCTCGGGCCGTCCCATAACGGCTGCGGTGGCGGAGTTTTGCGAGGTGACGGGCAAGTCGAAGGCCTCCATCCAAAGCAGCCTGCGTGCGCTTACGGGCGAGGGCTTGCTTGAGATTCATCATCGCTATCTGGCCAACGGAGGGCGCCTGGAGAACGAGTACGAGGTGACCGAGCTGGGGAGCCAGGTGATCAAGGCAGCTGCCGAAGAGGCGGGCAAGGCGTCTGGCGAGTAAGGGCCGGCAGGCGGCGAGCGAGCGGACAGCGCTGGCAGCCGAACGAACGGCCAGAGCCGCCGGCTTACAGGCGCTCGCGCCGCCACAGCCCATCCCTACGCAAAGCGCGGGCGAGCAGCCAAAAAGCTGCTCGCCCGCGCTTTTTCGTTGGCGCACGTCTGCCTGCATGCAGAAACATGCCAGGCCCCACGGCGCTAGCTCTTAAGCGATCGCTCGATGACTCTCTTGAGCTCGTCGATGCCGGTGCCGTCAGAAGACGAGGTGAGCACGGCCTCCACGCCGCTCGGCAGGGTAAAGGCGCGCTTGAGCTTGGCTGCCATCTGCATGCCCTTTTGGCGGCTCAGCTTGTCGCACTTGGTAAAGGCAATCATAAACGGCCACTCAAGCTTGAGCAGGTAATCGATCATCTGCTCGTCGAGCGGGCTGGCGTCGTGGCGAATGTCCACGAGCGCCACCACGAGCTTGAGGTTGCGCTCGCTCTCAAAGTAGCCCTCCATAAGCTTCATCCAGCGCTCCTGCTCGGTGGCCGCCACGCGGGCATAGCCGTAGCCGGGCAGGTCGACAAAGTCCACACCCTCGCAGTCAAAGAAGTTGATGGTTGTGGTCTTGCCCGGCTTGGACGAGACCTTCACGAGGCTCTTGCGGTTAAACAGCTTGTTGAGCAGCGAAGACTTGCCCACGTTGGAGCGTCCCACAAAGGCAATCTCCGGGCGGTCAAAGGGCGGCAGCTGCGAGGCGATGCCTGCAGACATACGAAACTGAACCTTGTTGTAGTTCATCGGTCCTCCTCCAAGAGCTCTTCGATGGAGCCGGCTCGGTAGTTCTTAAAGATGGCCTCGCCTTCCTCTTGCGTTGCATCAAGGTCGAGGTCGGCCACGATGCGGAAGTCGTTGTCGCCGTCCGCGTCGTGCAAGATCTGGGTGACGTGCCAGGTGTGCTCGGCAGCCTCGGCGCTGTCGTCAACCAAGAAGTATGCCGTCGAGCGGGCGTCGCCGTCGAGCAGAAGCTCATCGTGCGCCTCAAAGAACGCATCAAGCACACCTCTCCAGCGTCGCTCGCCAAAGCCCCAGGGCTGGTCGAGGGCGCCAAGGCTTGGCAGCTCCTCGCGGGCAAACAGGCGCACACGCAGCCACAGGGCGTTGCGCGCGAGCACGGTCACGCCGTGGCGGTCGCGCACAACGGCCTCGGGCGCCACGTTCGGCACCTCCTCGCCCAGCTCGCCCGCGGCCTCCCACGCGTCCACGAGGCTGGAGTCGGTGGTGCGCACAATAAATCCCAGCCAGGCAACGATGTCGTCGAGGTGCTCGGTGCGCTTGTCGAGCGGCACCGTGCGGTCGAGCACACGCCAGGCGTCTGAGAGATAGCGTAGGAGCGTGCCCTCGGAGCGAGCGAGCTTGTAGTGCTGGATGTAGGTCTTGAAGTCCGCTGCCGTCTCGAGCATGTCGCGCAGCACGCTCTTGGGACGCAGGCAGTAGTCGCGCGCCCAAGGCACCTGCTCGCAGTAGTTGAGGAAGGCGGCGTTGAGCTCGTCTTCGAGCGGCTTGGGGTAGGTGATATCGGCGAGCTTGTCCATGCGCTCGTCAAACTCAAGCCCCTCGGCCTTCATCTCGGCGATGGCGCGACCCTTTGCCTCGCGCTCCTGGGCGCGCAGCACCTGCCAGGGATCCTCGAGCGTGGCCTCCACCATGGAGATGAGGTCGAGGTCGTAGGTGTCGCTCTCGGAGTCGAGCAGCTCGAGCGCGGCCAGCAGGAAGGGCGAGAGCGGCTGGTCGAGGGCAAAGTCGTCGGGGAGGTCAACCGTGAGCGAATAGGTGGCGGGAGCCGCGAAGGGCGAGCTTGCGGCGAGGGCGAGGGTGGGGGAGGCGGCGTCGGCGTTTGCGTCGGCGGTCTCGGCCCCGGTGGCCCCGGCCCCGGCGGCGTTCTCGCCCAGCTCCTCGCGCACCACCACGCCAGCGTCGATGAGGGTGGCAAAGATCTCGTCGGCACGGGCTACGAGCTGCGCCTTTTCGGAATCGGTCTGGAGCGAGTCGTCGATGAGCCCCATCACGCGGGCGTGGGCGTCGCCGCCCTGCTCGGCCTCGGCCAGCACCATGGAGTTGGTGATGCGCAGGCGCGGCGTCAGCTTCTCGGGCTCTGCCACCTCAAGCTTCTCAAAGGTCTCGCGGTTCCAGTTCACAAACCCCTCGGGCGGGCGCTTCTTCTTGATCTTGCGCTCCTTCTTGGGGTCGCCACCTGCCTTGAGCAGCGCCTTCGCATTCTCGATGTCGTGCTCGGGGGCCTCGGCAATAACGCGGCCCTCGGTGTCAAAGCCGCTTCGGCCGGCGCGCCCGGCAATCTGGTGAAACTCTCGGGCGCGCAGGCGACGCATGCGGTGGCCGTCAAACTTGGTGAGCGCGGTGAGCAGCACGGTGTGGATGGGCACGTTGATGCCCACGCCCAGCGTGTCGGTGCCGCAGATGACGGGCAGAAGGCCCTGCTGGGCGAGCTTCTCCACCAGCAGGCGGTACCTTGGCAGCATGCCGGCGTGGTGCACGCCCACGCCGCAGCCGAGCAGGCGCTGGAGGGTCTTGCCAAAGGCCGTGGTGAAGCGCGTACCCTTGCAGGCCGCCTTGACGGCCTCGCGCTGCTCCTTGGTGGCAACGCCGTAGCTTGCGAGCGATTGCGCCGTGTTGAGCGCGGCGTCTTGGGCAAAGTGCACGATGTAGATGGGTGCGTCGCCGGCGCGCAGCGCGAGCTCCACGGTGGCCTCGAGCGAGGTCTCCACGTACTCGTAGGTAAGCGGAACCGGACGCTCGGCGTCCTTCACCTCGTCCACGGCACGCCCCGTTTGGCGCTCGAGGGCAGAGGCGATGGCCGAGGTGTCGCCAAGGGTTGCGCTCATGAGCAAGAACTGCGTGTTGGGAAGGGTGAGCAGCGGCACCTGCCACGCCCAGCCGCGATCCGACTCGCCAAAGAAGTGAAACTCGTCCATGGCCACGGCGGCAACGTCGCTGGCGGCGCCCTCACGCAGGGCCTGGTTGGCCAGAATCTCCTCCGTGCAGCAAATCACGGGGGCGCTCGTGTTGATGTGCGTGTCGCCGGTGATCATGCCCACGTTGTCGCGGCCGAGCACCTCCACCAGGCCAAAGAACTTCTCGGAGACGAGCGCCTTGATGGGGGCGGTGTAGTAGGCGCGCTTGTGCTGGCAAATGGCAAGGTAGGCCATGCCAAGGGCGACCATTGACTTGCCTGAGCCGGTGGGCGTGCCCAAGATGACGTGGTTGCCGGCGGCAAGGTCGAGCAGCGCCTCCTCCTGGTGGGGCCACAACTCCATGCCGCGACCGGCGCACCAGTCGAGGTAGCGCTCGAGGGCGCCCTCGGCGTCGAGGGGCGCCTCGGGTTCGTAGTCGGGCCACTCCTCCGGGTCAAACCACAGGTCGGGCACCAGCTCGCCCAAAGACCCACTTGCCATGGGGTCAAACGTCTCGTGCGTATCAGTGTCAGCCACAATGCATCCTTTGCCGTCGTTTCATCCCTCCCATAGTACCGTTGCCTGCGGGTGGATGCATACCTCCAGCAAAACTGCAGCTAGATGGG
>Cebus_capucinus_imitator_PRJNA485217_SSR049__coassemble_2767_pt1 | contig 5260 bp, 4 predicted proteins | sample Cebus_capucinus_imitator_PRJNA485217_SSR049__metabat2_high_PE_004 | metagenome-assembled genome bin Cebus_capucinus_imitator_PRJNA485217_SSR049
AACGAAAAGGGCGCTCCGAATCGGAGCGCCCTTGGGTGCACGAGGCTATGATCGAGAGACTTGAACGATCGCCTCGCATTTTCCTGAATAGGCACCAGACAATCTTGAATGGCAAAGTGACGATGCTCCAAACGATATAGAAAAGCGTGAGCATTGCAGCCCTCCCCCTTCACAGAACTAAGAAGCCAACTCGGCGGTACACCGCGAAAGCGTGAGATACTGTCCATCGGAGACGGTGAGATACGTAGAGCCTTCAAAGTTGTCGTTATCCACAATATCGGCGTTTGCCCCAGAGGAAAGCGTAACCTTCCAGTACCCCCTCGTTCCGCTATTTGCCGTTAGCCTGTACTCACCAGCCACTACATCTGTCCCTACTTTATAGGTGCCGTCAGAAATAGAAGAGCACCCTTCTTCGGTCGTGGCGGCGGCCCCAGTTTCAGAGTTGCCATCTTGGGATGCCTCGGCAGAAGGTTCAAGCGTTGCGGAATCGACGATGCTTTCTGCAGTTGCAATAGTCTCTACATCCGAGCCATCTGCATACGCCGAAAGAATCAAGCCAAGAACTCCGCCTTGATTCAGGGATACCTTGCAAAGCCCCGAGAACGTGGAACCGGAGCTACCGTTCGTAAGCTTAATCTCGGACACAAGGCATGCTATTCGGCCGTCGTTCTCATAAGAAACCTCATCCCCGAGTTCAAACGAGATGCCGCTGTTTTCAAGCAAGGCAGTTGGAGCCAACGTATACAGGTTCAGCCAGCTCTTTAGGTGCTCGTCATCATCGGTTGTGCTCAGGCCAGTGCTTTCACTCGCCATTGCCACAAGAAGCCCGCCCGACGCATCTCCCTTTTCCGCAATGGCTGTAAAGAAGATGTCGTTGTCATCGGTAGTTACCCAAGACTCGGGATAGGAGAAGGTAAACCCGTTTTTGCTCCATTCCCGCGTTACGGCTGTCTGCTGTTCTGTGGTCGAGTCTGCGCTAGCAGCGCTAAACTCGGCAGCGCCCCCACAACCCGTAAGTGCAAAGCCAAGTGCCGCACAAGCCAGAGCTGCGACAACCTTCTTCATACATCCTCCCGTTCGAATACGCACGCGCGACTTCTTCGCACGGTTTCAGATTCCTTGAGACTGCGGCCTGTGTCACCCTGCCTCTGCAGCCCTGCTACGGAGGGGGTCGCGGCTAGCGGCATTTATCTCAGGCTTCCTCAACCTCACGTCCTTCGCACGTGTTGGTTGATTGGACTGCGCCTAGCTGTTCGCGCTAGCACTTCCAGAACTCGCCGGCTACCATGCAGACTCCCCTCCGAACTGGTTGCGCTGGCCCAAGTTTTTGTCCGTATCCTCAGCCCAAGCACCGGCGGGCAAGCGCGACGAGGGCTTGGCCCTGCACCTTGTGGCAGAGGAGAAGCAGGCATACGCCTAGAACCGCGGCCTCTTTACGTTGAAGCCATTCTGAAAGCTCGCTGAACTCGTTTCCTCAGTTGCCAACTGAAAAAACCGCGCCTGGTGCTGCGCGTCGAGGTCTACAGCCACGACTGGGCGTAGGCCTCGGCGGTTTCGTAGCTGGGGGCGCCGGCCATGACGCCGGAGAACGGCACCGATGTGCCTTCGTTTGCGCTGCTTACGAAGGCGTTCTCTCCGTAGACGATCTTGCCTGTGGAGTCGCGCAGGATGATCGTGACGGCAGCTCCCGTGCTAGAGGTCTCGTAGCTGCCCTCCTGGACCATGCGGACGAGTCCACTAAACGTCATCATGCCAATCTGGTCTGTGGCACTCGCAAGGTTTGACACCTCAAAGACAGACGTAGTGGCGTCCGAGCGAACCGCCTCGAACGACCTCGGCTCGATCGCCTCAAAGTCAACGCGCGCAGGCGCAGCGCCGTTACCTGCCTGGCCGCCAAAGTAGCGCGTCTCCCCCGCGCCAATCTCGCCCAGATACTGCTCGTCAGAAAACACAACGGTGCCGTCGTCTGCGTAGCCCGTAATCCGAATCGCCGGATACTCGAGAAGTACGCCCTCGTTGGGGTTTCGGATGCAAATGCCATAATGCACGAAGCCCTGGGACACGCTATAGCCGCTCTCCACGATCTCCAGCGGCTTTGCGTCAGGCGCGGGCTCCGACGGGGCGCTACCCTCCCCCTTCGCAGCGAGGGCGGCCATGGCGCTCGGCTCATCGGCCGTAAGGCCCAGGTCATCCGGTGTGGAGGCTTCTGATGTTGAGGCTGGTGCTCCGCCATCCCCGCCCCAGACACCGCGAGCCGCCAACAGCACGCCTAGGAGCACGATGGCCAACGCGGCCGTGGCGAGCATGATGCGGCGGCGCTTGTTGCCATCCGTCTTGGCCGGCTCCCAGCCATGGGCGTGCGCGTGCCCAGCTGCGTCAGGGGGCGGAGAGACGCGAGGCACGGCGCGCGTGCCTCGCGTCTCCTCGGCATCCTTTGCGGGGCGGGCAGCATCATACGCCTCGTCCGAACCGGCCGCGGCGGCCGTCTCGCCCGCACCGGCCGCGGCGGCCGCGGATGGTGCCGAAACTGCCGCGCCAGGCGCCACGCCGTTCGCGGGCGGCACCACATCGCCAGACCCTCCCCAAGCCCTGCGGAGCGCCCGGGCAAGCTCCTCCTCGCTTTGATACCGCCTGCTCGGCTCCATTTGACAAGCCTGGGCAATTACCTCGGCCAAAGCCTGGGGAATCTCCCTGTGCAGGCGAACATCAAGCGCCGGGGAGCTAAACTCCTCGGCCTCCCCCAGCAAGAGATAGGCAAGCAACCTGCCCGTGGCATACACATCCGTGCGCTCGTCAACCGCGCCAAAGCCATACTGCTCGGGAGCGGCAAACCCCCACGTTCCCATTGCCCGCATGCCCTGGGGCTCAGGGTCAGAACGCAGGCGGGCCAGGCCAAGGTCTATGACATGGGCGCCGTCCGCCGCAAGCACAATGTTGCCGGGTGTAATGTCGAGGTGCACTATCCCGCACGCATGCAGGGCAGACAGCGCCTCGCACACCTCCAAGACGAGGGTCACGGCATCATCTGGCTCAAAGGGCCCGTTCAAGCGCACCGTCTGCTCAAGAACAGGACCGGGGATGTAGTCGTACACCGCCACAAACTGGTCGGGCATCTCGTAGGTTGCCGCAACGCGCGGCAACCTAGCACTGTTGGCGTCGATGAGCCTCGCCCAAACGCCGCGGTTTGCCATCGTCAGGGGGAGGCGCTTGCGCACAAACGGGCCAAACCCGTCAATAGTCACGAGCTCAGTCACGCCGCCGGCATTGTGCGCAAGCTCCCGCTCGACCCGATACGCGTCGTCAAGCCCCATTGCATGCATGACCTGCTCTTCGTTCACGCCGCGTATCCTCGAGCCGCCCATAGTGCCAAAACCACCTTTCCGAGGGCGCCCCTCGCAAGGCTGCGCCATCAGATGCAAACGTATTCTATGGCCCGAGGATACGCCAATCCTCAGTTGGCAACTGAGCGCAGGCCGCCGCCGCACCCAAGGCCCGAGGTTGCCTACCCCCTCAGCACGCCTGTCCTAAACAGGGCGCGCTCCCCGAGGTTCCACAGCTCGTCGTCGCACTCGGCGCGGGTAAGCCCGCGGTCGAGGCACCAGATGATGATGGCGTCGCGCCGCACCTTTGGCCACAGCTCAGAAACCCCCGCAAGCCTCAAAAGCCGCTGCGCCTCCACAAGGGTGCACCGCAGACCAAACGCCAGCATGATGGCGGTGTCTCTACCCGGCTTGCTCTTCCCCTTGAAGATGTCGTACACCTGCGTTGCGTTGAGCCCCGTGGACGAGATCACGTGGTTTCTGCGCAAGCCGCGCTCCCTCAGCAGCTCAAAGAGATAGTCTGGCAGCCTGCGATCGAGCGTCTCCCCTTCTGCGAGATACGCCTCGGGCGAGCTCGACTCAAGCAGCCGCTGCAGAAGGTCCTCGGTAAGCCTCTCCTTGGGCATGCGGCCTCCCTAACGTGCCCTGCGAGTGCTGTGGCCGATCTTGGCACGCCCACTTGCCGCCGTGGCGCGCAACGACGCGCGCGTCTTGCGGCCCGCGGCGCTCGCCGCAGCGAAGAGCTCGCCTGTGGCAGGGGTGGCAATGCCGCAGACAACGCGGGCAAGCCAGAGGAAGACCGCCAATACCAAGATGGGGATGAGGCAGCTCGTCACGATCATCACCGCAACTCTGTCCACCAGCTCGTTGAGCTTGCCGGTGAGCGAGTCGAGTGAGTCTTGCACGGCACCGGAGATTGCCTCGGCGCTGTCTTGGAGAAAGTTGCCAATGCTGGCGAAGATGCCACCTTCGCCCGCCTCCTCGGCGGTGTTGGCGCTCCCCTGCTCGTTCTGCTCGCCCTCCTGATCTTGGGCCTCGGCCTGCGAGGCGAGCGACTGCTCATACGTTGCGTCAACGCGGTCGGTCACCCACACGCTTGCTGGCACCACGAGCGAGATGGCCACGCCAAACACGAGCGCCCTCGTCGCAAGCCGCATGGCGCCCTGGCGCAGAGCCATCCTTGTGGCCACGAGTTGCGCCACACCCATTACGAGCAGGCCTAGGGGCACGAGCACGCCAAAGCCCAGGCCTCCCAGCAACGTTATGAGGAACTTCTCGAGGTAGATGACGCACAGGATGACCATCAGATACGAGCTAAGGTCTGCGAGCTTGTTGGCAATGGCGCTGCCGGCGTCGTCGGGCAAGAGCGAGATGGCGGCAGAGCCCGCCGTTGAGGCCGCCACGAGCCCCATGACGTTGGCCTTCTTTTCGTCGAGCACGCTTATCTGGTGCTGGTAGGTTTGCTCATCCGAGAGCTTCGGGGCAACGCCCAAAAGCGACACCAGGGCAAGCACGATGCAGATGGCCGCGTAGATGAGCCTGCATCGCAGCGGGCTCGGCTCATAGGCGGCGGAAATCGTGGCGGGTGGCTCGCTCGGGTCGCCAACGTACGGCTCGTCTGCCTCGTAGCCGCTCAGCGCACCCGATTTGCGACTGGCTACGCCACGGGTATCGAGCTGGGCTCGCGACAAAACCTCGAGTGGCTCCGTTCCAGGCGTCATGTTGTCCATCTTGCGCTCCCTTTTACATGGTCAGACGAGGACATGATAGCGCCACTCCGAGAAACACCTACTCAGCTGACAGCTGAATTGCGCACAGACGCACGCCGCCGCGCCGGCAAGCTTCCGTTCGCGCGGATTTGCGTGCGCGCGAGCGCGCCCGGCACGCGCCCGACGCGTGCCTGCGACTTTGCGTGCGCCCGTACGCACCCGCGCCCGCGA
>Cebus_capucinus_imitator_PRJNA485217_SSR049__coassemble_3043_pt1 | contig 4685 bp, 4 predicted proteins | sample Cebus_capucinus_imitator_PRJNA485217_SSR049__metabat2_high_PE_004 | metagenome-assembled genome bin Cebus_capucinus_imitator_PRJNA485217_SSR049
GCGCCCGCACCCTGCACTGGCCCCGCCTCTTGCTTGAATCGCTTGGCTGACATCTGCTCAGCCCCCTCATCGTCTTTGTCTGCGCCCCGGGCTTGCCTGCGCCCCGGGCGTTGCGCATCTGATTCTACAGCTCGCGACGGGCCTCGATGGCGCGCCCGAGGGTCACCTCGTCGGCGTACTCAAGGTCGCCACCAACGGGCAGGCCGCTTGCAAGGCGCGTCACCGACACTCCCAACGGCTTGATGGTGCGCGAGAGATAGGTTGCCGTGGTCTCGCCCTCCACATCGGGGTTGGTGGCAAGGATGACCTCGCTCACCTCGCCCGAGGCGAGCCTGCCCAAAAGCTCGCGCACATGCAGCTGGTCGGGGCCAATCTTGTCCATGGGCGAGATGACGCCGCCCAGCACGTGATAGAGCCCCCGGTAGGCACCCGTGCGCTCGATGGCCGAGACGTCGCGGGGCTCGGACACCACGCAGATGGCCGTGCGGTCGCGCGAGGGGTCCTCGCACGCGTCGCACAGCTTGCGCGTGGCGTAGCTAAAGCACACCGGGCAAAAGTGCACCTGTTGCTTCACGTCGAGGATGGCCTGCGCCAGGCGGCGCGCCTCCTCGGCATCGGCGCCGAGGATGTGATAGGCGATGCGCTGGGCAGACTTGGGGCCAATGCCCGGCAGACGCCCGAGCTCGTCGAGCAGGCGGCGCAACGCCCTGCCGTCGTTTCGCGGCGACGCCCCCGCATCGGCAGGGGCGTCGGCTCCAAACTGGTTGTACGGCATCGCTTAGAAGAGACCCGGGATGCTCATGCCGCCCAGGCCCGTGGCGGCGCTCATCTGGGCGCCGGCAGTCTCCTGCGCGGAGGAAAGCGCCTCGTTGACGGCGGCAAGCACCATGTCCTGGAGCAGCTCCACGTCCTCGGGATCGCAGGCATCAGGGGAGATCTGGATGGAGGAGATCTTGAGCTCGCCGGTAGCGGTGACCTTCACCATGCCGCCGCCCGCAGAGGCAGAGACCTCAACGTCCTTGAGCTTCTCCTGCGCGGCCGCGAGCTGCTCCTGCATCTTGCGCGCCTGCTTCATCATCTGCTGCATGTTCATCTGGGGCATGGGTGCTCCTTTGTCATAGGCATCGGTTGCCAGTTTTATCGCTATGAGCACTCTAACGGTTCTCGTCCGATTCGGCACCCCTAAGCCAGCCGCGAGCCTCCATAAACCGCAGGAGCCTCACCGCACGGCCACACCTCACCGCTCCCTTGCCGCCGAACAGCACACGCCCCGTACCGGCACGAGAGATTGCGACCCTCGAACACGAGCCGTGCGAGCTCGAGGCCGTCCACCTCAACGGTCGAGCTGTCATTGCGCTTTTATGGTTGTGATTCGCGCGCATTTGCGCGCGTATTTGTTTGCGCGCGCTGCGATTCCGCGCGTATTTGCGCGCGTAAGTGTTTGCGCTCTTTTTTGCGCGCGCAATACGGGCGCCTGCCGCTTGGCAAGCGCCCGTACGTAGTGACTTGAGCAATCAGGCCCCTAGGAAATGGGGTTGTTGTCCTCGTCTACGAGCGTTGCCGTGGTTTTGCCAAAGACGTCGTTGAACATCGAGGACACCGCGTCCACGTCTACCGGTTCGTCGTTGGAGAACACGGGCTCGTCTGCGGGCTCGGCTGACGCGGGGGCGCCAAAGGCGGGCTCGCCTGCCGGGGTGTCCACAGGGTCTGCGGCCTGCGCAGCGGGCTGCTGCGGGGCGCCTGGGGCCTTGGGCAGCTTGAGCGCCGCGGCCTTGGCGGGCACGGGCACATCTGGCATCACGGGCTCAGGAGCCGACTCGTCGCCCTCGGCGGGATACACGTCGTCGTAGGGCGGCATGTCATCGTCAGGCGGAGCGGGCACGGGTGTGGGCGTTGCAGCAGGAGCGGGCGCTGCCGGAGCTGCCGAAGGCGCAGGCGTGGGCGCTGCGGCCGCGACGGGCGTGGGCGCAGGGGCGGGTGCTGCCGGGGGCTCGGGCGCAGGGACAGGCTCGGGCGCAGCGGGCTCCTTCGGAGCCAGACGATCGGACTTCGGCTCAGGCTCGGGCGCAGGTGACGGCTCGGCAGCGCTCGCGCTCGCCGCCGCGACATCTGCGGAACCGGCCTCCACATACGCAAGCACGCGCACACCAAACGCCGCGGTGACGGCAGCGTCCACGATGCCCTTGACGTCCGCACGCTCGAGCATGCGGCGCGTGAAGGCGCTGCCCGTAGGCAGGCTCACCGTGAGCGTCGCGCCATCGTCCTGCTCGGCATGGGCGTTGAGCAAAAGCGACGCGCAAGAGGCATTGGTCTTAAGCAAGCCGTCGACCATGCCCTTCCACATGCGCTGCAGGTTGCCGTTGGCAGCCGGAGCAGACAAGGCGGGCTCGGCAGGAGCGGGCGCCGCAGGGGCAGGAACAGGGGCCGGCGCAGGCGCAGGGCTCACGGGCGCGGCCGGCGCGGGCGAAGGGATCACGGGTGTAGGAGCCGCGGACGTAGCCGGAGCAGACGTAGCGGACGATGCCGAGCTAGCAGCCGGGCGCGGGATGGCCTTGTGCTCGAGCACCAACGGAGGTGGCACAAACTTATGGGCATCAGACCCAGCCGCCGGTGCCACAGGCTTTGGTGCCGCCACGGGAGCGGCGGCAGCCGCCGTCGCAGCCGGCGCCGGAGCCCCAGCGCCCGCCGTCGCAGCCGGCGCCGACACTGCCCCGCTCGCCACGCGCGCCTCGAGCGCCTCGAGTCGCTCGGCCAAGGCCTCAAGCGTCAGATCGCTCTCCGGCCGGGCAATGCGCGTCAAGGCAACCTCGAGCGTAAGACGCTGGTTCACCGACGTGCGCATCTCATTTGCCGTATCGCCCAGAACCGTGAGCACACGCGCCAGCCGGTCGCCCCCGCCATAGGCGGCAGCCTCCTCGCCCAACGCGGCCAGCTCGTCATCACCGGCATGCACCACGCCCGGCAGCGCCCCCGCAGCGCTCACCACATACACGTCGCGCACGCGAGCCATGAGCTCACGCGTAAACTGCAACAGGTCGCGCCCGCCGTCCACCAGCGCGGCAACCTCGCTAAACAGGGCCGGCACGTCACGGCGCGCCAGCGCAAGCGACACGCCCGCAATGCGCGAGTCGCTCACCTCGCCCAAAAGGTCGCGCGCGGCAGCCGCCGTTATGGCGCCGTCGCCAAAGACCGAGAGCTGCTCAAGCGTGGAGATGGCATCGCGCATGCCGCCATGCGCATGGCGAACCACGAGCTCAAGCGCCTCGTCCTCATACGTAAAGCCCTCGCGCTCGCAGATGCTCGCAAGGTGGGCATGCATCTCGGCGGCGCCAATGGAGCGGAAGTCAAAGCGCTGCACACGCGAGAGAATGGTTGCCAGAACCTTTTGCGGGTCGGTGGTGCACATGATGAAGACCACGTGCGAGGGAGGCTCCTCGAGGGTCTTGAGCAGCGCGTTGAACGCCGCCGGGGTGAGCATGTGCACCTCGTCGATGATATAGACCTTGTAGCGGCCGCGCACCGGCGCGTAATCCACGCGATTGATGATCTCCTCGCGCACGTTGTCCACGCCCGTGCGGCTCGCGGCGTCGAGCTCGTACACATCCGGGTGCTCGCCGGCGGCGATGAGGCGGCACTCCTCGCACGTGCCGTCGGGCAGCTCGTGCTCGCCGCGCTCGCACATGAGCGCCTTGGCGAGGATGCGCGCCATGGTGGTCTTGCCCGTACCGCGCGGGCCGCAGAACAGGTAGGCATGGCTTGTGCGCCCCTCGGTCACGGCACGCTCGAGCGTGGAGACCACGTGCGTCTGGCCAACCACGTCCTCAAAGGTCTGGGGGCGATATTTGCGATAGAGCGACTCCATGCGAACCTCCGGCAGGGTATGGCGGCCACGCCCCGGCAGGACGTGGCCGCTTCCGTGCCGTCAAGTATAGGCGAGTGGACACCCCAGAGATGTCGCCAGCGCAAACGAGGTGCCGCGAAGGCACCTAGCTGTTGCGTGCCTGGACAACCCACGGCTTGGCGGGGCCCTTCCTATTTGTCACTAGGGCGATGTAGCCAACCTTTTGGCTCTGAACAGCTAGCGCCCCTCCTGTGCCCTCACGGCGAGCGCGAGGGCACAGGCGGCCTTGCCGGCCTCGGTGAGGGCATACTCGTTCTCGATGGTGCCGCCGTTGTCAAGATGGCGCGGCCTCACCTCGAGCAGCCCCTTGGCCTCCAGGCGCCTCGCGCAGGCGCGCAGCGCCGCCGGGCTGCATCCGAGCTCGGCGGAGAGGCTCGCGCGCGAGAGCGCGGCGCGCCCTCCCCTGCGCGCGGCGAGAACCCCCATGAGCGCCAGGTCGGTCTCGTTCACCCTGCCGCCCGGGAGCCCCCCGTCTATGATCTGCCTCGTCATGTCACTCCTCCCTGAGGGCCCGCGCCAGGCGTGGGCCCTCTCGGGAACTCGTCTTGAGAGCCCCGCCGCGTGGGGCGCCGCGCGGCAGGGCGGAAACCCTACCCGTCCCTCCGGCGCAGGCGGGCGAGCACGCCCGCCACCACGGCGGCGAGGCCGCCGGCGCCGAGCAGCGCGGGCGCCGCGGCGCTCGTGGGGTCGTCGGTCTGCGGCAACCTGCCGGAGCCGTCGGCCGCCCCGCTGCCGGGGACGTCCGGGTCGAGCGGGTCGGGGTCAAGGCCGTCGGGGACGCCGT
>Cebus_capucinus_imitator_PRJNA485217_SSR049__coassemble_3343_pt1 | contig 4121 bp, 6 predicted proteins | sample Cebus_capucinus_imitator_PRJNA485217_SSR049__metabat2_high_PE_004 | metagenome-assembled genome bin Cebus_capucinus_imitator_PRJNA485217_SSR049
CTTGGAAAGGAGCGCATCATGTTGCGCGCTGTGAAAATCGAACTGGTCGTCATCGAGCGCTATCTTTTGCTAATCATTGGCCTGTCGTTGCTGGTCGCCGGCGCTCTCACGGTCGAATTGGGCAGCGTGGCCACCGTGCCGGTTGTGACGATGGCCATGGTCGGAATGTCAGGCGGCTTGACGGCTGGCGCATACGATGAGCAGGGCGGTTGGGGCGCGTTCAGGCTCACGGCAGCGCTCACCCGCCGCGATGTGGTGGTCGCGCGTTTCGCGAGCATCACGCTCACGGCGCTCATCGGCATGATGGCGGGCATGCTGGTAGTGGGTGGGTTGTGGGTCGTCTCACAGGTGGTCGAGCTGCCCACCGTCGTTGTCTCCGTGCTGCATTTGGGCGCCGGAGGATGGGCTGGCCTCACGTTGTCCATGGGGTTGTGCTTGGTGATCGTGGCTGCAATCACGGGCATTGCGGTCCCCATCATGTTCAAGCGCGGCTCCATGGCCGCTCAGCTCGCGCCCGTGTACTTCTTCCTGACGGTGCTTGGCGTCGGGGGCATCTTGAGCTTTTTGGGTGTGGACGTTGGCGCTGCCCTCACGACCCTCAAGGCCTGGACCGAGGTGCCGGGCAATTATGCGCTGCTGTTTGCCGGCATGATCGCCACGGCGCTCGCCATATGGGCCGTGGGTATCGCCGTCTCGATTGGGCTCTATGCTCATCGCGACCTGTAGCAAGGGCCCGATGTGCGCCGAGGTTGACTGGCCGGTCGTCTGGGTTGCCTGCATAGCGAGAAAACTGCCGCTCGTGTGGACCTGGTTTGACGACTCAGCCTGCGCCACTCAGCAAAAGCCCAGTTGGCGCTTGCGGAACGAAGTCTACATGAGCAAGAGATTTCGATTTTTTGCGGCCAGAGGTCTACATGAGCGGCACCTTTCCCGCCGGCTCCCTTCTGCCGCGCAAAAAGCCGCGGGGCGTCAAACCCCGCGGCTTCGCATCGGCACCACACGCGTGCCGTCTGTCGCAGTCTCGCCCTTAGCGCACCACGCGCACGCGCTCGGAGGCGGGCTTGCGCTCGTAGTCGCCCGCCGGCGCGGCGATACCGCCAAAGTTGAGCTGCGCCGCGAGCTTCCAGCTCTCGGGCACGCTGTAGCGAGCCTTCACGGCCTCGTCGATGAGCGGGTTGTAGTGCTGGAGGTTCGCGCCCACGCCCTTCTCGGCAAGTGCGTTCCAGACGTTCACCTGCGCGATGCCCTGGGCCTGCGCGGCAAAGCCGTCGAAGGCGGCGGCGTAGGCGGCGAACTGCTCCTTCAGCGTGTCGACGGCGTCCTGGTCCTCAAAGAAGAGCACCGTGCCGTAGGCGTCGGCAAAGAGGGCTAGCTTCTGGGCGGTCTGCTCAAAGGTATCGGCAGGCACGATGGCCTGGAGCGTGTCGTGCACGATACCGTCCCACAGGGCCTTGTGCTCGGCGCCCAAGAGGATGACGGCCTGGGCGGACTGCACGTTGAAGGCAGAAGGGGAGGCCACGATGGCGTCCTCGATGGTCTTCACTGCCTCGTCCTCGGAGATGGGCAGCTGGGTGTTGAGCGCGTAGACGGAGCGGCGCTTCTCGATGATCTGCTGGTAGCTCATGAAGGCTCCTTTCTGTGCGGGTAGCGCCATGGTTCGGTGCTGCCCGCGTAGTGCCGTTAAATTCCCACTAACCTTATAGGAAATATGCAGAGCGACCAATAAGGCACATTGCATTCAGCTGGTTTTCTATTATAAAGCAAGACTAGAAACTGAACCGTTCGAGGTACTGAGTACAGTTGGGACGTTTCTCGATATGAGAGATAGCGTTTGTTCCGCGACGGGCGCTCCTGCGCCCAGCGTGGCAAAGATTCCCAAGGTTCCGACGACGAACGCCCATGACGCCGTCTGCGTGGCGAGCATCCGCGCGGTGATGGAGATCTTCGCGGGCAAGTGGGCGTTTCTCGTGCTTGAGCAGTTGCACGCGGGCGCCATGCGCTTTGGCGACCTGCGCCGCGCGCTTGGCGTGAGCACCAAGTCGCTCACCGACACGCTGCGCCATCTGGAGGCCAAGGGAATCATCCGGCGCACGGCGTACCCTACGGTGCCCGTGACGGTGGAGTACTCGCTCACCGAGAAGGGCCGCTCGTTTGACGAGGTTTTGCTTGCCATGAAGAACTGGGGCCGAGTGCACCTGTGGGGCGAGGTCGGGCCTAACGACTATGGGAGAACGGCTGCTTGTCCCGTATCTGCTGGTGGGCGATGTGGTCGGATGCCCGCCACTGGCGTCCGAAAGGCGAGGGCGGGTGGGGGCGATAACCGCCGAGCGTGCCGGAGGCCGGACAAGCGATACGGTCTGTTGTCTGTCCGCCACAGACAGACGATACGGTCGGTTGTCTGCAGTCGGCGTCCGGCTGGCTGTCCGGCAAGCGAACATGCCCCGAGGGCCTCTCGTCTTTCCTGAAACTCGGAACGCGAGGGGCCCTCGGGGCGTTAGCGACTTGCTATGGGTGCTGTCGGAGTGACCTACTTGCCCAGGACGGAGATGCGGGCCTTCTCGTGGGAGCCGTCGGTGCGCTCGGCCTCGTCGATGAGGGCGATGGCGTAGTCGGCGTACGAGATCACGGACTCGCCGGCGTCATTGAGCGTGAACTCCTCGCCAGCCAGGATGTAGCTGCCGGTGCGCTCGCCCTCGGCCTGGAAGTCGGCGGCGGGGGAGATGTAGGTCCAGCGCACGTCGGCCACGCCGCGCAGGAAGTCGAGGGCCTCCTGGTGCACGGACGCCACGAGCTTGAAGGACTCGGGGAAGTCGGGGCCCTGGGCAACGGTCAGGGTGTGCTCGGGGTTCACATAGAGGCTACCCGCGCCGCCCACGACGACAAGGCGCACGTCGGTGCCGGCGAGCACGCCGCTGAGCGCCTTCGCCGCGTTGGGGATCGCGGGCGCGGTCTGCTCGTCCCAGCCACCCACGGCGTCCACGACGACGTCAAATCCCTCGAGGTCGGCGCGCGTGATGTCACTCACGCCCTTGTGGATGGCGTGCGGGGCGACCGAGCGGTTCTCGTCTTCGCGCACGAAGGCGGTGACCTCGTGGCCGCGCTCGACGGCCTCCTTGGTGACGAGCTGGCCGACCCTACCGTTGGCGGCGACGACTGCGATCTTCATGTTGCTCTCCTTTGAACAGGCTGGGGCGGGGCTTGTCCTCGTCCCTCTTGACAAGTTCATATTGCGGCTTCAACATGCTGTAGGAAAGTAAGCACTTAAAAGTGCAGTAGGTACCTATGGGTAACTAACGAGGTGGGAGCCGTATATGGTGGAGAAAAGTGGCGTTGCAGACCTTCCCGCCTGCCCGGTTGAGACCACTCTCACGCTCATCAGCAGCCGCTGGAAGGTGCTCATCTTGCGCGACCTTCTGACCGGCACCAAGCGCTTTGGGGAGCTCCAGCGCATGGTGGGCCACGTGAGCCAGAAGATGCTCACGCAGAGCCTGCGCCAGATGGAGGCCGACGGCCTGCTCACGCGTACCGTATACCCCGAGGTGCCGCCGCGCGTCGAATACTCGCTCACCGAGCTGGGCTTCTCGCTCAAGCCCGTCCTCGACGCGATGTGGGCCTGGGGCGAGTCTTACAAGCATCGGGCCGAGAGCGAGTAGTCGGGTAGCAAGCAGTCTCCGGGCTCATGAGCATGGAGGCTGCTTGCTATGCAGATTGCGAATAGCACGCTTTCGAGGTGGGCATTGGCGATACGGTGTCTCGGCCCCTTTAATGGTGTGTACCGAAAAAGTATGGAGCCCGTTGGGTGGCTGCGCGCAGAAGGAGCACATGCCTGTGGAGTACCGAGTCCTGCCGCATGGCGGCGAGAAGATCACACCGGAGCTCCTCCGCCGCGTAGCCGATACCACCAACCTCATCAAGAGCGGCCCCGTGCAGCTGAGCGCCGGCGACATCTATGAGCTGCTGCTCGAGTGCCTGTAACCAGCGCGACAACCGGAGGGGACGAGAATCACGAGCATCCTGTTTGTGAACGGCAGCCCGAACGCCCGGGGCAACACGGCGCGTCTTGCCGCCGAGCTTCTTGCCGGTCGTGAGTACGAGACCTTGAACCTTGCCGAGTACAAGGT
>Cebus_capucinus_imitator_PRJNA485217_SSR049__coassemble_3581_pt1 | contig 3775 bp, 3 predicted proteins | sample Cebus_capucinus_imitator_PRJNA485217_SSR049__metabat2_high_PE_004 | metagenome-assembled genome bin Cebus_capucinus_imitator_PRJNA485217_SSR049
GGGCGGCGCCCGGCATCGGGCGGGCCGTCCCCGCCGCGCGACTCCGGACACCCCATGCAATGGGCGGACGTTTCCGGAAGCTTTCCGGACATTGTCCGCCAATGTCCGCAGCCCCCTCCCATGCCGAGGCGGGGCTTCCGCATGGCACGCGCAATCTGACACGTCTGATAGCTTCGACATGGGCGGCGAAGGCCACCGGGTGAGAGGGAGGTGGTGCGGACGGACGAGCTGATGGGGGCCATGGGGGCATCGATAGCCCACGCAGGCCCCGAGTGGGCGCTCGCGCTCGCGGCGATAGGCGGCGCCATCTGGGCGGCCAAGAACGTGTGGCTGCCATGGACGGAGCAGCGTTCCGAGCTGGCCAGGCAGGCGCAGGAGGCCCGCATCGCCCTCGAGGCCAAGCGCGAGGAGCGCAAGGCCCGCGAGAGCGAGTCGCGCGACAAGCACGACGAGGAGCAGAACAGGCTCACCGGCCAGTGGCTCAGCGCCTACGAGCGCGGCACGCAGGTGCAGGAGCAGACGAACGTCCTGCTCGCAGGCTTCGACGCGCGCATGGGCGCGCTCGAGGCGGCGCTGGACGAGAGCAAGGACAGGAGCCGTGGCATGGCCAGCGAGGTGCACGACCTGCACTCGCGGCTCATCCCGGCGGAAGGGAGAGGCGATGGACATCGGGAGATGGGCGCGGGCCGCGCTCGTGAGGGCCGTTAAGACGGCGGCGCAGACGGCGGTTGCGACCATTGGGGCGGCCGCCGCGCTGGGCGAGGTCAACTGGCCTCTTGTCGCGTCCTCGGCGGGGCTCGCGGCGGTCGTGAGCGCGCTCACGAGCCTCGCGGGCGTGCCGGAGGTTGACGGCGGCAAGTCCCCCGTGGGGCTTGACGCGAGGGGAGGAGAGTAGCCATGGACGAGGTGGAGCTGACCGAGGAGATGGAGCGCGAGCTCCGGGCGATGGGAAAGGGGGAGGAGGGCTGATGGACTGGCTCAACCTCAACGCCGACAAGGACCGCTGGCTCACCAAGCACTACACGTCCGGGCGCTCGGGCCGCAAGATTGAGTTCGTGGTCATCCACTACAACGGCGGCAACCTCACCACGGAGGGCTGCTATGCGGTCTGGCAGACCCGGCAGGCGTCCGCGCACTACCAGGTCGAGTCCGACGGCACCGTGGGCCAGCTGGTCCACGACCGGGACACCGCGTGGCACGCCGGGAACTGGGACGCGAACTGCAGGAGCATCGGCATCGAGCACGCCAACGTCGGCGACACGGTCACCGACGCGTGCCTCGACGCGGGCGCGCACCTCACGGCGGCGGTGTGCCGCGCCTACGGGCTTGGGCGCCCCGAGTGGGGCGTAAACGTGTTCCCGCACATGCGCTTCGCGTCAACCGACTGCCCGGGGCCGCTGCGCGAGGGCACCGGCTACAACGCCCGCTACATGGACCTCGCGGGCCGCTGGTACGACGCGATGCAGGCTGGCAGGGACACGCTCGAGCCGGAAAAGACCCCGCTGCCGGACGCGCTAAAGGGCTTCGCCGACCTCGACGGCGACGCATGGTACGTCTCGGCGGTCGAGACGGCGGTCGAGTCCGGCTGGATGGGCGGCTACGGCAACGGCACCTTCGGTCCCGACGACGCACTGACCCGCGCGCAGGCGTGCGCCGTGCTCTCCAACTTCGCGGGCGAGACGCACGAGGGCGCCTTCGAGGACGTGGAGCCGGGCAACTGGTACTACGACGCCGTGACGTGGGCCGCCGACAAGGGCGTCGTCTCCGGACACGGCGGCGAGTTCGGCCCCGACGGCGAGTGCACCCGCGAGGCCTTCGCGGTGATGCTCCACAACCTGCGCGGCAAGCCGACGCCGGTGGGCGAGCCGTCCGGCATGGCAGACTGGGGCGAGGTCTCCGGCTGGGCCAAGGACGCCGTGGCGTGGGCCGTGGAGAGCGGCATCATGGGCTCCACCGGCAAGGTTCGGCCGCAGGACGCATGCACGCGCGCCGAGGCGTGCGCGATGCTCTGCAACATCTAACAGAAAAGCCCCCGAGATTCGGGGGCTTTTCTCATTGCGGCCATGGCATGGCAACCCCGAAGCCCTTGCGGGTAGGGTAGATGCGCGCCATGTTCGCGTAGGATGCAAATGGCGGGATGTAAGGGGCTCGAACCCTCGACCTCCGACGTGACAGGCCGGCGCTCTAACCAGCTGAGCTAACACCCCGTGCTTTGGTGCGAGGGCTATATTACAAGAACTCTCGCGCGCTTGTCTAGAGAAGTTTTTGCCATCCTCTCCCACCACAACTTGCGCACAACTTTTGCCAACGGGCAAGCGTATCTGGCGGCCAGGGCGCACGCACAGCAGCTCGAACGCACAACCGCGCGCCACCGCACGCTGCGCGCGAAGCAGCTCGCACGCCGTCCCTATACACACGAAAAGGGCCCCGGTTACCCGGAGCCCTTCGTGCATTCAATGGCGGGATGTAAGGGGCTCGAACCCTCGACCTCCGACGTGACAGGCCGGCGCTCTAACCAGCTGAGCTAACACCCCGTGCTTTGGTGCGAGGGCTATATTACAAGAGACGCTTGACTCATGTCTAGCCCCAATTTCGACTTTTTTGAAATTGGTGGCAACGTACCCCTCGCGGCCCCATAGCCCTTACGCCAGCGGCACCACGGTCTTGGCGCCCTGCGCATCCGTGAGCACAAGGTCGGTGCCCTCAACCGCACACGAGGCAAGGATCCCCGCCCCCACCACAGGCTGGTTATCGGCATTGAGCATCTGGCTAGGAACGGCGCCATCCGCAGACATGTAGCAAATGACATCCCATGTGCCGTCGGGGAGGTTCTCGCCAATGTAGAACACGCCACCAAAGAGCGAGAGGGAGACCGGCGTGCCCGAGAACGTATAGATGGGATCCTCGCGCCCGGTGCGCTCAAACACCCAGCTGCCATCCTCTGCCTGCGCCGTGCTGAAGGTATAGCCGCCCAGATCCACCGACGTGTTGTTGGCAACCGTAGTGATGGCGGGAGTCTCGCCACCCTCGCCCACGGGAGCGTTACCGCCAGCCGAACACGAACCCACCAGCGCGATCAGCGCCGTAAGCGCAAGCGCCGCCACGATGGCTGCCACGGCAACGAACACCCTGCGCGAGTTGGCGCGCGCGTCTCGCTCCGCGCTGCGGGCACGGCGGGCGGGCTTGCCCACCTGCGAGCGCTCGCGACCCTCGCGCGCGGCCTCCGCGGCGCGTGCCGCCGTCTCGCGCGTGGAGAGCACGGCGCCCTGACGCGCGCTGATGGTGCTGAACGAGCCCGTCACCGAGGGGTCAACGCCGATGGGACGCGGCGCGTCGTCGGTGGCAAAGGCCGAGCCCACGCCCTCGTCAAGCGTCGAGGCGCAGCGCGGAATCTGCCCCTGGGGCAGCCTGATGGCAGCCGTGCCCCCAAGCTTGGGGAACCGGTGCTGCTCAGAGGTTGCCTCGGAGGCGGCCGCAAAGCGCCCGCCCGCCGAGCGAGGAGGGCGAGGGCCGGCGTCCTGGCTCGGCGTCGCAGACTGGCGCGGGGCGTCAGCCCTGGCATGCGCGGAGCCCTCCGTGGGCGCCATGGCGCGTGCATGCGAGGCATGGGAGCCATGTGCCCCCGAGCCCTGCTCCTCCGGCGCCGCGTGGCGCTCAGCGCGGCGCCGCGGCATCTCCTCGCGGCCCGCAGCGCCCGACGCCGCCGAGCGTGCGTCATGTGCGCCCGCACCCTGCACTGGCCCCGCCTCTTGCTTGAATCGCTTGGCTGACATCT
>Cebus_capucinus_imitator_PRJNA485217_SSR049__coassemble_3625_pt1 | contig 3725 bp, 3 predicted proteins | sample Cebus_capucinus_imitator_PRJNA485217_SSR049__metabat2_high_PE_004 | metagenome-assembled genome bin Cebus_capucinus_imitator_PRJNA485217_SSR049
CCCTTAAGCTGGTGAGGCAAAAGCGGGGTTAGCCACGCGGACAGACTCGGGGAAGGCGCTAAGCAGGCCCTCAAAGGCATCGAGCACCTGCTTGGGCATCTCCACATGGGCGATATAACCCGCACCGCATGGCCCGTAGCCGCGCTCGTCATCCCTTAGGCGGGGAACCTCGCCCATGAGGAGGCGGCGGTAATGCTCGGGGCTCCACATGCCCGCGGGTACGTGGTCGTACGCGAGGCCTCCTCCTCCGTTCTCGGTGACCTGAACTTCCACGTGATATGCGGCGTAGTTGACAACGCGGGTCTGCGGGGCATGGAGCCTGATGCCCGCGTCCATGCGCCTCTGCATGGATGCGTCTTGGATCGCGATCATGCTGCTTCGGGCAATGCCATACTTGTCCAGCAAACCCAGCAGGTTGATGACGTTGTTGCCGAAATTGGTCGATTCCGTCTCAAGCAGGTCTGCGGCAAGGCTGTAGCGCGAGCGGAGATAGGCATCGAACAGGATGGCCTCGCTGGCGTGGGCGTCAAAGACCACGTTGGGATAAAGGCCCCTCATCTTTTGACGGAGCGTCTCTGTGGTGTGGCCCTCGCCCCCGCAGATGACATAGCACCGGGCTACGCCAGCCTGCATGGCGTGTGCGAACACGTCGCCACCCGCGACGATTGAGCCGCCAAAGAGCACCGCAACGTCGGCGATGCCGTCTGGCACGCCTGCTGCCGCAAGCGAGTCCCTGTCGAGCGCGGATGCGCTACGTGGCCCCACAAACGCCGCAACGGTGTTCATCCAGCTTGCAATGTCTTGGAGTGACGCGCCCATGGCACCTCTGTTCGCTTCGTTTTCTTCGGGCGATTAGCCATAGGTGACAGTATGCATCGTTTGACCGGCTCTTGTGGGCGCTTTTCCGGGAAGGGTTCCCGAGCCGGGCATGCATGCGGGACAGTTGACCGTACGGTTTGGTTGGTCGCCTTTGCCGCGCCCTGGTGTCAATCGCTTGGCTCGTTGAAGTCTTCGGGGTTCAGGTTCTCGAGAAAGTCGTGAAACTCCTGGGCCTCGCGCTCCTGCTCGTCGGCCGCAATGGCGTCGAAGTCTGGGGTGCCGGCTCGGGTGATCACGTCCTGCGCGGCGTAGATGCCCACGCCCGTGCGCACCGCCAGCGCGATGGCGTCTGAGGGGCGCGCGTCAATGTGGTGTTCCGCACCCGTGGCGTCGGTTACGTCGAGGGTGGCGAAGAAGGTGTTTCCCTCCACGTGAGAGATACACACGCGCTCGAGCTTGCCGCCCAGCATGGTGATGACGGTGGCCATGAGATCGTGCGCGAGGGGGCGCTTGTGGCCGGCTCCGTCGATGCCCGTGCCAATGTTTACGGCGTCGAGGGTGCCGATGCGAATGGGAAGCTCGCTCAGCGGTGCTTCGGAGCCTCTCTCGCCCGCCGCCTCACTCGCCCCGAGCGCTTCTGCCGCCGCGGCTCCGGTAAAGACCTCAGGGGCCTCCTCGCCCGTCTCTTGTGCCTCGTCACCACGGGCGGGCGTAAGGACGATGCCCGAGGGGATGGGGCCGCCTCCAACCATGATGCTCTTGATGTGCATGCGAATCATAAGGTGCCTCTCGTACGTCTATAGAGGGCGCGCGAACCAGCACGCGCCGTGGGTGTGCTTGCGTCTCGCTCGCCCCCGTGTCTTGCGCCGCGAGCGTGCCCTCCGCGCGGCCCACCCGCGGCCGGAGGTGCCGGGGGCGAGTGCGCCCGCCCGCGGCTCGCGCAAACCGGCACATGGCGCGGCCAAGCCAGCTCCCTTGCGGCATGCCAACGGCCGGAAAGGGCCGCCTCCGCGCCGCCTAAGGGGCGTCTCAATGGTACCCGCTTGCCGCACCAAGTGTTGCTCTAAGAGAAAATAAGCCATCTACCTGCGGTAACGCAACAATTTAGCCCAAATTCCAAATTTATTAAAAATAGTTGTTGACCCAAGAGCCGCCTTCGGGCTATAGTAATCCCCGCGTTGGGCCTGTAGCTCAGTTGGTCAGAGCGTCCGGCTGATAACCGGGAGGTCACAAGTTCGAACCTTGTCAGGCCCACCACCTAACGCCAATAAACGCCCCAGCGTGAGCCGAGTCGCCGCTGGGGCGTTTATTACTTTGTATGTGCACTTTACGAGCATGCAGGCATTTGGATTCTCCGGTTGCGGGGCGGCAAGAATGCTTTATCATGTTCTGGCACATGCGGGGACGTAGCTCAGTTGGGAGAGCGCGGGCTTTGCAAGCCTGAGGTCGTGGGTTCGATCCCCATCGTCTCCACCATGGAGTGTCCGAGCCGGTGGCCTGTCCGCCGGCTCTTTTGGTATCCACGGGGTGCGTGCGCCAGCGCCGCATGTGACGCATGCAGCGTGCCCTGGAGGCGGCTGCCATAGGGTGCTCGCGTGGGTTACTCCCCCAAGCATCCCTCCCTCCCGCCTTTGCACCACCCATCCCCTCGGTAGAGTAAGGAGCCGCCATGTCCATCTCAGACAACCTCGATATGCTCTCGTGCGAGCTCATGGGCGAGGCATTTGACCGCCTTGCCTCGGGCGAGGACCTGGCCGTGGTGGCGAGCATCATGGACGAGGCGGACGAGCGCCTCACCTGCGAGTTTGACGACGACTCCCCCGAGGTGTGCCTTGAGGCCGCACGCGAGTGGGTGCGCCGCCGTGGCTCTGCGCTCTCCGGTGCCAGGGCCTCGGAGCCTGCGCAGGGCCTTGCGGGCGCGCGCTACTACGCCATCGCCTACCAGGGCGCGGTTGCCGAGGGCGACCCTGAGAACGAGGAGGCCTACCAAGACGCGCTGCTCCTTGAGTTTGGCGAGCAGGGTGCCGAGTGCGGCTACTCGGCCTATGCGCTCGTGCGGGGCGTGGGCAAGGGCGAGGACTTCCGCTGGACGGATCCCCTGCCTGCCGGCGAGCTCCCCTGCCTGCTGTAACCCATCGCTTCTAAGAGGCTGCCCTCGCGCGGCCTCTTTGTGTATATACGCTCTGTAAGTGCAGCACGAGACCCCAAGAGTGCCGCTCACAGCGCTAGACTATACCGTTGGCCGATAAAGCCGGCCCAAACCCACCCATGCCTGTAACTGCATGCAACGCCACGTTGTCCATGCGTCAAAGATTGAGGGAGCCCATGCGTCAGGAGAACCTCCGTAACATCGCCATCATCGCCCACGTTGACCACGGCAAGACCACCATGGTAGACAAGCTCCTGCGTGCCACGGATGCCTTCCGCGCCAACCAGCAGGTTGAGGAGCGCGTGCTCGACTCCAACGACCAGGAGCGCGAGCGCGGCATCACGATTCTGGCCAAGAACATCTCCATCGAGTACAAGGACGTCAAGATCAACGTCATCGACACCCCCGGCCACGCCGACTTTGGCGGCGAGGTGGAGCGCGTGCTCAAGATGGCCGACGGCGCCCTGCTTATCGTTGACGCCTTTGAGGGCCCCATGCCCCAGACCCGCTTCGTGCTGCGCCACGCCATCGACACGGGCCTCTCCATCATGATCGTGGTCAACAAGATCGACCGCCCGGGTGCCAACCCCGACAAGGCCTACAACGACTGCCTCGACCTCATGGCAGATCTCGGCGCCACCGACGAGCAGCTTGAGTTTGCCATGGAGCACGTGGTGTACGCGAGCGCCATGAACGGCTTTGCCCGCCTTGACCCGGCCGACGGCAACGACAACATGTACCCCCTGCTCGACATGAT
>Cebus_capucinus_imitator_PRJNA485217_SSR049__coassemble_4761_pt1 | contig 2702 bp, 2 predicted proteins | sample Cebus_capucinus_imitator_PRJNA485217_SSR049__metabat2_high_PE_004 | metagenome-assembled genome bin Cebus_capucinus_imitator_PRJNA485217_SSR049
CAAGGCCACAGAAAAGGCCTCCCGCCAAGGGCGAGAGGCCATCGGGTGAGCGCATACGCCCGCTTGGGTGGGCTGGGAGAGGCTGGCGGCTTAGAACTCGGCGTTGCCCACGGTGCGCGGGTGGGGGATGACGTCGCGGATGTTGCTCACGCCCGTCACATACATCACGAAGCGCTCAAAGCCCAGGCCAAAGCCAGCGTGCTTGCAGGTGCCGTAGCGGCGCAGGTCGAGGTAGTACTTGTACTGGCTGGCGTCCATACCCAGCTCCTCGATGCGCTTCTCGAGCAGGTCAAGACGCTCCTCGCGCTGGCTGCCGCCGATGATCTCGCCAATGCCGGGCACGAGGCAGTCCATGGCGGCAACGGTCTTGCCGTCCTCGTTCATGCGCATGTAGAAGGCCTTGATCTCGGCGGGGTAGTCGGTCACGAAGGTGGGGCACTTAAAGTGCTCCTCGGTGAGGAAGCGCTCGTGCTCGGTCTGCAGGTCGATGCCCCAGCTCACGGGGTAGTCGAACTTGTGGCCCTTGGCAACGGCGTCCTCGAGGATCTCGATGGCCTCGGTGTAGGTGACGTGCGCAAAGTCGCTCGAGGCCACGTGCTCGAGGCGGGTAAGCAGGCCCTTGTCCACAAACTTGTTGAGCATCTCGAGCTCGTCGGGGCAGCGCTCCATGATGTCGCGGATGCAGGTGCGCAGCATGTCCTCGGCGAGGCTCATGTCGTCGGCGAGGTCTGCGAAGGCAATCTCAGGCTCGATCATCCAAAACTCGGCGGCGTGGCGCGTGGTGTTGGAGTTCTCGGCGCGGAAGGTGGGGCCAAAGGTGTAGACGTCGCCAAAGGCCATGGCAAAGTTCTCGGCGTTAAGCTGGCCCGAGACGGTAAGCGATGCGGGCACGCCAAAGAAGTCCTGGCTGTAGTCAATATCGCCGGTAGAGAGCTTGCCCTGGCTCGCCTTGGCCGCCTCCTCGCTCACACGCGGCGGGCATGCGGGGTCGATGGTGGTGACGCGGAACATCTCGCCGGCGCCCTCGGCGTCGCTTGCGGTGATCACGGGCGTGTTGACGTACACAAAGCCGCGGTCCTGGAAGAAGCGGTGAATGCTCGCGGCGGCAACGGAGCGCACGCGGAACACGGCGCGGAACAGGTTGGTGCGCGGGCGCAGGTGCTGCTGGGTGCGCAAAAACTCAACCGTGGTGCGCTTCTTCTGGAGCGGATAGTCGGGGGCGCTGGTGCCCTCAACCACGATCTTGGTGGCTGATACCTCAAAGGGCTGGGGCGCCTCGGGCGTAAGCTTGAGCTCGCCGGTCACCACGAGCGCGGCGCTCACGTTTTGGCGGGCAATCTCGTCATAGTTGGCGAGAGTCTCGCGGTTCATGACAACCTGCAGGTCACGGAAGCAGCTGCCGTCGTTGAGGGTGACAAAGCCAAAGTTCTTCATGTCGCGGACGGAGCGCACCCAGCCGGCAACGGTAACGGTGGTGCCACCGAGCGCCTGGGCGTCGGCGTAGAGCTGGGCGATCTTGGTACGGTCCATCGGTTCTCCTTGGGTTGGCGTACGTATGGTATCGGCAGGGGAGACGCGGATGCGTGCGTGTGGCGCGCTGCCTCTGGCACGGGCGTCTGCGCGGCGCTGCGTCTGCGACGCTTGCGCGCTGCGGCGCCTGCGGGTGGCGCCCGTGCCGTCCTGCCGATGTGTTGCTTGTTTGAGCGCCGCCCCCGTGCGGACGGGAGCGCGCATACTCATACAGTCAAGATAATACCAACGTCGCGTGGCGTTGTGGTCGAGCATGCGGGAAGGGTCGTGGCATATGGGCGCAGACGAGGGGCGAAAGATTCGTCTGGTGGCAAGCGACTTGGACGGCACGCTGCTGGGACAGGGCCAGCGCGTGCCTGAGGACGCCTTTGGCACCATCGAGCGCGTGGCGGCTACGGGGGCGCACTTCTTGGCGGCGAGCGGCAGGCAGTATGCGAGCCTGCGCCGCCTCTTTGCGCCTGTTGCCGATACCATCGGCTATGTGGCTGAGAACGGGGCGCTCGTGGTCTTGGGCGGGGAGGTGCTCGTGCGCCATCGCATCGAGCGCGGTTTTGTGATGGACGTGTGCCATGCGGCCATGGAGCTGCCCGGTTGCGACTACCTCGTCTCGTGCGAGCGCATGTGCTATGTGCCAAGCTCAAACCCCGAGCTCTACCAGCGCCTTGTTACCGTAACTGGTAACGACACCACCATGGTGGACGCGCCCAAGGAGATACCCGACGAGGTGGTAAAGGTCGCCTTCTTCATGCGCGACAAGGGCGTTGAGCGGGCGGTTGCCTACTTTGGCGAGCGTTTTGGCGGCCTGTGCCGCGCCGTGACCTCGGGCAGCGAGTGGGTCGATCTGCTCATAGACGGGGTGGACAAGGGCACGGCACTCGCCGAGCTTGCGGGCGTGCTCGGTGTGGATGCCGCCGATATGGCCGCCTTCGGCGATGCCGGCAACGACCGCGAGATGCTTGAGCTCGTGGGGCACCCCTACCTTATGAAGTGCCACACGAGCGAGGTGCGCGATCTCGAGGCTCGCTGCAGGCCCTGCTCGAGCGTGCCTGCCACGCTCGAGCAGCTCCTTGCTGAGGGCAGGCTCGGGGCGTAGCGCGAGTCGTGCATTGCCGCTCATTTGCCGTCCCTAATGCGCCGAGGGCCTACTTCTTTCCTCGACGGGGTCACTTGCT
>Cebus_capucinus_imitator_PRJNA485217_SSR049__coassemble_6312_pt1 | contig 1996 bp, 4 predicted proteins | sample Cebus_capucinus_imitator_PRJNA485217_SSR049__metabat2_high_PE_004 | metagenome-assembled genome bin Cebus_capucinus_imitator_PRJNA485217_SSR049
GCTGGTTTGCTTGCGTTCCTGCATTGCGCCTTGTAGGTTGCTACCTCCCTGTTTGCTTGTGAGTTTGCTTCGCGTTTTGCTTGTGCTAGGCCATACGCGCACGGTCGAGCCTGATGCTCACGCTCGCGGCCAGGAACAGCGCCGCCCAGCCCTCCGTGTGCAGGTCTGCCACGCTGCCCGCCGCCCAGCGCGCGAGCTCGAGCAGCGCACCTGCCACGGCGAGGGCCATCAGGAGCGCGTCGACGCGTTCCTGTGCACGTCGCAGTGTCATAGTCCTCCTTTGGTTACTGCTGAATGTTGAGATTATCAACATCACGCGAGAACAAAATTTGGCCTACGTCCACGCCTAGGAACTCGCAGACCGCTTGCGCCTGATTGACGCTCATGCTCCCGGGGTTGTTCTCATAACCGCAGTACGTTTGGCGTGAAACCCCGATGTGTTCGGCTACGACGTACTGCTTGATGCCCTTAGACTCGCGGACTTCCTTGAGTGTTTTCATCCGCCCTCCTTTCGCCAGCAATGTTAGCTCGATTTACATTGACGAGTCAAGAAAATTTTCCGAAAATGTCTAATTGACCTAACATGCAAGGGAAAGAGGAGGCGATATGGGCATAGCCGAGAATATCAAGCGTTTGCGCGAGTCTCACGATATGACGCAAGAGGAGCTTGCGAAGGCTGTGGGAATGTCGCGCCCTGCTGTTACCCAATGGGAAACGGGCTGGTCTCAGCCGAGAATGGGCACGATTGAGAAGCTGGCTGTTTTCTTTGGTGTTCCGAAGTCTGAAATTATCGACGGCCCGCACACGGCCTCGAATGCTATGCCCCCCAACGCCCTCCTCCCGGAGGATGAGCCCCGCCGCGCCTACGCCCCGCTGCTCGGGCGCGTCCACGCGGGGGACGCGCAGGAGCCGCTGGTGGTGGACGAGCGCGTGCCCATCCCGTACGAGGTGTGGGAGCACCACCGCTCCGGATACTTCCTCGAGGTAGAGGGCAGCTGCATGAGCCGCGTGTACCCCGAGGGCTGCCACATCCTCGTCGACCCGTCGCAGCCTCCCCAGAACGGCTCGGTTGCCGTTGTCTCGATAGACGGTGAGGACTACGTGATGCGCCGGCTGTACCGCACGCCGCAGACCGTGGTGCTCTCGCCCGACTCGTGGGACGAGGGCTACGAGGACATCGTGATAACGGCTGGCGACGAGCGCACGGTGGAGTACGTCGGCACCGTCGTGTGGTTCCAGCCCGCGGAGGAGATGGAGTAGGGGGCTAGCCGACTATGAGCCTTGCGGTGTTGACGATGGCGAGCAGCACGGCGATGACCGCGTTTATCGTCGCGACCACGACGAGGAAGAAGAGGTCGGGGCGTCGCATGGGGTGCCTTTCTATGGATGGTGAGCTTATGGCGATTCTCGATGCTGTGTCGCAGTGGGGCACCTTCGCGCTCTCGTGGGTCTCGGGCGTCGCCGCCGTCGCGTCGGCGGTCGTCGCGCGGCGGGTCTACCTGAGCGAGACGTCGCCCGACGTGATCCTTTACGTGGAGCCGCAGCGCGAGGGGTCGCACATGGCGATGCTCACCATGAGGAACATCGGCCGCGCCCCGGCCTACGACGTGTCCGTCGAGCTGTCGGGGCCGCTGCCCGAGTCGGTCGTCCGCAACCCCGTGCCGATGCTCGCCCCGGGCGCTAGCCGCTCGGTGTACCTCGGCCTGTTCCCCGACTTGATCGGCGCGGGGGCTCCGGCCGTCTCGGCCATGGTGAGTTACTGCTCTCGGCGCGGCGGGCGCGGGGCGTCCGCGCGGTATCCCGTCGAGGTGGCGTCGTTCTCCGGCTGCGCGGCCCCGAAGAGCGTCGTGGAGCACGGCTTGGGCGAGGTCGCGAAGCAGGTCAAGGGCGTGGCGGGCGAGCTGAAGTCCGCGCGGCGCGGGGGTGCTTAGCCATGGCCCACGCCGTCATATACGCCCGCTACAGCTCCAGCGGGCAGCGCGACGAGTCAATCGAC